>Ga0116215_1001833_pt1 | contig 13688 bp, 11 predicted proteins | sample Sb_taG_7_FD_89698 | JGI IMG/M metagenome (GOLD analysis project Ga0116215, IMG submission 89698) | Peat soil microbial communities from Weissenstadt, Germany - Sb_50d_2_FS metaG | ecosystem: Environmental > Terrestrial > Soil > Wetlands > Peat | place: Germany: Weissenstadt | collected 2010-09-21 | reverse complement strand
GTGCAAGTCGTCGGACAGGTCCATGAGTGTCGGCGATCTCGCCCTTTGGGAGAAGACCGGCGGCAGCTCGGGCGTCTGGCGCCGGCCGCTCGCCTAGGTCTCTCTTCGTCTGCTCGTCCGAGGCGGGGCGAGCTTCAATGTCCTGCGCTCAGCGGATGTGGAAGCGCCGGTGCTTCTTGCTGATGATCGTGAAGTCCTGCGAGACGACATTCGACTGATCGACCGGTTCCTCGTCCTGGGCCGGCTCGAGGGAAGCCGGTGCAGGAGAGGCGGCGAGGATCTCCGAGGCCAGATCTGTCGGCAGCGGGGGTGGCGGAAGGGGCGTCTCTAGTTCAAGTTCCCCATCGGGAGCCGTGAGCGGCGCGGACACGGTCTCAGGCTCGTAGCCGGTCGCGGCCTCACCGGTTAAGACTGGGGAGTCGAACGAGAGCGGAGGAAGTTCGGAGGCGACCTCGAACGGGCTCGCTTCTTTAGAGCTCTCGTCGAACTCCGAGCTCCCGGCCCACTCGGAGCTCCCGGCGAAGCTGTCGGCGAATTCGGCTTCCAGGGCTCCGCTCGTTGCTATCTCAGCCGGGATCGATCGCAATTGGACCGAAGGAGAGGGCTCTGCGGTCATCATCGGCGAATCGAACGAGAGCGGTGGAAGATCGAGGCCGACATCGACCGGGCTCGTCTGCTCGGACGCGTTGCCGATCCCCAGTCCTGAGACGCTCCGACTTTCGGCCTCAGCCTCGGGGATCGGAGGGGCTTCCACCGGAAGCGCGGACTCTGTTGTGAAAACCGGCGAGTCGAAGGACAGCGGCGGGATATCCGACGTCGATTCGCCGGCATCCGCAACGTCACCGGTGACTTTGGGTGACCCGAGCGGAGGGGTCGGCTCGCTCGTCTGGACGACTTCGGATGCAGTCGAGCCCTCGGGCGCGCCTGTTTCGCCTGCGCTGGGTGACGCAGGGGCTGGGACTGTCTCGGAGGTGCGAGCGGGAAGCGGGGGCGAGTCGAACGACAGGGGAGGTGGTGACACCTGCACGTAGGGAAGGGACGTCACGCCTGTGCTCGCCCCCGCGGGGCCCTCTGGTGTCTCGGATGCCCGCTGCAGCGGAGTCGGACGAGAGGATTCGGGAACGTCCGACCTCGGGGGCGGAGGCAAGCCGCTCGGAGGCGGCGGCAGCGGTTGCGACGGAGGGCGCGGGAGCTTCGGTGCCGGAGGCAGCGGGGCCGGAGGGCTCCAGCCGCCTCTTGCTGTCTCCGCTGTACCCTCACGTTCCTTCGTACCGAACTCCTCCCCAAGAAGAGCGTCGAGCGTGAGGGCTTCGGGGTCCATGATGCGGGCGGCGGCCTCGCCGAATTCGGCGGCTAGAAGAGCGTCGACGACTGCCGGTTCCATGTCGACGACCCGCTCAGGAGACAACACTCGGATCCCCGCCAATGCCCCACCGGGTTCCTCCGAAGTCAGAGCAGCGGGAGCGCCCAATGCAATCTTGGGCTCTTCGCCGGCGGGTGCGGTTTCCTCCGGTTCTCGGTCCGCCTCCGCAACTGCAACGACTTCCTCGGCCTCGGCAGCGGCCGGTTCCTCGGCCGTCTCGGGTTCAGACGTTTCCTGTTCGGCGTAAGTGGCGACGACGGACGATTCCTCGATCCACGGCTCTTCGACTTCGCCTGTTCCGGTGATCGACTCCTCGGGCGGCTCTTCCGGCCCCTCGACCTCCTGTGGCTCTTCTGGACTGGTGGGCGCTTCGGCTACGGCGGGAATCGGGGGCGCGGGCGGAACTTCGACTTCGGCTGCAGCGATTACGTCCGCCGGCTCGGGCTCCTCGAATGCTGCGGCTGCCTCGGGTTCCTCGATCTCGGGGACAACGGGAACTGGCACCGGAGCGATTGCGGCTGCGATGTCGCCCGCCACTTCCTCGAGGTGGTCGACCGCATGTGTGAGTCTCTGCCGACTCTCTTCGACCCTGCCGACCAGCTGCAGGACCTCGCCCCAGAGGTCGGCGGACGCGGAGGCCAGGGAACTGACGACGTCGGTGCTCGACGTCTGGTCCTCGTTCGGAACTTCGGTTGTCATGTCCGGTTCTCGCCCTCGGAATCGGTCGCGTCGGGGCCACCGGCTCGGGCGCCACTACGTATAAGCGCTGAGGGGGGGCCTCGTTGTGGACGGCTGCTTAGCGTACAGCCGGAACGAGGCGATCGGAATACTTGGTACATGCTCGACCAGGGGGAGAGCCGGGCCAGAGCATGGAGCCCGAGGATCGACGCGGTCGGGGGTGCCCAAGTCCCCGCAAGTCATCAGGCTCTGGCGGCGCTCCGCAACTCGTCGAGAGAGAGCTCGCCCGTCGCCTCGCCTCCGCACTGGGTGCAGTGGTCTACGTGTCTCCAGGAACGCAGGAGCCTCGTGCCATCCGGATTAAGCAGGACGACGAACGACTCCGACACAGGATCGATGTCAAGGCCGAAGTACGGACGCCACCCTGTTGAGGCCGGATGGCTGTCCAAGTCGAGTCCTTTCAACACCCGGCGAAAGCGCATGCGCTCTGTATCAAAGAGCCATGTGCTGTGGCAGGACTCGAGGACGAGGGGTTCCATGCGTCGAATATTTACCAGAAAACCTGAAGATGTACCTTAATATTGATTGCGATTCAGTGACGATCCATCAATTGTGGCCGATTAGCCACTCGTAGTGCCTGGTTTTCGACCGAATCCCAGCGGATGGACAACTGTCGAATATTCGACGGGGCCAGCCCTTTTTTGCAATCGCTGTACCGAAAACTCCCCGGTTTGTTTACTTCTTCCGCCCGAGTTTGATCTCGCGCTTGTACCAAGGAACTTGATCGCCTGATTTCTCCGGTTTCTTCTCGCGCTTTTGCTCGGGCTTCGCGACCTTTGGAACAGGTTTCATTTCTTCGCGACGCTGCGGCTCCACCGGCCGGCTCGGGGCCTGCGCGCTCATCTGCCCGCTCGGTGCAACGGCGGGCATCTTTTCGCGTCGCCACCGCTTCGGGCGCTCCACGGCGGGTGCAGTCTTCGGGACGGACCTTCTCGAGGTTGCAAGCTCTGCGACAACCGCTTCCAATCCGTCGGGATCGTCTGTCGGGACCGCGAACCGGTGAGACCGGCTGTCTGAGATCGCTTCCACGACGACGGCGGGGGTCCCGGCGGGAGTCTGCATCCGCTCTGCAGTACCGACGCTCCTGAGCTTCCCCCAGGCGAGCACAGCTCCCACGTCTCCGTCGGGCTTGAGAACCGTCAGGCCAAGCTGGTCCACCACCACCTTCAGCCCGGGGACCACGACCTCTCTACCTCCCTGAGTGGTGAGGAGGTAGACGTCGGAGAGGGTGAGCTCGAAGGAGTCGAAGGGGCCATCTGAGGCTTGTTTTTGTCGTGCCATCTCCGCAGACCTTGCCTCTTTATCTTCAGGTCCGTCAATGCCTTGCCGATGAGAACGGTGTTGGAGGGGTCCCACCAGGGACCGCGCCAGGTGTCGCACGTGGCAAGGAGGGCGACCCTTCCTCCCTTTGCCCAGCCCACGGGCAGGGGCAGAAGGGGTCGCGATCAGAGATCTAGGGGGCGATTGTGAACAGGGACGATCTGGACCGGCTACTCCATGGACTGGCCGAAGTCGATGGCTCGGACCTTCATCTGAAGGCCGGAGCACCACCTCGTTGGCGTGTCAACGGGGTCCTGAGCACCCTCGACCAGCCGGCGCTCAATGCGGATTACACGGAGCAGCTTGCCCGCGAGATCATGCCCCCCAAGATCTGGCAGATCTTCGAAGATAAGCAGGAGTCCGACTTCGCCTACTCGGTTCGGGGGCTCGGCCGGTTCCGCGTGAACGCCTTCCGCCAGCGAGGCTCGATCGCCCTGGCCTTCCGACTCGTACACACGAATGCGTCGACGGTTGCAGAGCTCGGACTTCCCGATGTCGTACGAAAGCTCGCGGAGGAGCAGCGTGGACTGATCCTCCTCACAGGTCCTACCGGCTCGGGGAAGACGACCACGCTCGCGGCCATGGTCAATCACATCAACCACACACGTGCGTGCCACGTCATCACGATCGAGGACCCCATCGAGTACCTGCACCACGACGACCTCGCAGCCATCGAGCAGCGCGAGGTCGGCTTCGACACCGAGAGCTTCACCAGCGCGATGAGGGTCGTCCTGCGACAGGACCCCGACGTGATCCTGGTCGGCGAGATGCGCGACCCCGAAACCGTGTACACAGCGTTGACCGCCGCCGAGACCGGTCACCTCGTGTTGTCGACTCTCCACACGAGGACTGCGACCGAGACCGTGAACCGGATCGTCGACTTCTTCAGTCCTGACCAGCAGCAGCAGGTCCGGGTGAGCTTGGCCAGCGCGCTGGTCGGCACGATCTGCCAGCGGCTAATTCCCCGGGCGGACGGATCCGGGAGAGTGCCCGCCGCTGAGATCATGGTCGTGAACGGCCGTATCCAGCAGGCCGTCCTCGACCCCCTCAAAACCTCCGAGATCGACATGATCATCGCCGAGGGCGAGTACTACGGCATGCAGAGCTTCGACCAGTCCGTGGCCGGTCTCATGCGCGACGGGATCGTCGACCTGAAAGAAGCCATGGCGGCTGCGACGAATCCTCACGACCTCAAGATCCAGCTCGAGCGCATGGGCGTACTGGCGACTGGTCATGCCAGAGTTCCTGCCGGGGTGCGCTGACCGAAAGCCTGTCGGCGAGAAGGATAGTTCGGCCTTTTAGGTAGGAACCAACAGCAGGGCCACGACCACGAAGATCACACCCGTCGCGAGCTCTATCAGCGGGTACCGGATGGAGATCGGCTCGTGGCACTGGCGACATCGCGCGCGCAGGACGATCCAAGAGACAACCGGGATGTTGTCGTACCACTGAATTGGCGCTCCGCACGACGGGCACGCCGAGCCTGGACGAAGCAGCGACATCCGTCGCGGCAGTCGGTAGACGACGACGTTGAAGAAGGAGCCGATGGCGAGTCCTAGCAAGCCCGCGATCGCGGAGATCGTGTCGGCACCGGCGGTCGTGACAGCTGTCACGAACTGCGTCCTATCGCCCGCTCGGTGGAGAGGCGAGCACTCTGAGAGGCGAGCATCACAAGAGAACCACTATCAGCGTTCAAGACTACTAAGCGGTTTCCGAATCCCTTCCGCTGAGCCGGTCGAAAGCAGCTCATGTGTTCCCGATCCCGCGCGGCGCGAATCACCGCTTTGGGCTGGGAAAATGCGCCGCTCTTGCCCGCTTGCATCGGGCCGGGAGGGTAGCATCTGATTGTCGGCACTCGGGCGGCGCTTGCCGGCAGGAATCTCTTGTGGTCTCGGAGTTCAATATGGCGTCGCTACCTGCCGATGAACATGACATGGGTCCAACCGAGCCCGCCGGGCTCGCCGCGAGAGAAGCTGCACCAGAATACGTCGACCTCGAGCAGTATCCGCTCGATCTGGCGGCTGCCGCGCTCCTCCCGGAGTCCGTCGCTCGCCGCTATCACGTAGTGCCCCTTGGCCGTCGGTTCGGCGCGCCGGTCATCGCGATCTCGAACCCGGACGACATCGTGGCTCTCGACAACCTCCGGGCCATGATCGGGCGGGAGTTCGTACCTGTAGTGGCGAGCCGCGATCAGGTCGAGATCTATCTCTCGCGCCTCTACCCCGAAGCACCGTTCGAGCGCGAACCGGGCATTCCGGGCATCAGCGCCGGGATCAAGAACAACCTTGTGTCCGAACCGTCTTCGAACGGGAACACCGAGGCTAGCGCGGCCCACGCAGAGCCCGAAGCTCCGTCTGGTGCACCCAAGCACCTGCGGAAGACGGATAGCGAGGACCTTGTCGCATCCACCGAGCTTCCGAAATTCGCTCCCTCCGTCAGAGAGCCAGGGGAGCTTCCCGAGCACGTCGCTGAGGCTGCTGATCTGGTCGAGGAAGCCGTAGGCGAATTCGAGCAGTCGGTAGGGGCCTTGGGTGTGGTTCCGGACGAGCCAGGATCAGAAGAGGCCTTCCCGGGATTGGCCAAAGAAGAGCTCGATGGCTTCCCGCCTCTGGCGAGAGTCCTCGTGGAAGGTGGCCGAGTAACGCCCGAGGCGATGCTAGAGGTGGTCGCCGAGCACGACCGCACCGGCCAGGCAGTGGCTCGGGTGTTGACCGCCCGGAACCTGGTGACCGAAGCCGATCTCATGTGGGGAATGGCCCAGGAGATGGGCCTCGACTTCGTCGACCTGGACATATACGGCGTCGACTTCGGGGCGGCGATGCGCCTTCCCGAGACCACCTCGCGCCACCATCACCTCCTCGTCATCGGCGAGCACGACGGCCTTCCTGTCGTGGCGGCTTCCAACCCCACCGACGTCTTTGCCATGGACGACGTGAGGACGATCCTCGGGCGCAACTTCGTCACCATGGTCGCCACTCGCTCGCAGATCGGCTCGTTCATCGATCGCGCATATCACCAAGGGAGCAACGTAAGCGAGGTCGCGTCGAGCGCTGCTGCTTCGACCGAGAACACGGCGCGTCTCGACGAGGAGCTGAGCAACATCCAGGCGGTCGTGGACGACGCACCGATCGTCCGGTACGTGAACCTTTTGATCCTGCAGGCTCTGAACGAGCGCGCTTCGGACATCCATGTCGAGCCGACCGCCGACAACCTCCGGATCCGGTACCGGATCGACGGGGTGCTCCACGACATGTCGACAGCTCCGAAGTCGATCGCCGGAGGGGTCACGACCCGGCTCAAGGTCATGGCGGACATAAACATCGCCGAGCACCGGCTGCCCCAAGACGGCCGAATCTCGCTAACGGTCGGTAACCGCCCGATAGACCTGCGGATGTCGACTCTGCCGACGATCCACGGCGAAAAGGTCGTGATGCGGATCATCGACAAGTCCAACATCGTCCTCGGCTTCGAGGACCTGGGCTTCGACGCAGAACTCCTCGAGCGCTACCGGTCGGTGTTCACCAAGCCCTACGGCACGATCCTTGTGACAGGACCCACCGGATCGGGGAAGACGACGACGCTGTACGCGACTCTGGCCGCCCTCAACTCCCCTGAGAAGAACATCATCACCGTCGAGGACCCGGTCGAGCTCAGGATCAAGGGGATCAACCAGATCCAGCTGAACACCAAGGCCGGTCTCACCTTCGCCTCTGCCCTGCGGTCGATCCTGCGAGCAGACCCTGACATCCTATTGGTGGGCGAGATCCGTGACCTCGATACGGCGATGATCTCGGTGGAAGCCGCGCTCACGGGACACCTGGTGCTCGCGACACTTCACACGAACGACGCCGCGAGCACTGCTATGAGGCTGGTCGAGATGGGGGTCGAGCCGTACCTGGTGACCTCTGCCGTGAGCGGTGCCCTGGCACAGAGGCTCGCCAGGCGACTCTGCGTCCACTGCAGAGAGCCATTTGTTCCCACCGAGGCAGAGGTCGTGGCAGCGGGTTGGAAGCCCGAAGAGGTGTTCAGTGGCGTGGACGAGCCGAAGCTATACCGCGCGGTCGGCTGCTCGGCATGCTCGCGGACTGGTTACCGAGGTCGCAAGGCCCTGCTCGAGTTCCTCGTAGTGACCGAGGAGATCGACCGGATGGTCCTCGACGGCGCCACTGTCGATGCGATTCACAGGGTCGCCGTCGAGCAAGGCATGGTCACTCTGCGTCAGGCGGGGCTGCGCAAGGCGCTCGAAGGCGAGACCACCCTTGAAGAGGTCCTTCGGGTGGTCGCATGAGCCGTCATCCCCTATTCACGGAGCTTGGACGGAACCACGATCCCCGGGGTTCCTTGGCTCAAGCTCAGCTCGAATTCAACCGACCATCTATTGCATTACTTGAAATGAGAAGAGGCATCTGATGTCCATCGCCCCAAACCTTACGAGTACTGCGACTGGAGCCTCTCCGGCACAGGCGCAGTCCAACATGCCCCTCCACATAGACGACTTGCTGCGCTACGCGGTCAGCGTTGGTGCCTCGGACCTCCACCTCACCTCGCACATGCCGGCGCTGATCCGGCTGAACGGAGCAATTCGCCCGATCGAGGGATGCCCCCGCCTCGAACACGAGACCATCAGGGAGATGATCTTCGGCGTGCTCTCGCAGGTCCACAGGGAGAAGTTCGAGGCCGAGAAGGAGCTCGACACCTCACACTCGATCCCGAACGTAGGGCGCTTTCGAGTAAACGTGTTCCAGCAGCGGGGCACAGTTGCCGCCGCTCTGCGAGCGATTCCTCACGATATCCCCGAGTTCTCGACTCTGGGCATCCCGGAGTCAGTGAGACAGTTCGCGGATATGCGCCAGGGCTTCGTCCTCGTCACCGGACCCACGGGTTCGGGGAAGTCGACGACGCTCGCGTCGCTGATCGACATCATCAACCGGAGCAAGCCGCTCCACATCGTGACGGTGGAAGACCCGATCGAGTTCCTCCACAACCACAAGCGGTCTCTCGTCAACCAGCGAGAGGTGGGGAGCGACACGCTGTCCTTCTCCGAGGCTCTCAGGCGAGTTCTGCGTGAGGACCCGGACGTCATCCTCGTCGGTGAAATGCGCGACCTGGAGACCACACAGATGGCCCTCACCGCTGCCGAGACCGGGCATCTCGTGTTTGGCACGCTCCACACCCAGGATGCACCTCAGACGATCGACAGGGTCATCGACATCTTCCCCACCTCACAGCAGTCGCAGGTCCGGGCGATGCTCTCCGGGGCGCTACAAGGGGTCGTGACCCAGCAGTTGGTCCCCACCGCCGATGCCTCGGGCCGTTTGGCCGCAGCTGAAGTGATGATCTGCACGGCCGCGATCCGGAACCTGATCCGCACCGAGAAGACTCACCAGATCTACTCTCTGATGCAGACGGGCGGCCAGTTCGGCATGCAGACCATGGACCAGGGCTTGGCGCGGCTGGTGCGCGAGAAGAAGATCTCAGAGAGCGTGGCTTTCGACCGCTGCCGGAACGAGGAGGATCTGCGGAACCACCTGAAGTCCGAAGACCGCCGAATGACTGAAGGATCGCGGGGAGCCTGAGATGGCGCTCACGTTCGATTACAAGGTCCGGGACCGCGGCGGGAAGCTCGTCGAGGGACAGCTCGAGGGAGACAGCCTCGGGCTCGTCGTAGGCAAGCTCCGCGAGATGGGCTACCTGCCCATTGCCGTCACCCCCAGGTCGAAGGCGGATCTCAATCGTGAGATCCACATCCCGGGCCTCACGGACCGGGTGAAACTGTCCGAGACCGCGGTGGCAACACGTCAGCTGGCCACGATGGTCGAGTCCGGACTCTCGGTCGTGAGAGCGCTCGGGATCCTCACCAACCAGGTCGAGAACAAGGAGCTGGCTCGTGTTCTCGGCGAGGTGCAGCTGGACGTGGAGCGTGGGTCCTCGCTGTCGGCTGCATGCGCCAGGCACCCGAAGGTGTTCAGCAAGCTCTTCATAACGATGGTCCAGGCCGGAGAGGCTGGAGGTCATCTGGACACCGTTCTCCTGGACCTCTCTTCGACCATGGAGAAGCAGGCGGAGCTCCAGCGCAAGGTCAAGGGTGCGATGACCTACCCGACAGTCGTCCTGTCCGTGATGATCATCATCCTTCTCGCAATGCTCATCTTCATCGTTCCCACCTTCCAGAAGCTTTTCGCATCGCTAGGCGCGAAGCTTCCGCTTCCGACCAGGATTGTGATCCGAGCCTCGAAGACAGTGGGTTCGCCCTGGGCGCTTGTCATCCTCGCAGTAATAATCGCAGGAGTCGTACTATTCCGGCGGTGGATCAAGACCGATCAGGGCCGCGAGAAATTCGACGCCTTCAAGCTTCGTCCTCCGATCTTCGGTCCGCTCATGCACAAGGTGGCCCTTGCGCGCTTCACCCACACCTTGGGATCGCTGGTGCAAGCGGGCGTTCCGATCCTCGAGTCCCTCGACATTGTCTCCGAGACCTCGGGAAACCGGATAGTCGGAAATGCCATCCTCGATGCCAAGGCCGGAGTTCGTGAGGGGCGCTCCCTAGCGGAGACGTTGCGCCAGCACGAGGAGGTGATCCCCGCCCTAGTGACCCAGATGGTCGAGGTCGGAGAGCAGACAGGCCAGCTCGACCACATGCTCCACAAGGTCGGAGAGTTCTACGACGGCGAGGTCGAGGCTACGGTCAACAACCTGACCTCACTACTCGAGCCCCTGCTGGTGGTCTGCATGGGAATCATGGTCGGCACCGTCGTGATCTGCATGTACCTCCCCATGTTCGACTACGTGAAGCACATCCCTACGAGCTGACTGACCTAGGACGGGGACGGGAACATGGCACAGGTCGTAGGGCTCGATATAGGGACGAGCGCGGTACGCGCAGCGGAGCTCGAAGTGGACGGTGGGCGCCCGGCGCTCAGGGCGTTCTCCCAGGTTGGGCTCCCGCCCGGGGTGATCGTCGACGGTGAGATCCAGGACGCGGCAGCGGTTACCGACGCGATCGGACGGCTGTGGCACAACGGGAAGTTCTCGTCCAAGTCGGTGATAGTCGGCGTGGCCGGCCTCAGGGCGATCACGCGGGAGATCGACTTACCGTGGGTTCCTGACGACGAAGTCGACAGCGCTGTGCGCTTCCAGTCGGAGGAAGTCATCCCGTTTCCGCCCGACAAGACGGTTCTCTCCGCACAAGTCTTGGCGGACTACGACGCTCCCGACGGCACGTCCCAACGCCGCGTGCTCGTAGCCGCCGCACATCGCGACCTCATCGACGGGGTAGTAAGCGCTGTCGAGAAGGCCGGACTCCACGTCGAGCGCGTCGACCTCGTCTCGTCTGCCCTCGTGAGGGCCTTGGTCGGCAGCGTGCCGGAGGCAGAGCAGCCCGAAGCGATCGTCTCAGTCGGTGCAGGCTTGACCGTAATCGTGGTGCACCAGCAGGGCCGCCCGCAGTTCGTCCGCACGATAGGGATGGGAAGCAACCTGGCGACCGTGGCGATCTCTTCGGCGCTCGACTTGCCGTTCGCGGATGCCGAAGCGATGAAACGTCGTCTCGGAGCGGCCGAGACACAGGTCCGATCGGCCGAACGTGCCGTCCAATCCACGATTGGGGAGTTGGTTGGCGAGATTCGGAACTCGATCCAATACTTCGCTTCCCTGCAGGGCCGTTCACCGATCAAGGGCGTCACCATCACCGGCGCAGGAGCGCGGCTGCGGGGGCTCGTCGAACAGCTTCAGTCCCAGGTTCGGATGCCGGTTCGGTTCGTCTCCCCTCTGTCACGGCTGGACCTTTCGGGCTTCGACCTGACACCGGAACAGGCGGCCAGCATCGAGCCGGTGCTCGCCGCGCCTATTGGGCTGGCGCTCCCAGAGCCGAATCCTGCCGTCAAGAGGTTCAACCTGGTTCCACCGGAGGTGATCAAGCGCGAGCGCGAACGCCAATTGATCCGGTACTCGGCTGTCGGCGCCGCAGCCGTCATTGTGATCTTGGGTGGGGTATCTGTTTGGCGCTTTCTTCAGGTACACAACGCACAGAACGACGTAAACACACTCACCAGCAGTGTCGCCGGATTGAAGGCACAAATCCCCAGTTACAGCAAGGTTGTTCGAGCAAACGACGAGCTTGGTTTGGCCGAAGGTCAGATCACACGTCTGGACAACGCGGCTATCAATTGGCCGGCCGTTCTGGCAGAGCTCAATGCTCGGACACCGGCGGGACTGTCGGTTTCCAGTTTCACAGGCACTGCGCTGACAGGGTCGTCATCCGCATCCGCAGCCGGGACCCCTGGCGCATCCACGGCTGGAGCGATCGGCAGTGTCACGGTGTCGGTGTCCGGATCTTTCCCGGCCAATGCTCACTTCTCGCCAGTCGCGGAATGGATCGACAGCATCACGGCGTCTTCGATCTTCGATCCGCCGAGTGTCAGCGGCGTCACTAACACGCAGGCTACCGGTGGTGGTACGACCGTTTCTTTCAGCTCCACCATTTCTCTCAAGAGCAGTGCTCTCGTCAAGAAGGCGGGCTCCTGATGGATGCGTTAGTCCGGCAATACCGCGTCCCGATCATCGCAGCCCTGAGTGCGATAGTCGTGGCTGTGGTGGTGTACCTAGCGTGGATCTCGCCAGAGGGTTCGAAGCTGGCGACGCTGAACACCCAGCAGACACAGTTGCAGGGCCAACAATCGCAACTTCAGGCCGAGATCGCTTCTCTGAAGCGTGAAAAGGCGAATCTGGGGACCACGTGCGCCACCTTGACCAAGGAGGTAACCGAGGTGCCTGGAGCTCCAGATGTCGACAGCTTCCTCCAGCAGGTGACTGCGCTCGCTGTCTCGAGTGGGGACCCGAACACACCGAGCATCAGCGTGACCCAGGCGACCGGCAGCACCCAGGGCGCTTCTGGAGTCACTGCGGTGGCCGTCGCCTTCACGCTGCAAGGCACTTACGGTCAAATGTCGACGTTCCTACAGGGGTTGTACACCTTCCCGCGTCTCTTCACAATCTCGTCGGCGGCGATCAGCGGAGGACCCGTGACGAACGGCGGAGTCGCGCCGGCCGCGGGCGCGCCCGCCTACAACCTCTCGCTGAACGGAGACGTCTACTACTCCACCGGGCAGACCAACGTCTGCACTTCACCTGCCTAGACAGTCGATAACCGGAGCCTTTCAATCCCGCATCGGCGTCAACACCGCTCGTGGCAGACCACGTGATAAAGCGAACGTGACTACTCACGAAACGTGGTCGATCTGTCCGCTCTCTACGTGGGAAAAACTCGCCTGGGAGGCCTCAAACCACTAAAGCCCAACGACTTCCCAGCCGATGAACAACTTGGCAGCAAAAGTCTGCCGATTGACCCATACAGGAGGAAGTCCATGCTCAAGTCCATGCTCCAGAACTTGCGGGAGTCGCGGGCGATCGAGCTCGAAGGCGAGGGAGCAGGCGAGGCCGGCTTCACCCTGATCGAGCTCATGGTCGTGCTGCTGATCATCGCAATCCTGCTCGCCATCGCCATCCCGACTTTCCTCGGGGTGACCGGTGGAGCCAACGACCGTGCGGCACAGTCCAACCTCACGAATGCCATGACTGAGGCCCAGGCCATCTACCAGAACAACGGCCAGGCGTTCCCGGCGACCGCCGCTCCGGCGGTCAACTACAGCGCCACTGCACCGGAGTTCACGTGGAGCAGCGCCGCCTCGGCCAACCAGAACGACATCAGCGTCTCCCCATTCAATGTCGCCGCGAGTGACACGACGGGTCAAGGAGTGGCGCTCGCCATTCTGAGCAAGACCGGGACCTGCTGGTACATAGTGAACCTTCAGCAGGCGCCTGCCGCCGGTGGGACCTCTCCGATGACCACGCTGATGCCTAGCGCGGGCACCTTCTACGTCAAGAGGCTCGCCACCAACACCACAGCATGTTCCGCCGCCGGAATCATCGGTGCGACGATAACTACTGCTGGAGGCGGTACAAGCTACTCGGCGGCAATGACGGTTCCGTGATCTGAAGGAGGAACCACCTTCGGCAGTGAGAAACTGTCAACGGAAGAAAGTTGAACATGGTCCCCGCTTCGGCGGGGGCCATGTTCGCGCCGGACGATTGTTCGCTTGTTGCTAAACCGCCCCGTCCGGGTGCCCGATCTTTTCGGGGATCAGGAATTCGTTGAGCGAGCAGAGCTCGATGACATATAGGTGGGGGGCAAACATGTACAAAGGAATCCTGGCGCACTTGCGCGACGCGCGGGCACTGGAGCTCGAAGGTGAGGGAGAGGCAGAGGCAG
>Ga0116215_1001832_pt1 | contig 13690 bp, 13 predicted proteins | sample Sb_taG_7_FD_89698 | JGI IMG/M metagenome (GOLD analysis project Ga0116215, IMG submission 89698) | Peat soil microbial communities from Weissenstadt, Germany - Sb_50d_2_FS metaG | ecosystem: Environmental > Terrestrial > Soil > Wetlands > Peat | place: Germany: Weissenstadt | collected 2010-09-21 | reverse complement strand
TCCCGGGAGGGCCGACGCGTGAGCCCGAGGCGTGAGCCCGAGGCGTGAGGAGGACGTGACGTGAAGGCCGTGCGCAGCGTGGAGGGCGGGGTGGCCCTCGTCGATCTGGACGAGCCGCCCGGGACCGGTGAGCTCCTTTCCATGAAGGCCACCAGCATCTGCGGCTCGGACCTAAGCTACATCCGGTTCGGCAGCCGGGCCATCCTGGGGCACGAGCTGGCCGGCATCCGGGGGGACGGGACGCCCGTCGTCGTGGAGGCGATCTACGGGTGCATGGCGTGCGACCAGTGCGCCCGCGGGGCGTACAACCTGTGCCCGACACACGGACAGCGCGCGCTCGGCATCAGCGCGGACGGCGGGATGGCGGAGCAGTTCCGGGTGCCGGAGGCCCGGCAGGTCCCCCTCCCGGCCGGGCTCGAGCTGGCCGACGCATCCATCGTCGAGCCGGCCTCCGTGTCGTGGCACGCCCTCGGCCTGGCCGGGACGCGGCCGGACGACGGCGTGGCCGTGGTCGGCGCAGGCGCGCTGGGCCTGCTCGCGGTGGCCGGGGCACGCCGGCGCGGCTGCGACCGCGTGGCGCTCGAGGCGCGTCACCCGCACCAGAAGGAGGCCGGAGAGCGGCTCGGCGCCGACATCGGCGCACAGGGGTTGTACGACGTCGTCGTGGAGGCGGCGGGGACGGCGGCGAGCCTGGCCCGTTGCGGCGAGATCGTGGCACCCGGTGGCACCATCGTCGTGTTGGGCGTGCACTTCGGGCCCGTGCAGCTCGACTGGATGCCACTCTTCCACCGCGAGGCCCGTGTGATCCCCTCCCTGGGGTATTGCACGCACGGCGATGTCCGCGAGATGGACGAGGCGGCGGCGATGCTGGCGGAGGATCCCGAGATCGCCCGCACCGTCATCACCCATCGGTTCCCGATGGAGGACGCCGTCGAGGCGTTCCGCCTGGCATCGGACAAGACCGCCGGCGCCATCCGCGTCGTGATCGAGCCTTCGTGAACCCGGCCGACCAGTTCCACGTCGGCATCGTGGTGGACGACCTCGACGCCACCCTGACGGACCTCACCGAGTTGTTCGGCTACCAGTGGTGCCCCGAGATGTCGGTTCGTACACCGGTCACGGTCGCGACCGGCGAGACCGAGCTCGACCTGCGCTTCACGTACTCGGTGTCGACACCGAGAGTCGAGGTGATCCAAAGCATCCCCGGGACGCTCTGGATCCCGGCGGCGGATTCACACATCCACCACCTCGGCTACTGGTCCGACGACATGGCGGCCGACAACGTCCACCTGGCCGGGCGGGGCTACGTCACGGAGGCGCTCGGCGCCCGGCCGGACGGAACGCCCGTCTGGGCCTACCACAAGAGCCCGCACGGTCCGCGCCTCGAGCTGGTGAGCCGGCAGATTCAGCCGGGACTCGAGCAGTATTGGGCGTCGGCCCCCGCGCCGCCGAGCCGGTGAGGGCCGGCCTCAGCTCGGTCCCGCCCTCCCGGCGGCGGCGCGCACCGTGGCGACAACCTCGTCGTTCGATGCGCCGGGGCCAAGCACGGCGGCCACGCCTCCGGTGAGCAGCCGCTCGACGTCGGCCGGCGGGACGATGCCGCCGATCACGACGGGGGTCTCGAGGCCCGCGCCACGGAGTGCGGCGACCACGGCGGGCGCGAGCGTCAGGTGCGCCCCGTTATGCATGGACACACCGACCACGTCGACGTCCTCTTGGGCCGACATGGCGGCGATCGTCTCGGGCGACTGGCGCAGCCCGGCGTAGACGACCTCGTACCCGGCATCGCGCAGGATGCGCGCCACCACCCTGAGCCCCCGGTCGTGCCCGTCCAGGCCGACCTTGGCCATCAGCACGCGCAGCGGTCGCTCGTCGGCTCCCGGCGGCGCCATGCTCAGGCGACGTGGCGCTCGTGGTAGAGACCGAACACCGTCTCCATGGCGCCCATGGCCTCACCCACGGAGACGTCGTGCCGGGCCGCCTCGATGAGGGCAGGCATCAGGTTGACGCCCGGGTCGGCGGCGTCGGTGGCGATGCGCAGCAAGGAGCGCCGGACCGCGTCGTCGTCCCGGGCCTGCTTGACGTCGGCCAGCCTCCCGAGCTGGGCGGTCTCGACCGCCGGGTCGATGGCGAGGGTGGACGGCGCCACCCCGTCGTCCTCGACGTAACCGTTCACCCCCACCTGGATCCACTCGCCCCGGGCGATCCTGGACTGGAAGGCGTAGGCCGCGTCGGCGATCTCGCTGACGAACCATCCGTCCTCGATGCAGGCCAGCACACCCTCGAGGATGGAGCCCGAGCCGGCGTCTTCGAGGTGGGCGAAGACCTGCTCGGCCTGGCGTTCGAGTTCGTCCGTGAGCTCTTCGACGAACCACGACCCTCCGAGGGGGTCCGCCACATGGACCACGCCGGACTCCTCGGCGATGACCTGCTGCGTGCGCAGGGCGAGGCGGGCCGCATGCTCGGTGGGGAGGGCCAGCGCCTCGTCGAAGGCGTCCGTGTGCAGGCTCTGGGTGCCGCCGAGCACCCCGGCGAGGGCCTCGATGGCGACGCGGACCAAGTTGACCTCGGGCTGTTGGGCCGTGAGGGAAACCCCGGCTGTCTGGGTGTGGAAGCGCAGCTGGGACGAGCGGGGCAGGTGGGCGCCGTAGCGCTCGCGCATCCAGCGCGCCCAGATGCGCCGGGCGGCCCGGTACTTCGCGATCTCCTCGAAGAAGTCGCTGTGCGCGTTGAAGAAGAAGCTGAGGCGCGGCGCGAAGTCATCGACCGCCAGCCCGGTGTTCATTGCCGCCTCGACGTAAGCGAACCCGTTGGCCAGCGTGAAGGCGAGCTCTTGGGCCGCGGTGGATCCCGCCTCGCGGATGTGGTAGCCCGAGACCGAGACAGGGTGCCAGCGCGGCAGCTCCGCGGTGCAGAAGCGCATCACGTCGGTGACCAGGCGCACGGAGGGGCGCGGCGGGAAGACGTACTCCTTCTGGGCCTGATACTCCTTCAAGATGTCGTTCTGGAGAGTGCCCGAGAGCGCGGAGCGCTCGACGCCGGTCTTGTCGGCCACGCCCACGTACATGGCCAAGATGGGCGCGGCGGGCGAGTTGATCGTCATGGAGGTCGAGACCTTCCCGAGGTCGATGCCCGAGAAGAGCGCCTCCATGTCCGCCATGGTGTCGACGGCGACACCGGCCCGCCCCACCTCACCCTTGGCGAGTGGATCGTCAGAGTCACGCCCGAGGAGCGTAGGCATGTCGAAGGCGGTGGAAAGCCCGTCGCCACCGGCGCGCAGCAACTCCTTGAAGCGGCCGTTGGTGTCCTCCGCCGTGCCGAACCCGGCGAACTGGCGCATGGTCCACAGCCGCGAGCGGTACATGGACGCGTAGGGCCCCCGGGTGTAGGGATACGAGCCGGGCAGCTCGGCCCCCTCGGGTCCGTAGACCGCGTCGAGGGGCACCCCTGACATGGTCTCGAAGCGGGCCGGCCGCATGGACGAGCGGTCGAAGGCCTCCTGCCACTCCTGTCGGTCGGACACCGACACCCATGTTACTTTGATGTCAAAGTAACCCGCAACAGCTATGGGAAATCCCCGGCAGCCTGCCGGAGCTCTGCCAACAGGGCAAAGAGGCGGCGGAGCTTCGGTTCCGGCAGGCCGACGTCCGCAAAGAGCTCCTGGTTGATCGCACGCGTCGCCTCGAGCGCGGTGCGGCGTCCCGACGGTGTCAGACAGGCGAGCGTGACCCGGCCGTCGTCGGGATTCGACTGCCGGGTGACCAGGTCGTCGGCCTCGAGTCGGTCGACGGCATTCGTGACGCTGGCCGCGTTGACCTGCAGTCGTTCGCCGATCTTGCCGAGCGGGAGTGCGCCCTGCTTGGAGAAGGACAGCAACATGAGGACCTCGTAGCGCGCGAAGGTGAGGGCGAGCGGTCGCAAGATGGCATCGGCGCGGGCCAGGAAGACCTGCTGGAGCCTCATGACCGACGTCACGACGGCCATCGCGTCCGCCTGATCCGTCCACCCGTGGGTCGCCCATTGCCGCCGCGCCTCGTCGATCGGATCGAAGGTCAGCCGTCGTGGTTCGACCACGGGCGCACGCTAGACCCTCGAGACCGGAGGGTGAGGCGCCACGGTCTAACGTGGGCTCGGCACGTCGTGGGAGGATCTCAGGTGCGGATCGTTGTCGTTGGCGCTTCGAGCGGACTCGGGCGCTGTATCGGGATAGGCCTGGCGCGGCGTGGTGCGCGCACGGCACTGCTGGCGCGGCGGCAGGAGCGGCTGCAGGCCGCCGCCGCGGAAGCCGGCGCCGATGCCGTGGCGATCCGGTGCGACGTGACGGACGCCGACTCGTGCCGTTCGGCCATCGGCGAGGCGGCCGAGAGGCTGGGCGGACTGGACGCTCTCGTCTACACCCCGGCGATCGGCCCCCTGGCCGGGCTGATCGACACGGACGCCGAGACCTGGAGGCGCGTGTTCGACACCAATGTGATCGGGGCGGCGCTGACGACGGCGGCCGCCCTGCCCCACCTGACCGAATCGTCCGGAACGGCCGTCTACCTCTCCTCCGTGAGCGCCTCGCACACCCCGCCCTGGCCCGGGCTGGGCGCGTACGCGGTGAGCAAGGCGGCGTTGGACAAGCTCGTCGAGGCGTGGAGGGTCGAGCATCCCACGGTCGGATTCACCCGGCTCGTCGTCGGGGAGTGCGTCGGTGGCGAGGGCGAGTCGATGACCGGGTTCTCCGATGACTGGGACCCGGAGCTCGCGGCAGAGTTCGCGCCGCAGTGGATGGCTCACATGAGCGGCGCGTTCGTCGATGTCGAGGACCTGGTCACGATCGTCGACTCACTCCTCCGCCACGGTGGAGCGGTCTCCATGCACTCGGTCACCGTCGCCCCGCGTCCCGTTGGCACTCGTTGACGAGCCCGTCGGGGGCACCCGAGCCCCGGCGGCATCCGGCCCGGGAGGGACGGACGCGTGAAGATCTCCGACTATCCCTACCGGGCCCGCGCGTGGTGGGGACGGACGATGGTCGCGCAATCCGACTCGTGCCTCTACGTCGACGAGGTGGGGGTACCGGCCACGCTCTACTTCCCGCCGCGTGATATCCGTGGCGAGCTGTTCCAGCGGGAGGTGCAGCGCAGCTCGTGCCCCGAGAAGGGCGAGCTCGAACTCCTGAGCATCGACTCCCCGCCGGACACGTTCGAGCAGTCCGCGCCACCGACCACGGCGTCGTGGGACGCCCCGGGCGCGAGCAGCTCCGACGGGCACTATGTCCTGTGGAGACTGACCCGGCCCACTGCGGCCTTCCGTCCGCTCGCCGGATTTGGCGCCTTCGACCCGGAGAAGGTCCGCATCGAGATCATCGACGGCCACCAAGGGGACGCGGACCGCGATGTCACGCACAAGCGCTTTCCGACCTGGGGTGACGCCGCCCATCTGATCGAATTGCTCGACGTCCGCCGGGATCGGGGCCTGTCCTTCGTGAGCGTCGCCCGCAGTGACGGCCGACGGCCGGTGGTCGAGGGGAGCCAGATGCTCGGACAGGCGATCGTTGCCGCCGGTCGCCACGCGCCCGAGCGCCGCGTCGTGTCGGCCAACATGATCTACCTCCGGCCTGCCGACGCGCGCCACCCGCTCCGGTTCGAGCTCGACGAGGTGAGCACGGGGAAGATCTTCTCCAGCCTGACGGTGCGGGTCCTCCAGGAGGGTCGGTGCTGCGCCCTGGGCACGCTGCTGCTCAATGTCACGAGCCCCGATGTCATCCGCCATGCGGTCGAGCGCCCCCCGGTGGCCGGTCCCTACGAGAGCCCGCCGTTCGACATGGGGGTCACTGGACGCGACATCCGCATCGTCGGGGGGGCCTACACCAACGATCCCGCCGCACCGATCGGACCGCCGACTCTCGATGTCTGGGTCCGCTTCCGTGACGTCCCGCACGATCCGATCCTCCATGCCGGACTGCTGGCGCAGTGCACCGGGCATTTCTCGCTTGCCGCCGCGCTCCGGCCCCACGAGGGCATCGGCCAGGACCAGGCGCATCGGAGCCTCTCCATGGCGATCAACGCGATCAACCTCTCGCTGCACGGGGACGCACGGGCCGACAACTGGCTGCTCTACCACCACCATTCGACCTTTGCCGGAGATGGCATGACACATGCAGAATGCCGGGTTCACGACGAGGCCGGGGGCCTCGTCGCATCCTTCACCGTCGAGGCCATGGTGCGCCCGGTTCCCGCCGGCACCGGTACGCTCGACGAACGGACAGCCCTATGAGCCTGACCACGGGGAAAGGACCCCTGAGCGCGCATCCGGCGGGACGATTCACCGCTCCCGTGCCCCGTGGCGTCGCGTACATCGAGCCCTTCCGGCGGCGCGTCAGGGCGACCCGGGAAGGCTCCATCGTGATCGACAGCGAACGGGTCCTCCTCGTCCACCGGCCTGGACGGCCTCCGACCTACTCCTTTCCCGCTGGTGACGTCGAGGGCCTCGTGACCGAGCCCGAGGCCGACGCCCCCGGCTATGTGAGGGTGGAATGGGACGCCGTCGACTCGTGGTTCGAGGAGGACGAACAGGTGTTCGGGCATCCGCGCAATCCGTACCACCGGGTCGACTGCCTCCGGGCACGACGGCGCCTCCGAGTCGAGGCGGCAGGGTCCACCCTCGTCGACACGGTGGACACCCTCGCCGTGTACGAGACCGCGTTGGAGCCCCGCCTCTACGTCGACCCCCGGCACGTCCGCATGGATCTCTTGGTTGCGAGCGCAGCCCAGACGTACTGCCCCTACAAGGGAACCGCGACCTATTGGTCGGCCCGCATTGACGACGCCGTCCTGGCCTACATCGCGTGGAGCTACGAGGAGCCGCTTCCCGAGTCCCTGCCCCTGCAGCACCTCTTGAGCTTCGACGAGAGCAGCGTCACCGTCCATCACGATCTGCCGCCGGCGGAATGACACGCTGAGAGCACGACAAGGGGCGCCGCTATTGTGGCCGGAGGCCGACACCTTCGACGGCGTAAAGGGGGCACGAGTGGATTCTCTGGAGACACTTCTGTACGAGGAGGATGACGGCGTCGCCATCGTGACCCTCAACCGACCGGAGGTCCACAACGCGTTCGACCAGAGGATGCAGGGCGAGCTACGCGAGCTGTGGAGGGGCCTGCGGAGGAACGACGATGTCCGCGTCGTCATCCTGACCGGAGCCGGCGAGAAGGCCTTCTGCACGGGCATCGACCGGGAGGAGTCGATCGGAGAGGGGTATCTGGCCAACGAGGAAAAGCGGCTGAAGATGCGCAATCAGACCGGCCCCGTGTCCACGCCGTTCCAGTACAACGACCCCGGCGCGAAGATCAATCCGAAGCAGAACGACATGTGGAAGCCGGTCGTGGCCGCGGTCAACGGCATGGCCTGCGGTGGGGCGCTCTACATGCTCGGCGAAGCCGACATCATCGTCGCCGCCGAGCACGCGACGTTCTTCGACCCCCACGTCACCTACGGCATGGTGGCGGGATTCGAATCGCTCCATCTCCTGCAGAAGCTGCCGTTGGGCGAGACGCTGCGCGTGGCCTTGCTGGGCGCCCACGAGCGGATGTCAGCCGCACGGGCCCACCAGCTGGGGCTGGTCTCAGAGGTGGTGCCGGCCGCGGAGCTGCGCGAGCGCGCCCTATGGGTGGCACGGGCGATCGCATCGGCGCCGGTGTACGCGATTCAGGGCACGGTGAGGGCGATCTGGATGGCCCACGAGCTCTCCCGACGCGAGGCGATCGCGCAGGTGTCCTCGTTCGTCTCGCTGGGAACCCAATTCGAGAACATCGCCGGCGGCCAGGAGACGTTTCAGATGGCGCGCCCCGAGTGGCGGCTCCGCTGACCCCCGGCGACGCATGTCCCGGAGGGACGCCGTGAGACTCAGCTCGCGGTCGAGGTTCCGGGGAGATCGGTCCCGCACGTCGGCTTCGACGAGACGGCGACGAACCCGCTCTTCTCGGCCTGCATGACCCAGGCGCACGTCTGCGCGGGATCGTGGCCGAAGATCGTCGAATAGTCGATGGGGTTCGGAAGGAGCCCGTTGGCGGTGTAGGACTTCACGCCCCGGAGGTCCTTGATGACCGCGGCCTGGGTCGGGTTGGCTCCCGCCAGCAGCAGACCCTGGATCATGAGATCGGCCCCGGCCCAGGATTCGTACTGGCCGAAATTCGGGAATTGGCTCTTGGTGAAGTGGGCGTACTTCTCCATGGCAGCCTGCATCTGCTCCGTGCCGGCGTTCGCCAGAGGCCACGGACGGAACGGTGAGAAGAAGTAGTCACCCTGGAGAGTGCTCCAGGCGGGAGAGTTGATCACGTCGGGCTCGTATCCGGTCGCGAAGAGGGTGGCCTTGAGCTTCACCCCGTCCTGCTTGAGCGCGGTCGCCAGGGCGTAGTTCGAGTTGGCGTCCATGGCCGGCACCATCGCGTCGACGTGGTCCTGCTTGGCGATGAGGGCGGCGGCGGTGAAGTCCACGCCGCCGAAGGGAACGCTGGTGTCGAGGACACCGGACTTGCCGCCGGCGTGCTCGAACGACTTCGTCGTGGCGATGGCTGCCCGGCTCGAGGACGGCGAGATCCCGTACCCGTAGGCGCCCAGCACCGTTCCGCCGTGCGCCTTCAAGAAGTTCCCGATCTGCGTGTTGACCGGGTACTTCGGATCGACGCTGCCTTCGTCCGACGCGAACATGTTCGTGAAGGGCTGGGTACCCCACTCCGGCCCGTCGTCGTAGGTCCCCGTCACGGGCACGCCGGCCTGGTTGGGGTACTTGTCGGCGAGAAAGAAGACGGGGCTCTGCGAGACGATGCCGAACGCCTTGGAATCGGCCTGCTGCACCGCGGTCGCGACCGCCGTTGGACTGGTCTGGTCGTCGATGACGAGGGGCACGAGCTTGTGCCCGTGCACGCCCCCTTCGGCATTCTGCAGTGCGATCCGGGCGTCGAACCCGGCCGCCGACGTCCCGTTCTCGGACGCACCGGGCCCCGTGAGGTCGGTGACGTAGGCGATGGTGATCGGTGCCGGGGATGCCGCGGCCGTCGTCGCCGACGCTCCGACCATGACGATCGGCAGGACGACAACCGATGCCAGCAAGGCCTTGCTCATCGTCAGGTGTACGCGCATTGTTCCTCCGTCGTGCGTGGGCAGCTGCCATGACCAGGTCGGGCGACGACCGCATCGGCGACCGGCATTGCAAATCGCTGCACTGTAGATGTGCCCTCCCCCAGATCGAGGTCGCCACTTCCCGAGCTGATCTGTACTGACCGTTCGGTACTATACCCCATCGACCGCCAAATTGGCGGTCGCGTGCTCCGCTTCGCCCAGGTAGCGGTCGATCACCTCTTGGCCGGCCTCCGAGGCCGGGCCGGACCAACCCGCTCTCCCCCGCGTCAGGATGACGCAGGCGTCGGCCATCGACAGCGCTCGGTGCACGAACTGCTCGATAAGCACGATCGTGATGCCCGAGCGCCGGGCTTCTTCGAGTCCCTCGAAGACCGATTCGGCCATCAGCGGTGCGAGGCCGAGGGACATCTCGTCCGCGATGATCAACTTGGGAGAGACGGCGAGCGCGCGGGCGAGCGCCAGCATCTGCTGTTCGCCCCCGGACAGGCTCCCGGCGCGTTGCCCAGTGCGCTTGCCGAGCACCGGAAAGCGGTCGACGGCACGCGCGATCGCGGCCGTGCGTTCGGAACGCCGTTCCTGGGCCACGGCCATCCGCAGGTTCTCCATCACGGAGAGGCCGGGAAAGATCCCACGCCCTTCGGGGATGTAGGTCAGTCCCAGCCGGCGGATGCGATGGGCGGGTTGCCCGGTGATGTCCTTCCCGGCGAACGTCACGCGACCGGCGCTCGGCCGCACCAGGCCCGAGATGGCCCGCGCCAGCGTGCTCTTGCCCGCTCCGTTGACGCCCAGGACGGCCAGGACCGTCCCGGGTGCGACGTCGAACGCGACTCCGAACAGCGCCTGTGAGGGCCCGTACCGGACGTCGAGGTCATGCACCCCGAGCAGCGGGTCGGTCATGTGCCCGCTCCGTCTGCCGGTCCCGGGGTGGCCTGCGGGGCCGGCCCTGGGGCCGCCGCTCGTTGCGGCGGCTCGCTGTCTCCCAGGTAGGCGGCCCGGACGGCCGGGTCGTTTCGGATGTGCTCCGGGCTGCCGGCGGCAATCCGTTCTCCGAAGTCGAGGACGAAGACGGTCTTCGACAGAGCCAGGACCGCTGCGACGTCGTGTTCGACGATGATGACCGAGAGACCGTGGGCATTCTGTTCGACGATGGTCCGGAAGACCGAGAGCAGGTTCTCCGATGCCTTCATGTCCAGGCCCGACAGTGGTTCGTCCAGGAGGAGGACGCGCGGATCGCTGGCGAGGGCGCGGCCGACCTCGACGAGGCGGACGACGCCCAGCGGCAACGCGGCCACCGGTGCCTTGGCCACCTTCGTGAGCCGGAGGACTTCGAGCAGCCCGTCGACCCGTTCGTTCTCGTCCGACGATGGCGGCAGCAGGCAACGGGGATCGAACATGTCGCGCCACAGCCGAGTGCGCGCGACGCGGGCGCGGTGGGCCAGGACCAGGTGCTCACGCACCGTCAAGCCGAGGAACATCTCGGGCTGTTGGAAGGTCCGCGCCAAGCCCTGCGTGGCGCGCGCTCGTGCGGAGGACTTCGTCACGTCCTCACCGCGCAGCCAGACCTGCCCCGAGTTCGGCCGCAGCAGTCCTGACAGCACGGCGAGCAGCGTGGACTTGCCGGCGCCGTTCGGCCCGACCAGACCGGCGATGCTCCCGGGCTCGATCTCGAGTGACACGTCCGACAGTGCCATCAGTCCCCCGAAGCGGACGCAGATGTCCTTCGCCACCAACGCGGGCACGGCGGGCCCCGCCGCAGTGCCCTGGAGCACGGCATCGGTCGTGGCCGGCATCACGAGACGTGCTCGGCGACCCGCGGCGTGGCGTCGACGGAGCCGACCTCGCTCGGCCGCAGGCCGAGGTCGTCGGCGAGTTGCGACGTTCCCCGGCGGCCCGGCGTGAGGTGGAGCACCAGTCGCCGCAGTCGCCGGCTCTGCTCGGCCAGAGCACCGTCGGGGTACTTGGCCGCCGAAATGGCGCCGAGACCGAAGAGGACCGGCAGGACGTTCGCCGTCCAGGTCGGCAGGTAGGCCTGCGTGAGCGCCGGCAGCATCACGAAGGACAGCCCCGCCATCAGTGCCGCCGCGTTCGAGCGCACCCCGATCGTCACCAGCACCGCGAGCCAGACGAGGCCGGCGAACGTGGCGAACTCGCTGGGTTGGAACGTCGTCTGCGCCAAGGCGAGCAGCCCTCCGCCGATGCCCGCGATGAGAGCGGCCAGGCCCCCGGCGATCACCTTCATCTGCACCACGCTGATGCCCGACGTCCGGGCGCCCGCCTCGCTCCATCGGGCGGCGTTGAGCGCGAGCCCCGTGGTCGATCGTCGGAAATTCACGATGAACAGTGCGATGATGATGAACGCCGCGAGGCACACGTACGTGTAGGAGAGGTCGGTCGTGGCGAAGCTCGGTCGGTTGAGGTTCAGCCCGAGGCCCTGGTTCACGAAGCTGGGCAAGGTGAACACGAGGTTCTCCATGAGGAGCCCGAACGTGAGCGTGACGAGGGCGACATAGAGGTCACCCAGGCGGATGCTCAAGAAGCCGACGATGATGCCCATGACGAGGGCGACGACGCCGCCGGCGACCACGGCGGCAAGCACCGGCCACCCATGGTTGTTGGCCAGCTGCGCCGTCGTCAGCGCTCCGACCCCGGCGAACGTGATCTGGCACAGCCAGAGCATGCCGCCCTCTCCGGTGACGATCGTCCATGACAAGAAGATGACGCCGTACGCAAAGGCCTCGGCCATCAGGCCCACCCAATAGCCCTGCACGATGAGTGGCAGCGCCGCGACCACCGCGATCAGGACGACCGGACCCGCGTACTTGCCGAAGAAGTTCAGCGAAGCTTCCTCGACCACGCTGTCGGTGGATCCTCCGAGCCGGCTCTCTCCCTGCGGCGTGATGGCCCGGTCCAGCGCTCCGCCCCAACCCTCGGTGTCCCCCACCCGTCCCCGGCGGACGAGGTTGTACACGAGCACCACCGCGATCACCATGAAGGGCACGGCGTCGATGATCTCCGTCGTCCAATTGCTCGCCGGCGGCAGGTAGCGCTGGAAGAGCGATGTCGCGACGCCCATCAGGAGCCCGACCGCGACGGCAATGGGCAGGCTCCGGAGCCTCGCCGCCACGACCGCCGCGAACGACGCCGCGATGAGCAGCGTGAAGTTGACGGGGTCGAGCCCGATGATGGGGGCCGCGAGCACGCCGCACAGACCGGCGAAGAACGTGCTCACGGCCCACACGCCGACCGAGATGGTCGTGGGATTTGTCCCGGACAGATCTGTCATCGCCGGCGAGTCCACCATCGCCCTCACCTTGAGACCGACGTCGGTGTACCGCAGCACCACGGCGCCGACCACGACCGTGAGGAGGACGCAGATGTACACGATGATCTGGTCCAGCGTCACCGGGACGCCGAGGAATTGGTACACGTGGACCGGCTCGGGTGCCAACCCGGGCGCCTCCTGGATCGCTTGATTGCCGAAGATCAAGGTCGCCAGGGAAGGGATCGCCACCAGCAGACCGATGGTCGCCACCACCTTGATCAGGGGTGAGGACAGCCGCAGGTGGCGGAAGAGCACGACGTAGAGGAGCACCCCGAGCGCCGGCGCCGCGATCCCGATCGAGACCACCGCGGCCGGGACGATGCCCCAGCTCTCCTGGGTGTGCAGGTAGTAGTAGAAACGGGCGACGAAGAACGCCAGCGCGCCGAAGGCGAAGTTGAGGATGCCCGACGAGGTGTACGTGATGACCAGACCGGCGGAGGCGATCGCGTAGATCCCCCCCAACACCAGCCCGGCGATCACGAATTGCAGCATCCTGCGGACCCACCCCTTCGCCGGCTCCAGCCGGTTTCTGACGTCGACGTCAATACTGATACTACCCAGGCCCGCCCCGCCCTGCAGAGGGGTCGACGAGGGTGCTGACCTGCTATGGAATCAACATTCTCAAACTACGGATGTTCCATTATCGACCACGTTCGCGCCCGGTTCAACTCGCCGCCGGCCCCGCCGCGGGGGTGGCACACGGCGGGGAAGGCCGCCTACTGGTCGGCCCGGACCTTGTCCTTGACCGCGGGCACGATCGGCGGGGCTTGCTTCCAGTTGGGGATGCCCGAGTCCTCCTTCGCGATCGGATACCCGTCGTCGTTCACCTGTGCCCAGTGCGAGTGGTTCAGCTCGTGCAGCGTGAAGCAGGCATTGAGCGCGTTGTAGAAGCCCATGTTGTCGACGGTCTGGTTGACCGACTCCTTTATCAGCAGGGCCGACATCGTGGGCAGCTGTGCGATCCGCCGCGCGTACTCGAGCGTCCGTTCGGCGAGCTCGTCCGGGGGGAACACCTTGCTCACCATGCCGAGCCCGTAGGCCTCGTCGGCGTCGATGGAATCGCCCGTCAGCAGCAACTCCTTCGCCCGGCGCGGCCCGAACTCCCACGGATGGGCGAAGTACTCCACGCCGCACATCCCCAGCCGCGTCCCGACGACATCGGCGAAGCGCGTTCCCTCGGCACAGACGATGAGGTCGCAGGCCCACAGGAGCATGAGGCCGGCCGCGTAGACGTCACCGTGCGCCT
>Ga0116215_1001828_pt1 | contig 13718 bp, 10 predicted proteins | sample Sb_taG_7_FD_89698 | JGI IMG/M metagenome (GOLD analysis project Ga0116215, IMG submission 89698) | Peat soil microbial communities from Weissenstadt, Germany - Sb_50d_2_FS metaG | ecosystem: Environmental > Terrestrial > Soil > Wetlands > Peat | place: Germany: Weissenstadt | collected 2010-09-21 | reverse complement strand
TGCCTCGTGTTCCTGGCCCTGGTCATGGTGGCGGCCCTCGCCTTCCGCCGGAACCGGTCCGGTCGGGTGTTGATCGCCTTGCGTGACAACGAGCGCGCCGCGGCGGCCTTCGCCGTGAACCCGGCGCGCTCCCGGCTGGCGGCGTTCGCCATCTCGGGAGGGATCGCCGGTCTGGCCGGGGTGCTCTTCGCCTACGCCCAGCAGAACGTCGTGCCCGGGACCTACGCGCCGCAGGCCAGCCTCACCATCTTCCTCGCCGTGGCCATCGCCGGGGTCAGCTCGGTTCCCTGGGCCGTGGTGGGTGCCATGGGCATCGAGGTGGCGGTGGTATTCGGTCCCCGCGTCTACGACCTGTTCCACTCCACCACGATCGAGACCACGCTGCCACTCCTCCTGACCGGCCCAGTCCTGCTCATCAACGCCTACTTCAACCCGGGCGGGTCGGCCGAGTTGGGCATGCAGAAGCGTGACGACTGGCTGCGGCGGGTCGCCAAGCGCCGAGCGATCGTGGTGCCGGCATTGGTGGCCGATGTGGCTACAGGTGCAGAGCCGGTCCCCGTGCCCTCCAGGCTCGCCCCGGCGCCATTGGCCTCCACAACCCTCGCCGCCGTAGCGTCCACGGCCGACCGGGGCCCGCGGCAGCAGCCTCCCTCGCCTCACGGGTCGGCGGTGCCGTGACAACCCTCGCTGTCACGCTCGGAGTCGTGGGGGTGGTGGTCGGGCTCTTCTTCGACCTCCGCCATTGGCTCGCCTCGAGAGGCGACGACTCGGCTCGGGGACACGACCTCACCCAAGAACCGCTCCCATCGCGTCCGGTGACCACCATTCCGAACCCGGCCCCGGTGTTCCCCGTGACCTCAGCCCCGCGGGGCGTCGGGCCACCGGCTCCAGTACGACTGGCTCCACCTCCGGCGCCCTCCGCCGTAGCCCCGCCCGACCTGTTCGTCCCCAGCGCGCCTCCGCCGCCGGTCCCGGTGGCGCCGCCGGTCCCGGTGGCGCCTCCGCCGCCGGGAGGAGCACCGTTCCTGGTGTGCCGGGGCGTAGCCGTCGCCTACGACAAGGTGCGCGTGCTGTTCGGGGTCGACATGGAGATCCACCAGGGCGAGATCGTCGCCCTCCTGGGCACGAACGGGGCCGGGAAGTCCACGCTGTTGAAGGCGATCTCCGGCCTCGTTGAGCCGGTCGAGGGCTCGATCGTGTTCGACGGTCAGGACATCACTCACGCCGATCCGGTCGAACGGGCCCGGTTGGGCATCGTGCAGGTGCCGGGGGGCCGCGCCGTGTTCCCCACGCTTACCGTCGCCGAGCACTTCAAGGCGGCGGCGTGGCTGTTCGCCAAGGAAGACGCCACCGAGGTCCACGCTCGCACGGATCGGGTCCTGGCGTTGTTCCCGCGGCTGAAGGAACGTTGGCACCAGATGGCCGGCAACCTCTCCGGCGGCGAACAGCAGCAACTCGGGCTGGGCATGGCATTCGTGGCCAAGCCCCGCCTGCTGATCATCGACGAGCTGTCCCTGGGACTGGCCCCGGCCGTTGTCGAACAGCTCCTGGAGATCGTCCGGGCCATCCACGCCGAGGGATGCCCGGTCATTCTCGTGGAGCAGTCGGTCAACGTGGCGCTCACCATCGCGCAACGTGCCTACTTCATGGAGAAGGGCGAGGTCCGGTTCGAGGGGGCAGCCGCCGAGCTCCTGGCTCGGGGTGACCTCCTGCGATCGGTCTTCCTCGAAGGAGCGTTGAGCACCGGCACCACCGTCCCCGCAATGCGCATCAGCGGCCACACGTCCCGGGACGGCGGAGCCGATCCACTGGTGTCACAGCCGGTCGTCCTCGCCACCCTCGGGCTCACCAAACGCTTCGGCGGGATCGTCGCCGTCGATGATGTCACGCTCGAACTGCGTCGTGGTGAGACGCTGGGGCTGATCGGCCCCAACGGGGCAGGCAAGACAACCGTCTTGGACCTCATCTCCGGGGTGTTCCCAGTCGATCGCGGTCGGATCGAGCTGGGAGGCGTCGACATCGGCACCTGGTCGGCCAGCCGCCGGTCGGCGGCCGGCCTGGGGCGGTCCTTCCAGGACGCCCGCATCTTCTCGTCCCTCACCGTCTCGGAGAACATTGCCATGGGTCTCGAACGGCATGTCGCCACGCGGGACCATCTGGCGGCACTACTCGACTTCCCGGCGATTCAGCAGTCCGAGCGTCAGGTCGCCGGGCGGGTGGCGGAGCTCATCGAGCTGATGAACCTCCAGGCCTATCGGGACAAGTTCGTCTCCGAGCTGTCCACCGGTGTGCGGCGCCTCGTCGACCTGACCATGGCCATCGCTCACAACCCGACGGTCCTGCTTCTCGACGAGCCGTCATCGGGTGTCGCCCAGCGAGAGACCGAGGCACTGGGCCCCCTGCTGAAGGACATGCAGCGAGCCACCCAGTGCTCGATCGTGATCATCGAGCACGACATGCCGCTGATCAGCGCCGTGTCCGACGAGATCATCGCTCTGGACCTCGGTCGCGTGGTCACGCGGGGAACGCCGTCCGCCGTCCTGTCCGATGCACGAGTCGTGGCCTCGTATCTCGGCGACGACGTGGGCGTCATCCAACGATCGGACAGCGTGCGGACAGCTCAGGGGCACGATGCCAGCTCCCATTACGGGCAACGGACACCGGTCGATCAGGTGATTCCTCACGGGTGACGATTGCGCAGGTCGCCGGATCCCATCCGATCCGCGATTGTTCTGACATCCAGCACTGTGCGAACACCGGCCCGCTAGGCAGGTGGGAGCGCCCAGCGTTGACCATCGGCGGCCGCACTACGGGATGTCAACACACAGCTCTCCATCCGAGTCGTACACCATCACCCGCACGATGTCGTAGCTCTTGCGTGACGGGGTTGTCCCGGTCACGCGATGGACTTCGTTGCGGAACTCCTCCGAGATTGCCTCGGAGTCCTCGAGGCCAGCGTCCCACATCGAGATTCCAACAACCTCAGGTCGATTACCTGTCTCGGACCGAAGGCCGACGAAGCCGAGAAAATGCGGTAGAGCTGAAAAACGTGGCAATACCTCGTGGTCGATGGTGGTAACGATCCTGGGGATGTTCTCCGCCTCTGTGAAGAACGCGATCACTCTGCTCTTTGCAAGTCGCATCGTTGGCCTCCAAAGTGGGAGCTACGTCGGTTCCAGAAGCCTTGGAACTCGAGCCATTGGCCGGAGGGGCGCACAAGCGAGCTTGTCGTCCTCCACCCGTTGCCCGAGACTGTAGCCACAAGTGTTGTGGTCTGTGTCGTTGGTCGCACGTGGCATCGTCGGCTGGCCCGTTCCCCTGTGCGCGTCGAAAAGCCACCCACCCCGCCCGCATGAGATGCTCGGCACGCACCGCATCCCTGCCCCATCGTCACGCCACCGTGCCCTCCTCGATGAGGGAGGACCACTCGGCATCCCCGACACCCGCCAATGCGCGGAGAACCAGCTCCGTGTGTTCACCCAGCGCGGGGCCGACGTCGGCGACGCCCCCCGGGGTGCGGGAGAACTTTGGCACCACTCCGGGCATTGGAACTTCGTAGCCCGCGCGGGATGCCGCTCGGACCACCATGGCGCGGGCCGCGTAGTGGGGGTCGGCCAGCATGTCAGGCGCGGCGTAGACGCGGCCAGCAGGCACACCATGCGACGAGAGGTGAGCCAGCAGTGCGTTGGTCTCCTGGTGTTGCGTCCAGCCGGCGATGAGATCGTCCAGCTCCGCCATGTGGCGACCACGAGCGGCGTGGTCGCCGAAGCGCGGATCGCCGGCCAGTTCCGGCCGGCCCATGGCCGCGCACAGCCGCATGAAGACCGAGTCAGCGTTGCCTGCGATCAGCACGTCGGATCCATCGGCCGTTGGATAGGCGTTCGCCGGGGCGACTCCCGGAAGGACGCCCCCGGTGCGGCGCCGGGTGACGCCGGCGACCTCGAAATCGGCCAGGGTGGACTCCATGAGTGCGGCGACCGCTTCGTAGATCGCCACGTCGACCTCCTGTCCCTGACCACTGGCGTGACGTTCGGCCACCGCTGCCAGCGTGCCCACCACGGCGAAGAGGCCCGCCAGCGCGTCTCCCAGACTTATGCCGCACCGGGCCGGCGGCCGGTCCGGGTCGCCGGTCGTGGTCCGGATGCCGCCCATCGCCTCGCCAATCGACCCGAAGCCAGCATCGGCGGCACGGGGGCCGGTCTGCCCGAACCCCGACACGTGGACCATGATGATGCCCGGGTTGAGGCGCCGGAGTGCGTCGTAGCCCAGCTCCCACTCGTCGAGCCGCCCGGGCCGGAAGTTCTCGAGGACGACGTCGACCCGGGCGGCCAGTCGCCGCACCAGATCCCTCCCGGCGGCACGACGCATGTCGATGGCCACGGAGCGCTTGTTGCGGGCGATGGCCGGCCACCACAGACCCTGCCCGTCATGGGTGATGCCCCAGGTGCGCATAGGGTCTCCTTGGCCCGGGGTCTCGACCTTGATGACCTCAGCGCCGTAGTCGCCGAGCAGCTGGCCGGCAAAGGGTCCGGCGATGAAGTTGCCCAGTTCCAGGACACGCATCCCGACCAGGGGACCTATCCGCTCTGTCGTGGTCATGGCGCCGAGTGTAGGGAGCCCGTCCCTGCGACTGTCGGGGACGAAGCCTTGGGCGGTGAGCGATTACCGTTGGACGCGGTGTCGAGCGGCCGACCGGAGAGGCCGGTGCGGCCCGCGCACTGTCGGAGCATCGGCTCCGCGACGGGAGCTGGCGCCATCGGGGGGTCGCCTCGAATGGGCGAGCGAGCAGTGGGGGAGGAGAGCATGGCTGCGCAGCACGGATTCGAGGTCCGCGGGATCAACCACCTTGCGCTGGTGTGCAGTGACATGGCCCGGACGGTGGACTTCTACACCAACGTGCTCGGGATGCCCCTGGTCAAGACCATCGAGTTGCCAGCCGGCATGGGTCAGCACTTCTTCTTCGATTGTGGCGGCGGTGATGCCTTGGCGTTCTTCTGGTTCCCCGACGCGCCTCCGCCGGCACCGGGCATCGCCGGCCCGACCGGGCGACCCGACCAGGGCAGTATCACCAGCGCAAGGGGCTCGATGAACCATGTCGCCTTGGCTGTCCCCCCCGAACGGATCGACGAGTACCGCGATCGCCTGCGGGCGGCCGGCGTGGACTGCACCGACGTGGCTAATCACGACGACAGTGAGTGGGGCATCAGCGACGACCTCCACCCCGGGGTCTTTATCCGCTCGATCTACTTCCAGGATCCCGACGGCATCCTCCTGGAGTTCGCCTGCTGGACGCGCGCGCTCACCTCGAAGGACGTCGGTCACCGACCGGCCCGGGCTGCCGACCGGGCCCCGGCCTGACCCCGGCGATGCCTCGCCTGCGTCAGGTATCCAAGGCCGAAGCCGAGGCCCCCATCGTCCAGGTGATGTACGAGCACCTCTTCGAGGGACGCGATCCGGTGGCCGAGCCGGGGACCGCCACCGGGTCACCGGGCGACTGGTGGACGGTGTTTGCCCTCGTTCCCGACGTCCTCGAGCACGCGGTCCAAGGGTTCGGCCTGTACCAGAGCCCCAATCGGCACATCGACCCGACGCTCCGTGAGCTGGCCCAGGCCCGAGCGGGCTGGGCCGCCGGGAGCCAGTTCGTCTTCTCCCAGCACTGCAAGTCGCTGCGTGCCCAGGGGGTGGACGAAGTAATCATCGAGGCGATCCCTCATTGGGCGGCCGCCCCTTGCTACGACGAGACCCAGCGCCTCGTTCTCGCCTACACCGACTGCCTGGTGCTCGACCGGGGACGGGTACCCGACGGGCTCTTTGCCGCCCTCCGCGCCCACCTGGGGGACGAGGAGATCCTCGAGCTGACCTACATCGCCGCCCTCTACCTCCAGCACGCGGTGATGTCGCGGGCACTGCGCACCGAGTTCGACGACCGTCCCGAGCCGGTGGTCGAGGTGCCGGGGGCCGAGGGAGCGGCGGGGCGCGACGTGGGCCGCGACATCAGCCTCCCCGCCACGTGAGCGCAGAGCGCGGGAGTGCCTCGCCTCAGGCGGTGGAGCTGATCGAAGTGTCGCCACGCGACGGGCTCCAGGACGAGGCGGTCCACCTGTCCACCGAGGCCAAGGTCGCCCTCATCGAGCGCGCTCTGGGAGCCGGCGTGACCCGGGTGGAAGCGGTCAGCTTCGCCCGACCCGACCGGGTTCCGGCCATGGCCGACGCCGAGGAGGTGATGGCCAGGGTCTCCCGCCCGACTGGCTCACGCTTGGCTGGCCTCGTCCTCAACGAGCGAGGCCTCGAGCGGGCGTTGTCCGCCGGAGTCGACGAGGTCAACGTGGTGGTGCCGGTAACCGAGACCTTCTCCCGGCGTAACCAGGGAATGGGAGTGGAGGAGGCCCTGTCCATGTGGAATCGCGTGGCGTCGGAGGCGACGGCGGCCGGCGTCGCTGCGTCGGTCACGTTGTCGGCGGCCTTCGGTTGCCCCTACGAAGGGGTGGTCGAGTCGGACCGGGTTCGGGAGCTGGCCCGGCGGGTGGCCGCAGCCGGGGCCTTCGAGATCGGCCTGGCTGACACGATTGGTTGCGCCGTCCCTCCCGAGGTCGAGGTGCTGGTGCTCGCCGTAGCCAACGACACAGGCCTGCCGGTGAGGGTCCATCTGCACAACAGCCGAAATACCGGGTACGCCAACGCGGTGGCCGCCGTAGGAGCCGGAGTGGCGGCACTCGATGCCAGCATCGGGGGGATCGGCGGCTGCCCATTCGCCCCGGGTGCCGCAGGCAACATCGCCAGTGAAGACCTGGTCCATCTTCTGGACCGGATGGGTATTGCCACCGGGGTCAGGCTCGAGGGGCTGCTCGAAGCCTCGCGCTGGCTGGCGGACGCATTGGGCCACCCGCTGCCCGGCCAGGTGGCCCGATCGGGCGCGTTTCCCCTCCAGGCGACACCAGCGTGACCACAAGGTCGATCCGGCGGCACCTCGCGGACCGGTGGCACAGAGCTGTTACGGAGGAGCTACGGCACGGGAAGGGACCAGGTGGGGAGTCCGCACCGATTGGCTGCAGCCACAGGTCCGCGGCGCGGCCCACTGTGGTGCTAGCACGCGCATTTCACACCGGCTGGCCACCTTGGTACCCGGCTCAAGGTACGCCACACTGCCAGCACCGGTCGCCGGACCGGGCTCTGGAAGCTGAGGCGGCAAGGTACTTGGAAATTCGAGGGTCCGCGACAGGGCCACGTGTTCCTGGGGGTTGGCGAGATGCGGAAGATGTTCTTGACTGGCGGGGCCGTCATGGCCCTCGGGATGGCGGCGGGAATCGCCGGCTGCAGCAGCAGCGCTCCGAGTTCGGCTGCAATTGCGGCCTCTCGAAAGACCGCCTTCTGCGAAGGGAACATCAGGATCGACAAGGCCAGCGCCAATGTCAACTCAGCCGCCGAGTTCTTGACCGTGCTCAAGGACCACGAGTCTGCCCTCTCCGCCATGGACAAGAATCTGCCCTCTGGCTCGCTCGGCACCGAGGCTCGGCAAGAGATTGACGCCGCTCATGAAGCCATCAGCGCCGGAAATGCCAACCCCCTCAACAACGCACCCTCAAACGCCGGGGGGGACATCGACACGTACTGTGGAGTCGACGGAAACGGCAACCCTCTGCCCTCGTACTTCGCGACCGGCAAGGGAAGCACTTTCTGCTCAGGCTTCCTTCCTATTTATGAAGCAGTTGGAAACGCCACATCGACTGCTGGGGTTCTGGCAGCTCTCGATGCCAACAAGGCGCAAGTGGCCCAACTCGCTACTGAAGTTTCCGGATTGCCCAGTTCGATCAAGGCTCAAGCCACCGCCACGGTAAACAAGGCTCAAACCGCCATAGCGGAGAACAGCGCCGCATCGTTGAGGGGGAATGGGAGCGGTCCCGCTGCATCGGTCGCACTCTTTTGCGGACAGAACGAGTAGTTCATCTGGGAGGCTCCCGTGGACGACCCACCATCCGGTAATGGGTGAGACGCGCTGTGGCTTTCGTCGAGAACCTACGGCGCGATGGGAAGGCGTTTGATCCAACCAGATCTGGTCGGGCATGCACCGGACCAGCCTGCGATGCCAGGACGACGCGATTTCTATCGTCCCAAGAGCCACGTCGCTGTCGCCGCGCCTCGTCGCCAAGTGGTCAAAGCGAGACGATGCGCTTTGCCCATCCACCGCGAGGAAGCGGCGAGCAAGCGCCGGTCGGAATCCGCAAAGCCGGAGTACCAGAAGGTCCGGTCGTCGTCGGCGGACTCCGAGGATGCGCCTCCGGGATCGATGAATAGAACGACAACGATCATGCCAATGGTGATGAGGATTCCGACCAGCGTGACAGGGAGCGCGATACTCGAGCTTGAGGCATCACTCGCCGATGCAAGCGGGCCAGAGGCGGATTGCGAGCTGCTGCCCCCCGATCCGTTTCCGAGGGCTGTGCTCGGTAACGCGGCGTTCCCCGAACGTGGCACCAGCGGTGTAACCCTGGTCGGAACAGTGGTGCTGGGTGCAACGGCCGCCTGTGTTCCGGCACTGGCGGCCTGGACCGCATCACCCACGGATTTCGAAGTCGAAGTCTGATCAGTTGCGGCAGGCTGTGATGCTGTCGCTCCGGGAATGTGCTTGCCCGCCACCGTCGTTGAAGTCGCGTCGCCTCTTGACGAAGATGCAAGAGCGATGGAGCTTGGGCTCGTGGCTCCCGGTATGACCGGGCCCGACGTTGGTGCACTCCCTGATGGAGAAGGGACGGGAGCCGGCCCCACCGGTGACGACGATGGTGTGGTCGACACTGGTGCGGTCGACGTCCGGGCCGGTTCCGTCGAAGATGCAGGAGCGGAGCTTGGGTTGGTGGTTCCGGGTGTGGCCGGGCCCGACGATGGCGCATTCCCTGATGGGGAGGAGACGGGAGCCGGCCCCACCGGTGACGACGATGGTGTGGTCGACGATGGTGTGGTCGACGTCTGGGTCGGTTCCAGTGGGGATGCGGTAGGGGTCGAGCTCACGTTCGTGGTTCCGGGTGTGGCCGGGCCCGACGATGGCGCATTCCCTGATGGGGAGGAGACAGGAGCCGGCCCCACCGGCGTCGAGGTTGGTGCGGTCGACGTGTGGATCGGTTCCACTGGGGACGCGACAGGGGTCGGAAGTCCGGTGGGCGGTGCAGAAGTGGGCTGCTGCGAGGAGACGGGCGTCGGTGTGGGAATCGGTGGTTGAGCTGCAGCAGGAGCCTGGACAACGCCAAAGAGGAACGCGTTCCCGTTACTGTCGACAGCCGCACAGGACGAACCGGAGAAGCATGAGACTGCTTTCAATTTGCCTAGGAGGTCGAGCAGGGTAGGTGTCGACCACGCGGAGCCGTCGTAGGTCAAGTAGTTGCCGTAGTGGTCCACCGCGGTGCAAGACGCCGCCACACACGCAACAGCCGTCAACCCCCCAAGGGGGTCAACAAGAGTCAATGTGGACCACGCCGACCCGTCGTAACTGATCTCGTCTCCGTAAGAGTTCACGGCGACACAAAAGACGCTTGACGTGCACGAGACCGAAGAGAAGGGGAGGCCGAAGGGGTCCATCGATTGCGGCGGTGACCAGTTTGTCCCGTTGAACATGATCGCATGGCCCGCGTAGTCGACGGCCACGCAGAACGAGCTCGTCGTGCATGAGACCGAACCGAGTAAGCCCGAGGAGTCGACGAGCACCGGAACTGACCAGGTTGTCCCATCAAACGTGATCGCATGGCCCGCGTAGTCGACGGCCACGCAGAACGAGCTCGTGGTGCATGAGATCGAACTGAGGAAGCCCGAGGAGTCGACGAGCACTGGAGCCGACCAGGATGTCCCATCAAACGTGATGGCTTGGCCCGCAGTGTCGACGGCCACGCAGAACGAAGGGCTGGCGCACGAGACCGAACTCAGCGTCCCTGAGGAGTCGACGGGTGTGGCCGATGACCAGGCCGAGCCGTTGTAGGACCACCCTTGTCCACCCGCGCCCAAGGCGATGCAGGTAGACATCGAAGTGCAGGAAACTGAGGTCGGCAGGCTTGATCCGGAAACAGCGTCGCTGGCGCTGGCCTTCGCGGGCGTTGTCAACGTCCAAGCGGTGATCAGGCCGGCGATGAGGAGAACTCCCGCCAGTGTCCGTGGGGTACGCGCTCGGGCTCCGAGAAGTTGCCGGCTGCTCGATCTCCCCCTGATCTGCATTTGGACTCCAGTTGGCATCCCTGTGACCGTTCGCGGCACGGTCCAGAGTGTTGCCCCTCCTGATTCTTCAAGACCTGGAGCTACTGTCAAGTGGTACCACCCAGGGTCCAATGGCCACCTCTCTCAGCGCGCACTTCGAGAGGCAGGACGTGTGCCTATCCCCCTGAATGTCGTGGGAACGGGCCTTGGCTAGCGGAACCCAGGGTCAGAAACACTTCGATTACGTGGTCGCGGACGGCGGAAGACTTCGCTACACCCACACGATCCAACACGGATCGGATCCCCGCCGACTGCGCTTGCACGACGAAGACAGGGGTTCTCACCGGGAAGCCCGAGGCAAGTGCCACCCTCGCCACCTCGCACTACTCCGGTGTTCAGCGCTCCTCTGGGCCCGCCGTGCTTGCTCCGGTCGGACGTCCTGGACCATCAGTACCGACGGGTTAGAGCGTCATGAGCGGTGGCGCTGATTGAGGAATACCGACTGGGTGTGTTGGACTCCCGGCACCCCTTGGTGGGCGTCCAGAGGCTAGAGGCTGCTTTTCAGAGACTCTGTGACGTCGCCGTCGGCTCAATCTACGCTCTAGGGCAGTCTGAAGGCGGGGGTCAGGGCGTGCCGAGCACCAAGACGGTCACCATTCTCTTCACCGACATGGTGGGCTCCACCGAGTTGTCCCAGCGCTTGGATCCAAAGGCGGCCGATGAGCTGCGTCAACGCCACTTCTCTCTGCTGTGCCAGGCCCTGGCCGCCAGCGAAGGCCAGGAGGTGAAGAACCTCGGCGACGGGATCATGGCCGTCTTCTCCAGCCCGTCCGCGGCCGTGGTGTGTTCGGTGGCCATGCAGCAAGCAGTGGAGCGGGACAATCGCCGTTCGGTGAACCCCGTCGGACTGCGGGTCGCCATGAGCGGCGGGGAGGTGACCACCGAAGACGACGATTACTTCGGCGACCCGGTGGTGGAAGCGGCTCGGCTGTGTGCGGTCTGTCGGGGCGGCCAGATTCTGACCACCGATACGGTCCGCGGGATGGCCGGAAGGCGGAGCCCCCACTCGTTCGTCTCCCTGGGTGGGCGGGGTCTGAAGGGAATCACCGAGCCCGTGGTCGTCTGTGAAGTGCAGTGGGAACCGTCGTCGCATCCGGACCCTGGAATACCTCTTCCTGATCACCTTGCGGACACCGAGACATCCGCGCTCTTCGGCTTCTTTGGACGCCAGCGCGAACGGGCGCTGCTGGACGACACCCTCAAAAACACCACCGCGGCGGGACACCACGTGGCATTTGTCTGAGGGGAGCGAGGCGTCGGAAAGAGTGCCTTATGTCGACAGGTGGCCCAAGGTGCCCATCGGGGTGGAGTCTGCGTCCTCAACGGGCGTTGTGATGAGGACCTCGGCGTCGCCTACCAACCCTTTGCCGAGGCATTGACGCATCTGATCGTCCACGCCGACGACGTCCTCCTCGAGACCCATGTCCGGACATACGGGGGGGCGTTGGTCAAGCTCGTCCCGGCATTGTCGACGCGTCTACCCGAAGTGCCTGTCGCCCAGCACGCGGATCCGGACACCGAGCGGTTGCAGCTCTTTACGGCTGTGGTCGGCCTTCTGTCTGCGGCCTCTGACGATGATGGACTCCTCCTCGTCATTGAGGACCTCCACTGGGCCGACAAGGCCAGCCTCCAGTTGCTCCGCCACATTGTGGGCTCCAACCAGCTGTCGAAGGTCATGGTGCTCGCCACCTATCGGGATTCCGAGCTGTCGATTGGCGACCCGCTTTCTGACACGCTGGCCAGTCTGCGACACGAGGTCGAGGCCGTCCGTATCGACCTGGCGGGTCTGGGGGACGCCGAGATCCTTGGGATGATCGAGAGGGTGGCAGGCCATGAGCTAGACGAAACCGAAGTGGAGCTGGCTCACGCCGTGTGGCGAGAGACCGAAGGGAACCCCTTCTTCACCACCGAGATGCTCCTCCACATGGGCGAGGTCGGACTCGTCCACCCAGACGAGAGCGGTCGATGGGTGCCCAGCAAGGACCTCTATGAGAAGGGCCTCCCTCAAAGCGTGCGCGAGGTCGTCGGCCAACGAGTCGCTCGCCTGGGCGAGGAGGGCGGGCGGGTGTTGTCACTGGCGGCGGTCATCGGCCGCGAATTCGACCTGGACCTGCTCGCTGCCGTCGCTGAGGTGGATGAGAACGGTCTCCTCGATCTCATAGACCGGGCCACTGAAGCGTCCCTTGTGATCGAGGTCGAGGGCGTGATCGAACGCTTCAGCTTCACTCACGCCCTGACCCAGCACACGCTTTACGAGGACCTCGGAGCCACGCGCCGGGCGCGGACCCACCGCAAGATCGCCGAGGTCCTGGAGGAGTTGTGCGGCGACACCCCGGGTCCCCGGGCCGGGGAATTGGCCCGGCACTTCGTCGGGGCCACGAAGGCGAGCGACGCCATGAAGGCACTGACCTACACGCAGATGGCTGGGGACGAAGCCCTCACCCGGTTGGCACCGGATGATGCTCTGGGATGGTTCGCACAGGCACTCGAGCTCTACGGACAGGTCCCGCCTGACGAGAAGCGCCATTTCGACCTCCTTCTCGGTCTCGGCATCGCCCAGCGACAGAACGGCGACCCCGCTCACCGCGAGACGCTGCTGCAGGCGGCCGCGATCGCCAAGATGCTCGATGACACCGAACGTGCCGTACGCGCCGCTCTGGCCAACAACACCGGAGGTCCCAGCGTGGCCGGGCAGGTGGATGCCGACAGAGTGTCCGCCTTGAACCATGCCCTCGAGGTACTGGGAGAATCCGACAGCGGCGATCATGCCCTCCTCCTCGCCACCCTCGCCGTCGAGCTCAGCTTCAGTGGAGAACGGGACCGAATTGCGCGCCTCGCCGACGAAGCTGTGTCGATGGCGCGGCGTCTTGGCGATCCGCTCGTCCTCCTTCGGGTCATCGGCATCGTCTATTGCACCTTCTTCTTGCCCGACAACCTCGACGATCGGCTGTCTGCACTCGACGATGCGGTATCGATCTCCCGGACGATCGGTGATCGGAGCGCCAGCTTTCTCGTCACATCGGGCCTAGCCCTAGCGTGTTTGCAGGCAGGGGACCGGTCAGGTTTCGACACGCACGTCGATGCCTACTGCACTCTGGCCGACGAGATCGGCGAGCACGCAAGGCGCTGGGTTGCCCTCATTCTCCGATCGATGCGTTGCATGTTGGAAGGCAATCCCGAAGGCGCAGAGGAGTACGCCAATGCCGCGTTGGCTCTCGGGGCCGACAGCGAGCCCGATGCGCTGGAGCTGTTTGGTTCTCAACTCGTCTTGATTCGCCATGCCCAGGGACGCCTGGACGAAGTGGTCGACCTTTTTGCTCAGGCGGTTGCTGACAACCCGGGGCTTCCCGTGTTCCGTGGCGCACTGGCCTGGATGTACTGCGAGCTGGATCGTTACGAGGACGCGTTCAGCACCATCAAAGAAGATATCGCCGACGGGTTTTCCCGATTCCCTTATGACATGACCTGGCTCATTGCTATGAGCG
>Ga0116215_1001826_pt1 | contig 13724 bp, 11 predicted proteins | sample Sb_taG_7_FD_89698 | JGI IMG/M metagenome (GOLD analysis project Ga0116215, IMG submission 89698) | Peat soil microbial communities from Weissenstadt, Germany - Sb_50d_2_FS metaG | ecosystem: Environmental > Terrestrial > Soil > Wetlands > Peat | place: Germany: Weissenstadt | collected 2010-09-21 | reverse complement strand
TCGTGCTCGCCGGGCGCGAGCGCACGATGCTCGCGCGCACCACCGTCGAAGCGCGCACCGACGAGCTGACGGCGCTGCCCAACCGCCGCAGCCTCTACGAGGCCACCGACGGCGCTCTCGAAGCCGAGCAGCCGGTCGCGCTGCTGCTGCTCGACCTCGACCGCTTCAAGGAGCTCAACGACACGCTCGGGCACAACGCAGGCGATGAACTGCTCTGCGAGGTCTCAGCGCGCCTTGCCAAAGCGCTCCCAGCGCACGCGCTGCTCGCGAGGATCGGCGGCGACGAGTTCGTCGTGCTGCTGCCCGGCGCAACCGAGGAGGCCGCGACGCTGGACGCCGCACAGGCGCTGCACGACGCGCTCGATGACCCATTCCCCATCGACGGGCTGCTGATACCCGTGCAGGCGAGCATCGGGGTCGCGCTCGCGCCCACACACGCCCGCAGCCGGCCCGAGCTGCTGCGCTGCGCCGACGTTGCCATGTATCGCGCCAAGTCGCGCCAGACCCGCACCGAAAGCTACCTCGCCGAGGGCGACGGGCACACGCGCGACCTGCTGCTGCTCGTCAGCGAGCTGCGCCAAGCGCTCGGGCACGACCAGCTGGTGCTGCACTACCAGCCCAAGCTGTCGGTCGGCAGCGGGAGCTTCGCCGGGGTCGAGGCGCTCGTGCGCTGGCAGCACCCGCGTCTCGGCCTGCTCGCCCCCGAAGAGTTCCTCCCGATAGCAGAGCGCGAGGGCCTCATGCGAGCGCTCACACTCGAGGTGCTCGATCGCGCGCTCGCCCAGCAGCACGCATGGCGCCAAGCCGGCCAGCAGATCCCGCTCGCCGTCAACCTCTCGCCCGCCAGCCTGCTCGACACGCGACTCCCTGACGAGCTCAACACGCTGTTGGCGCGACACGACACCCCACCCGGCGAGCTCGAGCTCGAGATCACCGAGGACACGCTCATGCGCGACCCCAACCGCGCGCTGCAGGTGATCGCGCGCATCAGCGAGCTCGGCGTCGAGTTCTCACTCGATGACTTCGGCACCGGCTATTCCTCGCTCGCGCAGCTGCGACGCCTGCCCGTGCGCACGCTCAAGATCGACCGCTCGTTCATCATGAACATGACGAACAGCGAGGAGGACGCGAACATCGTGCGCTCCACCATTCAACTCGGGCACAGCCTCAACCTTTCCGTGGTCGCCGAGGGCGTTGAGACCCCGGCGGAGCTGCACGAGCTCGAACGGTATGGGTGCGATATCGCCCAGGGCTTTCACCTCAGCCGACCGATACCGCCAGAGCAGATCCCCGAGTGGTTGGCGGCTCACCAGCCGGTGGACAATCCGACTGTCTCGTCATAGTTGCAATCCGGCGATGCTGCTGGGCGTACCGGCGGCCGTCGAGGGCTGGGCCAGACTGCGCGTCTAAACGACGCGACAGCGTTTATTTGGCGCACGGATCTGGTAGCTTGAGTGAAGCCTTGGAGTTTCGGTATCCATCCGCCTCACCGGTTGGGGCTCGTTCGCGGAGGTCTCGTGGTGTCGAGTAGAAGCGTCGTCTCGCGTCGTCCTATCCTTGCCATGCTCGCGTCGTTTTGCACAGCCCTGACCGTGCTGGCGCTGGGAAGCGCGAGCGCGTTCGCCTCCCCCGCGACCTACCTCCACAACTTTGGTCCCTTCGAACGCCCGACGGGCATAGCGGTCGAAGAATCCACCGGGAACGTGTTCGTCCCCGAAAGCGGCGAAGACTTCGACGTGGTCAACGTGTTCGACGAACGCGGGCGCACGCCCGCTGGCGGTGCGCCGGCGATGTTCTCTGGCGAACACACGCCCGCCGGGAACTTTGAATTCGACAGGGAGTGGGTTGGCATCGCCGTGGACAACTCGACCAGTCCCGCCGCGGGCTCCATCTACGTAGTCGACCGCGGCCATGCGGTCGTCGATCGCTTCAAGCTGAGCGGGGGCGAATTCAAATACGAATCCCAGATTACGGGTTTCATGCACCCTGAAGGTGTCGCGACGGATGCGGATGGCGACGTCTACGTGAGCGATCCCGGCGCCGAAATGCTCCGCGAGTTCTCGTCCGCTGGCACGGAACTCGCGAGCTTCCCGGTGGAAGGCTCCGAGCGCAGCGTCGTGGTCGATTCCAGGGGTGACATCTTCCTGTGGGGGAACCCGAACGGTGCGCTGGCGAGCGCGGGCCCGGCTGAGATCAGGCGCAGTTCCGAGACGGCGACGACCGCCGAATCGATCACGGAGGTCCCTGAAGTCGAAGGCGCGGGCGCGGATGGGATCGACCGTGCGACCGACACGGGCTACGTGGCGATCCACGGGCGGGTGGTCGAAGGGTTCGCGATGCCGACCCCGGTGAGGACCGGAGGCGAATTCGGCGCCGGCACCTTCTCGGACGAAATCGAAAACATCGCGGTCAACGAAAAGACCGGCGCCATCTATGTGTCCGACGCAGGTAAGAAAGAAGTATTCATCTTCCAGGGCGCTCCGGCGCGTTTCCCGCTCACCGTGTTCATCACGGGCGAAGGCGAAGTCACCTCGACGCCCGCAGGGATGACGTGTTCGGCCATGGAATGCACGCATGAGTTCGAAGGCGAAGTGACCCTGACGGCGACCAAGGCCGGCGCGGGCTACGAATTCGCCGGCTGGATCGGGTGCAGGCCAATCTCGGCGACGACCTGCAGCGTCCAGAGGTCGGCGACCACAGAAGTCACTGCTGTGTTCTTGAAAGCGGGTACGCAGGGCCCGGCCGGTACCGGCGAAAAAGGCGCGGCTGGCCCCGCGGGGGCTCAGGGACCTGCCGGCCCCGCGGGGGCTCAGGGTCCGGCCGGCCCCGCGGGAGCTCAGGGACCTGCCGGTCCCGCGGGTCCCGCGGGCAAGATCGAGCTCGTGACGTGCAGAACAGTCAAGGGCAAGCAGCACTGCACGGCCAAGCTCGTCTCGGGCACGACCAAGTTCATGGCCGCGGGCCTGGCCGCGCGGGCGACGCTATCTCGTCACGGCGTGGTGTACGCAGCCGGAACGGCCCGCACCGCGCGCGGCCGCATCAGCCTGCGGCTGCTGCCTGTCCAGCGCCTCCGTCCGGGCAAGTACACGCTCACGCTCATCAGCGGGACGGGAAGACGCGAGAGGATCAGCACCGAGTCGTTCACGCTCCGCTAGACGCCGCGTCGCCGTCACTTGACAATCCGACTGACCGAGTACGTCCGCACATGCCTTTGCGGTGAAGTACGCTCGCTCGCTTCGCGGGGGTCGTCGATAACCGAAGCACGGTGGTGGCGCTCAGTCGATCCCGAAATCTGGCTGCGGCGCTCGGCGCGCTGCTGCTGGCGTATCTGAGCTGGCAGCTGTTTCACTGGTTGCCCGGCCGCCAGCAGCTCGGCCAGCTGTTCCTGCCGCTGTTCGACGTGATCGCCGTATTGGCCGCCTGGGGGGCGTCGCGGCGCTGCGCGCCCGTACCTGGGCTGCGCAGGTTCTGGAAGCTGATCTGCGCCGCGATCCTCGCGGAGCTGATCGCCGACGTGATCCTGTCCGGGTATGACATGGCCTATGACCGGCCGCCGTTTCCGACGCCCGCGGACGCGTTCTTCCTGGCCTTCTTCGCGCTGCTGCTCGTGTCGCTGCTGTTCGTCCCGGTCGCGCGCATGACGCGCGCGGCGCGTGTGCGTATGTTGCTTGACGGCGCGACGATCGTGCTCGGCGGCGGGGCGGTCGTGTGGTACTTGGTGCTCGGACCTACGGTGCTCTCCACGGGGGAAGACCTGCTGGCGAAGAGCGTCTCGATGGCCTACCCGATCTGCGACCTGGTGCTGCTGGGCGCGGTGGCGGTGGTGCTGCTGCGCCGCAGCCCGGCGGCGCTGCGCCTGCCGCTGCTGTGGATCGCCGCCGCGATGCTGCTGACCGTGGCGGCCGACACCGCCTACGGGTACGGGGTGCTGCACGACACCTACACGGCGGGGGACCCGGTGGACACGCTGTACGTGCTGGGGTACTGTGCCCTCGCGCTGGCCGCGCTGACGCAGCGCCCGGCAGGCGAACACGACCCCAGCGCACGTGTGCAGGAGTCCGCACGGCGCTACCGCGTCGCGCCGTGGCTGCCCTACGTCGGCCTGACCGTCGGTTTCGGGGTGCTGCTGGGTGTCAGCCTGGGCCACGCCTTCTTCCCCGAGCTCAGCCTGGTGGGGATCGTGATCGTCCTGGCTGCGCTGGTGGCCGCCCGCCAGTGGCTGGCTCAGCGCGAGCTGGGCAGTGTGCAGGCCGAGCTGCGCAAGAGCGAACGCGCCAAGGAGGAGTTCGTGGCGGTCGTGGGCCACGAGCTGCGCACTCCCCTGACATCGATCCGCGGCTCGCTCGGCCTGCTGGCGGGGGGCCTGCTCGGCGAGCTGCCGAAGGACGCGGCGAACATGCTGGCGCTGGCGGTCCTCAACACCGACCGGCTGATACGGCTGGTCAACGACATCCTCGATATCGAACGCATGGATTCGGGCCACCTGCCGCTGGAGCGCGCGGCGGTCGGGGCGCAGGAGCTGGTGCGCTCCTCCGCCCAGGCGCTGGACGCCACGGCCGTGCAGGCCGGCGTGCGCCTGCGCACGGACGTCGAGGAGCTGACGGTGTGCGCCGACGCCGATCGCGTCGTGCAGGCGCTCGTCAACCTGCTCGGCAACGCGATCAAGTTCTCACCCTCGGACGGCTTCGTGACGGTCGCGGTCAGCCGCGGCGATGGGTGTGCGCTGTTCTCGGTGAAGGACAGTGGCCGCGGCATCCCGGCCGACCAGCTGGACTCGATCTTCGAGCGCTTCAAGCAGGTCGACGTCTCCGACGCCCGTGAGAAGGGCGGCAGCGGTCTCGGCCTGGCCATCGCCCGTGGCATCGTCGAGAGCCACGGCGGCCATCTCTGGGCCGAAAGCATCCCGGGGCAGGGCAGCACCTTTTGCTTCACCCTCCCATTGGCTGGCGAGGACGCTTCCTGCTCGGCTGGCGCGCCGATCGAGCGCGCACGGAGCGCCAAGAAACGTGAGGAGGTCCTCCTGTGAACCCGCGTCTGCTGCTCGTGGAGGACGACGAGAGCATCCGTGAGATCGCTCACCTGAGCCTCGAACGTATCGGCGGCTGGAGCGTCGTGGACGCCGCCAACGGCGAGGATGCCCTGCGGATGTTCACGGCGGGCGAGACCTTCGCGGCGGTGGTGATGGACGTGATGATGCCCGGTCTCGACGGTCCCGCGACGCTACGCCGCCTGCAGGATGACGGACTGCTCGCGGGCACGCCCGTGGTGTTCCTCACGGCAACGGCGCGAACGGCCGAACGCGAACGGCTGAACGCGCTTGGCGCCGCCGGCGTGATCGCCAAGCCGTTCGATCCGCTCGCGCTGGCGGGCGAGCTCGAACGGCTGCTCGAGCATTAGGAGCCCGCGCCGACGGCGACTTGGTTTGTGCTGGCTGCCAGGACCTGGGAGCGCCCGGATGCCTTGGCTCGATACAGGGCCTGGTCCGCTACGCGCGAGACCGAGGCGAGGTCGGGCCCGTCGAGCGGATACTCGGCCACGCCCGCGCTGAAGCTCGCCGGAAAGCTCTCCTGGCTGCCCGTGAACTGCTCTTGGCCGAACCGCTGGAGTGTGCCGGCGAGGCGCTTGACGCCGTTCTGGCGCGTCATGCCGTACATGCCGACGATGAACTCCTCGCCGCCCCAGCGTCCGACGACGTCGGTGCCGCGGAAGTCGCGCCGCAGGTGCTCTGCGAGGCGTCGCAGCACGCTGTCGCCGACGGGATGGCCATGATGGTCGTTGACGAGCTTGAGCTCATCGACGTCGAGCATCGCCACCGACAGGGCCTCTGAGAAGCGATCGGCGAGCGCGACGAGCTGCGCCAGGCCGTCGCTTGCCTTGGCGCGGTTGTCCAGGCCGGTGAGATAGTCGGTATCGGCCTGGGCGCGGTAGAGGCGGATGCGCTCCAGGCGATTGGCGACTCGGTTGATGAGCTCGGGGCCGACGATTGGCTTGGGTATGTAGTCATCGGCGCCGGCGTTGAACACCTGCGCGATGGTGGCGTCGTCGGTGCGGGCGGTGGCGAAGATCACGGCGAGGCGATTCCAGCGCGGGTCATTGCGCACGGTGCGGCACAGCTCGGGGCCGTTGATGCCGGGCATGTCGACGTCGAGGATCAGCAGCTCGGGCGCGACCTCTTGCAGGGTCTCCCAGAAGCGAAATGGGTCGGCGAGCGTCGACACTTCGAGATCGTGCCCGGCGAGCAGTGCGCGCATCGCGTCGAGCACGGCGGGGTCGTCGTCGACGACGAGTACGCGCGTGGCCTGCAGGCGATCTCGTGCGCGGAACTGCTCCACGGCGTCGAGCACCTGGGCGGGCGCCATTGACTTGGGCAGGAACGCGCGGCTGCCGCGCCGCGCGGCCTCGACACGGTCGGTGAAGACGCCGGTGCCGGTGAGCACGAGCACGGGGATCGGCGGTGTCGCCGCGCCCAGCTCCGACAGCAGCGCGTACGCGTCGGTCATACCGTCGGGCGGGAATGTGAGATCGAGCAGCACGATCGCTGGGGCGTGCGCGGCGCACAGCACGCGCGCGTCCTGCGGGCTGGCGGCGACGTCGCAGAGCATCTCTCGCGAGCGCGCCTCCGCGGCGATGCGCTCACACAGCTCGAGGTCGTCGTCGACGACCAGGACGCGCAGCCGATCGCTGACGGGCTCGATTGGCTGCGCGCCGCGGAGCACGAGCACCTCGCTCGCCAGCTCGCGCCGCATGGCGGCGATCAGCATCGACATCGCGTGCGCGCGCGCCGGGGCGGGGTCGGCGAGCTCGAGCTCGAGCTCGCGTGCCGCCTCGCAGGCGCCGATGAAGCCGAAGGTCCCGACCGATCCGATCAGCGAGTGCGCGGCGCTGCGCGCATCGACACGGCGCTGCTCGTCCAGCTCGCCCGCGGTCAATGCCGTTACGGCGCGCTCGATCAGGTCGACGCGCGCGAGGGCTCCCGCGCGATGCTTCTGCCAGATCGCTCGCAGATCGTCCTCGGGCGACCTCGCGCAGGGGGCGCCCGGACTGGTCTCGGCGGGTGAGGTGGCGGCTGGGAGGGACATCGTGCCTTGATAGATCTTCGGCAGCGGCCGCCAGCTTGATGAGAAGAACCGGCGCTGTTGCTCGAATATGAGCAGGTTGCACCCGAAATGGGTGATAAGCTGCTCAGTTCATCGGTAGTTCACCCCGTACACCTGAGATTGGCTTTGAGATGGATGCGCGTGTCAAGCGGGTGTTGGTGGTGAATGTTGGTGGTCATGGTGGTTGCCGGTGGGGCCCCAGATAGCCCGTCCAGGGACCTCCGGGTCCCATTGCTTCCTCGCGCTGTGCGCAGCGTCCCGAAGCCTAATTTGAGTCGCGGCGGTCGCTGCGGTCAATCGACTGAGCGGGCACGTACCGAGACAACGTCGTCGTCGGCGGGGAGCCCACGCCAGTCGGGCGTGGGCTCCCCACTCCGCCGAGAGCGCCTTGAGCCACGAGTGATCCCCTATCCTGTGATCATGGATCAGCCACGCGAGATCGAGCTTGTGTTCGCCCCTCAAGAGGAGGGCGGATATCACGTGTATGCCCCTGACCTTCCAGGTCTGCACACCCAGGGCGACACGCTCGATGAGGCCGCCGCGAACGCCGAGGAGGCGTTGGCGCTGTACGTCGATGGGTTGCGCGAAGACGGTCGTTCGCTCGATGCTGGCGTGATCCGTCGCAGGTTCCCGGTCCCTGCGTGAGCGAGCGGCTACCGGTCCTCTCCGGCGAGCGGCTGGTCAAGGCGCTCGAACGTACGGGTTGGCGTGCGGTGCGCCAACGCGGCAGCCACGTCCGGATGAAGCACCCCGAGCGCCGGGTCTCGCTGACGGTGCCGCTTCACAAGGAGCTCAAGCGAGGCACGCTCACGGGCATCCTCAATGACGCCGGCCTGGATAGCGATCAGCTGCGGCAGCTGCTCTAAGGCTCAGCGCTTCGCGCGTCTATGGGGAGATCCCCATAGACGCGCCTAGGCCGACCCCGCGACTATGCCGACACTGTCGCGGCGATCCTGAATGGGGGGCTTCTCGGGACCTGAGGAGGGCCGAAACGTCGGCATAGTCAGCCCTAATGCCGTGGATGTTGTGCCGCGCGTGGGCGCCGCGGAGCCGGCCATCGCGGCTGACGTTCGTGCGTGAGAAACTCCCTCGATGCCCGCCCCGAACCTCGATCTCGCGACGACGCGCGATAGCCGATGAGATTTGGTCTCTTCTGCTCGGCGCAGGCCAGCCGCGATGATCTTCCTCCTGAGACCGGCCAAGGCTTCCGCGACTATCTCGACTTCAACGTCGAAGCTGAGGAGCTCGGCTTTCATTCGAGCTTCCTGGTCGAGCATCACTTCACCGGTTGGAACCAGGTCTCCGCCACGCTGATGCTGCTCACTTGCCTTGCCATGCGCACCACCAGATTGCGCCTCGGCTCGGCGGTGATGGTGCTGCCCTGGCACAATCCGGTCCTCTTGGCGGAGGAGGCGGCGACGCTCGATCTGGTCTCCGGCGGGCGGCTCGACTTCGGCATCGGGAAGGGCTACAGGCACAGCGAGTTCACCGGCTTCCAAGTCCCGCTGGAGGAGGCGGAGGCACGCTTTGAGGAGGCCGTTGAGGTCATCACGCGATGCTGGCTTGAGCGTTCCCGCTTCTCGCACCGAGGCCGCTTCTGGCGCTTTGAGGACATCGTGGTCGAGCCGCCGCCGGCGCAACGACCACACCCGCCGTTCTGGATGGCCGCCGGGAGCCCTCCATCGATCCGCAAAGCGGCCGAGCGTGGCTTTAACCTCATGCTCGACCAGTACGCGTCCCCCGAGCAGATCGGCGAGCGCATGGCGCTGTACCGCGCCGAGCGTGAAGCGCACGGTCGGCCCTTCGATCCGATGGGGGTCGCGGTGGCGCGCCAACTGTACGTGGCGAAGGATCGGACGGACGCCGAGGCCGCTCTGACTCGTCAAGCCAAGTACACCCAGCGCACGGTGAGCGTGTCCCGCTCGCCCGGGCGCAAGGGCGGCTCGCATGTGCTCGCCTATACGAGCAAGAGCGGCGCCACCGAGGAGCACGCGCTCTATGGAACGCCTGAGGAGATCTCCGCCAAGCTGGCGGCAGTGCGTGATGCCGGCGCTCGCTATGTCTTGCTCACGGTGCTTGGCGGCAAAGAGCAGCTGCGACGGTTCGCGCAGGAGGTCATGCCGGCGTTCTAGGGCTCAGAAGCTGCTGGCAAGCGTGTCGCGGCGACGGTTGCCTGCCCAAGTTGTCGTGGCGATGAGGGCCGCGATGCCGATCCCGACCGCTAGGCAGTCGCCCGCGACGAGCAGGTAGCCGCCGCTGCGGTGTGGGTTCACGAAGAAGTACGGGTACCAGTCCACGATCGCGCCGCGCGCCAGCGTATAGAGCACGTACAGCAGCGGGAAGGCCATCCACGTTACGAGCGTCCGCGCGGGGTCGAGGCGCACGCTAGGCGGGTCGGACAGCCAGTCGAGTGTCACTGCCACAGGCATCAGGTAGTGAAGGATCGCGTTCACCCACGGGTATGCTGGAGCGTGCCCGGAGAGCAGCAACAGGTACACGATCCCTGTCGTCAGTATGTAGACGACCGCGGCGCCTCTGAGCAACTCGACTGTGCGAGAGCGTGTGTGTGCGGGGCGGAGCGCTCCGTGCAGGAGCATCGCCGCCGCGAAGAGGTTGCTCAGGACGGTGAAATAGCTGAAGTAGTCGCCGTCGCTGACACCCGGTCCTGCCGCCACGTCGTAGCCGGTCGCCGTGAGCGCCATCAGCGCCAGCAGCGCACGGCAGACGCGCAGCGCCGGCTCGCTCAACGTGCCGCGTTGCGGGCGGCGCTCGACGCATGCAGCCGAAGAAGAATGAGAGGACACGACACGACCCTACTGATCGAATTTCTGTCGCGTCAAGCGCTCGTGTGGGTGGTGGCGCAAGTGTGGTGAGGTTGGGGTTCCGCACCCGCCGGGCGGCGGGCGGGCGACCGCCGCAGCTGGCCTGCGGATACTGCCGGACGTACAAGAGTCGCAGACTTCAACGTCGAGGGGATGAGCCAGGCTGGCTATAGGTCCGCACGCCCTGAGCGGCTGATGGGAAGAGCCGGTGACGGGAGGCTGTCACGCCGGGGTCCGTGGGAGCCGGGGGCTGCGACGTCCCCGGCAACCCGCCCTACTGGCCGCCGGCAGGTGCGCGCAGAATGGCGGTCCCTACGATCACCGATTCGTGGTGTGAGCCGCGTGCTGGCGTTGGGAGGCTGTCGTTGAGGTATTGGACCTTGAATTCGTCCGAGGTGCAGTTGAACAGCCCTGATGATTGGGTGCGTACCGTTTCGCCCTGTTGGATGTCGCGGATGAACGACCAGCTGCTCGCGCGGGCGTGATTGCAGCTCGATTTGGCCTGCACGAAGTATTCGCTGCCGGCGCTGGTGACTGCGTAGGGCGCCTTGAACTCGATCTCAGCGCGGTAGCAGGGATCGACCAGATAGGCCGCGCTGCAGCTGTCATGCGACTGTGTTCTGAGCGTGACTTGCACCGGCTCGTCCAGGCTGCGGGTCGGTGCAAAGCGGTTCTCGGACATCGGGCGGGGCCTCGGGCAGCTTGCCGCTACCGGCGCGCCGTGGCCGATCGAGCAGGTGAACGAGCCGAAGCGAAAGGTCGCCGCGATCACAGAGTCGCCCACCCCGCCGGGGCTGCGGAACCCGGCGGCGACCTCGTGTCCCGAGGTCCATCCCACGAGTTCCCCGCCAGCGCCGATCGAGCGGGGTACGTGGCTGACTGCGCTTACGATCAGGTAGGCGCCGGTCCCGGGGGCCACCGGACGGGTCCGCACGCCGGCGGCGGTGTGGTAGGTGATGCTCACGGCGTGTGGTCCCAGCAGCCCCCATGAGATCAATCGCAGATCCTTGGCTGTCGGCTTGAAGCTGGTGAGTTCCGGCCTGTTCGGGGCCGCGTTTCGGTCCCCGCCTGGCCAACTGCCGATCGCGATCGAATGGGCAACGTTGCAGCTGACGTCGCCGCTGTCGCTGTATTCGGGGAGAATGTCCGGCGCGAGCGGATGAAAGCGCCCGTCGTCGTGGAATGCGCCATCGATACCGAGCTGGCCGAGCTGATCGTCGTCGAGGCGGCCGATCTGCACGCAGATCTCTCCACGGGTGGTGTGCACGAGCCGCATGCCCCACGGCAGGCCGCCCTGCGGATCGGCTGCGCGCAGCGCCAGCAAACGCGACCCTCCGGGGGCGGGGACGCCGATGCCAGCGTTCGGGCTCAGCCTTCCCTGCTGTTTGACCGGGCTGCCACTCAGCACGCCTGTCGCAGCCGCCGCGATCGCGGCGCCCGCGAGCACAAGCACCACCGCCATCACAACCGCGTTTGCCCGACGCGACAGCCACGAACGCACGCCGGCCGCAGCGCGACGGCTGGTCTCTTGCCTGTGCGCGGCGGCGATCAGCTCGTCGCGCACCTCCTGCAGGATTTGTAGATGCTCGAACCGGTCGGTGGTGTCAGGCATGATCGGTGCTCCTCTGGAGATCGAGTCGGCTCTGGGCGGTTGCTGCATCGATGGCGGCGCGCAGCGCCTGTAGCCCGCGGCTGACGCGCGCGCGGGCGGTGTCCTGGCTGATGTCGAGCGTTCGCGCGAGCGTCTGGTAGCCCTGTTCCTCGACGACGCGCAGACGGACCGCTTCGCGCTGGTCGACCGGCAGCGCCTCCAGCTCCTCGGAAACGCGGTCGCGCAGCTCGCGAGATCCAGCGAGCTCCTCGATGCGCTCGTACTCGCCGTCGGTCAGCGGCCGGCGCTCGATCCCGAGACGTGCGAGAGCACGTCGCTGCGCGCCGTCTCGCCGGAAATGGTCGGCCAGCTCGTGACGGGCGATGCCATACAGCCACGCTCGAGCAGCTTCGCCGTGACGGCCACGGAAGCGATGACGGCCCACGAGCGCTACAGCGAACGTCTCGGCCAGGATGTCCACCGCTACCTCCGGATCCCAGGTGCGGCGGACCAGGAACGCCAGGATCGCCTCCGCATGACGGTCATAGAGCTCCGCGACCTCGTCGGCGCTCAACGCCACAGAAAGTCCTGACCGGATGGCTCAGTCATGTACAGGAGTCGAATGAGGCCCCTATTCTGTGACGAACAAACATCGCGGCCGGGGATCGCGAGCAACGGATCCGGCCCGACTTGGGCGTGAGTGTACGGGGCTGGCGACGAAGTCGGCGTGTCAGCGGTGGTGGGTGTCGATCATGAAGCGTCCGATCGTCTCGCCGTGGGTCGGGACGCTGGCCTCGGTGGGTGCGTTCGGTGCGCGCGTTGCTGCCGTGCCTGAGCTTGGCGCAGATCACGATGTCCAAGCTGTCTGGCGTGGAGAACCGTAGCTCTAGACCGGTCAGCAAACGCATGGGCCCTGCAGGTCGGCGCGAACATGAACCCAGGCACGGCCCGCACACGCAAATATGTTGACCCAGCACACGCCATCCTCGCCATCAGCTACCAGCAACAGCCCGGCGCGACATAATCCGTGACGCCACATGATTCGACAAGTACCCTTCGAGTCCGACCCGCGGCTCCTGTACGACATTGGCTGCACCACCCCGCGCGCATTCAGCGGAGGCGTCGAGCAGGTCGCCCGTCGTGAAGACCTCAACCCCGGCGACGGCGAGGTCCTTGTTCTGCGATCAGACCGGGAGCTCGAGCGCCAACCCGAGCGCGACGGTCGGCCGATCATCGATGGTCTGCTCGCCAGCGTGACGCCCGATCGTCATCCCGATGCGAGAGGCTATGCGGGTGAGCGATCAGCGAGACTGCTTCCTGGACCACGTCTTGCGGAACACGAACAACCGCGTGATCCTCGACCTGGTCCCCGGGCTCGAGCTGCCCGACTGGTGGCTCACAGCGGGCGCTGTGTTCCAAACTGTGTGGAACGTGCTGGATGGCCGCGAGCCCGCAACAGGGATCGACGATTACGACCTGTTCTACTTCGACGCGAGCGACCTGTCGTCTGAGGCCGAGGAGGTTGTTATCGAGCGCGTCGGCGAGCTATTTGCCGACCTCGGTGTTGTCGTAGAGGTTCGCAACGAGGCGAGGGTGCACCTGTGGTATGAGGAAGACTTCGGCGTCCCGGCGAAGGCGTTTGAAAGTAGTTGCGATGCCATCGACCACTTCGCCTCCACGACGTGCTGTTACGCGGTCACACGAAACTCCGCCGGCAAGCTGGACGTGTATGCACCCCACGGCTACGACGACCTCTTCAAGCAACGCTTGCGACCAAACCCAGTCTTGGCTCCGCGTCACGTCTACGAGCGGAAGGCCGCGCGCTGGACCCGTGAGTGGCCCAGCCTGAGCGTCGAGCCGTGGCCTGAAGCTTCGATCTGAATTGCCGGCAGACGAAGCGTGTAGCTTCCGGCAGGCGAGGGCACCAGCGCCACACCTCAACGTCGAGTGCCAATGTGGATCGTCACGATGCCCCCGCCCGTGACGATGTACCGCACGTCATTCAGCCCGCAGCGCGCCAGACGTGCCGCGACGTCGGCGGGCGCCGGATAGCGGCGCACCGAGTCCGCCAGATAGCCGTAAGCATCGGGGTGACTCGACACCTTGCCAAGCAGAGGGATCGCCACGTCCAGCCAGAGACGAAAGAACATGGAGAGCGGGAAGCGCTCGGGGGTCGTGAACTCCAGTACCGCGACGCGCCCGCCAACACGCACC
>Ga0116215_1001824_pt1 | contig 13728 bp, 12 predicted proteins | sample Sb_taG_7_FD_89698 | JGI IMG/M metagenome (GOLD analysis project Ga0116215, IMG submission 89698) | Peat soil microbial communities from Weissenstadt, Germany - Sb_50d_2_FS metaG | ecosystem: Environmental > Terrestrial > Soil > Wetlands > Peat | place: Germany: Weissenstadt | collected 2010-09-21 | reverse complement strand
GAACTTCTGCCTGATCGAGGTGCCGGATGGCCCGGCCGTGCTGGCGGCGCTGCGGGAACGCCGGATCGCCGTCCGCGCGGCGGCGTCCTTTCCCGGCCTCGGCCCCGATCACCTGCGCGTGACCGCGCGCGCGCCACACGAGAACGAGCGGCTCGTCGATGCGCTCGCCGAGGCGGTGGACGCGACGACGGGCCCAATGCTGGATGAGACAGCCGGCAATGCGGTGAGCGCGTGATGACCTCCGCCGCGCGCACGATCACACCGGCGACCCGCCAGACGACCCCCGCCCCGCTTGTCGTCGTGGGCATCGGCGCGGACGGATGGCCTGGGCTCAGCGAGGCGGCGCGCGCGGCGGTGCTCGCCGCGGACACGCTGGTCGGCTCCGAGCGCCAGCTCGCCCTGCTCCCGCCGACCGACGCCACACACCGGCCATGGCCTTCGCCGATCGACGAGCTCGTAGAGGAGCTGGTGGCGTCAGCCGCCGCGGAGCCGGCCTCCGCAGCGGCGCTGGCCTGCGCAGGCGTCGCGCAGACCGGCTCGAGCGCGATCGGCACTGGCGCCGGCGGAGTGTGCATCCTGGCCAGCGGCGACCCGATGCTGCATGGCATCGGCGCGACGCTCGCCCGCCGGTTGCCGGCGGACAGGCTGGTCGTCCACCCGCACCCGTCCGCGTTCGCGCTGGCGTGCGCGCGCCTGAACTGGCCGGAGGCGGAGGTCGAGCTGGTGAGCGCCGTCGCGCGGGCGCCCGAGTCACTCGCGCGGCTGCTGCAGCCGGGACGGCGCGTGGTCGTCTATGCGACCGGCGCGGGCGGCGCGGCGCAGATCGCGCGCGTGCTGTGCGCGCGCGGCTTCGGGCCGAGCCGCCTGGTCGTGCTCGAGCAGCTCGGCGGCGAGGCCGAGCGCATGATCGACACGACCGCGGGTGTGTGGGGCAAGCGCACGGCCGACCCGCTGCACCTGGTGGCGATCGAGTGCGCGTGCGAGCCGGACGCCCTTGTGCTCCCGCTCGTGGCGGGGCTGCCGGACGACGCGTACGAGAACGACGGCCAGCTGACCAAGCGCCATGTGCGCGCGGCGACGCTCGCGGCGCTCGCACCCACGCCGGGTGCGCTGCTGTGGGATGTCGGTGCGGGCAGCGGCTCGGTGGCGATCGAGTGGCTACGCGCAGAGCCGACGGCGGCCGCGATCGCGATCGAGCGCCGCGAGGACCGCGCCGAGCGCGGGCGGGCGAACGCCCTCACGCTGGGGGTGCCGCAGCTCGAGGTCGTGCTCGGCCGCGCGCCGGAGGCGCTGTGCGAGCTTCCCGGCCCGGATGCGGTGTTCATCGGCGGCGGTCTCACGACGCCCGGGGTGATCGAGCGCTGCTGGTACTCGCTGCGCCCGGAAGGGAGGATCGTCGCCAACGCGGTCACGCTGGAGGGCGAGCGCGTGCTCACGAACGCGCTCGCGTACTGCGGCGGCGAGCTCGTGCGTATCGAGATCTCGAGCGTCGACGCGCTCGGCTCGTTCCACGCGTGGCGGGCACAGCTGCCGGTGATCCAGTGGAGCGCGCGCAAGGCGGCGAAGTGACACCGGGAGCACACGCGCGTCGGCGCGCACGCAGCGCGGCGAGTGTCCGTGTGAGGTCACGCCGGGAGCACGCGTGACGGTGCACTTCATCGGCGCGGGCCCCGGCGCGCCGGACCTGCTGACGCTGCGCGCCCAGCGCCTGATCGCCTCATCGCCCGTGTGCCTGTACGCGGGCGCGCTGGTGCCGGACGCGGTGCTCGAGCACGCCCCCGCGGGCGCGCGCCTGATCGACACCCAACACCTGGACCTGGAGCAGATCGTCGCCGAGCTGAGGGCGGCGCACGAGCGCGGCGAGGACGTCGCGCGGCTGCACTCGGGCGACCTGTCGATCTACAGCGCCGCCGCCGAGCAGATGCGCCGCCTGGACGCGCTCGGCATCCCCTGGGACATGACCCCCGGAGTGCCCGCATTCGCGGCCGCCGCGGCGGCGCTGCGCCGCGAGCTGACGATCCCGGAGGTCGCCCAGACGGTGATCCTCACCCGCTACGGCAGGCGCGCCTCGGCGATGCCCGCAGGCGAGGAGCTGTCCGCGCTGGCCAGTCATGGCGCGACGCTCGCGATCCACCTGGGCGCGCAGGCGATCGAGGAGATCGCCACCACGCTCACCCCCCACTACGGCGAGGACTGCCCGGTGGCGGTGGTCGCGCGCGCGAGCTGGCCGGACGAGGTCATTCTGCGGGGGACGCTCGCGACGATCGCCGCCGACATGCAGGTGGCGGGCGTGCACCGCACGGCAGTGATCCTCGTCGGCCCCGCGCTCGCCGCGCAGGGCTTCCGCGACAGCCACCTGTACGCGCACGCGCGCGAACGGCCGGTCCTCTGACACGCCGAGCCGCGAGCACCCCCCTTCCTCATGGTGCAACTGTGGTGTTACACTTGTCTGGTGTCGACCGTCCACCCCCGCATAGCGCTCACGCGCGACCCTGAACTCGACGAGGCGCTACGGCGCGCCAGGCCGTTGCTCGGCGAGCGCAAGCCCACGGCCACGCTCGCGCGTGAGTTGATCCTGCGCGGGGCGCGCGAGCTGCTCTCCAACCAGGGCACAGAGCTCGATCGCTGGCTCGATCAGCGACATGCCACCCCCGCTGAGCGCTCGACAGAGCAGATGCTCGCAGCCGCTGCCAAGCTCGGGGCGCCCGACCCCACGAGACCGTACGCGACCTCGCAAGCGCTGGAGCAGCAGCGCGACGAGCGACTATGAACGACGTGGCGGACGAGCAGCTCGTCTACCTCGATACCTCAGCGTTTGTGAAGCTGGTGATCCCCGAGCCCGAGACGCCCGCTCTGGTCGCGGCACTCACTGCCAAGGCCCGGCTGGTCGCCTCCGAGATCCTCGAGGTCGAGGCTCTGCGCGCTGCGCGCAGAGCGACAGGAGAGAACGGTGTCGAGGCCGCACGCGCCCAACTCGCCGGGGTACGCCTGCTGGCGCTGACAGATCAGATTCGCAGGCGGGCGAGCGAGCTGGAGCCCGCCACGCTGCGATCACTCGACGCGATCCACATCGCAACCGCTCTGGATCTCGGCGAGCGCCTCGCGTGCATGTACGCATACGACGCGCGCATGGCCACCGCCGCAAGCGAGGCTGGCCTACAGGTATACGCACCGACAGCCGAGTAGCCCACCACCGAGGACCAAGCCACGGCTTACGACGAGTTTTTCCGCGCTACGGACCTCTTACGACGAAGATATCTATCTACGAGGCCATCCCCGTCCGCTTACAAGCGGAAGATCGCGTTCTCAGAAGTTCGCGTTCTCAGACGCCGCGTCGCAGCAGGTACGCGTCCATGATCCAGCCCTTGCGCTCGCGTGCTTCGGCTCGTCGCCGCACGATCTCATCCGCCACCTCCCGCAGCGGCCCCGACACGAGGATCTCGTCCTCCATGCCCAGGTAGGCGCCCCAGTGGATCTCCATGTCATCGTCCTGCACGTGCCTGAACGAGCAGTCGGCGTCGAGCATCACCACCACTTCGTCCACGCCGTCGGGGAAACCCTCGGCGAGGCGGCGGCCTGTCGTGATCTGCACCGCGCGGCCGACGCGGTTCAGCGGCGTGCGGCAGCGGGCGGTCAGTGCCTGCACGCTGCCGATACCCGGGATCACCTCGTGTTCGAACGCCACCTCGCCGCGCGCGAGGATCCTGTCGAGCACCGCCAGCGTGCTGTCGTACAGCGACGGGTCGCCCCACACGAGGAACGCCCCGCACGCATCCTGCGCAAGCTCCCGCTCGATCGCGCGCGCCCACGCGTCCGCCCGTCTCGTGCGCCAGTCCTCCACTGCCGCTTCATACGCAGGCGCCGCACGCTCGCGCGGCGGGTCGGCGATCTCGACGAACCTGTACTTGTGCTTGTCGATGTAGCGCTCGCATATCTCCCTGCGCAGGCGCACCAGCTCGTCTGTATCGCGTCCCTTGTCCACGAGAAAGAACACGTCAACCTCGTTCAACGCGTTCACCGCTTGCACGGTCACGTGCTCGGGGTCGCCCGCGCCGATGCCTATCACCAGCAGGCGCCTCATCGATGATCCTCGTACTGGGAGGCACCGCCGAGGCGCGCGAGCTCGCCGGGGCGCTCGACGCGGCCGGCGTCGCGGTCACATCTTCGCTCGCCGGGCGCGTGTCGCGTCCGCGCCTGCCCGCGGGCGCCACGCGCATCGGCGGCTTCGGCGGGCCCGACGCGCTCGCACGGTGGCTGTCCGAGCACCACGTCGCCGCCGTGATCGACGCCACGCATCCTTTCGCCGAGCGCATCTCCGCCTCCGCCGCAACAGCCTGCCCGCGCGCGGGCGTGCCGCTGCTGCGGCTGCAGCGCCCAGGCTGGAGCGAGCGCGCGGGCGATCGCTGGGTGTGGGTGGACGACCTCGACGCGGCGGCCGCAGCCATCCCCTCGCTCGGCGAGCACGTGCTGCTCAGCACCGGGCGCCAAGGCCTGTCCGCGTTCGCGGGCGTGCACAGCGCGTGGTTCCTCGTGCGCTGCGTCGAGCCGCCCGAGCAGCCGCTGCCGCCCAACAACCTGCTGCTGCTCGACCGCGGCCCGTACACGCTCGACGGCGAGCTCGCGCTGATCGACGAGCACCGCATCGACGTGGTCGTGACCAAGGACAGCGGCGGCGCCCACACACGCGCCAAGCTCGACGCCGCCCGCACGCGAGGGCTGCCCGTGATCGTCGTGCGCCGCCCGCCGCGACCGGATGTGGAGAGCGTGGCCAGCGTCGCCGAGGCGCTCGCGTGGACGCGCGCGAAGGCTGACGGCGGATAGCGTCTGCGGCCTCGTGCCGTTTGGCGCCACTCGGCGCGGATTGGAGCGCTCGGTCGCGATCACGCCGGATAGCGCCTGGGCGTGTACACGCGCGGCGGGTGGCCGTTGCGGGCCAGCGCGCGCGTCGTCGAGGAGCCGACGATCAGCAGCGTGCGCATGTCCACCGAGTCCAGGTCCAGCGCGCCGAGCGTCGTCACGTTCACCGACTCCTCCTCGCCGCCCACCGCGCGCGCCACCACCACCGGTGTCGCGTGCGCGCGGTGTCGGCGCAGCACATCGACCGCGCGCGCCAGCTGCTCGCGGCGCGTGCGCGACGCGGGGTTGTAGAGGGCCAGCACCATGTCGCTCGCGCCCGCCGCGTCCAGGCGGCGCTCGATCACCTCCCACGGCTTCAGCTGGTCCGACAGCGACAGCACGCAGAAGTCGTGGCCGAGCGGCGCTCCCACGCGCGCCGCCGCCGCCTGCATCGCCGAGACGCCCGGCACCACGCGCACCTCCACCTCGGCCAGTGCCGCGTCCCGCTCGATCTCCTCCAGCACGGCCGTCGCCATCGCGAAGATCCCCGGATCGCCCGAGGAGACGACCGCCACGCGCGATCCGGCCGCCGCCAGCTCCAGCGCCTGTCGCGCGCGCTGCGCCTCCACGCGGTTGTCGCTCGCGTGGCGGCGCTGTCCGCGGCGCTCTGGCACTCGCGCGAGGTATGTCTCGTAGCCGACGAGCTCCTCCGCGTGCGTGAGCTCCGCGTACGCCTCCGGCGTCAGCCACTGTGGGCCCGCCGGCCCCAGGCCCACCACCGACACCGAGCCGGGCCCGCGGCGCGCAGGCAGGCGGGCGAGCGTCGGCACGAGCACGAGCGACATGTACGGCACCTGCCCCTCCACCTCGCCCAGCGGCGCGATCCGCTCCTCGGCCGAGCTCGCGCGCTCGACGTACACCGCTCGCTCGCCAACGCCAGCCGACTGCACCGCGCCGCGCACCTTCGCGAACGTGCGACCCAGCTTCATCACCACCGCCGCGTCCGCCACGCGCAGTCGTCCGCTCAGCTCCTGCGCGGACAGCGTTCCCGGCAGCGCCATGAACACGTCGTCGCGCTTGACCAGCGGCGTGCCCGCGCTCGCCGCCGCCGCACTGAAGCCCGTCACCCCTGGGATCACCGTCGTCTCGTAGCGCGAGGCGAGCCGCTCGTGCAGGTACATGTAGGAGCCGTAGAAGAACGGGTCGCCCTCGCACAGCACCGCCACATCGCGACCCGCGTCCAGGTGCGCCGCCAGCGCCGCCGCGGCCTCGTCGTAGAACTCTTCCAGCGCGGCCTCGTAGCCGCCCGGGTGGTCGGTCATCTCCGTCGTCACCGGAAACGCCAGCGGCAGCTCGATGTGATCGGCGCGCAGGCAGCACGCGGCAATCCGCCTGGCCACGCTGCGCCCGTGCTGCGCGTTCGGATAGGAGATCACGTCAGCCGCCGCGATCACCTCGCGCGCCTTCACCGTCATCAGCTCAGGGTCACCCGGCCCGACCCCAACGCCGAACAGCCTGCCCGACCCAGCCGTACCGGCTGTGTGCCCCGCTCCGGCCATCTCGCTCACTCGGCCTCGCTCGCAAGCGCGTTGACGGCCGCGACCGCGATCGCGCTGCCGCCCCGGCGGCCGTGCACGACCACGTGCTCGAGCTCCGCCGGGTGCTCCGCGAGCGCGAGCTTCGACTCCGCCGCGCCGACGAAGCCCACGGGAACGCCGATCACCGCCGCCGGGCGAGCGCCGCCCTCCTCCACGATCTCAAGCAGACGGAACAGCGCCGTGGGGGCGTTGCCGACGACCACCAGCGCGCCCTCCAGCCGCTCGCGCCACAGCTCCAGCGCGGCCGCCGTGCGCGTCGTACCCATCCGCACCGCCAGCTCGGGTACGTCCGGATCCGACAGCGTGCACACGACATCGTTCGCCGCCGGCAGCCGCGAGCGCGTGACCCCCGCGGCGACCATCCCCGTGTCGCACAGGATCGGTGCGCCGTCGCGCAGCGCCGCCTGCGCGGCCAGCCCGAAGCCGGGCGAGGCCGCAACGTCGGTGACGAGATCGACCATCCCACAGGCATGGATCATGCGCACGACCACGCGTTCGAGCACCGGGTCGAGTCCGTCGAGGTCGGCCTCCGCGCGGATCGTCGCGAACGAGCGCCGGTAGATCTCAGCGCCGTCGCGCTCGTACGCGATCACGCCCGCGCCCCAGCGCGCTCGAGCAGCTCCAGCGCGGCGGCCGCCGTCGCGACCGTCCGCCGCTCAGCCTCAGCCCCGGCGGCGTCGCCCGCGCTGACCACGAGCCCACGCTCACACGCAACCACGCTCACGCCCGCGTCAGGAGGCTCGCCGCAGCGCCGCTCACAGCCGGACCAGTGCTCCGTGGGCGAGGTCTCATCGCGCTCCCGCGCACGCGCGCCGGCCGCCGCGCGGACATCCACGAGTGCCCGTGCGCACGCGCCCAATCCGGCGCACGCCGACAGTCCCACCCAACCGGACTGATCGCCAGTCACCAGGCCGATGTCGCGCAGCGCGCCCAGCACGCCCACAGCCGCGCACGCTGGTACGTCTACGAGCGTCAGCGTGCGCCATGGCGATACGCGCACGTCGACGCCCTGCGCGCGACACAGCTCCGCCAGACCCAGCAGCTGCGTGCGATCCAACCGCGCGAGCGGCGGCAGCGCCGCCACCGCCAGCAGGCCGTCGCGCTGGAGGCGCAGCCCCAGACGGCGGCGGGGATCTGAGGCGGATGCGCGGCCTGCGTCGACCGTCAGATCGAGGCGCTCCGCCACGCGTACAGCTCCGCCGCGCAGCTCGCGCACTCGCCATGCGCCCTCGCCGTCCTCTTCGCGCAGCGCGAGGAACGCGCGCGCGGCGTCCAGCGCCGCACCGGGCGCGTCGGCCGGCGCCACAACGAGGCTGGTCGCGAGCCCGTCGAGCAGCAGCCGGAACACCGGGCGGGCAGCGCCCGCCGTCCGCACAGCGCCCGCCCACGCAGCGCCTGCCGTCCGCGCAGCGCCTGCCGGCCACGCAGCGCCCGCCGTCCACGGGGCGTCGCGCTCCGCCGCCAGCTCTACGTCCGCGCGCAGCGAGTGCAGCGCGCGCGTGCCGTCGTCCACCGCGAACAGGAATCGGCCGGGCAGCTCCGCGAGCGCCGCGTCCGCGCACAGCGCGCGGTCGAGCGAGTCGACGAGTGCATCCACGGGTGCGAGCGCGGCCGGGTCGCGCCCCGCGAGCGGCGGCGCGAGGATGTTGCGCACTCGCTCATGAGTGATCGACGGCAGCAGGCCGCCGCCCGCGAGGACGCGCGCGATCTCCTCGGCGTCGCCGTCGGACAGACCCCGCACCTGCAAGCCCGCACGGGAGGTCAGCTCGACGATGCCGCTGCCCAGTGCCGCCGCTTCCGCGAGCGCCGCGAGCGCTCGCGCATCGAGCCGGCCCCCCGGCGCCCGCACCCGCGCGAGCGTTCCGTCCGCGGCCTCGTGCAGGCGCAGCACGCCCGGGCACGCGTCCGCCACGCCCGGGGCGCGCTGCGCTCGCGTACGCGCACCGCGCGCGGGTGACATCGCGAACGCGTCCTCGCCGCCCTGTCCGCGCGACTCCCGCGACCGTGCGCTTCCCGCGGATGCCCGCGCGAACTCCTCCTCAAAAGTCTTTCCCTCCACAGTCACGCCCCTCCCTGCTCCGAGCTGCGCGCCGCGGCCGCCTCCCAGCGCGCCTCCACCTTGCCGAAGCGCCACACCATCAGCGCGATCGCCCACACGAGCACGAACAGCCCCACCACCATGTAGCCGGCGGAGTTGAGGTTGAAGTTGGCCATGTAGTCGCCCAGCCAGCCGTGCAGATGGAGCTCGCTGGACAGCAGCCCGACGATCTCAATGCCGCCGACCAGGAACGCTACGGCGATCGACAGCGCGGTGATCGTGATGTTGTAATAGACCTTGCGCACCGGGCGCGCGAACGCCCAGCCGTAGGCGAAGTTCATGAACAGCCCGTCCACGCTGTCGCACAGCATCATCCCGCCCGCGAACAGCAGTGGCAGCGTCAGCACCGCGTACCAAGGCAGACCCTCCGTGACCGCCGCCGCGGTACCCGACAGCAGCAGCACCTCCGTGGCCGTGTCGAAGCCGATGCCGAACACGAAGCCCACGAAGAACAGCTGCCACGTGTGCTCGATCGAGCTCATCATCCGCCCGAAGAAGCGATACATGAAGCCGCGCGCCAGCAACTTCGCCTCGAGCTCCTGCTCGTCGAACACGCCCCTGCGCATTTCGCGGAACACACGCACGATGCCCGCCAGCACCACCAGGTTCAGCGCCGCGATCATCCACAGGAACGACGCCGACAGCACCGTTCCCGCCACGCCACCCGTGACCTGCAGGCCAGAGCTGGGCGCCACCACCGAGCTCAACACGGCCTTCGCCGCAATCGTGATCCCCACGCCCACGAGCATGATCACGCTCGAGTGCCCGAGCGCGAAGAAGAAGCCGCTGCCCAGCGGCCGGCCGCCGTCCGCCAGCAGCTTGCGCGTAGCGTTGTCGATCGCCGCGATGTGATCCGCGTCGAACGCATGGCGCAGTCCCAGCGTCCACGCGGTCACGGCCACGCCCACGCCCACGCCCAGTCCGTCGTAGCGGAAATGGTGCGGCAGGATCGCCAGCGCGAAGATCCCCCAGCCGAGCGCGTTGACGACCGCGATCACTGCCAGCATCGCGCCGATGCGGGCGCGCTCGGCGGCGGTCGAGGATCGCCATGCCGATCCGATGCGTGCCGCCGTTCGTCTCATGTTCATCCTCCATATGGGCCTGGAGGACGAAGGAGCCCCTGCGCCTTTGCGGCGCACGAACCGCCCTTCATCCGAGGACTGGATTCGCGACGCCAAGGTAGGCGACCGGGCTCGTCCCCTGCCGGGGCATCACCGTTGCGGGACAGCGCCGGAGTCTGACCGGACTTCGCTGCGCTCAGCGCCACGCCGGACCGCCCGACGCGCGGCGATCCTACCACCGCGCTCGCTTGACAGTCGAAATCGCCGCCGTACGATGTGCATCTCGCACATGTCAGCCGGTGCCCCTCTCACGATCGTCATCGCCGACGATCACGCTGTAGTGCGAGACGGGCTGCGCATGATGCTCGAGGCGGAGGACGACTTCGCGGTCGTGGGCGAGGCGAGCGACCTGCAGGAGACGTCCGCGCTGCTGCGCGAGCGGGCGCCGCGCGTGCTGGTGCTCGACCTGCACATGGGCCGCGAGCTGAGTCTCGGCATGCTCTCGACGCTGCGCACCGCGTCCGCGTCGACCGCCGTTGTGATCCTGACGATGGACGACGACCCGGCGTTCGCACAGCAAGCATGGGCGGCCGGCGCCGAGGGCTACGTGCTCAAGGAGGCCTCGCGCGCGGACCTCGTGCGCGCGATCCGCGCGGTCAGCAAGGGTGGGCGGTATCTCGATCCGGCGATCGGCGGGTGGGCGCTCGCGGGCGCCGGGGAGGCGGTGCTGAGCGAGCGCGAGCTGGAGGTGCTGCGCCTGGTGGCGCTCGGCCACACCAACACGGAGATCGCCAAGCAGATGTTCATCAGCCCACGCACGGTCGAAACCCACCGCGCGAACCTGCAGCGCAAGCTCGGCTTGAGCGGACGCCCGGAGCTCGTCCGCTACGCGCTCGAGCGGGGGGTGATCCACCGATGAGCACCGTCTCACAGACGCGCGCGCTCGCAATCGAGGCGGCCGAACGTCGTGTGCTGGAGAACGTCCGCATGAGCGCCGCGCAGCGGCCACCGTCGCAGGCGCGCCGGCTTGCGGTGCTGACGGCCGCCGCCGCGCTATTCGCGATCACATTCGCGGCGCGACTCGCGATCAAGGACCCGGGCGCGCTGATCGCGAACTTCTACGTCGTGCCGATCGCGCTGATCGCGATCGAGTTCGGTGCGCGGGCGGGCGTGGCCGCGGCGGCGCTCGCATTCGGGCTCGTGTTCGCGTGGGCCGCCATCCAGACAGTCGACGTCGGCGCGCTCGGCTACACGGCGCGCGGCGCCGCGCTGCTCGTCACCGGCGCGGTCGTGGGGCGCTTCTCCGAGCGCCTGCGCAATGACATCGCCGAGCGCCAGCGCGTTGAGCGCAGCCTGTCGCTGTACGCCGACCAGCTCGCGCGCGCCAACGAGCAGCTCGGGCAGAGCGTCGAGCGGCTGGAGGCCTTCGCCGAGATCGCGCGCGCGGTCGGCGGCGAGACGGAGCTCGAGCGCGTACTGTCACTGATCCTCGCGCACGGGCGCGAGATCGTGACCGCGCGCAGCCTGCTCGTGTGCCTGCCCGAGGGCGAGCAGCTCGTCGCGGTCAGATACGGCGAGCGTCAGCAGGACGCACTGCCGCTGCGCGGCTCGCTGGTGCAGGAGGTGCTGAGCAGCGGGCGGCCGCTGCGCGTCAGCGCGCAGGAGCGCCCCGGCCGGCTCGACGAGTTGGTGGCGAGCGCCACGCACGGCCTGCTCGTGCCGATCATCTTCCGCGGCGAGACACTCGGCGTGCTCGCGGGAATCGACCGCGGCGACGGACAGCCGTTCACCGACGAGGACGAGCAGCTGCTCGTGTCGGTCGCGGCGAGCGCAGCGACCGCGGTCGCGACCGCGCGCTCGGTCGCCGCGGAGCGCTTGCGGTTGAGCATCGACGCGGCCGAGCAGGCGCGCGGTCGCTGGGCACGCGAGCTGCACGACCAGACCCTGCAGGGCCTGACCGGCGCGCGCATGGTGCTCGCGGCGGGGCTCGCGCGCGAGGACGCCGCCGCGCTGCGCCGCGCCGCGCAGGCCGCCGACGCGCACATCGGCGTGGAGGTGCGCAACCTGCGCGACCTGATCACCGAGCTGCGTCCCGCGGCGCTCGACGATCTCGGGCTGGGCCCGGCGATCGAGTCGCTGGCCAAGCGTCAGGCGGCCGCCGCCGGCGTGACGCTCGAAATGGACATCGAGCTCGGGGCGCACGAGCGCCCGCGCGAGGTCGAGGACGCGATCTACCGGATCGTCCAGGAGGCGCTCAGCAACGTTGCCAGGCACGCGCAGGCCGAGCGAGCCACGCTGAGCGTGAGGCAGCTGCGCGAGCGCATGGAGGTGACCGTGCAGGATGACGGCTGCGGCTTCGCGCCGGACGGACCGAGCGAGGGATTCGGGCTGATCGGGATGCGCGAACGCGCGCACCTACTGGGAGGGCAGCTGTCGCTCGCCTCCCGTGAGGGCGGCCCCACCCGCGTTTCCGCCGTCCTGCCACTGCCCGTCTGAGCACCGCGACGGCGAGCGCAAGCGTCGCGGCGGCGGGCGCTCACGCCTGCCCGGCCGGCTCCCCCTCCGCCGACACACCGAATATCGCGTCTGCCTGCCCGGCCATCGACCAGTTGAAGCGGGTGACGTTCTCGCGCGGCGCGAACAGCCCCTTGCGGCTGCCGCGGCGAACGAACAGCACCGGCGCGGGAGCCGCCTTGGCGATCTCCGAGCGCGTCGCGCCGAGACCCTCCTGGCGCCAGCGGTCGGAGAGCCCGATCACGAGCAGCCCCGCGCCCGCGGCAGCGGACACGATGCCCTCGCGACCGCCGGCGCTGACCAGCGGCTCGGTCGCGATGCCGGTCGTCTGCTGCACGAGCAGGCTGGCGTCGGCGAGCATGCGTGTTACCGACTTGCCCTCGTCGGTCTGCCCGGCCGCGCCGAGCAGCTTCAAAGGCGCACCGGCGGCGGAAGAGAGCCACGACCCCAGCTCCAGCGCCGCCCAGTCGTGCTCGGCGCCCCCAAACGGCACCAGCACCGGGTGCTCCGGCCCGATGCTCACCGGCGCGTTCGCGCGCGCGACCAGCACCGCCACGTCGCACTCAGCGCGCTCGAGCAGCACGCTGACCTCGCCCAGCGGCACGCCCTCGCCGATCAGACGTCGGCGGCCCTCCGTCAGCACGAGGTCGACGGGCTCGCGCTCGACCACGCGCGCGAGGTCGGCGCCGGAGTGGCTCGAGCTGAGCGCGACGCCCCTGGCGAGCACGCCGTCCGCGGCCAGACGCGCGCGCGTCTGCGCGATCGCGCGCGAGGCCTGTTCGAGCTGCAGGTTCTCCGTCTGCAGGCCGCCGCGAATACCGGCCCCCCGCGGCGGCTCCACCAGCCGGGTGAGGATCAGCTCGCGCGGCTGCGCCGAGCGTGCGAGCGGCTCGGCGAGGGCCACGAGGCGCGCGAGCGAGGCGTCGGCGTGCGCGGCGACGAGGATCGAGCGCTCGGGCGCGGGCAGCTCGGGGTGCTCGCGCGCGGCGCGCGCGGCCGCCTCGCTGAGCTCGTCCTCGATCTGGGACCCGTGCTCGTTGCGGGGATCGAGCAGTTTCAGCAGCGGGCCGGTCATGATCGTCGTGACGAGCGCCATGATCACGAGCGAAGCGAACAGGACGCTCGAGATCGCGCCCACTTCGAGCGCCAGGTTGAGCACGATCAACTCGGTCAGCCCGCGGGTGTTCATCAGCGTGCCGATCACTCCCGAGGCGCGCCAACCAAAGCCGCACAGGCGCGCGGCGAGCGCCGCCCCCGCGAGCTTGCCGACGATCGCGATCGCGATCAGGCCCAGCGTGATCAGCCACAGCTCCGGTCGGTCGATCAGCGCGACGTTCATCTTCAGCCCCGTGTACACGAAGAACATCGGCAGCAGCAACGTCAGCACGAAGTCCTCGATGCGGCGCGTGACCTCCTCGGTCAGCCGCGCGTGCCGGGGCATGATCATGCCCATGATGAAGCCACCGAAGATCACCGCGATGCCGATCTCCTGTGTGACGAACGCCGAGATCAGGATGCCAGCGAAGATGATCGCCACCCACCCCGGGGGCACGCGGCCCGACTCGTCGAACGCCGTCGATACGCGTCCGATCACCGAGCGAACCAGGATCGCCATGGCGAG
>Ga0116215_1001817_pt1 | contig 13750 bp, 24 predicted proteins | sample Sb_taG_7_FD_89698 | JGI IMG/M metagenome (GOLD analysis project Ga0116215, IMG submission 89698) | Peat soil microbial communities from Weissenstadt, Germany - Sb_50d_2_FS metaG | ecosystem: Environmental > Terrestrial > Soil > Wetlands > Peat | place: Germany: Weissenstadt | collected 2010-09-21 | reverse complement strand
AGCACGACCCCCACCGGACCGTGAAGTAACCCGATGTGGGCGACCTCCTGATGGGGTTCTCTCTTCGTCGCCTGCTTGAGTCCGTGCCCTTCTGTGGCCTAGACCAGAGCCATGATTGAGCACCCCGCTGCAGGTGATCCTCTCTCGGGGTTTCCGTACTCCAACGTGGTGGTCTCGGGCGACCTAGTGGCCATCGCCAGCCAGGTTCCCTTCGACGAGAACCATCATCTCATCGGACCGAACTTTGCCGAACAGGCGCATCAGGTCTTCGCCAACCTGCGCCAGTGTCTTTTGGTCGCTGGGTGCGACTTTGCCGATGTCATCAAGGTGAGCGGATATCTGGCCCGCCCGGCTCTCGTCGACGAATACAACGCGATCTACCGCCAGTACTTCCGCCCGCCCTACCCGGCCCGGACCACAATCGCGTGTCAGCTCGTCGTGCCCGGCATGCTCCTCCAGGTGGAGGCCTTCGCCCGACGGCCCGTGGCCGAGTAGGACCGAGAGAAGTGCGATCGTCGGTTAACGAGAACGCAGCGGCATTCGACCCGTAGACGCTACTGTGTGAGCGCAACCCACCTGACGGGCCATCGCACACACGGTTCTCACGTCAGCCTCGACCTAGTCTTTGTCTGGCGTGATGCCCGACGGGCTCCCCTGGTGTGATCCACCTTCGCGCCGGGACCGGGAACATAGATGCTCTCGTGGCCATCGTCCCAACGAACGCGGAAGTGCGGTCGAGGCGAGAACAAGGACCCTAAGACTTCGACCACCTCCCCGTTTCGGCGTGCCTGACCGATCTTCTTTCCTTCGATCACGAAGTGATCACCGATGGCTGCGTCCATGGTTTCGCCTCCAAAATGTGAACGTCCCAGGCGTGGACGAGGGCCACACTATGACCTCCCGAGTTGATGGTCCAGGGCTGGGAAGCGGCGAGTGTGAGCTGGGTCATTGCCCCTTTGAACGCTTCACGGTGAGTCGGGTCCCTCGTCTTCCTCGGAGTCCAGGGCCAAGTGCTGCAGCACCGTGCTCGCCGTCCAGATCCCCCCGGCCTCCTCGGCGACGGTCTCGGCCAACTGGCTCACGATGAAGCTCATCTGTCTGAGAGCCCTCAGCGGGTCACCGGCAATCGCCTCGTGCGCCAGCTCGGTCCACCCGTCGACCTCACCAACGGCCCACGCCGTGGCAAGGGCGATGGCCTGGCTGAGTTCGTCTTCCACAGACATAACGCTTCACTGCCAACAAAGGGGCGTCAACCCGTCAGTACCCCATTGCACCTGCGAGGGTGCAGGCGTACCGTGGCAGGAGAGACGCCTCGCTTTGGCCGGGCGCACAGTGCCACCTCTCCTCTGAGAGAAGGTGACTGGAAACGGCGCCCCAGGCCACAGGCGGGGGCGCCGTTTGCGTGGCTCGGCTCCCCGTGTCGACCTCAGCACTCGGTCTCTGTAAGAAGCGATCAGGTTCGCACGCACTAGGGCGATATGTTGATGGTGCCGCGCCCAAAGTCAGGCAGTCTCAATGGTCCAACGCGAGTGGAAGCACCTTCGACTCCGAGGAACGTATTGGTGGGAAGGTACGTCGTTCCCTCCTGATCGCCAGCGTGAGAACGCCAGAGCAGAGGCCTTCAAGACCGAAACCGAAGAGCAACTAACCAAGCTCTTGGTGGAGGGATGGACGATGGTCTCTGTGGTTCGAGCTGCGCCCGTTCGCCTCTTCCAGAACCGCGCCGCACGACTCTGGCAGGAAGCCTTCAACGTGTTCCTAGAGCGACAAGTCTGTGAGGAGAGTCGCTGGACGAAGAGCTGAAAGCGGGAGAATCCGATCTGGGTCTGGAGCGTGCCCGGCAGGATCCCTGTATGTCTGCGGAGGTCTACCCCTTGGTGTTGGCTCTGAAAACGACGGGGTCGAGCGGCTCATAGCGAGCTTCGTCGAGTTCGGTCTTCCGCACGCGTGAGGCCCGGTAGCGTGAAGCGGTAGTCGGATTCTCAAGTGGCCAGTCGACCCTCACCGCTCCTGTGTAAGAGTCCCAAGCCGTCACCACGACCTCGCGCACTTGGCCATCGAGGCGGGCGAGTACCACCTGTCCCGTTACGGATTTCCAAGCCATTATTCCCACCCTCGGCGCTCACGAGTTGGGTCGCCTACAGGCATCCCATGATGAGCGCTTCAACCATCTCACCACATTTTCGCATCCTGTGCCTTGCGAATCTCGCTGGCCGAAATACTCATAGGACGACGGGCCGGGTCGGTCTGGGCTGATCAGGCAAGAGCCGGGGGTGTCCGGGACCGACTCTTGGTTGCTGGCATCCGTTCGAGAACAATGAATAGATCGTGTCTGTACAACGACGCCAGCCCGTAGGGGATCCAGATCATGGGATGGGGACGTGGGCGACAGACGAAGTGCACAGTCTTTGTGTCACTCACGGTAAAGGTGCGGATGGGACTGGCCCACCACCGGTGTCCGACCCGCAGCGAATGAGAGCCACATTCCACCAACACGTCAGCGGTCTGGGCGTTGGCAACGGAACCGGCCGACTCGCCGTCGAGCACGATGTCCCATTTCCGGTAGCGGTCCAATAGCCCCGGTAGACGAGAAATCCGAAGCCTTCCCGCCATCGTCGCCCGTCCTCGTCACTAGGTGTGAGTCCCGGCGACCTGACGGGGGGCCACCAGGTCGCACGGGACCACACGCGTTCGGCAAGCCCTCCGGTAGGCGCTGCGACGTAAGCAACACCCACTCCCTCACCCGCTCCAAGGCCACGACGCGGCCTTGGTAGAACTCCTCCCTTGTCCCTTGGCCAGAAAAGGGTGGTCGAAGTACGGCTTTCGGACTTCCCGCCGTTGGCCATGACGCTCATACCCAACGGCGTCACCTTCGTGCTTGGGACCTGGGGAAAACAAGAGGACGATGCTGGGGATTTCGGTGCTCACAGAGTCGGTCGACACAATCCCTGGTGGGAGGGTCGGCCTAACCCGAACCGCACTACGCGAACTTGTACACCGTCACCACTGAAGGTCAGCCGGTACCCCGTTCGATGGCATTGTCGGGCCACCCGGCGGAGTCCAAGTTGGGAGAGACATCCTCGGCACTCTCCCGCACCGGCCCCCAGCCCGCCCGTTCGGCAATCCGGTTGCACTCCGCGGTGAAATGCTCGCCGTGGTGTTCCTCAAACGGATGTGCACCGCCGAGGGCGTCCACTTGGATCGCGAAGTGGACCATCTGGTGGAGAAGCGTGTCCGTGACCTTGTCCCAGCGGGCCTCTTCGGAGCCCCAAGGAGCATCGAACAGCTCGTGAGCGAGGTAGATCATCGCCGATGCCTGCACCGGAGCGTCTCGCTTGGGGTACATCATCAGCCTCAACAACCCGTTCAGATCTTCGCGTTCGTCCAAGCCCTCGGGTATGCCCTGACACACAGGAACGACAGGAAGCAATCCATCGAAGTGTCGGTCATCCAGACCCTCGAACAACTCGACAAGCTGCGGATCAAAGGGCTCGTTTACCAGGTCGAAAACCAGGAGAGAGGTGATTCCCCGCTGTCGTGCGGTGAGGTCGGTCATCAGCTCTAGAGACTATTCCCCCTCGGTGGTCCCGGCCGGTATGCCAGGGCGCGCTTCGTTCAGTTCATCTCGAAATCGTTGACCACGGTTTATGGCATGAGGAAATCCGACTCCCGGAGGCTGACATCGGTGCCAGCGCGGGGGTCCGGCCCTCTCGCCGTGGTCCAGGAGCGCAGGGACCGAGCGGCGACGACAATCGTGGGTCCCCGTTTCAGGCACTACTGCACTTGTTCCCACCGGTAGGTGTCCATGGACACCGACACAATCGTGAGCCCTGCTGCCCCGGCCCATTCCGAGGCATCCCACAATGAGCATTCCCTACTATCGGACCAACCGTCGGCATAGGTGATCTCGGCGCATCTGTCGACCTCGGAGAACGTCAGGCCGGTAATCTCACCCGGGAACACGATTCACCAAAGTTCTTCGGCGCGACACCAGGTGGGACGACACTCCGGCTTCAAGGTCGCACCCACTTGCGGGTGTCATCCGAAGTGAGCGTCAACCACAAGCCTTCGTTGTCAGCCATATTGGAGACGACCAGCTCGTCTCCCTCCATATAGTCCGTGTCGCCCTCGACGTAGTTCACCTCAATGCGGTGGCCCTGTTGGTGCCACATGACACTGGTGATTTCACCTTTGTCAGGCATCGCCCCCACCTTGGGGCATGAGAGGAGCGATCCAGGAACCGTCAGATGACCTGCGGAGGGAATGGGCTTCCGAGAGACACGCCATGGCCTGGCGCGTCGCCCCATCATCACTCATGCCCTGCGAGTAGTTCGGAGAGCGTTTGAAGTATCCGCCACATCGTGGGGACGCGGGTCCATCGGCCGTGTGTACACGATACGCCTCGGATGCGTGAATAGACAGAGGAACAGAGTCCCAAATCAGCTCTACCGGGCACTCCACATCGACGCCTACGCCTCGGAGGGGTTGATGGGGGTGCGGAACCGCTATCGACGTTCCGATGCTCCGGCGCCCTTCTTGGAGCGCCCAAGCTGTGCGCCGAGTACACTTGGAGACAGCGAGCAGTTGGATTTCACGCAAGCTGTGCGTCGTTGCCGGTCGCCACAAGGTCTCCCGCAAGTGTCCCCAGCGTGGAGAAACGAGGCAACACAATGGCCGCAGGCACCGTGAAGTGGTTCAACGCCACCAAGGGCTTCGGGTTCATCACCCCTGACGATGGCAGCGCCGATGTCTTCGCTCATTTCTCATCCATCGAAGGTTCGGGCTATCGCGAGCTGATCGAGGGGCAGAAGGTGGACTACCACTCCGAGCAAGGACCGAAGGGTCTCCAGGCCAAGAGCGTCCGAGCGCTCTAAGGGCGGTCGAAGTCTGGCCAGTTAAGAGCAAGGACGCCACGGAAATGGCTGACGAAATGGATCGCGACGAGCGGACCCTCGCGCTGCGCGACGAAGGCCGGTCCTTCGCCGGAATAGCGCAGATCCTCGGGCTCGAAGATGCCCATGCGGCGAATGCAGCGTTCAACCGGGCGCTCAGGTGCCGATCGAGGGTCCAACAGGAATGGCTACGCAGTCGCGAGATGAGGCGACTCGACGCTGTGGCATCGCGCGTCCGTGAACGTGACGACCTCAGCGTGGAGGAGGTCGTCCGGCGCTTGCGTGGAGTGAAACAACAACGCAAGACACTCTTTCGTCACATGAGCCTCTAAGGAGATTCGCCGAATACCCTGCCCGTCGGCCCATCATAGGCTGCTGAGCAGGATTGGGTTGGTGCAACGCAGAAGTCCAAGCGGTATTCGTCTCTCGCTGGTGCTTCTCTTGCCAACGTCAGGCGTGGGACCTACCGCGTCGATCGCTTCGTAGATTCCTTGGCGGTCTGCTTGGCCTTCTTGGCCGATTGTGTGGCCTTGGCGGCCTTGGCCGGAGCCGTGGCCTTCTTGCCCGATGACGCCTTCACCTTGCCGATCACGGCGACCGCTCCAGGCCCGGGGATGACGGTCGACTCCTCCCCCGTCGACCACTTGATGCGAAGGAGCTGGCCAATCACACCGGTCACCACGCCCTCACGGGGAGCCTCGTCGACCTTTCTGGATGCGAAGCGAACTCGATCACCGACAACGGGCATGGGTCACCTTTCCTGACGAGGTATGGGCGTGCGGATCGACGTGGAATATTTACGGGAGCCGTTGGCGCAGTCGCGTCACTGCGTTGAACGCCGAGAGCATCGCCTTATCCACTCCCGATCCAGCACTAGGCAGCATCCCGATCTGCCGGGCGAAGCTGGCCCCGTCGTAGTAGATGGTGTCGCGCACAACTCGGCCGTCGGTGATCTCCAAGACATCAACCCCTCGGGTCTCGACGTGCTTGCCAGTCGGTTCGATGCCTTGGTACTTCCCGCCAGAGAAGGTCCCGGTCGCATGCCACTGCACCATGGCTGTGGAACGATCACCGACGCTCCGGTCTACCGTCAACACGAAATCCGGGAAGGCGGAGAACAACTCCTCGAAGAATCGGCGGATCGACGTCTTGCCGCGGATCTCTCCGATGGCCACGAAGTCGTCCACCGTCGCGTCGGTGTGAAACTCCGAAAGAGTGTCGAGGTCCTTCTTGCTGAGGGCGTCGAAGATGGCACGAGCCACCTTCAGTGGTGTGGCGATGGCGTGGGACGACGTTGTGCTCTGGGGTGCCATGGTCCCTCCCTTGCTGTTGGGTCCACCACGACGCTACGCAGGTCGCGCCTGCCCATCCACTTGGCCCGGGTACCACCACCCTCTGAAGGCGTCGGAGGAGCGCAGGGGTCAGATATCCTGGTCCTGTAATCATCCAGATGGAGCGAGAGACCTTGGCTCGTTGACCCCCAGCCAACCGACCTTCGGACACGGTGGCAACGCCAGGACCGATGAGGAGGAACGGTGACAGCGATCAATCCCGCCCACCGTGACGCGCGTCACTGCCCCCAATGTGGAGCCATGGGGATACTCCCCCTAGACAAGCCTGCCAGGGACCGTGGCGAGTTCCAAGACCCCATAATGATCTGCCCGATCTGCGAGGAGGAGTTCCGAGCCACAGGTATGACTTGGTTAGGGGTCTTTGCGGTAGCGGACATGACCGACGATGAGGTCCACGAGGTGGCGATAGCGCTCGTCGAGTGGCAGGACCGGATGAGTGCTCAGGCCAGCGACAACCGGGTTCCCACGGTCTCTGATGACTTCGGGCCGCTCGACCCCTTCGGCGGTTTCCGATGATTATCCCGGCGGCATGTGGCCGACCGACGAGATGATCGAGAAGGTCGAGTTCTTGGACGGTCTTCCTGATAAGGACGAGGGACGTACCCCGCCGACTCCACAACCTGCTGAGAGGCAAGACGCGAACGCCACGCTCGATGGGAGGTTCACCATGGCGACGTCGAGAGCGAGCGCGGCACTGGACGAGTGGCTTGCCCAGACCGAGGAGGTTCTCCGAGGTGACGCGGAACGGGACACTTGTCAGGACTGCGAGGACGAGGCCGCTGAGCACGGTGATGCGGCATGAGCGACGACAAGTACCGAGAGCCACCGCATGGGACGAAGCGTCACTATTGGCGTGTCGACCCGGACATGACCGATGAAGAGATTGACGCATGGGCGGAAGACTTTGTGAACATGGTCTTGGGTGCCACGAGCGAGGAATCTTGACCAATCGTATGATGACGCCATGGACGAGTCACTAGAAGGCTGGTACTCCGATCCGTATGGCCGGCATGAGGCCCGATGGATGTCTGATGGCATACCCACACCTTTGGTTCGGGACGGAGACATCGAGGGACACGACCCAGCGCCGGATGAGCCGTTCAACGCCACACCGGTGAGGCTCGGAGATGATGCTCAACCAGATGGCGGTGCCGACCTTCGTCGAGCCGATGACGTTGAACGGCTCGACGCCTATGACCCACAGAAGGCGGCACGCCAGGCATGGGACGCATACGACCAGAGTGATCCCTGAACGTCAGCCACGGCCCGATGCGTAGATCAGGCCAAGTGGTTCAACGGTGGCGTTCGACCCGTGGGACGAGGAGGACCAGACCCGTTCCTAAGCGGGCTCCGATGAACCACTCCGTTGGAGCTTCACCCAGCCTCCAACTGTCCAGCATCCGACTGCGCTCCGGCCCCAACTGACCACCTAGCTGCCGAGTTCCACAAAGTTGACGATGAGACCGTTCCCTCCAGGCGTTACGATGAGAAGGTCTCGACGCCACGTCGGAGGCGCAAGGAACGTGAGTGACGTATACGAGGGTCCTGGTTGGACCAAGGCCTCGGACGGAAAGTGGTACCCGCCTGAGCAGGAGCCCACCTCCACCGGTGGCGAAGAGGCTCGCCATGAAGCACCACGAGATTCTCAGGTGCCGACCGGCCAAGGCACATCACCCGACAATCTCGTTCAGCCGGTGGACGTCCCGGTTGCGACCCTCGGTGCCGACGGAACGGCCATGCCAGCGGCCTGGTATCCCGATCCGGTCGATTCGGCCAGCTTCCGATACTGGGACGGAGTTGCATGGACCAGGTCGACGAAACTTGTCCCGCCGCCCACGCCGATGCCGGTCGATGAGGTACTAAGTGCTCCGTCCGATGAGGCCGGTCCATTCCTCAGTCCCTATGTCGCCCCATCAGAGAAACCACCTACCGACAATCAGACCGATGGAGCCGAGCACAAAGCCGACGGTGCAACAGGCGAGTATGAAGACACCGTTGACCACTGGGTCAGAGAGGCCGACAAGGCCATAGCCACAGCAGAGACAGCCGGTACTCCCGAGGCCTGGCGGAGCGCAGCCCAAGCCGCTGTGGTCGTGGCGGAAATCGCACAAACCATGCGAGTGACAACTCACGCCCATCAGATTGCTGAGCAGCTGGCCCAGGCTGCCGAGGAGGCAGCACACGAGGCCCAGACTGCGAAACAGGCGGCCGATGATGCAATGCGGACGGCTGAGCGCACTGCCCAAGCTGCCGAGGAAGCAGCAACAGGAGCCCAAATCGCCGTTGAAATGGCGCGCAACTCCAGGCAGAGGGCTGACCAGATGGTCCAGGCAATTCCGAAAGCTGTGGAATCGGCCCGTTTCGCCGCCCAGGAGGCCGCTAATGCCAAAGCCAGAACGGATCACCTCGATCAGATCGTCATCAAGGCGCAAGAGGCCAATACGCCAGAGGCGTGGAGCGAAGCCTTGCAAATCGCCACCGAAGTGTATGGCGATCCAGACCGCATTCACATCGTCTCGGCTCGACCCAAGGAGTGAGCGAGCTAGGTACCCAGATGTGACCAAGGGAAAGATCAGGATATGGACGAAGCTCTAGCAGGTTGGTACACCGACCCATTCGCTCTACATGAGGCCCGATGGATGTCCCAGGGCAAACCTACGCCGCTGGTTCGGGACGGAAAGATCGAAGGACACGACCCGCCACCGGACGAGCCGTTCAAGGTCGCACCGGTCAGGGTTAGTGATGACGCCAAAGTGTCTGGTTCCAACTTCCGTAGGGCAGGCGATGCCGAACGTGGCAAGACGTACGACGCACGCGAGGCCGCACGTAGAGCATCGGACTCGTTCAACAGAAGGGGTAGTCCGGCGCGTTAGTCAGGCCAACCCGACTGACGAATCCAGTCGGCCTTGTCGGAATACCTCACGCTTGGCTTCCAATCTCATGACCAGTCCTACGGTCGATTCTGAGTGCGACCATCGCCACAAGCCGTCAGGCTCACACTCTGATGGCGTTGCCTCGGTTTTCATGGCTCGCCCTTTTCGGCAAAGTTGATGATGACAACGAGTTTTCAGCTATGTACGGTGATTGGTGGTACCGCCGAATGGGGGGATTGGGGATATGAGTGACGTATCCCAGGGGCCGGGATGGTGGGAGGCGTCCGACGGCAAGTGGTATCCACCTCACCAACATCCGGACTACGCCGGTAGCGAAGAGCCTGCAGACGAAGCACAACAAGAGGTTGAGCAACTGGCGGGCATCAAAGCTGCAATCTCGACTGCCATCACATCTGCTGACGGTCCGCCGCCAGCTTGGTACGACAACCCGCTGGGCGAGGGTCTGCGGTACTGGGATGGTTCGGCCTGGACCCAGCACTTTGCGCGCCCGGCTACTGGCCCCGTGCCTTCAAGGCGTGGGCCCCAGACTGTTGGCGAGCCCACGGACCTTGTCACGGACAATGGCCTCGGGTGGATATTGGTATCCACCTAACCCGCTGGCGAAGGACGTAACGAGGCGTCGTAGGTCCAGCTTGAGGTTCAATGGGCCTTCCCCAGTCGTGCAGGCGTTGTGAACACGCAAAGGCAATCGGGGTTCGTGCAGACCAGGTGCCGGTGCTCACCGGGAGGACAGTCGTTTGTCGTGGCTGCCCCAGTCCTCGTCTAGCTCGGACGACTGGCACTTCGGGCAACTCGGAAGCGGCACGATCCCAACGTAGCGCTGTCTGGGGAAGGGATGGCCGGACGACTCCTTGATTCCGAATCGGTTCTGTCCGCCGAACTGTCTTTATGGCCGGTTGAATGATTACTCGCTAAAGTGCCAATGAAGAACGGGGGCAGGATGCGGCGGCGGAACCTGGTTCTAGGCCTGATCGCTTCGACGATCCTTGGTGCCATTGTTGCCATTGGGTCATCGACATCTTCCGGAGCCAATACCGTGTCACCCACGGTGACAAGTCTCTCTCCAACAATAGGCCCTACAGGGACCGAGGTGAGTGTCTTCGGCACAGGATTGGACACGACGACGGGTGTCGCATTCAACGGTGTTCCTGCCTATTTTCAGATCGTCTCGAGTACGGAACTGACAGCAATCGCTCCTGAGACAGGCACAACCGGAGATGTCACCGTTGCAACATCTCAAGGACCAGCAAGTAGCAGCGAGCCGTTCACTTTTGTTGAGGCGGCCACTCTGCCGGGTACGGCTTGGATGAGCCTTGTGGACCAGAGAACTGGCCACGTCTATGTTTCGTGTCCTGACACCGGGACGATCTCGGTTTTCGATTACGCAGGTCACCTAGTGGACACCGTTTCCGGTGAGCCGGGGGCCGAGGGTATGGCCGTGGTCGGCGGTACCCTCTACGTTTCCCAGAACACAACGGGCTCGATCACCGAGATCAATACGACCACCCTCACGCCCGTTGGCGCGCTGGCGACTGGCCTTGGCAGTCCCGGGGCTCTGGTCTATGCGGGCGGATATCTGTGGGTATACGGAGGAAGCCTCGACAGGGTTGATCCGAGCACTCGGGTGACGACGAGTTACAGCGGCGATTACTTCAGTGACAACAATGACCCAGCCAGCTTACGGTCCGATCCGGCGAATCCAGACACGTTGGTTGCTGTTTCCACGCAGGTCTCCAGCCTGGATGCAGCCGCCGCATCGCCCACGTGGACACGTCCGACGATGTTGTACAGGGACGATGCGTTTGTGGGAAATGTCCAAGACTCCGCCCTGACGCCCGACGGATCGGAAATCGAGCTGGGTGGGGACGGCAAGCTTCTTCAGTTTTCCTATCCAAGCCTTGCCGCGACCTCAGTCACCTACGGCAATCCTGCGGGTTCGGTGACAGCCGTTGCTGTATCCCCGGGCGACGGAGGACTCGTCGCTGCTGGGTTTGACTATGGAGCGAATGCCGAAGCGGTCGCCATCTACCCGCTTGCAGGGGGTTCCGAACTCTTCTCGGCTCGGATTGGAAACGAGCCGGGCGAGCACATTGGACCCCGAACGGTCGCATTCGATCCCACCGGCACCGCCCTCTTCGCAGTTGTCGTCAGTCAAACCTTGCCCGAGACATTCAGAGCATTTCCACTTCCCAGTCCTACGTCCACGCCCACGATTTCTTCTGTCTGGCCATCATCTGGGGTGACGAGCGGGGGGGAGACGGTCACAATCAGCGGGAGCGGCTTTACCGGAGCAAATAAGGTGAAGTTCGGCGGTACCGACGCAATATCCTTCACCGTGATCTCCAGTAACGAGATTCAAGCGGTATCGCCGCCAGCAACAGCAGGTACGGCAGACGTCTCGGTCGTCACGTCTGACGGATCGACGGCGACCGTAGATGCGGACGAGTTCACGTACAACCTCCCATCCCCGCCGCCACCGCCTCCCCCTCCGCCCACATCACCTTCATTCACGAATGCGCCAACAGCCACCGCGCTCGTCGGATCTCCCTTCGTGTTCCCAATAACGACGACGGTGTCGACATCACGACGAATCACTTGTATCGGAAGGCTTCCGCGGGGAATCAGGTATCGAAGCACTCGCACGGGGACTACATCCCTCTTTGGGACCCCGAGATTGAACAGGCGGAGTTCAACCGTGACCTATCCCCTGACCTTCACAGCCACCTTCGGGCGCGGTCGTAGTAAGCAGGTGGTCAAGCAATCATTTACGCTGGTCGTGTCACCTCATAGCTGACGAGCGAGGCGAGACATCGGCATTTGAGGATGCTGATCAGGTGACCGAGGACTGATGGCCGTCTTATTGCGTTGCAGACCCACCCTTGTTCACGAGCTGACCGGGTCCCACGATCCGACCTTCCAGCGCGTGGGAGAGGCCCTCCAGCGGAGTACTGGCGGAGACTCCGCTACCGGGCAGCTCGACGCAAGGTGCTCAGCTCTCGGACTCTGATTCGGGTGGCGCTCCCGAGTGCAGATGGTCCGGCACCCCAGCGGAGGGGTGGAAACTCACAAAGAGTTAGTTCCCTTCGAGTTGAGGCGGAAGCGGATTGTCCTGTTGCCACAATCCGTAACCCGGGGCGGCCGAGACAGAGCAGCGCGAACCCGGTCCCATTGCGGAGAAGATGCCATAGGAGGGCAGGCCATCACTCTGGATGATCGGGTCGTCCCTGGACATGACGTTCAACACGTACCAACAGCTCCCAGTGGCAGAGCGGGCCGCCAGGAGACTGTGGCGGCCGATGAACATCGTGCTGACCGTGGTCGGACCGGTGCTAGACACCGTTGCAGATACCCACCGGAAGCCGGACGAGTAATCACCGAGGCAGTCGAGCGTGATGCCCTGGTACTGATACCCATTGCCCTGCCAGGCCTGCTGGACAACATGCGTAGCGGCGACGAGCGCCTGCACGGTGGCGAGGGCCTTCAGTACCGATGGTGACGTCCCCGGTTGAACGATGAATCTCCCAATGAGGTTCGACTCCGGAGTGATCCCGGAGGGATTGTCAGTGGGGTTGTCCGCGTGGTTCGCAGCCATTGATTGACAGAATCGTCCCGCCACTCCGGGCTGGGGCTGCACGAACCCATTCTGGGCAGGCGTTTGAGTTGTAGATGACGAGACGACGTGCGGTGGCATATGCAGAGCATTGGCCAGTACCCCCGCCCCTGCAACCAATAGACCAACCAATCCAAGGGCGACGACGCCGCGACGCCTCGACAACCACCCTTGTTGGTGAACCGGCTTCCTGAGATCGCCCGTGAGCCGGTCGAGATCGCTCAACGTCTTTGCAGTGAGGGCATCCTGAATGCGCTTGGCGTGCTCCTCCGGCGTCAACTGACCGATTGCCAGCCCGTTGTTCAAGATGTCGATGGCTCGATCTCGGTCCGTATCCGAAGCCCGGACGCCGAGTATCTCTTGGCCGGGGGTCTCTTGGATCACCGGTCGGTTATCGGCCTCCTGGAAAGACGGCTGAAGCGTCCGAGACCATTTGGGCTCCCAGATCCAGCTCAACGGCGAAGGTCGGCGGATAGCAAGAGGGCGGGAATCCCGTGCGCCATACAGGCTCAGAAGGGTGCCCGGGTCCGGGTGTTCTCGATCGGGTCCCTGGGCCGTCGAGGTGGCCCGAGCAGTGCCCCGGTAACCGTCACCTGCGCGCACCGACAAGGCGCTCGCGACAGTTAGCGCTTTGCTCGTGCTCTACGGACAACCTGCCACCAGATACGTCGATCTGGCGCGCTAGCTGCCGATGAGTCCCACACCGTCCGCGCCCATGCAGATGAGACACTCTGTACCTGATGAGAACAGTCGTCCGGGGTCGGAACCAGACCGAGGTGACGGGCGTCATATAGGGCGATGAAGACCGGCCGACTCCTTCCACCTCTGGCTCTCTGCGTCGCGCTCGCCGCCGGGTGCGGGACCTCGAAGGCATCAGTTAGCACCACGTCGAATCGCAGGCAAGCCGCCTCGTCCGACCTGCCGACCATCCACGGCGCCGGATCCGCGACGGCGACCACTTCTTCGACCATCGATTTCGGGATTATGGCCGACTACCTCGGT
>Ga0116215_1001816_pt1 | contig 13751 bp, 7 predicted proteins | sample Sb_taG_7_FD_89698 | JGI IMG/M metagenome (GOLD analysis project Ga0116215, IMG submission 89698) | Peat soil microbial communities from Weissenstadt, Germany - Sb_50d_2_FS metaG | ecosystem: Environmental > Terrestrial > Soil > Wetlands > Peat | place: Germany: Weissenstadt | collected 2010-09-21 | reverse complement strand
GCTGGGCCTCGCCGCCCGACAGCGTGCCGGCCGAGCGGGCGAGCGAGAGGTACTCGAGACCGACGTCGAGCAGGAACTGCATCCGCTCGCGGACCTCCTTTAGGACCCGGTCGGCGATCATGTGGTCGCGCTCTGAGAGGTCCAGGGCCGCGAACGCCTCGACGGCCCGGGCGATCGACAGCGAACACAGCTCGTAGATGTTCATGCCGCCGACGGTCACCGCCAGCGACTCGGGCTTGAGGCGCGCGCCCTTGCAGTCCGGGCAGTCGACCTCCCGCATGTACTGCTCGACCTGCTCGCGCGACCAGTCGGACTCGGCGTCGCCGTGGCGGCGGGTCAGCCACGGCACGATGCCCTCGAACTGGGCCGTGTAGGAGCGGCGCCGCCCGAAGCGGTTCTTGTACTGGATGTGGACCGGCTTGCCCTGGGAGCCGTAGAGCACCAGCTTCTTGTCCTTCGCCCGCAGGCGGCGCCACGGCGTGTCCACGGAGAAGCCCCCGACCTCGGCCAGCCCGCTCAGGATGCCGGTGAAGTAGTCGCTGCGGGCGGCCGCCCACGGCACGATGGCGCCCTCGGCGATCGAGAGCCCGGGATCCGGCACCACCAGCTCGGGGTCGACCTCGAATCGGGTGCCGAGGCCGACGCAGGTGGGGCAGGCGCCGTACGGCGAGTTGAACGAGAAGTTGCGGGGGGCCGGCTCCTCGAAGGAGATCCCGCAGTGGGTGCAGGCCAGGTGCTGGCTGAAGGTGATGCCCTCCTCCTCGGGCGGCTCGCCGACCTCGGCGGTGCCGGTCGTCGGGCCCGACGGCGTGGCCACCAGCACCTCGGCGGTGCCCCCGGTCAGCTCGAGGGCCGTCTCGATCGACTCGGTCAGCCGGTCCCGGATGCCGTCCCGGCGCACCAGCCGGTCGACCACCACCTCGATCGTGTGCTGCTCGTAGCGCGCCAGCGAGACGTCGGCCCGCTCGGCCAGTTCGAGGGGCACCCCGTCGACCCGCACCCGTGCGAACCCCTGGCGGGCCAGGTCCTCGAGCAGCGAGCTGTATTCACCCTTGCGGCCCCGCACGACCGGGGCCAGCACCTGGAACCGGGTGCCCTCGGGCAGCTCGAGCACCCGGTCGACGATCTGCTGGGGGGTCTGGCGGGCCACCGGCCGCCCGCAGTTGGGACAGTGGGGCCGGCCCACCCGGGCGTAGAGGAGCCGCAGGTAGTCGTAGACCTCGGTGATCGTCCCCACGGTCGAGCGGGGGTTCCGCGACGCCGACTTCTGGTCGATCGAGATGGCCGGCGACAGGCCCTCGATGAAGTCGACGTCCGGCTTGTCCATCTGGCCGAGGAACTGGCGGGCGTAGGCCGAGAGCGACTCAACGTAGCGACGCTGGCCCTCGGCGTAGATGGTGTCGAAGGCGAGGGAGGACTTCCCCGACCCCGAGAGCCCGGTGAAGACGATCAGCCGGTCCCGCGGGAGCTCGAGCGAGACGTCCTGGAGGTTGTGCTCGCGGGCCCCGCGGATGACCAATTGGTCAGACACGATCGGAGGTTATCGGAGGGGTATGACGGGCCGGTCTGGCCTAGCCGGCCGCGGCGGTGGAACGGAGCTCGGACAGCTCGTCGCGCAGGAGGGCCGCCTCCTCGAACCGCAGCTCAGCGGCGGCCCGGCGCATCTCGGCCTCCACCTCGCGCATGATCGAGACGAGCTCGGGGGGTCCGGAGAAGTCCTGTGGCGTCGCCGGACGGTCGAGCCCGGCGCGGACCCGCATCGCCCGGGTGCCGGTCCGGGACCGCACCTCGGCCCGGCTGCGCTTGGCCCGGGCCGAGCCGTCCCCGCTCCCCCGGAGGCGCTCCAAGATGTCGGTCACCGCCTTGCGGATGGTCTGGGGGTCGATGCCGTGCTCGGCGTTGTAGGCGATCTGCCGCTCCCGCCGGCGCTGGGTGACCGACACGGCCTCCCGCATCGAGTCGGTGATGGTGTCGGCGTAGAGGACGACGCTCCCCTCGACGTTGCGGGCGGCCCGGCCCATGGTCTGGATGAGCGACGAGGTGGAGCGCAGGAACCCCTCCTTGTCGGCGTCGAGGATCGCGACCAGCGACACCTCGGGGAGGTCGAGCCCCTCGCGCAGGAGGTTGATCCCGACCAGCACGTCGATCTCGCCGAGGCGGAGGCTCCGCAGGATCTCGATCCGGGTGATCGTGTCGATGTCGGAGTGCAGGTACTGCACCCGGATCCCCGCGTCGGCCAGGTAGTCCGAGAGGTCCTCGGCCATCTTCTTGGTGAGGGTGGTGACGAGCACCCGGCCGCCGCGCCCGATCGCGCCGTCGATTCGGCTCATGAGGTCGTCGATCTGGCCCTTCGTCGGGCGCAGGACCACCTCGGGGTCCACCAGCCCGGTTGGCCGGATCACCTGCTCGACCACCTGTGCGGACTCCTCGCGCTCGAAGGGCCCGGGCGTCGCGGAGACGAAGATCGTCTGGGGGGTCCGCGACACGAACTCGTCGAAGCGAAGCGGCCGGTTGTCGACCGCCGAGGGCAGGCGGAACCCGTGCTCGACGAGCACGTCCTTACGCGAGCGGTCGCCCGCGTACTGCCCGTGGAGCTGGGGCACCGCGACGTGGCTCTCGTCGATGACCGTGACGTAGTCCTTCGGGAAGAAGTCGAGGAGCGTGTAGGGGGTCTGCCCAGGAGCGCGGCCGTCGAGGTGGCGGCTGTAGTTCTCGATGCCCGAGCAGGTGCCGGTCTCCGCCAGCATCTCGAGGTCGTGCTGGGTGCGGACCCGGAGCCTCTGGGCCTCGAGCAGCTTGCCCTCGGACTGCAGTGCGGCCAGCCGCTCCTGCAGTTCGGCCTCGATCGACCGGATGGCCCGCTGGATGGTCTCGTCGCCCGCCACGTAGTGGGTGGCGGCGAAGATCACGATGTCCTCGAGCTCGTCACCCATCTCGCCGGTGAGCACGTCGAAGGGGACGATGCGCTCGACCGTGTCGCCGAAGAACTCGATGCGGAAGGCCGACTCCTCGTACGCGGGATGGATCTCGACCGTGTCGCCGCGGGCCCGGAAGGTCCCGCGCACGAGATTCATGTCGTTGCGGTCGTAGTGCAGGTCGACCACTTGACGCAGCAGGCCGCGCTGCTCGTGCTCCTCCCCCACCCTTAGGGCGACCGTCCGGTCGCGGTACTCCTCGGGCGATCCGAGGCCGTAGATGCAGGACACCGATGCCACCACGATCACGTCGCGGCGGACGAGCAGCGACGATGTCGTGGCATGACGGAGGCGGTCGATCTCGTCGTTGATCGACGAGTCCTTCTCGATGTAGGTGTCGGTCGAGGGGAGGTAGGCCTCGGGCTGGTAGTAGTCGTAGTAGGAGACGAAAAACTCGACCCGGTTCTTCGGGAAGAGCTCTCGCAACTCCGAGGAGAGCTGGGCGGCCAGCGACTTGTTGGGCTCGATGATCAGGGTTGGGCGCTGGATCTGCTCGATCGTCCAGGCGATCGTGGCGGTCTTCCCGCTCCCGGTGATGCCCTCGAGGGTCTGGTAGCGGTCGCCACGCTGCACCCCGTTGACCAGGGCGGCGACCGCCGCCGGCTGGTCACCGGCGGGCTGGAAGGGGGAGACGACCTCGAAGGCGGTCACCTCGGGGATGGTACCGGCCGGCTGTGTCTGCTCCTCCTGGCCTATGACGCCTCCCCGGCCCGCCGCGCCCCGATCCAGCGCCACAGCCGGTCGACCTCGGCGTCCAGGTGTTCGAGCGACGAGGAGTTGTCGAGGACGAAGTCGGCCAGGGCGAGGCGCTCGTCCCGCCCGATCTGGGCCCCGATCCTGGCCAGCGCATCGGCGCGGTCCATGCCGCGGGCACCGACCAGCCGCTCGACCGCGACCTCGGTCGGGCAGTCGACCACCACCACCGCGGCGTAGCCGAGCCGGTCGCGGTGCTCGGGGCGCAGCAGCGGGATCGAGAACACGACCACCTTGTCCGTCGGGGCCAGCTCCTCGGAGCGCTCCCGCATTCGCTCCCCCACGAGCGGCCAGACGATCGCGTTGAGGGCGGCCCGGGCCTCGTCGTCCTGGAAGACGATCCGGGCCAGGGCCGGGCGGTCAAGCGTCCCGTCGGCGGCGCGGACCCCCTCGCCAAAACGCTCCAGGACCGGCTGGTAGGCCAGGCCGCCGGGCCGCTGGATCTCGTGCACGATCTCATCCGCGTCGACCAACGCGGCGCCGCGCTGGACGAGCCGGTCGGTCACCGCCGTCTTGCCGCTCCCGATGCCGCCGGTCAGGCCGAGGGCGAACACCTCAGTGCGCCGCCACCAGCGTCGGCCACACCAGCGGGCCGATCCAGTCCCCGAACCGGTCGACCTGGGCCAGCGTGTCGGGATCGGCCGCGAGCGGCAGCCCGACCGTGAACCAGGGGAAGTGCACACCGTCGGGCGCCCGGACCGGAATGCCGTCGAGCGCCGAGGCGAAGCGCCCGCTCGGGCAGACGATCCCGTTGAGGTCGACCACCGAGGCGACCGTCGGGTTGGCCGCCGCGACCGATCGCACGATGTCGTTGTACGCGGCCAGCCGGGCTGCGCCGTCGGCCGGCCACGCGTTTCCGTCGGGCTGCTCCCCGCTGTCGTAACAGGGGGCGGTGAGGAGCGCGACCCGCGCGCCCCGCGACGAGCCGATGTCGACCGCCAGCTGCAGCTGGTGCCGGACGTAGTCCGCGAATGGGCGAGAGAAGATGTTCGTCCAGGCCCCGTTCCACTTGACGTCGCTCACCTCCCAGCGTCCGACCAGGACCGCGACCACCTCGGGGTGGAACTGGGCGACGTCGGTGGTCCAGATCGACGGCCACTGCTGCGCCGCCGGCGTGCTCGGACGACAGGCCGGACCGGGCGGCTCGACCGAACTGCTGGTCCGCACGTCGGTCACCTCGGCCACTCCGCACTCGATGATCGCCTGGTTGACGAGAGTGGCGTGATAGCGGGCCGCCTCGACCCCGAGCCCGAACCCGAAGGTCACCGCGGTGCTGTCGCCGAGGAGCAGCACCGTGGTCGCGCTCGACGCGTTGAGGCCGCCGAGCGGGATCCCGGTGGGCGCCGGCCGCGGCGGCGCCGGCGCGGAGACCGCCGCTCCGACCGACCCGACCCCCGCGGTGGTGGCGACGACCACCGCCGCCACCCCGGCGACGGCGGCCGGCGTGGCCACCCAGGCCCGCCATCGCCGCAGCAGGTCGCCGTGCCGGATCGGACGCTCGATGAAGTAGAAGGACCAGGTGGCGACCGCCGCAGTGGCCGCGCAGCGCACCCCGAAGAGCGGGTACCCGGTCAACCCGGTCCGGCCGGCGTCGAGCCATTGGAACAGCGGGAAGTGCCAGAGATAGAGGCCATAGGAGATGCGCCCGATGAACCGCAGTGGGAGGAGCGAGAGCAGCCGGGACAACGGCGAGCGCGCCGACGTGACCACACACGCGAGCACGGCGGCAGTCGAGACCGCGGCGACCAGGAACCCGCCGCGCCACAGGAACGAGCCGGTGTAGGAGCCCCGCCACCACAGCACCGCGGTGGCCACCGCGCCGCCCACCCCGAGGAGGCCGCTCGCCGTCCTTGCGCCGGCGCCGGACGCGGCCCAGCCGGCGGGCCCGCCCACCGTCTGGCGGCGCTCGGCCACGAGGGCCAGCCCGACGGCCAGTGCCGCGCCGACGAGCAAGCACTGGGCGTGAGTGTCGGTCCCGTAGTAAAGGCGGGTGGGGTCCGCGTCGGGGCGGTACAGGAGGGCCATCTCGAGCGCGGAGGCGAGCGCACCGACCACGCACACCCCGAGGAGCACCCGCAGGCTGCGGGTCAGCCGGAGCAATCCGAGAACGATCAGCGGCCACAGGACGTAGAACTGCTCTTCGATCGCGAGCGACCAGGTGTGGGTCAGCAGGGAGACCGGCCCGGTCTGGACGAAGTAGTTGCCGCCCACCGCGATGAAGTGCCAGTTGGCCGCGTAGAAGAGCGCGCTGAGCGCGTCCCCGCGCAGCCCGGGATACGTGCCCGCAGGCACCGCGAAGCGCGCGTAGACCGCGACAAAGACGATGACGACCAGGAGCGCGGGAAGCAGCCGCCGGGCCCGTCGGGCCCAGAACCGGCGGAGCCCGATGCCGGCACTCTTCGCCCACTCCCCGAGCAGCAGCGAGGTGATGAGGAACCCCGAGAGGACAAAGAACGCGTCGACACCGAGGAACCCGGCCGGCAGGAACGGGACCCCGCTGTGGAACGCCATGACCCCGAGCACGGCGAATGCCCGTACCCCGTCGAGCGCGGGCATGTACGAAAGACTCGGGCCCTCGGGCGGCGCGTCCGGGACCGGGGTCTCGACCGGGGTCGGCACCGCGGGTCGAACGGGTCTGGCGTGCTTCGCCACCTGCTCGGACCCTCCTTATCCCCGACGGTGGCCGAACCCACGGCCAGGTCGTGCGCGGTGCCCACCGGCTCCGGAGAGTCTCGCAGAGGGCCGCCCGGTCACGGCCGCACGCCGATCAGCGGGCCGCGTCCGATGTGACCCGCCCGAGGCGCAGGACGCGTCGCCACCCACCCCCGCCCGGTCGGGGCGCGTCGAACCAGGCGAAGAACCGCTTGGCTCGCAGCGCCGGCTTCTCCACCAAGAAGTAGCTGGCCGACGCCACGAGGATCGCAGCCGCGAGGATCCCCCCGAAGATCGCCCAGAACCCGACATTGAAGAACAGCGGGATCCCGAACCAGCTGCGGAAGTGCTTGCTCAGCTCGGCGATCAGCGTCTGGTGCCACAGGTAGACGCCGTAGGAGATCACCCCGAGCGAGGCCATCGGCCACCACTGGAGGAAGCGGCGGACGAGGCCCTGGTGTTGGGGCCCGAAGACCGCCGGCAGGAGGAGGAAGAAGGCGAACGTCCCGTACAGCGTCTGGCGGGAGATGTCCGAGTAGGACTTCGAGTAGAGCGCCTCGCGGGAGAGACCCAGGTGGCTGACGGCCACGAAGGCTCCCGCCGCCAGGGTCCAGCTGACCCACGGGAACCACCGGCTCGACATCCATCGAGGCTCGCTGTCGCGCAGATGGGTCCACGCGCTCAGCACCGCGAGCAGCATCCCGAGCGCGAACAGGTCGAGCTCGGAGGGGAGCCACACCGTCATCGTCTCGAACACCTTGCCGTGCTGGTTCGAGAGCACCCAGAAGCGCCACCCGAGGCTCATCGCCACGAGGACCCCGAGGCCGACGAGGGCCCGGGCGAGGCGCTGTTCTGGCGAGCGGCTGGCCCGCCGCCGCCCGACCAGCACCGCGTAGAGCGGCAGGAGTAGATAGAAGGTCATCTCGACGCACAGCGACCAGGCCTGGGTGATGCCCCACTCGACCTGGCTCGGGAAGTAGATCTGGGCGAAGAGGTAGTGCGACAGGTACCCGTGCCAGCCGCCGGGCCCGATCGAGCTCGCGTGCAGGATCGTGGTCGTGACGAAGAGCGCGACCCAGTACGCGGGGAGGATCCGAAGCAGCCGGCGGATCCAGAACGAACGGGTCCTCGGGTCTCGCTCCCCGGCCAGATGTGCCACCGCGAACGGCCGATACAGGAGGAACCCCGAGATCAGGAAGAAGACGGCCACCCCGATCTCCAGCCGGGCCGTGTAGGAGCCGACCGCGGCGTTCCGGATGGTCAGTCCCGAGATAAAGGCGACGTGGACCCCGAGAACGGTGCCCGCCGCGATGGCGCGCAGTCCGTCGAAGCCCGGGAACCGCGGAGGGCGGAGCGGGGTGGGCGCCTCCTGGCCCGGCTGGACCTCCGGGGCCGGCCCGGGGTCGGCGGCGGCGGCACCGGCGTGCGGATGGGCGCCGGTCCGCTCGGCTGACTCGATCGCAGTCAATCCCAGCGAGGGGCCCGAGCGCGCGCCTGGTCGGCGAGGGCGCGGTACGCGGCCAGCGCTGTCTCGTCCCACCGATAGCGGCCCGAGATCTCGAGCGCGCCCTTGGAAAGGCGCGCCCGCTCGTCGTCGTCGCTCAGGATCGCACCAACGGCGGTCACCACGTCGTCCACGGTGTCCACGAGAAGGCCCGAGACCCCGTCGACGACCGCATCCTCGTGTCCCGCGATCCGGGTCGCGACCGCCGGCGTCCCGCACGCCGCCGCCTCGGTGATCGTCATCCCCCACCCCTCATGCGACGAGGTGCCAACGAGGAGCCAGGCCCGCCGATACAGCCCGACCAGCTCGGAGTCCGGGAGACGGCCGGGGAGGGTCAACCACTCCTCGGCACCAAGAGCGCGGATACGCGCTTCGAGCGCCGGTCGCTCGTAACCCTCCCCCACCACGACGGCGCGCATCGCGGGGTGGTCGGCACGGACCTTGGCCATGGCGTCGATGAACCAGTCGAACCGCTTCACCGGCACCAAGCGCCCGACCGCGACGACCAACGGATCCTTCTGCTTCGCGCCCCGCGGGGAGAACCGCGGGTCGATTCCCGGCGAGGACACCGTGACGCGGGCCGGCCGGAACCCGAGCCGTTCCACGATCTCGCGCTTGGAGGACTCAGAGAGCGTGACGATCCGGCCCCGCCGGTACAGCGGCGGGGCGATCAGCTGCTCGATCGCCGAGCCCAGTTTGGCCAGCCGTTCGGGGAGGACCATGTGCCACATCTCGCCGTGGACGTGGTGGAGGAAGACGATCCGGGGCTTCCGAGCCCAGAGCGGCGAGAAGAAGGGCATCCCGTTCCAGATCTCCACGATCCCATCGCCCTGTCCGAGCTTGCCGGTCAGGGCGTCGAGAGCGGTCACCGGGAAGACCGCGTAGCGGCCGGCCCGACGGTGCGATCGGTACCCCCCGCGGTCGACCACCCGCGCGGCGCCGTCGACCCGCGAGGTGAACAGGTTCACGTCGACGCCGGCGGCCGCCCAGCGGGTGAGGACCTCGTGAGCGTGTAGCTCGGAGCCACCCGCCTCCGGATCATCGAGGTCGCGCCAGGCGACGACGTCGACCCGGCGGATCCCCGACGACTCGACGGCGTCGTGCAGGGTCGCGGCAGCCTCGTGGCTGTGCTGACCGATGACGATCACCCCTCGCTCGCTGTCTGGCTTGCCTGACGAGTCATCCGACGCACCCTCTGATGCCGTCGCCAACCGCCACGCTCGACTGGAATCCCCCCAGAGCGTCCGCCCACACTACCGGCCGCCGAGAGTGAAGAACCAGGCCAAAGGGGCCGACAACCACCCGACTGCGACCGCAGCGCAACCCCCTTGTTAGGCTCGCCCCCCCGATGGCCCAGGGTCGCAGGTCGGCCGGACGACAGGTGCGCCGGGCCTTCGTGCCCGCGGCCGTGTTCGCGTCCCTCCTCGTCGTCCCGTCGCCTTCGGGCGCCCTCGGGTCGGGAATCGAGACTGCGGTCACCCCGGCCGGCCTCCAGGTCTCCGCAGCCGCCCCGACCCCGAGCGACCCGCTGCGGGTGTGGGTGCTCGGGGACAGCGTCATGAATGACGTCTCACCGGCGCTTGGCGCCGCGTTCTCGGCGACCGGCGAGGCCGGAGTGGTCGAGGACTCCTCGTTCGGCGGATGGGGCCTCATCCGCATCCCGTTGTGGGCGACCTACAGCAACGAGATCATCGATGAGTTCCATCCCCAGGTCGTGGTGGGCACGTGGTCGTGGGACGACGCGGTGGCACAGGACGATCCGGCCGGGTACCTCTCGCTCCTCCGTCAGGCCCTCAGCGTCTGGCTGGCGCCGGGCGACGGCGTCGAACTCGTGGTCCTCCTCCAGTTCCCCCAGATCGGACCCAACCCCTTCCAGTTCGAGCCCCAACAGCGGGCCCGGCTGTGGGCGACTCTGACCCTGGAGCAGAACGCGTGGGACCGGAGCGCGCGCCGGGTCGTCGCCGACTTCCCGGGCCACGCCGTCTACCTCTCGACCGGCCAGGTCTTCGCCCCAAGAGGTCGGTTCCTCACCTGGTTCCCGACCCGGAGCGGCGGCTACGTCCGGATGCGCCAGATTGACAACATCCATCTGTGCCCGCTGGGCGCGGCGGCAATGGCCGAGGTGGTGGTCGACGACATCGGCCCGGCGCTGGGACTCGCCCAACCCGCGCCAGGGTGGCAGACCGGTCCGTGGACCCGGGACCCCCGCTACAACGTGGGCGTCGCCGGGCCGGGGGCATGCCCTTCCGACCAGCCCCTCTCCCGGTACGCCGGGCTCAACGTGCCGACCGGAAGCGCGCACGCCCCCCTCTTGAACCACGGACCGTGAGCGGGGCCGCGCCGAGGGTGGCCCGCCTCGGCACCGTATCCGGGCGGTACGCTGGCGGTCCATGCTGACCGGGTCCTTCGACGGTCGCGCCCGGCCGGCCCCACCGCGGAGCACGCGGTGAGCCACACCCACCTCGCAGCCGGCGTGCTCGTGAGCGTCGTCTCGGCGCTGCTCTACAACGTCGGGTTCGTCCTCGAGAAGCACGGCCTTCAGGACATGCCATCGGTGCATGCACGTCGCCTGGTGCACCTGGTGACGACGCTCGCCTCGTCGCCGGTCTGGGTCATCGGGTTCTGCTCGATGCTCGGTGGCCTCGGTCTCCAAGTCATCGCGCTCTCGCTCGCCCCCATCTCGGTCGTCCAGCCGATCTTCGTCTCGGGCATCGTCGTCCTGCTCGTGCTCTCGCACATCACGCTGAAGGAACGGCTGGGACGACGGGAGTGGTTCGCCATCGCGCTCGTCGGTTTGGCGCTGCTCTCGATCAGCCTTTCGCTCGACCTCTCGAGCGATCAGGCCGGCGTCACCGGCGGGTTCGGGTCGCTGATCGCGGCGGCGCTGCCGACCGTGGCGGTGGCCTGCGTGTTCTTCCTCGGCGCCGACCGCCTGCACGACCGGGCACTGCGCGGCGGCCACGCCCGCGCGCCGCTGTACGGCCTTGGGACCGGACTCATCTACGGGGTGAGCGGGCTCGCTATCAAGGCGGTCTCAGCCATCGTCGAGAAGCACGGTGTCTGGCTCTCGATCCCCCATGTACTCGCCTCGCCCTACCTGTACGCCTTCGCGTGCAGCTCGGCCTTCGGCCTCCTGCTCTTTCAGACCGCATTGCAGCGGTGCTCGGCGTCGGTCGTGGTGCCGGTGTCCAATGTGGTGTCGAGCACCTACGTGGTCGCAGTCGGCACCGTCATCTTCGGTGAGCACCTGCCCGCCTCAAACTGGAAGCTGGCCCTGCGCATCATCGGCTTCGTCGGCGTCTTCGTCAGCGTGCTCCTGCTGGCCAACGCGAAGACCGCCGCCACCGAGCCCGAGATGCCCCTCATCGAGGAGCCAGTGAGCCTGCCCGCACCCGCCCATGACAACCTCGAAGGTGTGGAGGTCGGCGGAGGTCTCGGTGACGAGCCCTCCGAGTCGTTCGACACCGAGGCGAGGGACCCGATCACCTGACGTCGACGGGCCGGCGCCCGCGAGGTGGCGCGGCTCGACAGGTTCGTTCCAGGGCGTCGTTCTACACTACCGTGAGCGCCGAATCCGCCCAGCTAGAGGCCCACGAATGGCGGGCCGCTGCGGATCTGGCGCCGGCGCCTCTGGGGGGCCGCGCCGCCCGATGACCACCATCGCCGAGACCACGTCCACGACCGCCGAGCCCTCGCCGGCGGAGCCCTCGACGTGGAACCGGCTGAAGCGCGGGTTCAGTCGACACCGCATCTCGCTGCTCGGGCTGGCCGAGCACGCGATGTTGGCCGGTCTCGCCTACATCCCGCTCGTCTTGGTGAAGGCCGGCGTCGTCACCTCCGACACCAAGACCTACCTCTACCTCGACCCCGGCCGGTTCCTTCGCCAGGCCACGAGCATGTGGGACCCGACGGTCGGCCTCGGGACGGTCACCCACCAGTACATCGGCTACCTCCTGCCGATGGGCCCCTTCTACTGGTTCTTCTCGGTGATCGGGGTGCCGGTCTGGGTGGCCCAGCGGCTCTGGCTCGGCTCGATCCTGTTCGCGGCGGGAGCCGGCGTCCTGTACCTCAGCCGGACGCTGCAGTTGCGCGCGCCGGCCCGCACGGTCGCCGCCCTGGCCTTCATGCTCTCCCCGTATTTCTTGCAGTACTCCGGGCGCATCTCGGTGATCCTGCTGCCGTGGGCCGGACTCCCGTTCATGGTCGCGCTCACCGCCAAGGCGCTGCGCGACGGTGGGTGGCGGTACCCCGCCCTCTTCGCGATCGTCGTGGCCCTCACGAGCGGCATCAACGCGACGGCGATCCTCTACGTCGGCGTCGCGCCGATCCTCTGGCTCCTCTTCGCGGTGTTCGTCCAGCGCGAGGTCACCCTCAAGACCGGGATCGTGGTGGCCGCGCGACTCGCGCTCCTCACCATCCTCACCTGCCTGTGGTGGATCACCGGTCTCATCGTGGAGGCCGCCTACGGCGTCGACGTGCTCCGCTACACCGAGACTCTGCGCGCCACGACGAGCACCTCGAGCGCCTCCGATGTCATACGGGGCCTCGGTTACTGGTACTTCTACGGCCAGGACCGCCTGGGGGCGTGGACGGCTTCGGTCCTCCTCTACACCCAGCACCTCTGGCTGGTGGCTCTGTCCTACCTGGTTCCCGTCCTGTCCTTCCTGGGCGGGGTGATCGCCCGGTGGCGGCACCGGACGTACTTCGTCGTCCTCGTCCTCGTCGGCGTCGTCCTCTCGGTCGGGAGCCACCCGTTCTCCAACCCGACCCCGGTCGGGAGCCTGCTCAAGAAGTTCATGGTCGACACGACCGCCGGGCTCGCGCTGCGGTCGACCGACCGGGCCACCCCGCTCGTCATCCTCGGGCTCGCCATGCTGCTCGGGTCCGGTGTCTCGGCCCTGCGCCGCCGCCTCCCCCGCACGAGCCTGGTGATCGCCCTGGCGGTCGTGACGGCGGTCATCGCCGACAACCCGGCCATCTTCAACGGCGACGCGGAGGTGGCCAGCTTCTTCGTCCAGCCGGCCAAGCTCCCCACCTATCAGATGAAGGCGATCACGCACCTGAACACCACCCACCCGGGCACCCGGGTCCTCGCCATCCCCGGCGAGCAGTTCGCGTCGTCCCGGTTCGGCGACACCGTCGACCCCCCGCAGCCGGCATTCCTCACCCGCCCGTACGTGACCCGCGAGCAGCAGGTCATGGGTTCGATCGCGACCGCCGACACGCTCGCCGCCCTCGACGACCCGATCGAGCTGGGCACCGAGCAGTGGTCGTCGCTCGCGCCGATGGCCCGGCTGCTCAGCGCCGGTGACGTCCTCGTCCAGTACGACCAGCGCTTCGAGCACTACAACTCGCCCGAGCCCCAACTGCTCGCCCAAGACCTGGCCAAGACGCCCGACGGGCTGAGCGACCCGGTCAGCTTCGGCACGCCCCGACCCAACACGCCGAGCTACTCCTACGTCGACGACCAGAACCTGGCCCCGATCGCCCCGCTCCCCAACCCCCCGCCACTGGTCGACTACACCGTCGACAACCCCCGCCCGGTCACCCGGGGCGAGTCGAACGCGGGGGCGCTTATCGTGGCGGGCGACGGGGTCGGGCTGGAGGAGCTCGCCGCCGCCGGCCTGCTCAACACCGACAGCGCCATCTATTACGCGAGCACCCTCGACAAGGACCCGGTCCAGCTGGACGAGCTGCTCGGCGGCGGCGCGGATGTGGTGCTCACCGACACCAACCGCAAGCAGGCGTTCCGCTGGGACACCTTCGTCGGGGACTACGGCTACACCGAGACCCCGGCCGACAACCCGGCCCGGAACGACCCGTCGGACTCCCCCCTCGATCTCACCCCTCGGGCCCCGATCGACTCG
>Ga0116215_1001813_pt1 | contig 13765 bp, 8 predicted proteins | sample Sb_taG_7_FD_89698 | JGI IMG/M metagenome (GOLD analysis project Ga0116215, IMG submission 89698) | Peat soil microbial communities from Weissenstadt, Germany - Sb_50d_2_FS metaG | ecosystem: Environmental > Terrestrial > Soil > Wetlands > Peat | place: Germany: Weissenstadt | collected 2010-09-21 | reverse complement strand
CGCGCGTGCCTTCCTGCTCGTAGATGTAGCCGAGATTCTGCTGGCGGAAGGCGCCGTTGTGGAACCAGTCGTCGCCCATCCAGCCGTCAACCATGGGATTCATGGGCACGGAAACTTTCAGCGCGGGATGCGGATTGACGAGCGCCATGAGCGGGAGGAAACCATCGTAGGAGATACCAAGAATGCCGACCTTGCCGTTGGTTTCAGGGATATTTTTCACCAGCCAGTCGATTGTGTCGTACGTGTCCGTGGCATGATCGACGGGCGTGGGATTTTGCGGCCCGTGCAGCGGGCGATTCATGACGTAATCGCCTTCGGAGCCATATTTTCCGCGCACATCTTGCACGACGCGGATGTATCCGCCTGCGATGATCACTTCGGTGGCGTTGTCATAGCCTTCGAGAATCGGGCCGAGGTGAGAGCTAGCGGCATGTGAGGTGAGCGCGTTGGCATCGTAGGGCGTGCGCGTGAGGAGGATCGGCGCGTTCTTCGCGCCTTTAGGCGCGAGGATCACCGTGTGCAGCTTCACACCGTCGCGCATCGGGATCATCACATCGCGGCGGACGTAGTCGAAGCTATCAGTCTTCGGCACAAATTTTTCCGGCGTCTCGCTTGGGAAGTCGGGATATTTCGGCGGTGCGTTTTGCGCATTTGATGGCTGAGAGGAGAGCGACGCGAGAATTACAGCGGCGAACAAAGTGATGGCGCGAAGATGTTTGCTTGAAATCATCGGGGCCTCGTCGGGATCATCGGGATGAGTGCGTTGCGGCTACGTTAAGCCGCGCGATTATATCCAACGCCCGAGATGTAAGCCACTTCGCGATGGTTTTCGTACCGCTGGCGTCCCCGCCGGCTCTTACGACCGCGACGTCTGGCGATGATCGCAATCCCCGGCGGAGCGAGATGAAACCTACGGCAATCAATTAGAATTTCTTAATCCGCGCGTGAGGGATCCCAAAGGCGCAACTCTAGTCGTAAGAGCCGGCGGGGACGCCAGCGGTACTGGGATGTTGGCGCGGGCTTGCTGGTCTGTTACATTTTTTCGCGTCGGGGAACTGGGAGGATGGATGCCGAATCGCGAGGATGCTTGGAAATTGCTTTGTGAATATACGGCTGGGGAGAGCTTGCGGAAACATGCGCTGGCTGTTGAGGCTTGCGTGCGGGCTTACGCGCGGAAGAATGGGGCAGATGAGGAATTGTGGGGAATCGCGGCGCTGCTCCATGACTTCGATTACGAGCGCTGGCCGAATGCGGAGCATCATCCGACTCAGGAGCATCCCTACGAGGGCTCGAAGATCTTGCGTGAGCATGGTTATCCGGAAGAGATGATCCGCGCGATTCTGGGGCATGCGGACTATACGAACGTGGCGCGGATTTCGGCGCTTGATCACACGCTATTTGCCTGCGACGAATTGGCCGGATTCTTGACTGCCTGCGCGCTGGTGAAGCCGAGTAAGAAAATCGCGGAAGTCGAGACTGCTTCAGTGAAAAAGAAGCTGAAAGATAAGGCATTCGCGCGCGGCGTGAACCGCCAGGATGTTTACAAGGGCGCGGAAGAATTGGGCGTGCCGCTCGAGGAGCACATCGCGTCCTGCATCGAGGCGATGAAAGGCGCGGCGGAATCTTTGGGGCTTGCTTAGAATCGAAAAATGGGCTCGCGTCAGTTCCCTTGTCTACAATCTTCCTCGCCCGGGCGCGGATGCCGGCAGAGACGCCGGCGCTACTTGACGGCGCAAGGCCGCTACCACTTCTTCGCTGGCCTCCAAATCATCCGTTAACTGCGGGGCTTTTGCGCCTGCTGCTAGCAGCGCTTCTACGCTCCCTACATAATCGCCCGTTGCGCGATGCCAGCCATTCTTTGAGCCGTAGAGCGCCCAGCCCACCGGAGTGCCCTTGAATTCCAGTTCCTGGGCATCAAGCGGTGCGTAATGGCGGAGCAACTCGCGCACCATTTCCGAATTGCCGTGGAACGCGGCCCAGTGCAGCGCCGTCTGATGATTTTCATCGAGCGCGCGGGCCGGCCAGCCCAGCGTGAGCATCATGCTTACTGCGCGCGTTTCATTGCGGCGTGCGGCGCCGACGAGACGGCCTCGGACGTTGGGCGACAACGCGCGAATTAGATTGGGATGCTGCGCGAGGAGTTCTCTGGCCAGAGCTTCATCGCCCAATTCGATGGCCTGCGCCAGGCGCAGGTCGAGAGGGCTGCGTTCTATCAACAGGCGGAAGACTTCTTCATGGCCGAACTCGCGGGCGAGCATGTGCGGAGTGGTGCCCCATCCAAAGCAATAAATATAAATAACGCCGGCGCTGCGCGGATCGTGCTTGGGAAAATCTTTTTGCGTGACGCTCATCCAGATGGATTGCGGATCGTTTTCGAGATGACGTTGCACGAGCTGGGCGTCGCCGACGGCTGCGGCCATGAGGATGTCGATCTGTGCGCCGCGCGCGATCAAGTAGCGAGCCACGTCCGGCCGGCGCGGACTGTGCGCGGCCATGTACTGCGCGGGCGTGGATTCATGATCGAGGCAGCGCGCATCGATTGTGGCGCCATGCTCGAGCAGGTAAGCAGCGATTTCGATTGTGGCGGCGAAGTGCAGCGGAGTTTGGCCGTCGCCTCCTCGGGCGTGCACCAGCGTTGAGTTTGCTTCGACGAGCTCTCTGAGGCGCTCGAACATTCCGAGACGCGCGGCGGCGTGAACATCGACGTATGCGCCGCGCTCGATGAGATAGGGCGTGAGTTCGGGGATGGAGAGGTCGAGGACGCCGAAGCTGCCGGCCCACCATTTCGTGCGCGCGTTGATGTTGGCGCCGGCATCGAGGAGCGCGTCGATCATTTCGCGGTTGTTGCGCTGCACGGCGGCGATGAGGGCTGGGGTGTCGAAGCCGTAGTTAGGCAGCGGCTCGTCGAGTTGTGTCTTCAGGGCTGGATGAAGCGTCAGCACTTTACGCACTAATGCGGCGTCGTTGGCTTTGATCGCGGCTTGCAGCGCGGCGATGGGCTGATCGCATAGCGTCAAGACGTGCGCTTTGAGCTTGGTCCAGTTGTCGAAGCCGTATTCTCGGGCGAGGACGCGCAGCGCGCTGGCTAGCCTTGGCGCGGATTTCGCGAAGGAAACTTCGGCATCGCGAAAACGGTTGATGGCCGCCCCTTCGCCTTGCACATATTCGCGCAAGAGTTGCTTGGCTTGCTTCTTGAGATGTTCGAGATTTGGGCGTGCCGGTAGTTCGCGTGGAGACATGCTCACTCCTTCTTTAGCGCCCGTGGTCCGCTGCGTCGGGCAGAAGAGAGTGATTGCTGCTTCGAGCCGAAACGCAAGGTGGGATAATCCCTTTCCGCGGACGGGTTGCACCCTTGATGTGCGGGGGTAATTTAACAGGTTGAGTGGTTGGCGGCAAATTCTTTCAGGGCGCGGTCGTCGGTGGTGATGGCTCGCGGGGGGATGGCGCAGCGTCTCGCTCTGGGTGTGATAAATTCGGGTTTTCAACGGCGGAGGCTGCGAGTCGTAGTGGACTTGCGAGCGCGACGAGTGTGACGAACTTGGATCAGAAAACGACAGGGCTGCAGCTGACTCCGCTGTTTGAATTTTTAGGCAGTGGCCTGTTTGCCTTTTGGGGATTCATTTTCCAAGTTTCTGTCCCACGGCTATCGGGTCTGTGGATTCTTTCGTACTCTGTCGGCGTGATTTTATTCGTGGCCTACGCGAAATGGCTGGTACGGGCGCGGCTGGCTGACGACGTGGAGGCTGCCAACAATAGTAATCCTCCGAACGCTGCGTCCGCGAGAAACGTGGCTCGAATAAGGGTAGGTTTGCAGCTGGTAGGCTTCTTTGTATTCTTATTCGGCCCAGCACTTCTTTTACTCGCAAGCCATAATCGCATTGTTCCCGATCGTAGGTTCGCCATAGGTCTTCTTTCGTACTTTGGCGCGGTGATGTTGTTCGCTGCTCTCGTGAAATTGCTGGAACGGAAGCAGTCGCCTTCCGATGCGCAGCGTGCGGTATCGCTCGATGACAAGACGCGCCGATGGTTAGAGCGCTGGATTTTGCTACTAAAGGTATGGATTGGAATCTTGGCGGTTTCGCTGCCCCTCGGAATCGCAAAAGGCATAGTGCAGCAAGCCTTGCTGCCCACGTCCGTGGGTGTAGCAATTAATCTGCTGATGATGTATCTCGCCGCGCAAGGAATCAAGCGGACGCAGAAACTCATCCGTATGTCCACCCAGAGCTCCCCCGATATCAGGTGATCTAGCTAGATGCGGCGCTTGGGGCACTCGGCAAAAACAAACGCAGAATATTCCACAGTCGTGCACAGGCTTGCACAGCCTTGCGATTCATGCGGCTGTGCTAAGATCGCTCGACCGATGAAACCTATTGCAGAAATCTTGGGGCCGGCGTTGCGGCAGGCGTCGCGGCGCGGATCGCCTATAGCTTGGTTGGCCGGGGCTTGGCCGGCGATTGTGGGCGCGCGTCTTGGCGAGCGGACGCGGCCGCAGAGGCTTGCGGATGGCGTGCTCGATGTCTCAGTGAATGGCAAAGAATGGCGCGGGGAGCTCGAAGGCGTCGCAGCGGAATTTGCTGGGCGCGTGAACGCGGCGTGGGGCGGTTCGCTCGTGCGGCAAGTGCGATTCGCCACCGCTAGGACGCCCGGGCGGCGATTGCCGCGCAGCCTTGATAACGAACATACACCGTTCGTGAGAACGGGGAGTCACTCGTCGCGACGCGATCCTTCCGCGAAGCCGCGCGGCGAAGGCGGTCGGCCGTGAAGATCAGCCGCGAAGAAGTTTTGCGCGTTGCTGAGCTCGCGCATCTCGAACTCACCGAAGCCGAGGCGGAAACCTATCGCGGCCAGCTCGATTCGATTCTTGAATATATCGAGACGCTGAACCGCCTCGATGTGTCGCAAGTCGAGCCCATGGCGCAGATGGCCTACGCGCATGCGGCGCCCGCTGCGACACCGCTGCGCGATGACGTGGCGCGGCCCTGCGATGTCGGCGAAGCGATTCTGGCGCAAGCGCCGAAGGTCGAGAATCCGTACTTCCGCGTTCCCAAGGTCATCGAGAGATGACCGCACAAACCGCGTGGACTGTCGCCTCGGTACGTGACGCGCTCACGTCCCGCAAAATCTCTGCTCGCGAACTCGCCGACGAATATTTCTCGCGCATCGAGAAGCGCAATCCCGAGCTCAATGCCTATCTATCGCTATCAAAAGGAAGGGCTTACGAGCAGGCTGCAAAAGTGGACGCGCTTGCGGCGAAGGGCGAGGCCCTGCCTCGGCTTGCGGGAGTGCCGCTAGCGATCAAGGACGTTCTGAGCACGCGCGGGACGCGCACGACCTGCGGCTCGAAGATTCTCGAAAACTACGTGCCGCCTTACGACGGAACTGCGATCGTGCGGCTCGATGCAGCCGGGGCGATTTTTCTCGGCAAAACAAATTGCGACGAATTCGCCATGGGCAGCTCGAACGAAAATTCGGCCTATGGTCCGGTTCAGAATCCCGCCGCGCCGGGACGAGTGCCTGGAGGTTCGAGCGGAGGATCGGCGGCGGTGGTGGCTGCCGATCTGGCGGTGGTGTCGCTCGGAACCGATACGGGCGGATCGATTCGCCAGCCGGGGGCTTGTTGCGGGATTCCGGCGATGATGCCGACTTACGGCCGCGTCTCGCGCTACGGACTGATCGCCTTCGCTTCCTCGCTCGATCGCATCGGGCCGTTCGGCCACACGGTGCGGGATGTCGCCGAAGTGCTCGGTCTGATGGCTGGACCAGACGCGAACGATTCAACTTGCGCGGGCGTCCCGGTGCCGGACTATGCGGCGGGACTTGATGCGCCGATCGCCGGACTGCGCATCGGAGTGCCTGAGGAATATTTTGCGGCTGGACTGGACGCGGAGGTGCGGCGCAAAGTCGAGAGCGGCATCGCCTTGCTCGAGAAACTAGGGTGCAAGCGTGTTCCCATCCATCTGAAACACACGGAGTTCGCCATCGCGACGTATTACATTATTGCGACAGCGGAGGCGAGTTCGAATCTTGCGCGTTACGATGGCGTGCGCTACGGCTTGCGATCCGAGGCGGCAACTCTGATCGAGATGTATCGCAAAACGCGGCAGCGAGGATTCGGCGCTGAAGTGAAGCGGCGCATCATGCTGGGGACCTACGCGCTCTCCTCCGGCTACTACGATGCTTATTATCTGCGCGCGCAAAAAGTTCGCACGCTGCTGGCGCGCGATTTTGCCGAAGCCTTCGAGCGCGTGGACGCGATCATAACGCCTACATCGCCGACGCCGCCCTTCAAACTCGGCGAGCGGACCGCCGATCCGCTGCAGATGTATCTAGCTGATATATATACAGTTACAGGATCGCTGGCGGGGCTGCCGGGGATTTCGGTACCTTGCGGAACGACGTCTGAACGCTTGCCGGTCGGGATGCAGATTCTTGGGCCGCATTTCAGCGAGGGGCGCGTGTTGCAGATCGCGCATAATTTTGAGCGGGCCGGCGGATTTGAATTGTAGGGATGATGCAGGATCTCTCGTAGGGGAGCCGAGCAATTCGGGTGTGATCGCAGCGCGTTCGACACGCGATTTTTAGGAATTCCCACCGTTCGTTCGCCTCTACCGTTGCACGAGCCGATCATTCGTTCTCGATAAATTCTCAGAGTACGGAGGAGAACGTGTTTTGCTCGTGTTCTTCCGCGGTCGTACGGTGCATTGATTTGACAGTGAGGTCGTCGGACGGGCGCAGCAAGCGGCGCCCCTACGGGAAAAAGCAACTTCATTCGCGTCCTGATTTACATCGCGGTGATTCCGAGGTTGATGTGCGCGTGACTTGTGTCACAAGCTGCTTAGAGCTCGGCAAAATCCTCCGCGATACTGTAGAGAAATTCCAGTTCTGGATACTTTTTTCCGCCTAGCAACTCGATTCAACTAATCTCGTCGAAAATCGCCGTCGCGGGAGCTCGCGAAATTGCCAATGATTTGGGGAGTTACGCGGGGCGGACTAGTCCTTTAGTTTTTTCGAATAGAACGGAAGCACTATTGCAAGAGAAATGGTGCAGCCTCTACGATGAAGTCAGCATCGTAGTAAATGAGAGGGGCAAAAGTGCTGACGATCAAGTCAAGCCAGAAGCTGTTCACCGAAGATGAAGTCTCGGGGCTGACCGGAATTTGCCTCGATCACTTGCGGAATTTTGCGCGCAGCCGGCACCTCGGATTCATCGCGCGCGCGGCCGAAGCCGCCGGCGCCGAGGCGGATAAGTGGCTGTTCACGAACTCGGATTTGCTGGTGCTGGCGGTGCTGGTGCAGCGCTGCGAGCATTAGGGTAGACAGGCAAACATCGGAAGCAGTAGGACCGGAATGGCCGCCCTTGGGGCGGCCATTCTGTTTTTGGGGTGGTTCTTCTCGCGAGTCTTCGGGCTATGGGCAGCCGCAGGAAGTATTGTCGGGTCCGAGTGGGCGCGATATTCTTGGGTTTTGCTGGCCAAACTTGGGTTGGCGGAGTGCATCAGAGTCGAGTAAGGGTGGCCGTCATCAGCTGCGCAACGCAAATCCGGAAGATTGGCGCATGGAGCCTCGCCGCAACTTTGAGCCTGGCGCTATCGGCTACCGCCCTGCCGCTCTTGGCCGGATTTCATGGCCTGCAGAGTCAATCGACCCCTCCAAACCCAAGCGGCCAATCCTCCGAGCGGTCTGATGAGGCGCTGCCTCGAGGGAAGAAGTTGGTGCTGAAGGACGGCTCGTTCCACCTGGTCCGCGAGTACAAGATTGACGGCGAACGCGTGCGCTATTACAGCGTCGAGCGTTCGCAGTGGGAAGAGATCCCCAGTGACATGGTGGACTGGGAGGCGACCAAACAGGCGGAAGCGGCCAAGCACGCGGCGGATGCTACGCTGGCCGCAAAGATCGGCGCGGAGGAATCTGCTCGCAAGGCTGTCTTCGTGAACGTGGATGCGAGCGTCGAGGTGGCCCCGAACGTCTTCCTGCCCGACGGAGAAGGCATATATGCGCTCGATGGCACGAAGGTCTTCAGTCTGGCGCAGGCGGAGACCGATGTAAAGCTCAACAAAACACAGGTGGTTAAGCAGATACTGGTTCCCATTCCCATCATTCCGAGCCGCCATACCATCTCCTTGTTGGGCGAGCACGCTAAGGTGCGATCAACGAACGGGCAGCTCGAATTCTATGTGCGGACGAAAGACGGCCACACGCCGGATGTGGTCCTGATCCACGCGCGTTTGCATGGGGGCAACCGGCAGATCGAAAATATCGATCGGCTTTTCGGCGGGGAGATGGCGCGGAGAGAGACGCTGCCTATCGAGCGATGGGAACTGGTGAAGGGAGTTTCGAGGCTCACGCTATCGGCGCCGCTTGCGCCGGGTGAGTATGCGATCGCAGAGATTGCGCGCGGAAGTGAAGATGATCTTTACGTCTGGGATTTTGGGATCGATCCCGCGCCCGCGGCGAAGTAAGCCTTTGAACTAACCCTCAAATTAAGAAACCACAGACTCCCTCGACGGACTCGGGACAAGCTCTTCACTTCGTTCAGGATGACACGGTGGGGCCTTTTTCCAAATGATGCAAGGACTAGGACGTCTTGGCGGGTTGCGCTTCTAGGACTTCGGCCAGGAGATTGGCTAAGCCAGCCAACTGGAACGGCTTCTGGATGGTGCGGGCACCACGGCTGGAAATGGATTCCACCAGGCGGGCTTCGAGAAGGTCGCCGGTCATGAAGACGAAGCGCGGCGGATTGCCGTGAGACTGCTCGCAGAGAATATCGAAAAGCTGCTCGCCGCTCTGGCCCGGTAGATTGTAATCGCAGAGAATCGCGTCGAACTGGCGGTGGGCCAGCATCGCCTGGGCGTCTTCGGAGCTGGTGACCGTTTCTACGGACATGCCGCGCGCCGCGAGGCCTTCGCAGACAAGTTCGCGGATGCCATCTTCGTCGTCCACCACCAGAACGGAATGTCCCTGGAGCGCCGGGGAGAACGAAGGCGTGTGGGTGGCCGCCGGAGCATCGCCTACACCCGTCAGCGTCAGCGATTGGGCCACCGGCAGAACGATGCGGATCGAGGCGCCGCTGCCGAACACGGACTGCGTTTCGATGGTGCCGCCGTGCTCGCGAATGATGGCCATGCAAATTGTAAGTCCGAGACCGGTTCCGCCTCCGGGCCGCTTGGTGGTGAAGAAGGGATCGAAAACCCGGTTGGTGATATCCGCCGGAATACCCGGACCATCGTCCTCGAAGGTGATGGCGACGTTATTCTCAAAAGTCTCGGCGGCAATAGTGATGGTGCCGTGATCGCTTGCTCCGGCGATGGCCTGCTCGGAATTGATGATCAAGTTCAGGAAAACTTGCAGGAGAAGATTGGCGTCGCCTTCGATGGCCGGCAAGCCCTCGGCGGGATGAAACTCGACCTTTATCTTCTTTTCCAGCAATGACTTACCGTGCAGCTCGAGGACGCGTTCGACGATATCTTCGATGCGCACGCGCGCGCGCACAGGCGCGGTGCGGCGCGAGAATGCCAGCAAGCTCTGCACGATATCGGCGGCGCGGCGCGCTTGCTTGTGCACCAGGCTGGTTTGCCGGCGCATGGTGTCGTCTACAGAGCGTTCATGCAAAAGATCCGTGACGCCGAGAATTGCGGTGAGTGGATTATTGAGTTCGTGTGCGACGCCCGCGAGCATTTGACCCATGGCGGCAAATTTTTCGGTCTGAAGCAATTGCTGCTCGATGTGCTTCTCTTCGGTGACGTCACGCGCCGAGGCGACAACTCCGGTCATGCGACCGTCAGAATCCGTCATGGGGCTCGCGGTGACACGGACCGACCGGTAGCTTCCATCTTCGTGGCGGACGCGGTACTCCATGCGAGCCGTGCGGGTGATCCCAGCGAGCAGATTATCCAGTTGCTTGCTCAGGTGGCGCGCGTCTTCCGGATGCGCGCGCTCGCCCATCTGCTTGCCGATGAGGTCGGCGGGCTGCAGGCCGATCAATTCCTCGCAGCGCGGGCTGACGAAGGTGTAGCGTCCTTCGACGTCGAGAACCACGATGAGATCGGGGAAGCACTCTACGAGACTGCGGCCGAACTCCTGCTCTTGATAGAGGCGCTTCTCGATCTCCACGCGCTCGGTGATGTCCACCAGCGTTCCCTGGAGACGCACAACATCGCCGGAACTGTCGCGGATGACGGAGCAGGAATCGAGGCAGCGCATCGCCTTTCCATCCGTGCGCATCAGAGTGATTTCGTGATTCTTGACAACTCCGGTGCGATCCAGCTCATCGAGCATCCACTCGCGCTGGTTGCGGTCTTCATAAAGACTCGGCGCGGAAACGGCCAGGAGATCTTCCTTCTTCTCAAATCCCAACATGCGCACCAGGGCCGGATTGGCCTCGAGGAAAGTGCCTCCGGGAGTGGTGAAGTAGACGCCTTCCTGTAAGGATTCGAAAAGCTCGGTGAAGCGCAGTTCGGATTCGCGGTACGCGGTGATGTCGCGCGCCACGCCGCTCGCGCCCACAACCTCGCCATCTTTCAGAACCGGCTGGAGAACGGTGTCGTAGAAGCGAACCTCGCCGCTGCGACGGAAGCGAACGCGGACGACGCCGCTCCAGGTGCGCCGCTCAAGGAATGAGGACACGCCATCCCGGACGCTGTCGATGGGCGGCTCGGAAATAAATTCCTGCAGCGTATGACCGACGATTTCGGGGAAAGGCAGGTTCAGGGTTTCCGCAAAGCGCTTGTTGACAGTCTTGACGCTGCCATCAAGCCCCAGATTGAAAACGAGGTGATCGAGGCTGTCGATCAGATCGCGGTAGCCGCGCTGCGAGCGCGTCATTACGTCCAGCATCTTCTCGATCTGGTCTTCGGTGACCGGCGCGTCGGCACGCTCCTTCATGCCGCGGAGAAACGCGCGCAATTCGATGACTTCCCCTCTTTGCCGCCAGACGTAGGCGCCGAATAGAATCACCAGGACGACGAGGCCCACCGGCAGCGCTTCCAGGCGCATTGGCAGGACGCGGAAAGACTCCCACGAGGTGACCGCCAGGCCCACCGCCAATACAAAAAGAATCACGAGAATGTAGCGCCAGAGCGCACCTTCGCGCTGCTCCATTTGCTCCCAGTGAGACGCGGGGCGGTGCGCCGGCGATTCTTCAGGCGATTGAGCTGAGCGAGGTCGAGGGTCTTCGGTCATGAACAGGAGCCCACAGGTCTCCTTGAATTGAAGTGTACGGGCGCGTTTGGGCGGGAGCAAACTGAAACGAGAGGACGATATCCAGTTGCTTAACCCCGTAAGTACAGGTGAAAACCTGTACTTACGGACTGCTGTACTTTCGGGATGGCGAAGCGGCTGAGGGTACTCTGACCATTGGGCGGACGCCCGGGCGTTCGGCGGACGGTGAAAATAAAAACGGCGGCGGGCCTTTTTGGCCTGCCGCCGTTTTCAATTTGAATTGTGGACCTGTGCTCTAGCCTTCGGCTACCGCGTCCGTATCCTTGCGCAGGAAATCGAGAGCGGCGGCTTCCTCGGGCGTTAGTTCGGGCTCGAGCTCGGCTGGTTCCTCGCGCGGGGTTTCGGTGAGGAGCTGGATATTGCGGTAACGCTCCAGGCCCGTGCCGGCGGGAATCAGGCGGCCCATGATGACGTTCTCTTTGAGACCGCGCAGATAGTCCACCTTGCCGCTGATGGCGGCTTCGGTGAGTACGCGCGTGGTCTCCTGGAAGCTGGCGGCCGAGATGAAGGAATCGGTCGAGAGCGACGCCTTAGTGATGCCGAGGAGCAGCGGCCGGCCGGTGGCGGGACGCCCGCCATCGTGAATGACGCGATCGTTTTCCTCGCGGAAGCGGAACTTGTCCACTTGCTCCTCGAGAAGGAATGTCGTGTCGCCGACGTCTTCGACTTTCACCCAGCGCATCATCTGCCGGACGATGGTTTCGATGTGCTTGTCGTTGATGTTCACGCCCTGCAACCGGTAAACCTCTTGAATCGAGTTCACCAGGTAGGCCTGCGTGTACTTTTCGCCGAGGACCGCGAGCAAGTCGTGCGGGTTGAGCGGGCCGTCGATCAAAGGCTCACCAGCGCGCACGTGCTCGCCTTCCTGAACGTTGATGTGAACGCCGCGGGAGATGGAATATTCCTTCACCGTGCGGCCGTCTTCGCTTTCGACGTAAATCTTGCGCTGGCCTTTGGCGATTTCGCCGTATTTCACAACGCCATCGATTTCGGAAATGACAGCGGGATCCTTCGGCTTGCGCGTTTCGAAGAGCTCGACGACGCGCGGGAGACCTCCGGTGATGTCTTTGGTCTTGGTGGTCTCGCGCGGGATCTTTGCGAGCACGTCGCCCGGTTGCACCTCGTCGCCATCCTGCACCATCAAGTGCGCGCGGGAAGGCATGAGGTACTTCTTGCGGACGCGGCCGGCGGAATCGCGTACCTGAATCGTAGGCTGGTGCTTTTCATCGCCCGGCGGTAGCGTAACCACAAGCTGCGATAGGCCGGTGACTTCGTCCACCTGCTCTTCGATGGTGACGCCGGACTGCAAGTCTTTGAACTGCACGGCGCCGCCGGTTTCCGTAAGGATCGAGAAGGTGTACGGGTCCCACTCGGCCATGATCTGACCGACTTGCACGGGCTCACCGTCCTCGACCTTCAGGCGAGCGCCGTAAACGACGTGGTAGCGCTCTTTTTCGCGGCCTTTTTCATCGACGACGGCGATGAGGCCGGAGCGGTTCATGGAGATGAGCAGCTTATTGCGGCCCTCGACGACCTTCAAATCGATGAAGCGGACGAAGCCGTTATTCTTGGCCTCGACCTTCGATTGCTCAGTGACGCGGGTCGCGGTGCCGCCGATGTGGAAGGTGCGCATCGTGAGCTGCGTGCCAGGCTCGCCGATCGACTGTGCGCCGATGACGCCGACGGCCTCGCCGAGTTCAACCATGCGCCCGGTGGCCAGGTTGCGGCCATAGCAGCGGGCGCAGGCACCGCGGCGGGATTCGCAGGTGAGCACGGAGCGGATGTTAACGCGCTCGATGCCCGCGGCTTGAATCGCGTTGGCGAGTTCCTCGGTGATTTCCTGGTTGATCTCGACGATGACGTTGCCTTCGTAGTCTTTGATCTTCTCGAGCGAAACGCGGCCTACCACGCGGTCGCGCAACGGCTCGACTTCGACGCCGGCTTCGATAATCGGCTCGACGAAGATGCCGTCGGCCGTGCCGCAGTCGAATTCGCTAATGATCACGTCCTGCGCCACGTCTACCAGGCGGCGGGTCAGGTAGCCGGAATCGGCGGTCTTAAGCGCCGTATCGGCCAGGCCCTTACGCGCGCCGTGCGTGGAGATGAAGTAGTGCAGCACGTTGAGGCCTTCGCGGAAGTTCGAAGTAATCGGCGTCTCGATGACTTCGCCCGAAGGCTTGGCCATCAAGCCGCGCATTCCGGAAAGCTGGCGGATTTGCTGCTTCGAGCCGCGGGCTCCGGAGTCGGCCATGACGAAAATCGGATTGATGATGCCCGATTTGTCCTGGGCCTCGAGGGTCTTGAACATTTCGTCCGCGACCTTCTCGGTGACGTCCGACCAGATGGCGATGACTTTGTTGTAGCGCTCGCCGTTGGTGATGGCGCCATCGAGATATTGCTGCTGCACCTTGACGACTTCGCGCTCGGCGTTATCCACCAGCTTGAACTTGTCGCCCGGGATGACCATGTCGGTGATGCCGATGGAGATGCCGGCCTTGGTGGCGTAGAGGAAGCCGAGCTCCTTGAGATGATCGAGCGAGACGACGGT
>Ga0116215_1001803_pt1 | contig 13808 bp, 15 predicted proteins | sample Sb_taG_7_FD_89698 | JGI IMG/M metagenome (GOLD analysis project Ga0116215, IMG submission 89698) | Peat soil microbial communities from Weissenstadt, Germany - Sb_50d_2_FS metaG | ecosystem: Environmental > Terrestrial > Soil > Wetlands > Peat | place: Germany: Weissenstadt | collected 2010-09-21 | reverse complement strand
CTCGGCCAGCCTGAGCCTCAACGTGGCCGGCAGTGCGCTGGCGCTCACGTGCACGGCCTATCCCAATGACGACATCGCGGCCTCGGGCATCACCACCGCCACGCCGACGGGCAGCCCCATCGCCCCGGTCATCGCCGTGGCCGGCGGAGGATCGACCTCGACCACCTCGGTGGCCCCGGTCACCACCACCACCAAGGCGGGGACCACCCCCACCACCTCCGGTGGCAGTGGCGCCAAGCCCGTCACGGCGGCGTCGAGCTCCCTGGCCTTCACCGGCACCGGGCCCGGCATCGGGATGCTGGGTGTCATCGGCGGTGTCCTCATCCTCATGGGCCTGGGCCTGCTCATCTTGGTCGATGCACCCCGGCGTGCCATGGCTCAGTTCGCGGTCAGCGGCCCTGCGACGTGGCGTCGACTTCGTTCACGCGCTCAGGGCGACGGGTCGGCAGCTGAGCACCGTCACCTCATGGAGACGGGGACGGGGATCGCCAAGCGCACCGGTCGGTGGTTCCTCGGGCGCTGACGCACCCATTGCGTCCAAGCTGAGCCGTCACCCGCGTCGTTCGGAATCGACCACGCGAGCCCGAGCTCGGCGAGGAATGGGGCGAGGCGATGGTTCCGGACGACCTTGGGGTCGGCGGCACGCATCGGCGACGACCACGGCGACTCAGTGCTCGAAGGACACCGGGCTTTGAGGAGGTATCCGACTCTTAGACGAACACCTTCGTCCATCCCTCGCCGACGCGGGTCATGAACACCGTCGTGAGCTTCATGGAGCGATGGAGCCACACCCCGTCGACCCGTGCATATGCATCGTCTTCGTATCCGGCCATCCAATACGAAGACCCGTCCGGACGCCGGCACGGGCTCAGCAGGTCCCACCTGCCCGTGGCCTCTGCTCCGTCGACGTCGATGCGCGGGTTCATGAAGAAGTGCCGCGAAAACGTCAATGTGGTCTCGCGCAGCCGCTCTGCTATGGCTGGACGCCCCTGAGCGGTGCCGAGGCCCGGCCCGCCGTCCCACACTCCGTCGGGAGTGAACAGGGCTGCGACAGCGTCGGCGACCTGCGTCAGTACGGGGGCGTCGACGACCGCCCCCCGAAAGAAGCGCCGATCCACCAGCTCGCCGTAGTTCGCCTTGAGGGACTGGATGGCGAGAATGCTCTCGCACGCGTCGACCCGGCGTTGGAGTGCGACGACATCGGCGGCCAGCTCCTCAACCGTGGTCACGTCGACGATCCGCCTTCGGTCTCTGGCTCACCATCGGCCCATTATGGGCGACGGGTCCCGGTCGCGCCTCGACCTCCGGTTGTGCGTCGCCTCAAACCGTCAGGGCAGAGGGTGGTGGGATCGTCCCCGCTCCCGTCATGGTGCACTGCGCCCGCAGCGTCGGATCGGCCGCCTTCGGAAGGGTGGGAGGATCGAGAAACGCCGGCGGCGAGTCGAGATCGATCATGTCGAGAAGATCCGAGGCACTCGCATCGCGCCGCGTGAGCGCGGGCAGGTTCCATTTCGTCTCGACCAGCTTCAAGATGGACGTGTGGTCGGACACGATGTGCGAGACGTAGTCCCGCTTCGCAAACGGGCTCACCAGCCCCATGGGTACCCGGAACCCGTAGCGGTCGTAGCCCCCGGGCTGGTCGGGCGGGACAGTGATGTCGGGTGCCACGTCATCGGGGGGCACGGCCAGGGGTGGCGCCACGTGATCGAAATACCCGCCGTGCTCGTCATAGGTCCAGATGAATAGGACCTTGGGCCAAAGCCGGGAGGCCATCAGCGCGTCGACGACCCTGGCGAGGAACACCTCTCCGTACTGGATGTCCTGCGGGTTCTCCTCGGAGTCCTCGTCGAAGTTGGGGTCGATCAGAGAGAAGGCGGGAAGCGTGCCCTTGCGGGCATCGACGAAGAATTGGTCGACGCCCGCAAGATTCGATCGAAGTGACCGCTCCTGGGCCAGGGGGAGGTACACGGCGAGCGTCGGGAGCGAGGCGTGGTAGTCACGCCAGGTGATCCCGTGCCTGGACAACTCCTGGAAGATGACACCACGCGGCGGAAGGGTGCTTGGGAGCGAGTCTTCGACGATGCCGAGCGCCGTTCCCGAAATGAGGAATCGTCGGTTCGGGAACGTCTGGGCCATCACCGATGAGAAGTAGCGGTCGTTGATGGGAAAGGTCTGGGCCAGCCCGTAGGTGAAGGGGAGGTCGGTGGCGTCGTAGTACCCCATCGTGACGGGGCCCCCGGCGTGGTTGGCGAACCCCTGACAGGTGCCGTCGTCATAAGCGAGATGACCGGCGTCCCAGCTGTTCGACGGCGCGTTCACGAGCTGGCACGGGGTGGGCATGTGGAACGCGTGGAGCGTCTCGTCCTCGTAGGGATTGGTGGCCGTCGGGTTGCCGTTGCTGTCCAAAGCGAAGCCGTCGCCTCGCCCGAGCATTCCCAGGATGTTGTCGAACGAATGGTTCTCGAGCATGAGCACCACGATGTGCTCGATGTCCGGGATCGTGTCGGTCCCGGCCGCCATCCTCCGAAATGGACGCGATCCGGGGAGGCCCGCCCGTGGTGCGACGACACTGCGAGCCTGGCGTGGCGCACTGCACGCATCCAGTCCCAGCGCCGCAGCTCCGGCCAGGGCGCCACCGAGGAACCCCCGTCGGTGCATCGTTCTCTCGGTGTCGGTGACACGACCCGGCCTCACGGCTGGTCACCGTATCCTCGGACAACCAGGAAGGCGCGGCCGGACCACCCCGGGGAATGACGAGGTCAACTACCGTCGTTGCGTGCCCGAGCCATCGTCGGATCTCGTCGTCCCGGTACCCGGGGGCGTGATCAGGGGGTCACGGGTGGGACACGGACCACCGGTGCTGATCCTGCATGGCGGGCCCGGGCTGTCGGACTACACGTCGTCACTCGCCGCGGAGCTGGCCGAGGACTTCACGGTATACCGGTATCAACAGCGTGGGCTTCGACCGTCGACAACGTCCGGTCCGTTCACCGTCGAGACCCACGTCTCCGATGCGGTCGCCGTCCTGGGCGCCATCGAAAGCGAACAGATCTTCCTGGTCGGCCATTCTTGGGGTGGTCATCTCGCCATGCACGTCGCGGTGACCCACCCCGAGCGCCTGCTCGGCCTCGTCGTCGTGGATCCGCTAGGTGCGGTCGGCGACGGGGGGGAGTCGGACATGGCACAGATCATGGGCGAGCGCACCGCGCCCGAGGCCGCGGCGCGCGCCGCGGAGCTCGACGATCGAGCGATGCGCGGTGAAGGGGCGCCCGGCGATGCCATGGAGGCACTGGCGATCGTCTGGCTGGCCTATTTCGCCACGCCGTCGGAGGCCCCGCCTATGCCGGTCATGGACATGTCGCTCCCCTGTTACTCGGGCACGTGGGAGTCGATCCACGACCATCTGGCCCGTGAAACGTTGGCCGTCCGCCTCGGGCGCGTCCCCACTCCGACCACCTTCGTGTTGGGGGCAGAGAGCCCGATCCCGCCTCGACACGGTGTGGCGTCAGCCGCCCTCATCCCGGGTGCCGTGACCGAGATCCTTCCCGGCTGCGGCCACTTCCCGTGGTTGGAGCGCCCCGGGGTGATCCGGGCCGCACTGCTCTCGGTCCAAGGACGTGCATCGGGTCAAACCTGAGACCGTCCGTGTCCTGGCCACCGAGCACAAGGTGCAGCTGCCGGCATAGGGTGAGTGCGGTGGACCGTGCCGAGACATTGCGCGAAGCACTGAGAAAGCAGGAGTACACGCGCCGCGCTTTCCAACAAGCGAAGACCAAAGAGATCCCGCCTGACCGGTCACCGGAACAGTGGGCCGAACAGCTGGAAAAGCTCCGACGGGCAGCCGACGAAGCCGAGGCCGCGATGACGCGCCTGCGCCCCGAGCGTCGGGATCCGGCTGACACCTCAGAGAATGAATACCAGCCGCCGATTCCGCCGGCCCTCTCCAATTGACGCGGACCCACGCATGCGACCCCATGGGGTGCTCGAGCTGAACAACATCACGGGGCGGTCCGTACACCGCTCGCGGAGCGACTTCGATTTGCAGCAGCGGGCCCACAGGCCCGATCGGAGGTCTCTCAGTGGCGCCGGAACCGCCCACGGACAGGCGATCCGGAGTGCGGCTCGGGGTCGGCGGCCACCCACAGTCCGGCCCCATCCGGGTCCGCGTCCCTTCGACCTTCCGAGCGCGGGGGTCGCGCTTGGCCACCGCGGCGGAGGCGCCACCTAAGCCGCCGGGGGGCATCGACCAGGGCGAGCATCACGGCGCCGCCCACGACGAGAGCTATACCTACCAGCAAGGTCCATCCGATGCACCGAGTGTACGCCCACGCCCGTTGCGCGGTCATGCGATGATGGCGACGCATGCACCTTCCCACCCCACACCGACGCGACGTTCCAGCCGCTTTCCATCCCGGTAAGGCCCATCTCGGTCTTTGGACGTCGTCTACGAAGAACCAGGCAGGTTGAACCGTGGGGCGTCTGGACGCAAAGGTAGCGATCGTGACCGGTGGTGCCGGTGGAATCGGTAGGACGACGGCGCGTGTCCTGGCGAGAGAGGGTGCGTGTGTCGCCGTCGTCGACATCGACGGCGCCCGAGCAGAGCAGGTTGTGCAAGCCATCGCCTCAGCAGGGGGCGACGCCTTCGGAGTGTCGGCCGATCTCTCCGATGAGGCCTCGGCGGCAGCCGCGATCAACGCGGCCGTGACGCGCTATGGGCGACTCGACGTGCTCCACAACAACGCCGCCCTGACAGAATCCGAGTTCCTGACCCGTGACACCCAGGTCACCGACCTGTCGCTCGAGGTCTGGGAGAGGACGATGGCCGTCAACCTGCGCAGCCAGATGTTGATGTGCAAGCACGCCATCCCCGAGATGGTTCGCAACGAAGGTGGCTCCATCATCAACATGTCCTCGGGAGCATCGCTCAAAGGCGACCGCACCCGCACCGCATATGGCGTCTCCAAGGCGGGAGTCAACACATTGACGATGTACGTGGCGGCTTCCCACGGCAAACAGGGAGTGCGTGTCAACACCATCGTTCCCGGTCTCATCATCACTGATGCGGTCCGAGCCCATCTGTCTGACGGCATGCTGGCGGGACTCGGCCGGGCGACGCTCACGCCCTATGTCGGCGAGCCCGAAGACGTCGCGAATCTCGTCCTCTTCCTGGCGTCGGACGAGTCTCGCTACATCACCGGACAGATGATCGCCATCGACGGAGGCATGTCCGCCCACGTGGGATCCACCGGCCAGGATGAACGGTGAGCTCGTCCTGGATATTCAGGTGGGCCCGAGCACGTAGGAGCCGGTCTGGGGATGGTGATACCAGCCGCTCGAGGCCTGGGTGCCGCCGTCGACATGGATGGTCTGACCCGTGACATAGCTCGAAAGCGAGCCGGCTAGGAAGACGGCCGCTCCGCCCATCTCGTCGACGTGGCCGGGGCGACCCATCGGTACGGTGAGGCGGAACCCCTTTTCGGCCCCGGGGGGCGCCACCGACGCCATGCCTTCGGTCAAGGTGATGTCGGGGGCCAGCGCGTTCACCCGGATGCCGTAGGGGGCGAGTTCCAGGGCAGCGGTTTTCGTGAAGTTGATGACGCCTGCTTTGGCAGCCGAGTACGCGGCGTAGCCCGGGGCGGCGCGGACACCTTCGATCGAGGTGACGCTGATGATGCTGCCGCCCGTTCCGCGCTCCACCATCACCCGCGCCACGCGCTGGGTGCACAGCATCACGTGCTTGAGGTTGGCCCGGTACAGGGCGTCCCACCCATTCTCTGAGGTCTCGAGGATCGGGGACAAGAACACGCCCCCGGCGTTGTTCACCAGGATGTCCACCGGTCCGAGCTCCTCGGTCGTTCGGGCGAGGGCGGCGTCGACCTCGACAGCGTTGCGCACGTCGGTCGGAAGACCGAGCCCTCCGACCTCCTGGGCAGCAGACATGGCCGTCTCAGGGTCACGCTCCCAGATCGCCACCGAAGCCCCGAAGGCGGCGAAAGCGCGGGCAATACCCCGGCCGATCCCCGCCCCGCCGCCGGTCACGACAGCCACCTTGTCGGTGAGCAGCACTGATGATGGCTCCATGGACACGACACCACCCGCCTTATAAGTTCGAACCGACAGCGCCAACTGATCGCTGTACCGGCCGAGAGTAGGACCGCCATGCCCAGGATAGAACCGATCCCGTTGGACAAGCTCGCCGACGAACCGAGAAGGATCATCGAAGAAGGAGTGGCAGACGGCACCTACGCCACACCGGTCCCATTGCAGATCTTCGCCTACAAGACGGCGCAGATCCTGATGACCAATGCGGCACGCAGTGTCATGGGGAAACAGAGCCTCCTGGGGGGACGGATCGTCGAGCTCATCCGGATCCGCAGCGCCCAGTTGGGCGAATGTCAGCCCTGCATGCAGTCCCGCAAGCACGACTCCATCACCGACGAGGACGTCGCGTGCCTGGTTGCCCCCGGACACTCCCAGCTCACGGAACAGGAACGCTTGGCCGTAGAATTCCTGGACCTCCTCTCGGCCGACCACCATGCCATCGACGACGACGTCTACCGAGAGCTCGGAAAAGTCTTCACCGCCGCCCAGATCGTCGAGCTCGGGTTCACCTGTGCCAGCACCATGGGCCTCCATCGTTTCATCCACACCCTCGACGTATTCGGGACGAGTCCTCCGGTGATCGCCTACAACCCTGTCCAGGTCGACAACGCCTACTCAGATGTGTCGGAGCAAACGCCGGCATGAGTGAGACGGTCTTCGTCACCGGCGCTACCGGGCTGGCCGGTGCCAACATCTGCCGGCTCCTGATCGAGCGTGGCGACCATGTCCGTGCCCTCGCACGCGCGTCGGCGGACACCGGGCCCCTCGTCACCCTCGGTGCCGAGGTCGTGCCCGGCGACGTCACCGATGCCGACGACGTCCTTGGGGCGGCGACCGGTGCAGACTCGGCGATTCACTGTGCGGCACTTCTGGGCGGAGCCAGTCAGCACTTGCCGGACTTCGAAGCCGTGAACGTCCAGGGCACCAAACACGTCCTCGACGCGGCCCAGGCACTCGGCTTACGTCGAGTGGTGGCCGTCAGCACCGGCACATTCTTCGACACCACCGGAGGCCTCGAACGCGAGGACGCGCCCGTGATGAAGGAGCCGAGCTCCGATCCCTACACACTGACCAAGATGGCCGCATTCCAAGATGCCATGGCGCGGGCCGCCGCCGGTCAAGACGTGGTGACGACCCACCCGGGCGCGATCTTCGGTCCCTCCCCGGTTGCGAGCAACGCTCTGGGTCGGACCAGTTTCAACCGGGTGCTCCTGTCGGCGCTTCGTGAGCGCATCACCCGGTATCTGACCTTCCCGGTGAGTTGGGTCTTCGCCGACGACATCGCACGGGGCTGCCTTCTCGCTCTCGATCGCGGTGTGTCGGGTGAGCGCTACATGCTCGACGGTCGCCCCGAGGACGTGGTCAGCACGGCCGAAGCCTGCAATCGGATCTGTGCCCTGGCGGGCGTCGACCACAGGGTCGATGATGTCGAACCTTCGGACGACCCCGAGTTGCTCGCGGTCTTCGGCCCTACGCTGATGGCGATCGCCTTCAAGCTGGCGTCGGTCAGCACGCCGCGTCGCGACCTGAAGGACTCAAAGACCTACAAGAGGCTCGGATATGACCCCATCAGCCTGGACGAAGGCCTCCGACGCACCGCGCAATGGATGCATCAGATCGGCAAGGTCGACGGTCGCGACCATTGAGGAAGCCGGGTTCGGGCTCACAATCACAAGCGACGAACAACGTTCGCCCCGACGCCCAGGGCCGTCTGGCGCGAGATGCCACAATGCTGGTCTATGCAGTACGCAAGGGTGTTCACCTTCCACGTGGTCCCTGACGAGCTCGATGCGTTGGACAAGGCTCTGGACGGTACGGCGCGCAGGCTGGCACGACATGCAGGGTTCCGGGGACTGACCTGTCTCGAACGAGTCGGCCAGCGTCACGAGATCATCGTGTTCTCCATGTGGGAGGGAGAATGTCTCGAAGAGACCGAGGACGAGGCTGAACGGACGCGTCGGAAAATCGCCGAGACCAGCGACCTGGGTGTGCGGACAGAGGACTACCGCGTGTTGCGCCATATCCCCAGCCCCGCGACAAAGGAAATCGTCACTACGTCGGTCGGTTAGATCGACGAGCTGGGCATCACCGGTCGGGGCCGTGTGTGACACCCCCCCACTCCCCCACCCCTCACGAGCGAGGCCGAGCATCGATTCCGGATTGCTGGCTCGCTATAGACGTGGCGGTGAAACGACTGGCGAACACTCTGAGCCTCCGCGGCTCAACCGTCCTTGTCGTCGGCGAGGTCGTCGAAGGAGGCCAATACCGTCGCATCATTGGCGATCATCTCGGACGCCGACACATAGACCGCCCACTTCCCCTTCGCAAGTGGCTGAGCCACCAGCACATGGCCCGGGCCCCGGGCCCGAAGTTCTCGCAACCCGCTCCCGGGGGCGGCGTCCGTGTATCTCCTCGAGGACCGATCGATGTCATCGGGCACAGACGCATTCTACGGGCTGAACACGACATGGCGACCGGGGGTTCACACCCGCCGACCCTGAAGCCAGCTGCCCGGACTCACCTCCTGCGGACCGGTCCAGGCGAGGAGGCCGAGCCGAGGTCAGCTTGTCGGTTCTTGTGTTCAGCCGCGGCCTCCTTGAGGCGTTGCTCCGCGTCGGCACGAGTGCGGAGAGTCGCCTCGAGCTCCTGATCTGCCCTGGCCCTCAGGCGGTCCGCGTCACGGAGTTCCTTCGCCGCGGCGCGGTGACGGGCCGACGCGTCACTCTGACGCCGCCGAGCTTCCTGCACCGATAGGTTGGCCGATTCCAACGCTCCCTTCGCTTCCGACAGGGATCGGGCGGCCGCATCGAGCGCCTTGGCCGCAGCCTGGCGCTCCTCGTCAGTGGATCCGTGGCGGGACGACGCTCCCTTGGGCTTCGGTGACTGAGCAGAATGCCGCCCCGTCGTGTTCGTCGCTCCAAAGCCGATGAATACCATGGGGCTGCTCAGTCTCCCGGTTCGCAGCATTTCGGCCGACTCGTCATCTGCCACCGCTGCGGCGAGTGTCTCCGCGAGCTGGCGTTGCACGTGGGAGCCCATGGAGTGACCCGCGTCGACGGCAGATCGCGAGGCCGAACCGACGAGTTGTCGGATGAGTTCCCGACGGCGCTCCGAGACCCGGCGCATTTCCTCACGCGAGCCGCGACCCTGGGCGTCCCGGTGCTCAGATCCGAGCGCGACGAGTTGCTCGACAGTGACGGCGTATTCGCGGACGAGCATGTTGGCGAGCCAGGCGGCAACCGTCGGTTTGGGAAGTCTCCGCACTTCGCCTGCAAGGTCGCGGTTCCCCGTTGCAGCGATCTCCTTGGCCCGGGTGTTCCGCATCTCGGTGAACCTTTCGGGGGGCAGGCCGTAGAGTTCCTGAGCCACATCGTCGAGCTTCACCCCGACATCGTCTCACCGCTCGGTGTCTCGGGCGAGCGTAGGGTCCTCCCTCGTCGGAGACTTCGGCCTACGGAGTAAAGGTCCCTACAGGCCGGCGAGGCTCCCATGGGCAGGATCGCCGGCGGCGTTCAGGTACGTGAGGCCATATGCCGTTTCGATCGACCGCAGGATGCCGGCGTCATCGACCGGCGTGGGGTCCGGTGCACTTCCATTGAGGGCTTGACTGATCACGATTCCGGCCACGTGTCCGCCGGCGCCACCTGCGATGCCAGACGTATCGGAGTCCTGCCCTTCGTCCCACAACACGAGGATGACCCCACCCTGTCGATACCACTGGGAGGCCTGAACCGTCGGAATCTGCTGCGCCAGCCAGGTGTCTCCGGTGCCGACAGGTCCGTCGTGCATGTCGTCGAGCATGTTCGGCGACACCCACGCGAAATCAGGTGGATTCGGGCTGTCGAGGTCGCCCACCATGCTCGTCAGCGGCTTCACATGGGTGCCCAATTCACCCGCCAGGCTGGGAAGGTACACGAAGGGGTTGTGGTGCTGGGCGTAGAGCTGGTTCCCGTACCCGTCAGCTCCTCCGGTGTCGCCCCCGGTGTACCCGGCCACCGGCATGCTCTCCATGTAACCCGCCCAACTGATCCCCGCCTGATCGAGCTGGTTGGGAAGGCTCGTGCCGCCTTGGCAACCAGGGCCCGGGGAGCAATCACTGCCCACGCCCCAGGTCGAGCCGGACAACACGTCGAGGTAGTTGGGCAGGCTGGGGTGACTCACGGCGAACGCCTGTTGGAGCACGAGGTAATGGCTGGCCAACGTGCCGTTCAGGAACGGGAGCGCTCCGTTTCCGATCACGCTGCTGTAGGTCTCGTTCTCCATCATGATCACCATGACGTGCGGTCGGGAGGGGGGAACGGGCACGGGAACAGGCGCCCGAACGGGCGCCCGACTGTGGGGCGCGGCCGCCCGCAACGAGGTTGTCGTGCGGGCAGGGGCGCTCCGCCGCGGCGGGGAGGTCGTTGTGGAGGCAGGGGGTGCCGGGTTCGAGGTCACCGGCGCGGCCGTCACCGCAGGCAACGACGACGTCGATGACGCCCGCGTTGGAATCGAGAGCCGGGACTGCGCCGGCTCAAAGGTCTCGCGTTTCTCCCCGGCCGAGGAGGCAACGTACAGCGAGCCGATCACGACGGCACAAAAGAGCAGAAGGACCGGGACGGCGGTACGTCCGGTACGTTGGCGGCGGGCGTGACGTGGTCCGGCGTGACGTGGTCCGGCGTGACGTGGTCCCGGGCGGGTTGGCAAGGTCACTGTTGTGGGGCGACGTCGGGCATGGTGCCCGCTCTTGCCTCTCACCATCTCCGCCACCATTCCACGCCGGCGTCCATCCGCCAAACTCCGGGTCGCAGACCCGTGCGAGGGCCTCCAAGGTGGGCGGCGCGCTGTGGCCCGCTGCAAATCCGTTCGATAGACACATTGGGAGTACGATTCCCCGACTCGACAATCCGTACTCCGATCTTCGTACGTCGAATCCTCACAGTCCGTCGTCCGGACAGTTGATCGGATCACCGAACGACCTTTGTCGACCGTTCGAATGCCGTGATCGTCCTCAGGCGTCCTCAGTAGTCTCTGAGGTCGCGAGGCCCCGGTGGTCGACCCAGGGGCCAATTGCGGCCGTGGCTACGTGCAGGGGCCTTTCAACGAGAGATTGCCGTCTTGGATATCGTCCGGCTTGGTCCGAATCGTCTTGAACCCGCATTTGCACTTGTACCGTTTCACCGGCACGCGTTGGCCCTGCTCGTCCTCCGACAGAAAGTGGTGGTACCCGAGCTTGATTTCTCGTCGAATGTCCTTGACAGGAAGGAGTCGCCCCATGCCTCCGCTCACGGGACGAACGAACGCCTGGTAGACGTGATTGTGTTCCGTATCACCACCACTGGCTCGGTCGACGCATGTCACCAGATAATCAGTCATTCGGAGTCCTGAGTTGGGGGCACTCCCCCGTGCGTGAAAGTTTAGTCGGGCGCGCCTAGAAACATCGGCTCAACATTCGGCCACCTTTCGATCACGGATGCCAACAACGCGCTCGTGAAACCCGCCGCGTCGAGGAGCCGCCGGCGACAACCATTACTCCGTGGTTCTTGTCGCAGTAGCGTTATCGCAACGGGTCGTCTGGCCTGCGAAACGCGCGAGGTACTCCTATGGGCCCATCCCAGTCGTAGGCGACTCTCGAAGCCCACATGTCCCGACCCCCGGAACTCCGACGTCAGGGCCCGGCGAGCGCGTGGAAGGCAACCGCGGCGGCTGTTGCCACGTTCAGGGAGTCGACCCCGTCCGCCATCGGGATCGGAACCACCACGTCGGACGCGGCCAGGACCGTATCGGTCAGGCCCGGCCCCTCTGCGCCGAGGAGCAGGGCCACCCCGACGGGGTGACCTGAGCCGGACATCCAGGCTCTCAGCTCGGCGAGACTGGCGACAGGGACCGCGCTGTCGACAGCCGGACGCGGTGCCAACGCGGCGATGACAAAGGCGGCAGCCTTCAAGTGGTTGAGCCCGGTCGGCCACGGCAACAGCCGGGCGAACGGCATGTGCAGGACATGTCCAACCGACACCCGGATCGACCGACGGTAGAGCGGGTCGGCGCACGTCGGGTCGAGGAGGACGCCGGCCACCCCGAAGGCGGCGGCGTTGCGGAACAGGGCCCCGATGTTCTCATGGTCGTTGAGACCTTCGAGGACGGCGACCAGCGGCGGCGCTCCCTCCGGACCGGATGCCTCAACGGCGTCGGCCAGTAGCCGTTCTGTAACGACAGGCGACGGTCGGTTGGCGACCGCCACCACACCCCGGTGGAAGGTGAAGCCGACCGTGGCGGCCACGACGGAACGAGACCCCACGAACACCGGCGCCCCCTGGGCTCGTGTGGCCGCCACCAGGTCACCGGCCGCCGTCACCTGGTGATCGTCGACGAGCAGAGAACGCACCGTGTACTCGGACGTGAGCAGCCTGTCGACGGCAAGCCTCCCCTCGACCACGAAGACGGCCTGATCGGCGTCCAGCCGGACGCGTCGAGCCGGGTCGTTGAGGTCCCGGTAGAGGTCGAGTTGCGGGTCGTCCCGGTCGTCCACCCTGACGAGCGGGCCCGGGTTGACGGCAGGGGGGTGTTCGGGCGCGTCCGACACCCCGTCAGCCTCGCGTAATACGCGTAGGGACGACGCCGTGAACGTTGGGCCGGTGACGTTTGCCGAACCGACCCATCAGCGGACCGAACCGCATGATGGATTGTGAGTCTCGGTTCGCACTCACCGTCCAAGGCGCTCCAAGGCCTGGGAAGCGCGATACTTGGAGGAACGCAGAGGAGCAGGCATTGAGGCCGTCAGGCGACGAGGAGTACCAGCGGTATGAGGGAATGCCGGCCTCGCTTTCACCTCAGTGCGATCCCGGTGGCGTGGACCTCCGCTGGCTTCGGCGTCCCCTCACCTGGTTCCGCTGGCGAGCCGCCATTCGCCGTCGAGGACCCTTCGCGCCGGACTTCGACGAGTTCCGCCGCCACCGGCAAGCCGGCGCGAAGTAGCTCACTTCGCAATCCCGTTGGACAGCCTCCAATTCGCGCCCGACCTGGTCGGATCCGGCTCTGTGTCACGCCGACCGGAGGTATCCCGACTCCGGGCCCGTACCCGGCGGTAGGGGCACCCAGCCGACTGCTATCTGCCGGTGCGCTCGCGGTGCTCGCACCCTGGCCAGCAGCAGGGCCGACGCTGGCCTTCCTCCAGCTCCTCCTGGGTCCGGCGAATGCGGCGTTCTCGGGTCATCTCCTGCTTGGCATCCTCGACCCAGCAGATGAACTCGTTGCGGGCTAGAGCCGTGATGTCGTTCCAGGCACCGAGTGCCGTGGGGTTGGCGATCAGCGCCACGCGCAGGTCTCGTGGGAGCTTGTGCACCACCCCACCGGGCACTCGCGGGCTGCTCACATGGCCACGGTAGCGGTCAGGACGCTGATACCGGGCACGACGTGTTATCCAAATGGTGCGAGCGAAACGTGCCGGTGCCGGTCCGGAATGGGTTCTCCCGTCTTCGCGTCGAGGCGTCCACGGAGCGCCGCTCAGCGCCGACGGCACAGACTTGTCTCATGGGTTGAGTGATGTTGGCCCCGTTGGGCTGCACGCGTAGGCTCTAGCAATGACTGACGTCCAAGACAGGTACCGCCAAGTGGCGCACGGCTTCGACGCCACGGTCAGGGCAGCGACTCCTGACACGTGGGAGGCACAGTCCCCCTGCGAGAAGTGGAGGGCCCGCGACGTGGTGGCCCACGTGGTCGAGGGCCAT
>Ga0116215_1001798_pt1 | contig 13824 bp, 12 predicted proteins | sample Sb_taG_7_FD_89698 | JGI IMG/M metagenome (GOLD analysis project Ga0116215, IMG submission 89698) | Peat soil microbial communities from Weissenstadt, Germany - Sb_50d_2_FS metaG | ecosystem: Environmental > Terrestrial > Soil > Wetlands > Peat | place: Germany: Weissenstadt | collected 2010-09-21 | reverse complement strand
TCTTAAAGGCTGTCATGTTTTAGCGCAGCCGTTCACTCGCACGAATGACCCATCCTTCACGCTTCCAGTAAGAACTTGCCGTCCCGCATGATCTGTTCGCTGTCCACCCAAATATCGAATTTCCTTCCCACCACATCGATGTGAGTCGACGAAAACCACTCCGCTCCAGTGTGCGCACCGTAGGGATTGCCGAAAGCGATGTGCACCCCAGGATATTTCTCGTCCTGCAGAATCTGCCCAATCACATCCTTTAATTCAATATTCGTGCCAATCGCAAATTCACCCACGCGATCGCTGTTCTCATCCGTATGGGTGTAGATCCAGAAATCACTCTCCAGATCATGGTTGGCGGAATGAGCCTCAACCAAGCGATTGCCCTTCACCCGAATGGTTAGCGGATGCTCCCGCAAACTCCCAAATTTGGCGCAGAGCCAATCGCCCACCACGCCATCAATCACAAACGTTCCATTGACTTCGCCCGGAGTAGTGAAAACTTCTCCGCCAGGCAGGTTGCCCCATTTGTCCGGGCTGATAATTCCGCTGGTCTTCACCCAGCGATAATTCGGATTCAAATCCGCAACCAGGTCGGTTCCCGCCGCCGTCTTGGCCCGAACCTGTTTCGCCCGCCGTACCAATTCGACCACCTTCACGCTGATGCGATCCACCTTAAGAAAGTCCGCCCGCATGCCCTCCAGCATGATCTGCCGGTTGACGTTCACCATGTGGGCATGCCGTATTTTGCGTCGATTCACCACGTCCGTCATCTGCATGCGCGAACGCAGTTCATTGGCCTGGGCTTGCACGGCAAAGATGCTGACCTGGCTGGTCTCGAGATCGTCCATGATCTCTCGCGGAAGATCGCCAAGCGGCCGCGGCGCCAGATCCTCGAGAACCCACGCGTGATACGGAGCACCAACCACTTCCAATTCGCGGACCATGCTGGCCGCGATTTCCTTGGTAGCCTCGTCGGTGATGACCGTGACCTTCTCCCCAGGCTGGACGCGCAAGCAAACCTTTATCGCGTTGCGGGCTCCGGGAGTAAGTTCAGGATCGAAAGGAATCGTATTCAACTTCCGGTTGGTTTCGCTGACAGGAACGCTCATTACCCTACTTTTCTAGCGGAAGCCGCGACCGGCGACTCGGTCACTCCCACTTCCGTCTCTTCAATGATGTAGTCCACAACTTTTTTCAGGTCACCGGTCTCCTGGTACACGCGCAACTGGCGGTCCGCCCCGGCTCCCATTTTCAGGATCTGGTGAATGTAGTTCAACTCCTCGCGCGAATCCAACTCGTCCACCACATCGTCCACGAACTCCAAGTACTCCAGAATCAAGTCGCGCGCCGGAACTTCTTGCTGCTTCCCAAAATCAATCAGCTTTCCTTCCAGCCCATAACGCGAGGCGCGCCACTTGTTCTCCATAAGCAGCGCCCGCCGATAAAGCCGGAACCCCTGATTCGCCGCGTGCAGCTTGTACAGCTTGGCGATGGTGGCTTGGATGAGGGCAGCCAGCGCAATGGTTTCATCCACCCGCATGGGAATATCGCAAACCCGGAACTCCAGGGTGTTGAAGAATGGATGCGGCCGAATATCCCACCAGATCTTTTTCGCGTTGTCGATGCAATTAGTCTTGATCAGCAGCTTGATGAAGTTTTCGTATTCCCCCCAACTGGGAAAGTAATCGGGAATGTTAGTCCGGGGAAACTTGTCGAACACCTTGCACCGGTAGGACTTCAGCCCAGTGTTCATGCCCAGCCAGAAAGGCGAGTTGGTCGAGAGGGCCAGGATGTGCGGCAGAAAATAGCGCGCATGGTTCATCAACTGAATGGCAATCTCACGATCTTCGATGCCGATGTGGACGTGCAACCCAAAAATCAGATTGGCCCGTGCCACCAACTGCATATCCTGGACGATGTTTTTGTATCGCTCGTCTGGCGTGATCTCCTGCACTCGCCAGTCGGCAAAAGGATGGGTCGCCGCCGAGGCCAGTCGCAGCCCATTTTCCTTGGCGAGCATGACCATATCGTGGCGCAGCTTCTTGACTTCTTCCTTGGCCTCTTTGATGTTGTGGCAGACCGAAGTCCCCACCTCGACCACCGCCTGGTGCAGTTCCGCCTTGACCCGCTCCTGCAGGCGCATCCGCCCTTGTTCCATCATCTCGGTGTGGATGTGCGAGCGCAGATCGCGGGTGACCGGATCGACGGTCTGATATTCCTCTTCGATCCCGATAGTAAACGTAGGTCGCATGGTCAGTAGAGCAACTCAGTCGAACCGCACCAGTATAACAATTGGACCCGGATTAAGCCCGATGTTTGTACCGAGGTTGCGTGGGGACAGCCGCCCCCGGCTGTCCGGCCGAGCGAAGCTCGGTTGCTTTCGCCGCCAGTGCCTACGCCTTAGCTTTCCTCCTCGTTGCGGGCTTGGTTTTCGGCATTTCAACCAGCTTCTCGCCCGCCAAGAACGCCGCCCAGCTCAACTCCCGAGCCGGGTTCTCATCGCTAACCGCCTTTTTTACAGCCATTTCCGCGACAGCATTGACCACCCACTCAAAGTTTTCCTGGCCCACCGACGTGGCTTCCGCATCGGGCGCTGGATTCAGAAAGTCAATCGCGTAAGGAACGCCGTCCTCCACGGCAAACTCGACTGTGTTCAGATCGTACCCCAGAGCCCGGCACAAGGTCAGCGCGTCCCTCTCCACACGTTCTAGCAACTTGCGATCGGCGGGAACAGGATTTCGCACGTAGCGTTCATGGAATGGGGCTCTAGGGTCGTAGTACATAATCCGTACCTTTTCCTGCCCGACCACATAGCAGCGAAAATATTCCTTGAACTCGACCCCATGCTGCAAAGTCATGCACAGGTCGCCGGTCTGGTTGTACTGCTGGAAAAACTCCTCCGGCGAATGCACCTTGTAAACATGCTTCCAGCCTCCGCCCGAATACGGTTTCAGGAACGCAGGAAAGCCGACATAGGCAAAAATCTCGTCCCAGTTCAAGGGGAAGATCAAATTGCGCATGGACTGGTCGGTCGTGCCCTCGGGGTGCTTGTTGTGAGGCAAGATCACGGTCGGCGGAATCGCCACGCCCAGCTTGGTCGCCAGCGCGTAGTTAAAGAACTTATCATCGGCCGTCCACCAGAACGGATTGTTGATGACGATGGTCCCGTTCAGGACCGCGTTCTTCAGATAAGCGCGATAAAACGGAATATCCTGCGAAATCCGGTCAATGATCACCCGATAGCCGCTGGGATCAGCCATCTTCACTCCTCCCAGCTTCACAAACTCAGCCTTCACGCCGTCGACTTTCATGCGGTTGACCTTCTCCACAAAAGCCGGCGGAAAAGTATTTTCCATGCCAAACAAGATCCCAATTTTCTTCATGACCTATCTCTCCTGTACAGACGTTGCTTGCAACGTCTCTTTTCCATGCGCAACAAAGACGTAGCAAGCTACGTCTCGACAGGACATTAGCCGAAGTATTTCCCCGCCATCCTCTCCCACAAGGGCCAGTCGTGCTTCAAATTATCACCCCACACATCCAGCCAATGAGGAACTCCCTTCTGGTGCAGCATCGCCGACAACTTCACATTCTGATCCAAACACATGTCCCAGTGCGCCGAGCCAAGCACGATCTGCATCTGCCGGTAGTGGCTCAGAAACCACTCGTCATTCATCTTCGGCAGATAATCCACCGGGCAATTGAAATAACAATCGTCGTCATAGTACCCGTCTAGAAACTGGTGGATGTCATACGCCCCGCTCATGCTCACGCAATGGGTCACTACGTCGGGATGCTTCAACGAAAAGTTGACGGCATGGTAGCCACCAAAGCTGCATCCAGTGACGGCCAGTTTTGGCGTCTGATTCTTCCAGCGAAGGAAGGGAAGGAACTCATGCAGAATGTACCGTTCGTACTGCAAGTGCCGCAGCACGCGCTGTCGCGGATGAACACTCTTGTTGTACCAGCTCTCGGTATCCACGGCATCGGGACAGAATACCTGGAGCTCGCCGCTTTCAATCCCGGGCGCCAGCGCGCCGATCATGCCGCGATCTTCATATTCAAAAAACTTCCCCATGGACGTCGGAAACGCCAGCAGCGGCGTGCCGCCGTGCCCGAAGACCAACGCTTCCATGTCGCGATGAAGTTCCTGGCTGTATCCTTTGTAATATTGGCGATTCATTGATTTAGCGGGCCCAAGATCAGCAGACCCAACGCCGAAGTATCTTACCTGATTCCGCCGCCGCGAACCATGCCGAGGCGGACCTCCCGCCCGTCCAGTCCCCGCGAAACGCACGTGGCCCCGGACGCCTCGTGCGGGACCGAGCGATAAGCAGGCATGACTGTCAGCACCCCTCCGCTAAAATCAACTCATGCGAGCCATGCGCCTCGAAAGTACGCGACCCGTAGAAGATTCCCCGCTTCATCTCGAAGAGCTCCCCACACCAAACCCTGGCCCCGGACAAATCCGTGTCCGCGTGCGTTGCTGCGGACTCTGCCACACCGACCTGCACACCGTCGAAGGCGATCTGCAATTACCCAGGCTGCCAGTCGTGCCCGGCCACCAGATTGTCGGAATTGTGGATGCCCTCGGCCCCGGCACGCACATTTTCAAGGAAGGAGACCGCGTCGGCATTCCCTGGCTACATTCGACCGACAATCAATGCGATTACTGTCGTCGCGGGCTGGAGAACCTCTGCGACCAAGCCCAGTTCACCGGATATCACGTCGACGGCGGCTACGCCGACTACACCGTGGTCCACGAAGACTACGCCTATCGCATCCCGGAAGTTTTCACCGACGAGAACGCCGCCCCGCTGCTGTGCGCCGGAATCATCGGATACCGTTCCTACCGCCTGAGCGGTGTGCGCCCAGGCCAGCGGCTCGGACTCTACGGCTTCGGAGCGTCAGCCCACCTGGTTTTACAATTCGCGCGCCACCAGGGCTGCGAGGTCTACGTCTTTACCCGCACCCCGATCCATCGCGAATTGGCCAAACGGCTAGCAGCCGCATGGGTAGGCAGCGCCGAGGACACGCCACCCCACCCGCTCGATGCCGCCATCATCTTTGCACCCGCCGGCGCACTCGTTCCGCAAGCTCTTCGCGTCTTGCGCAAAGCCGGCACGCTCGCTTTAGCCGGCATCACTATGAGTTCCATTCCATCCATGGATTACTCGCTGCTCTACCACGAACGGGTGATTCGCAGCGTCGCCAACAGTACTCGTCAGGATGCCCGCGAATTCCTCCAGCTAGCCGCGCAGGTTCCTCTGCAAACCGAAGTTGAGATCTTCGACCTGGAGCAAGCCAACCAAGCCTTGCAAGCCCTGAAAAAGAGTCAAATCAAAGCCGCAGCCGTGCTACAAATCTCGACCAGTAAAATGTAGGCGCGAGCGTCTCGCTCGTGCGGCCCAGCGAAAATTCATCCTCAGGCAGAGTTTCCTTAAGGTGAAACACGCTGAGTTCCCGGTGCTAAGAAGATTTCTTCTCCAGCAAACTAAATTCTGACAACCGCTCAACCATCGGCAGCAGTTCCCACATGGGCTGACCAATCCGTTCCGCGATTTCCAACAGGCTCAAGGATCCATCGCAATAGGCGATGAGATTGGTCATGGCGCGCACATCCTTGCCAGATTGTTTAGTAGACAAAGTTGGATAAAGGCCTCTTTTCCCAAGCTGAGGCTCACATAAAACCGTCACCCGCGGGTAACAATTGCCTTCGATGCACTCCAAAATGTGCTTGTAAGCAAGAAAGCCGCCCGCAAGTCCGGTGGGCGTTACCAGATTCAAATCATCGAGAGAAGTGTGATACTCGGGATATTCCCCATACTTGCTGCGCATCACGGAAGCCACCGGGAGGTCGACGCCTGGACTACAATACTGGCGCTCGTCGCTGCCCCGATCCAGGAAAGAATATTTTCTGTAGCCAGGCGCCAAGTGGCTCAGGACGTGTGTAGCGGCCAAGTCCGCAAGAGAATTCCCCGCACGCGAAGGTAGGAACGAATAGGTTCGATCGTCGCCAATGCAGGTCACAACGTATCCCGCCACCGTCTTCGATTTCATTTGAGACAGGTGCAGGCTCAGATACACGATCGATCCAATCGTTTCCGGGACAAAAACAATCCGATAAGTGAACTTGCGATTGACCAGGCTTTTTAACCATGAAGTGATCGCCGCCGTCACCACCGGGCCCGACAATTCATTATTAGCCATCGAAGGATGGCAAATGTAGGTCGACAGCAAAACCTCCTGATCGGTTTCGCCAGCAAGGATTACCTCGCCATAATTCAAAACCCCGGGCTTCAATTCGCTGCGAATAACCGCGTGATAGCGCCCCCGCTTCAGCGATTGCCGCTGAGCCTCGGTGATGCAAAACCCCCACCGCCGCGAATAATAGGAGGTCACGTAAGGAATGGCATGCGGCTGATCGCGAAGTGAATGCAAATGAGATTGCAGTTCTTCAAGGTCGAGCCACTCATCCGCCGGAACGGAATACCCCACCACGTGCAGATTGTTGTTCCGGAAATCCACAATGCGATCACCAGCTTCATCTTCGATGAAGGCGTCCGCGATCGACCATTCGTCCGGGACTGTCCAGTCAAAGCACCTGGTTCCACTTGGAATGGATTGTAGGCAGAGCTCGGGAATTTCCTGTTTGAGGATCTCTAAAGTCTTTCTCACCCCTGGTCCCGTGATGCTTCGCGCAATTGGCCAGAGTTCGGAAGCCAACTGATGCATGAGTAAGCCCAAGTTCACCGCAGGGTGCGCAAAGGCAGAAGGATCGTCACTGAATCTCATACAGCAACCCTCTGGCCTTTCCCTGGACAATCACACTGGCCACTTCTTCATAAAGTTTCGAAGCGTCGATGACCCGCAGACCGGAACCGTTCCCCGGACGATCCCCAGAATACAGGCCCTTTGCCCACAGTGCCTCGCCCATGGGGTCCACGTGGGTCGCAACACCTTGCTCGATCTTTCGCACGAAAAGTCCATAGGTGCGGTTGCACGCAATGCCATCGAAATCTGTATATAAGCCGGAAAAGTGCTTGTGAAACCGGTAGTCCACGGACATCGATTCTTCAACATAATGATAGAAAGTCATACTGTGCTGATCGGGAAGGTCCAGAACCGCGATCTTTCCGCCCGCTTTGTGCAGCATGGCAAACGGGGAATCCGCTCCATAGCCGCTGAAATTATTGAGATCTCGAAACCGCTCTCGCGCATTTCCTAGGACCGCAAAAGAATAAATGGGATGTCCGGTTCGCACGGCCTCCGCACGCGTTCGCCCGGCCTCGGTCAAAGCCCCCATCTGGCTGGGTGTGGTGCGAATATCAAAGGGAACGCCGCTGGCGAAGTCGAAGTTGAAAAGGGGCAGCAGCAAGGTTCCGCTCGCGCCCAGAGCTTCAAGAAAACTGTCAAGAATCGTTTGTATATCGGGAGTGAACCCCAATTTTTTCAGCGTGCGCAACGTTCGTCCGGTGCTGCTGTGAAGCAGCAGCATGTCACCATTTTGGACTCCCGACTTACGCCATTCTTCACTCAGCCTACTTACAGCAGTCTCATTCGTCACTGTGACCAGTTCTCAATGTAGGCGCGAGCGTCCACGCTCGTGCGGCCCAACGAAAATTCATCCTCAGTCAAACTTTTCCTCAGTCCTTCCCGGCATCGAAGGGCCGCAAGAAAACCGCTGGCTGAAACTTGAAATACGCCGGCGCCACATGAACTTTCTTGTTGTTCACAAGTAACACATTGAACTTTGATCCCAGCCCCTTGGCTGCTTTGTTCAGCACCCCCGATCCAAGCCGGGGCCACTTCCCCGTATCCAAGCGGCTGATGAGTGCCCCGAAGGCAACCACGGTCTCCGCCGGAGTAAACTCGCAGTGCCCCGCGCGATGCACAAAAACTTGCCGCAGGAACGTCTCGTTATGCTCCCGGTCAACTACATCCTTGTAAGCACTCTCGTCTTCCACCACCACCAGCCCGTCGCCCTTGGTGTGCAAGGTCAACACCGGTATAGCAATCTGCCCGTTGAAGATAATATTGTTCTTCAAGTAGGTAAGCGATGATGACTTCGCCCTGATCCGAACCGCACTATTCACCGCCTGAAGATCAGTATCCAGATTAAGCCCGGCCTTCTGGTAGAGCGCCTGAACCTCGGCATAGTCGACGGAGTTCTTAAGCTGCTTCTCGTAGTCGACTCCGTTATTCCACGATGGATTGCCCTGCGCGCGGCCCTCCAGTTCCGCCCGGAAGTCGAAAGCAAAAGGAAAATCAACGTCCGCAAGCCAGAGGAACTGATTCGCTTCCTGGGCGGCATAATCGGTGGCCGACGGTTCGGGAGATAAGGGATCGAACCATCCTGGCGTGTCGGCAAGAGCCGCCGCCAGAGCGATCCGGGCCTGCCCTGGAGCAGTATTTTGCGCGGTGTTGAGGATTCCTTCGGCGATCCCAAGGTTTTTCGGCGGGTTGGTGATATTCACCACCTGCAATCCCGAATCCGCCCCCAGCAGTACATCGAAAGCAAAAGCCGAGTCCAGAGCCTGGTTCCAGGTGCCGACGCCTCCCGCCACCACTCCGCACATGGGCAGTGCCGCGTCAAAGCGATCGGGATATCTCTGCACCAGCCCGGCGGTGATAATTCCACCCAGCGAATGCCCCCACGCGATGGTGTGGCTGGGAGTGCCGACCAGGGTCTTGAACCTGTCCAGCACCTTGATCTGATCGGGCAACGCCTGCTGGATGGCCCACCCTGTGGTGGCGTAAGACGAACCGCCCAGGGCGTAGCCGTTTGCCAGAAGGTAAGCGCCGGTAATCGGGTCGCCGACATCCTCGGCGGGATTCGCCGAGCCTGGCACCACATATCCGTGACTGTACAGAACCAGCGTTCCATTCCAGTTCGACGGAACTTGAATCAGGTAGGTCGCGCCGTCGGAGAATTTACCTTTATAGGTCTTAACTCCTGACGCCTGGGCGCGTCCGACCGATAGTGTCAGCAGCATCGCCGAGAATGCCGCTAAGGAAATTGCCTGCTTGATGGTTCTCCACATGGCCTGCCTCCTGGGCGGGAAAAGTTTGCGGGTGGGATGAATCGGAGCCAAACTTTATTCCCGATTGAGGAGGTTTGTCAACCGGTCCGGAGGAGGGCATGGACCCAGCCCGTTCCCAGATTGGAACGGAGTTTACTGTTTAGTACCGGGTACCCCCCTCCCCCTTTGCCGTGCAAAATATAGAAAACAAAGGGGTAACCATCTAGATCCCGGGCAAAATCTAGAGGTTAAAGGAGTTACAGGCAAAATCCAGAGAACACGGGAGTTAGAGGCTCGGTCGGGGCTGAGAGCCTGTCCTGAGGCGGTGACGGTGACTGCACTTTGCAACCGCGACTCTGTGCCGGATTCGGCAGTTGGGTTCGTGCGGGTTAGAGATTTTGTGAGACGCACCGAGGCCGGACAATTTCAATCAAGAGGATCAAGGCAGCAGCCCGTCCGAATCTCGACCTCAGCGCTCGTCGCGCAGCGCCAGCTTCCGCTCCTCCGGCGTCATTTGGTTCCACAGGACTTTCAGGTCTTGTTCGATGCGGGTGTTGCCCGGGTCTTGGCGCAGCGATCGCCCGAACCAGCGATAGGCGGTGGGCAAATCGCGAGTGGCGCAATGTCCGGTCGCGTACATGGTGCCCAGAACGCTCTGGGCCTGGGCATTGGAGTGCTGAGCCGCAGCCAGCAAATTTGTCCTCGCCCGAGTGCAGTTCTCCGGCACGCCGTTTCCGTAGAGATATTTTTCGCCCTCGGCCTCCAGATCGTCGACTCGCGAGGCGGATGCCGCCGCTCGCTGCGCTCGCGTCTTGGGCGATTTGGGTGCAGGCGCCGGCTGAGTTGTGTCCTCTGCGGTTTCATCAGGCTTCGTGGCGGCTGGCGCAGGCGCAGTATCGCTGGGTTGGGGCTGCGTGGATGGGGGTGGCTCAGCTTGCGCAATCTGCGTGGACTCCGTCGTGCCGGATGGCGCAGCGGCCGCCGGACTGGCAGAAGGCGGAGTTGGTGTCTGCGCGGCCGGCGCTTGATCGTTGGTTCCGGTCGCCGGCTTCTCGACTGGTGTAACCGCATTCGTGCTGCTCGCCGGAGCCGTCGCCGAAGGCGAGTCCGACGCCGCCGGTGCAGGAGAATTCTGGGCTTGAGTATCGTTGGTGCCAGGAGCTGTGGCGGCGGGCGGCGGGCTCTTCAGAAACCTGGCGCCCACGACGCGCAAATCTTGTCGCCAATGCCAGGCTGCCGCGGCTACCCCAGCAATCATTACAAGAATCAGAATCAAATTTCGACCGCGATGGCTGGGCGGCTCATCCTCTAGCAGGTAGCTGACGCTTCTCGTTTCCGCCGGTTCATTGGCCAACCCGAGAAACGAAGGCCCGCTGACTTGCTGTGCAACCACTTCTTTGGGCGCTGCAGGCGAAGGAACTCGCGTCGGCGGAGGCGCTGGCTGAGCCCCGGCAGGGGCCGGAAGACGCAGTTCGGCGGCGCACATCCCGCAATAGCGGTGTTGCGGGAAATTTTCATAACCGCACTTTTCGCACTTTACAAGCATGGATACTGGCATAAGTATACCGGCTTTGGATGGCAGATTCCGTTTTGCGGTTGCGCGCAGTTGTCCTCACCACGGTTGGAGGCGGCGAGAACGTCTACCGGCGCACTTCGCTCATGAAGGCCATGATGTTGCCTTCCGAGTCACGGAACTCCGCCAGCCACAAGTCATGGTCTGGCATTCTGGCGACCACGTGGGGCTGGCTTTCTGTCTTCACATTGCGTTCTACCAAGCGCGCATGCGCCGCTTGAATGTCGGCCACCTTAAAGTAGAGAATCGATGCCGGGTGGTCGAACTGGGGCTGTTCGGGCGGGGTTAACATCAGGCGAACGCCGCCGCAGTCGAGGAAGGCGAGATGTCCTGCGGTGAACAGCAGCTTGAGTCCGAGAGTGTCGCGGTAGAATTCCACCGCGCGGCTGGTGTCGTGGACGTTGATGGCGATCTGGCCGATTTGCGTGATGGCGATTCCGCCGGAGGCGGCACTGGTGGTCATGGCTTTACCTCACCTCGAATTTGAGATACTATTTAATTAGCATAGCTAACTAATAAAATGCAAGGCCCCGGCGAAAATAAAGAGGAAAACAAATTAGTCCGCCCCGAGGCCCTGGAAGCCGCCGACCGGTTGCACTCCGCAGCCATTCATCTGCTGCGGCGGTTGCGGATTCGTGATCTAGAGCTCGGGATCGGCCCGGCGCAGTTGTCGGCTTTGTCAGTTCTCGTGTTCGGAGGGGCAAAATCACTAGCCGCCTTGGCCGAAGCCGAGCAAGTCAAACCACCGACCATGAGCCGCATAGTGAGCGGTCTATTGCGGGCCAAACTGGTGCAGCGAAGAACCGATCAGCAGGATCGTCGCGCGGTGATCATAGTGGCTACAGAAAAAGGTGTCCGCGTCATGCAGGAAGGCCGCAGACGTCGCGTGGAAGCGTTGGCTGCCGCGGTTCGAGGGCTAGCGCGCAAGGAGATTGCGCAACTGCGCGACGCAGCGCGTGTGATGGAATACTTGAGCAGGGAAGTCTAAAGCGGTTCTCGTGTTGGTGTAGAGTGCGTGCCCTCAGCGGCTAAAAGCCGGAACCCGTTGCAGTCCTGGCGGCACGGCTGAAGCCGTGCCCTTCCCGTTCCTGGCTTCTCTATACGGCAACGTGAAAACTGCTATAGCCTACGAAAACATTGTTTGGCGCGGTTGGCACCTTCGATGCCGAGAGCGCCATCGATCGCACCCGAGCGGCGCGCTTGTGATCCTGGCGAATGGCGACAACAGCGGAACCACGTTCCCACCCACCTCCACCCTGCAGGCCATGGATACGATCACATTACAACTTCTCGCCCACTAGCCTTCCGGTGAGCCAGTTCGCAAATGGGAAACAGTGGTTGTCTCTCTAGACAACAAATACCTGGGACCGATGACCGCGCGTTCGTGTCCTTTCGTGACCTATTGGAAGCCGGGGCGAACCGGAATAATGGGGAAGCTGCACTTTACGTTGTTTTGATCGCAAAGCCGTACTCGCGGTCAGGATCGCGGTGCAGTGGCTCTTCAAATCCCCCGCCGTGCGTGAGCACGGAGCAAGAGAGGCGATCCGTGAGATACCTCACGCCGCAATCGAAATTCATAACTTGCCTACTTACTTTTCTGTGCTTGCAATTCTTCCCAGTCCTCGCAGCCGGACACGCCGTCAACCTGTCGTGGGATGCCAGCACGTCCCAGAATATCGTCGGATACAACGTGTACCGCGGCCCGAACCCCGACCCACCATACACGAAAATCAATTCAGCCTTGGATCCGACCACCGGCTACACCGACAGCACCGTCCTAGGCGGTCAAACCTATTTCTACGTAACCACGGCGGTAGACAACCAGGGTGTAGAGAGTGGGTATTCCAATCAGAGCGAAGCCGTGATTCCCGGCGGTGGCTCTGGTTCAGAGAGCGCTTTGTACAGCTTTGCCGGCGGCAGTGATCCCAAGCTTCCTTACGCCGGCCTGATCTTCGACAAAGCCGGCAATCTCTACGGCACCACCGAATTTGGCGGAACCAATAGTCAGGGCACCGTGTTCGAGATCACCCCCAACTCGAATGGAACCTGGACGCAAAACGTGCTCTACAACTTCACCGGCAGCGCGGACGGGGGTCAGCCCTATGCCAGCTTGGTCTTCGACACCGCTGGCAGCCTTTATGGCACGACTATGTTCGGCGGCAGCGCCAACTGCACGCTGGGGTGCGGCACGGTCTTCAAGCTGACGCCCGGTTCCGGAGGCTGGAGCGAGACCGTTCTTTACACCTTCAGCGGAGGCAGCGACGGTCGCGAACCCTCTGCCCGGGTTGTCTTCGACGCCGCCGGCAATCTTTACGGAACGACCTTGCTGGGCGGCAATATTAGCTCGGTATGCAGCTCCGGCTGCGGCACCATTTTCAAGCTCACGCAGGGTTCCAGCGGATGGACCGAGAGCGTGCTCTACGCTTTTGAAGGCGGAGCCGACGGAGCTTCGCCCTACGATGGCCTGGCTCGTGACCCCGCCGGCAATCTCTACGGCACAGTCTACGCCGGGGGCACTTCCGGAAACGGCGCGATCTTTAAGCTGACGTCGAGTTCCAGCGGCTGGACCGAGACCGTGCTTCACGCCTTCAGCGGCGGAGGCGACGGAAAATATCCCTACGGCGACCTCATCCTCGATGCCGCTGGCAATCTCTACGGCACAGCCTTCCAAGGCGGCGGTCCGGGATATGGTCTCGTGTTCGAGCTGCTGCCCAATGCGAAGGGTGGCTGGAAGGAGCGGGTCCTTCACGCCTTCTACAATACTCCAGCAGGCAATCCGGTAGCCGGCCTGGTCATGGACGCGGCCGGCAATCTGTACGGCACCACCATGTTGGGCGTCAGTCGAAGTTCCTGTGGCGGCGGATGCGGCACCCTCTTCAAAGTATCGCCTGCCTCGGGCAACGCCTGGATCTTCAAAGTAATCCATGTCTTCGGACACGGCACCGACGGATACCATCCCACCGGCGACCTGATTCTCGACTCCGCTGGAAATATCTACGGAACCACACAGGCGGGCGGAGCTCAGGGATCCGGCCTGGTATTTGAAATCATGCACTGACCGCATTGCTCCTGTGGGGACGGGCGGGTCGCTCGTCCCCGCGGGGCAAACCTCCGTAAACGCTCGGCCCCTCTTTCCTACAATGGGACGGAGTTTACTGTTTAGTGAATGGCCGGGGGCATCCCTGACATTTTAGACCGGGCACATCCCTGACACTTTGTCCTCCGTTTCCGTGA
>Ga0116215_1001795_pt1 | contig 13832 bp, 12 predicted proteins | sample Sb_taG_7_FD_89698 | JGI IMG/M metagenome (GOLD analysis project Ga0116215, IMG submission 89698) | Peat soil microbial communities from Weissenstadt, Germany - Sb_50d_2_FS metaG | ecosystem: Environmental > Terrestrial > Soil > Wetlands > Peat | place: Germany: Weissenstadt | collected 2010-09-21 | reverse complement strand
TCGCCGGACCAGATCCGCAAGCGGATCCGCACCATCGATGGCAGAGAGCCGAGCGATCGGCTGGCCGCGACGCGTGACCACGACATCGGCGCCCCGCTCGACGCGCTCAAGGTGCTCGGATCGCCATGATCTGCGCGCCCACGCGCTTTCCCCACGACACGCAACTCTCGGGTATTTTCGTTCCCGACCAAATAGAAGGACCGCGCTCTCAGCACAGAACCAGGGGGAAGAACATGCGCATCAACACGGACTATCTGGTTGTAGGGGCAGGCGCGAGCGGCCTGGCCTTCGCCGACGCGCTGGTGGCCGAGGCCGATGTCGAGGTGACGGTGGTCGACCGTCGCTCTGCCCCCGGAGGTCACTGGGTGGACGCGTATCCGTTCGTTCGCCTGCATACTCCCTCCGCTTACTACGGCGTGAGCTCGCTGGCGCTCGGCGAGGATCGCATCGACGAGGTCGGCGAGAACGCCGGATACTATGAGCGGGCGAGGGGCGAGGAGGTCCGCGAGCACTTCGCCAAGGCGGCCGAGCGGCTCACGGAGAGTGGCCGGGTCCGCGTGCTCACCCGCCACGAGCACCTGGGTGCCGGGAGCGACGGCGAGCAGATCAGAGACCTGAGCACCGGAGATCTTCACGATGTCGCTGTCCGCCGCAAGGTCGTCGATGCGAGATACCTGGAGGGGTCGATCCCGGCGACCCACGCCGTCCCGTTTCAGGTGGCGCCGGGCGTTCTGCTCGTCCCCATCAACGACCTGCCGGCGGCGGCGCGAGCGGGCTGCTCCTACGCGGTCCTCGGGTCCGGCAAGACGGCTGTGGACGCGTGCATGTGGCTTCTGGATAACGACGTGCAGCCGGATCGGATTCGTTGGATCCGGCCCCGCGACGCGTGGTTCTATGACCGCCGCCACTTTCAGCCGCTGGAGCAGGTCAGCGCGATCATGGAGGGGAACGCTCTGGACGCCGAGGCCGGTGCCCAGGCGGCGAACGTCGAGGACCTCTTCGAGCGGCTCGAGGCCTCGGGGCGACTTGTGCGCATCGACCCGGCGTGGCCGGCGAGGATGTACCGCGGCACGATGCTCAGCGCCCGCGAGCTTGAGGCCCTGCGGCAGATCGCAGACGTCGTCAGGCTCGGCCGGGTGCGGCGGATCGAGGCCGATCGGATCGTGCTCGAGCGTGGAGAGACCCCAACCGGCCCCGACGTCCTGCACGTGGACTGCACCGCGCTCGGCCTGAGCGACGCCCCCGCCACGCCGATCTTTCAGCCCAGTCGGATCGTGCTCCAGCCGGTACGGCACCTCTCGCCGTGTTTCAACGCAGCCATCGTCGGCTTCGTGGAGGCTCACCGGGACGACGACGCGGACAAGAACCGGCTCTGTCCACCCAATCCCTACGCCAGCAGCATCGAGGACTGGCCGCGCATGATCAGCCGCACGTGGAGAACGGAGGGGCGGTGGTTGAACGAGCCCGACCTCTCAGCGTGGGTGGCCAACAGCCGGCTGAACCTGCTGCGTGCGCTTCCCGACCACGCGGCGGAGCCGTCCGTGCAGACAGCGGTCAAGCGATATCTAACGCACGTCAGAGCGGCGATCGAGCGGCTGAAGCAGCTGGACGGATCGAGCTCATCAAGGGGTGAAGAGAGCGGTGCGGGCGGCCCGGGAGCCGGACGTTGAGACCTCAGAGACGTCTCTGACCGCTAGGGCATGCGGTCCTCGACGACCTCGTAGAAGCCGTCGGCGCCGACCGACTCGACGTACGGCGCGATCGTCGCCTGCTGGTCCTGGTAGCCGACTTGCGCCGCATTGGCACGCAGCTCCTCGAGCGTGCCGTCGAAGAATCCGAAGCAGATCACCTCGTCGGGGTCCTGCACGCCCCGGACCATGTTGAAGTGCCGCCAGCCTGCGGGCATTTCGCCGCTGGTGACGGGCTGCATGAACGCCTCCCTGAACTGGTCGAAGCTGCCGGGCTTGAGCTTGCGGACAGTCAGTGCGCAAATCACGACATACCTCCTCGGACGCTCGGATGAGCGGTCGCGACCATTCGCGCCGCCGAGCGATCCTAGCCCAGTGGCGGGCCGCCGGGATCTGTGGGTCTCAAGGCCGCGACCGGAACCGCGCAGGCAATCGGACGGGCGGGCGCCAGATGCCAGTGCATGGCCTGCAGCATGTGCCCGAACGCGCTGGGATGGCGCGGGGCGATCTCGGCGACGAGTGCGAGCGCGCCGAGCGCGTGGCGTTCGTACTCGCCGTCGCCAGTCAGCTGCGTCATGCGCAGCAGGCCGACGGCGGCGCTGGATGAGCCGGAGGGGATGGGGGAGTCCTCCAGATCCTTGCGCCGCACGATCAGCGCTTCACCGTCCGATGCCGTCGAGAAGAAGCCGCCGCCCTCGGGGTCCGCGAAGCGGGCGATCAGCTCGTCGGCCAGGTCGATCGCCTGGTGGAACCAGCGCTCCTCGCAGCTCGCTTCAAACAGCGCAATCAGTGCCTCCAGCAGGAACGCGTGGTCCTCCAGGAAGGCGTCGATCTTCGCCTGCCCGTGGTTATACGTGCGCAGCAGCCGGCCGCGATCGCCCGCCAGGGCGGAGCCGTGCTCGCGCAGCTCTCCTTGCACGAACTCCGCGCACGCAATCGCCGCCTGCATGTACCGGTGACCGAGCGCCTCCGCCCGGCCTGATAGCGCCGCCCCGTCACTCGACCCGTCCGCCCGCGCGAGCGCCGCGCTCGCGTCCGCCAGCGCACAGATCATCAGCGCGTTCCAGCCCGTCAGGCGCTTGTCGTCAAGCGCCGGACGGGGCCGTCGTTCGCGTGCCTGGAGTAGACGCTCGCGGATGCGCTCGCGCACCGACGGCTCGGGTTCGGGTCCACGGCCCTGCAACACGTTCAGGCCCGGCTGGGGGGATCGAGTCCCACCCACCCCATCCTGGAAGTTGCCCTGCTCGGTCGCTCCCAGCCACGCGATCGCCGCCCGTGCGTCCTCGCCAAGGATCTCGTGAAGCTGCGCGACTGTCCACACGTAGAACGCGCCCTCAACTCCATCCGAGTCGGCGTCCAAAGCCGAGTAGAAGCCGCCCTCCGGGCCGCGCATCTCGCGCAGCGCCCAGTCGAGCGTGCTCTCGCAGACCTCGAGCAGCCGCTCGTCTCCCGAGAGTTGCCAGCCGTGCAGATATGCGCGTGCGAGCAGCGCATTGTCATAGAGCATCTTCTCGAAGTGCGGCACCGTCCAAGTCGCGTCCACGCTGTAGCGCGCGAATCCGCCGCCGATCTGATCGTGGATGCCGCCCGCGGCCATCGCATGCAGCGTCGTCAGCGACATCGCGCGCTCGCCGCGGGCGAGTAGGAACTCGAGCACCGGCGCCTGCGGGAACTTCGGCGCGTGGGTGGGTGGGCTCGCGAATCCGCCGTGGCGCGCGTCGAAGCTCTCAGCCAGCCGCGCCACCGCTTCCTCCAGCGCGCTCTCGCGCGGCGGCTCGCCGGAGGGCAGCAGCCGCGCGGCGCCCGACAGGCGCTCGCGCAGGCGCTCGCCGCCCGCGCGGAGCTCCTCGCGGTTGGCCTCCCAGGACTCCGCGATCGCCTGCAGCACCTGCGTCCACGCCGGCATCCCCTGGCGCGGCTCCGGCGGGAAGTACGTGCCTCCGTAGAACGGCAGCTGCTCGGGCGTCAGGAACACGTTCAGCGGCCAGCCGCCGCGGCCGGTCATTCCCTGGACCGCCTCCATGTACAGCGCGTCCACGTCCGGGCGCTCCTCGCGGTCGACCTTCACGCACACGAAGCACTCGTTCATCAGCGCCGCCGTCGTGGGATCCTCGAAGGACTCCCGCTCCATCACATGGCACCAGTGGCATGCCGAGTAGCCGATCGACACCAGCAGCGGCCTGTCCTGCTCGCGCGCGCGAGCGAGGGCCAGCGGGCCCCACGGTAACCAGTCGACCGGGTTCTCCGCATGCTGGCGCAGGTACGGGGAGCTCTCCTGCGCGAGCGCGTTGGGCATCGGCTCAGCGTAGGCGCAGGCGCGCGAGCAAGCCGTGGATCGCAGCGCCCGCTGGCCATTCAGCCGCGTTGGCGCGCGACAGCCGGACCTTCGCGATGCTGACGTCGAAGCGCCTGCCGCCGAGGGCGCCCGTCACCTGCTGGGAGGTTCCGCCGTAGTGCACCGTCCCCGCCGCGGCCTGCGCTCCCGAGATGGTTATGTCAGCCGCCTGCAGGCGGCCGCTCCGCACCGGGAACCTGGCGCTCAGCCGCACGCCGGGGACGAACGACAGATCCTTGAGGATCGCCGCCGAGGAAGTCAGCTTGGCGTAGCCGCCATGCAGGCCGCCGAAGCTCGAGCCGCTCGGCAGTTCCTGATCGGCCTGCAGCGTCGCCGCGATCACCTGGCGGTTGAGATCGACGAGCGTGTCCAGCACCGCCACCAGGGTTTTCCCGGGCTTGCCGGGGAGGCTCGCCGGCGGGTGCACCGACGCGAGCCTGGTTGGGGTCACGGGGGTCGGCGCGAACTGGTTGACCGTGCTCGCGCACGGCTGCACCGAGCCGCCTGAGAAGAACGCGCTGACAGCCTGCGCGGAGCAGTTGCTGAGGTCGCTTCCCAGCACCGAGTGGCCGGTGAACGGAACGAGCAGCAGCTGCGCGTCGGGGATCATCGCCGCCACCCGGCGCGCGTCCGCGGTGGGGGTCCTCAGGTCCTGCTCGCCGGAGAGGATCAGCGTCGGCACGTTCGGCAGCGCGCCCACAGGCGGCGGTGGCGGCGAGGCGTCCGGCCAACCCGAACATGCGGAGACGAGGCTGTTGGCGTACGCGGTGCTCGCATCGAACGGGTGGAAATCGCTCGCCGGCTGGGCATGCAGGAACGCGAGCGCTTCGGTCAGTCGTGTCGCCGGCGGGGCGCCGCGCTGCCACGGGAACGGGGTCTCCTCGCACGTGGTGGTCGCGAACAGCGCTTCGTCCACCTCCTGCGAGCGTTCGCCCGGGCTTTCGATCGGCACCGTCGGGATCAGTCCCTGGGCGAGCAGCTGCAGGCGCAGCAGTGGGTCGGCGTTGTGGGCCAGCGCCGAGCGCACCGCCGCGGGCAGCAGCGCGCGCAGCGCCGGGTTCAGGTCGCCCGCGTCGAGGATGTCCAGCAGGCCCTGCTCGTCCAGCGTGCTCGCGTGGCGCTTGCCCGCGCCGTCGTACACGGAGCCGCTGAGGAGATGCCCGCGCAGCCGCGCTGCCAGCGTGGCGAGGTCGCCGAGGGGGTTGGCGGTGATGCCCGTGCACGCACCGTTCGCGCACAGCTCTTCGAGCACGCCCGTGATCGCCTGGAAGGTGGGAATCGCGAACGGTTCCTGGCCTTCCGGTGGCACCACCGAGTCGAGCACCAGTGCCTGCACGTTCTGGGGGTAGCTCTGCGCGTATTGCAACGCGACCTTCGTGCCGTAGGAGGTGCCGTACAGGACGAGCTTTTCATAGCCGCCCGCCTGCCTGAGGGCCTCGATGTCCTGCACCGATTCCTCGCTCGTATAGGCGCCGCGGGCTGGTCCGATCTGCGCGGCGCACTGTTGGAAGAGCTGACCGACGGGCGCCGTCGAGAACACTTCAAAGGCCGAGCAGCTGAGCGGGTTCGAGGCGCCCGTGCCGCGCTGGTCGAACACGAGCAGGTCGCGCGAGCCCAGTGCCGGGGCGATCGCCTGGGCGATGAATCCCGCCAGCGGCAGCGCCGCCTGGCCGGGTCCGCCGGCGAGCGCCACGACCGCGTCGCGGCTGGGGGCGGCGCCGGCCAGCTTGCGCTCGACGCTCAAGGAGATCGACCCTGCCAGCCCGCCTGTGCGCGCGAGCGCCACGGGCAGCGACGCGCATTCGTATCCGCTCGCGCTCGCGCAGGGGATGAAGCTAAGGCCCGAAGCGGGCGAGGAGCTGGGAAAGCAGGCGAGCAGCGCTGCGGGCAGCAGGACCCCCAGAGTCAGCGTGCGAACTCGCCTGCGCATCGTCCCCGACAATAGCCGCACTCGCGAGCGAGGCTGCCGGCAGCACGACGTGGCGGCCTTCCAGCGTCCCCACGAGCGAGCGGTGTGGCCCGCGCCGCAGCGTGCCCGCCGCGGCGCTCGACCCGCCGATGCGCAGGTCGTCGGCGTTCGTCTGCAGCGTTCCGGAGATCGTCACGCCGGGCACGTAGGAGTAGCCGTGCAGATCCAGCGCTCCTTCGCTCACGGCCGCCCAGCCGGCGCGCAGGCCGCCGATGCGCAGCGCCGGCGTCGCCGAGATGCCTTCCAGCGACCCGTCGAGCGTCAGCGCCAGCTCGAGCTGGCGGATGTAGTCGCGCAGCGTCAGCGCGACCGCGTGCAGCGTGCGTCCGGCCCGCCCGCGGTAACCCGTCGCCGCGGATATCAGCGACAGCCGCGCGGGCGGCAGCGGTGGGGGCCGCAGGCCGGGCGGCGTCGGCGTGTTCGCGCAGGGCTCGATCGGCTTTGCCGCGAACAGCGCCTGCAGCGCTTCGCTCGCGCACGAGCCGCGCTCATCGGTCAGCACCGAATGGCCGGTGCCGGGCACGACCAGCAGGTGCGCGTCGGGGATCGCGGCCGCGACTTCGCGCGCGTTGGACGTCGGAGTGCGCAGGTCGTCCGCGCCGCTGAGGATCAGCGCCGGCACGTTGGGCAGCGACGAGCTCTCCGAGGGTGGCGCCGGCGTGGCGAACTGCCAGTGCGCGCACGCTTCCACGTCGCTGAGTGCCAGCGCGACGGCGGCGGTGAAAGGCGCGAATGCGCTCGCCCCCAGCGCCCGCGCCGCCGCGCGCGCCTGCGCGACCCGCGCGTTTGGGGCGGCCGCACGGCTCCACGGGAAGTCCTGCTCTTCGCACGTCGTCGCGTAGTACAGCGGCGTGTCGAAGTCTTCCCCGCCTTCCCCGCCGCCGTTCGCGAGCGCTTCCAAAAGGCGCGCGAGCGGAGCTGTGTCGTGCCTGGCGGCGGCCGCCACAGCTGTCAGCAGTTCCGCGCGCAGCAACGGCGAGAAGTCGCCCGCGAGCAGGATCTCCAGCAGCTCCCGAGATGACATGGAGATGCTGTGCGCGTGCCCGCGCCCGTCGATCGCGCGTCCGCGTAGCGGCGCTCGATTCATCTGCCCGACCACCCGCGCCAGGTCCGCGACAGGGTTGGCGGTTACCTGTGCGCACGCCCGCAGCGCACACAGCTGGCGCAGGATACGCGGCACCGCGGCGAATGTCGGGCGCTGCAGCGGTTCCGGGCCGTTCGGCGGCACAACCGAGTCGAGCACCAGCGCTTCCACGTGGCTGGGGTACTGCTGCGCGTACTCCTCCGCCACCTTCGTGCCGTAGCTCGTGCCGTACAGGACCAGCTTTTCATAGCCTCCCGCCGCGCGGATCGCCTCGAGGTCAGCGACCGTGTCTGCGGTCGCGTAGAAGCTGCGGGCCGCCCCCAGCTGGCCGGAGCACGCTTCGATCAGCGCATCGAAGGACGGGTACAGGTCGGGGCGTTCAAAGGCGTGGCAGGACAGTGGATCGGACAGGCCGATGCCGCGCTGGTCGAACACGATCAGGTCGCGCGTGGACGCGATCGGGCCGAGCAGTTCGTCGAACGCTTCCGCGAACGGCAGCGCAGGCTGTCCCGGTCCCCCGGCAAGCGCGACGATCGCGCTGCGCGCTTCTCCCACCGGCGCGCGGTGGCGGCGGATCGCCAGCGTGATCGTGCCAGGCGTTCCACCGCTCGGGTCCAGCGGCACGGTCAGGTGCCCACACGCGAAGTCGTTGCTTTCCTTGCACGGCGCGAACGCGATCTGGGCGTGTGCCGCGCTGGGGGCGGAGAGGTACGCGCATAGCGCCAGGGACGCCGCGAGCGATCGCCACCGAGAGCGCATTGATCGGAATCTATTGTCCAGCTCGGCGTCGCGCCACCGGTTTCTCGCCCGTGTCCAATATTGTGCACGCGCCGTCGGCGATCGCCGTGTCGTGTGCGCCGGTAGTGTCTGCCCACCGATGGCCGGCGAGCGCGAGACAGTCCACGCACCGGGGGCGCCCCCGGCGATCGGCCCGTACAGCCACGCCGTTCGCAGCGGCCAGCTGCTGTTCTGCTCGGGGCAGATACCGTTGGACCCCGCCACCGGGGAGGTGGTCGGCGAGACGCCCGCCGAGCAGGCGCGCCGCTGCTTGGAGAACCTGCGGGCCGTCTGCGACGCCGCCGGCACGACCCTCGATCGTGCGTTGCGCATGACCGTGTACATGACAGACCTCAGTGCATTCGCCGCAGTCAACGAGGTCTACGCCGAGTTCTTCGCCGGGGATCAGCCGCCCGCGCGTGTGACGGTCGGCGTCTCCGCCCTGCCCCGGGGGGCACAGGTCGAGATCGACGCGATCGTCGTGCTCGGCTGAGCTACGAGGAGAGTCGCCGCTCGGCCGAGCTACGAGAGGACCGGCGCCACCGAAGCCGTCGCGGTGTCGTCGCGCTCCGCCGTGTCCGGCTCGGGCGTCTCCTGCTCAGCGCCCCGCAGCGCGCGGCTGAGCAGTTCCCACAAGATCGTGCGTTCGCCCGTGTCGAGCGCCTGCAGCACTTCGTCCTCGATCGTTTCCTGCGCGTGCTCGGCGCGTCCCAGCGCACGGGCGCCAGGCGCTGTCAACTCGACCAGATGGCGCCTGCGGTCCACGGGGTCGCGCCGTCGCGCCACATAGCCGAGGTCCTCGAGCTCGTTCAGCAGCAGCACCACGTTGTTGGCGTCCATGCACAGCGCCTCCGCGAGCTCCTGCTGCGGTCCGCCGTCATGATCGCGGACATAGCTGAGCGCCATCAGGTGGCGCATGTGCATGCCGAGCAACTCCTCCGTGCTGCGCCTGTACACCTGCTTGGCAAGTCGCGTGAGCAGGGCCATGGAACCCGGCGCGCACGCTCTCCCGTCGCCCATATCAGAAACCTTACACGCCACTTCGCATCAGTCGTCACTATACCAGCCATCATAAAGTCTCCATAGATCATCCCTGTTGAGTGGATGATCCCTGCTATGGTGTTCCCCAAGCCATCGAAGGGAGCACCGAATGAGCACCTCAGCCACAGCCTCAGCCACGGCCACCGACGAGCGGACCGACCGCTCGCACGTTGGCGTAGACACGGCGAGCGCGCGCGAGCGTCGCCGCTGGATAGCGCTGGGCGTGCTGTGCCTGGGCCAGCTGATGATGGTGCTCGACGCGACGATCGTCAACGTCGCACTGCCCTCGATCCAGCACGAACTGCACTTCACGCAGGCGAACCTCACGTGGGTGATAGACGGCTACCTGATCACCTTCGGCGGCTTCCTGCTGCTCGCCGGGCGCTTCGGCGACCTGGTCGGGCGCAAGAAGGTGTTCCTCGGGGGGCTCGTCCTGTTCGTCGTGGCCTCGATCGTGTGCGGGGTCGCGGGCAGCCAGGCGATGCTGATCGGCGCCCGCCTGGTCCAGGGTGTCGGCGGCGCGGTCGCCTCGAGCGTGATCCTCGCGATCATCGTCACCGAGTTCCCCGAGCGGGTCGAGCAGGCCAAGGCGATGGGCATGTACGCGTTCGTGTCCGCAGGCGGCGGCTCGATCGGGCTGCTCGCCGGCGGCGCGCTCACGCAGTCGCTGTCCTGGCACTGGATCTTCTTCGTCAACGTGCCCATCGGCGCGATCGCGCTGCTGCTCGGCTGGGTCCTGATCGAGGAGAACGAGGGCATCGGGCTCTCAGGCGGCGTGGACGTGCTCGGCTCGATCCTGATCACGCTCGCGACCATGGTCGGCGCGTTCGCGATCGTCAAGTCAAGCGAATACGGTCTGCGCTCCGCGCGCACGCTCGGCGCCGGCAGCGCCTCGCTGGTCCTGCTCGGCGCGTTCCTCGCGCTGGAGGCGCGCCTGACCAACCCGATCATGCCGCTGCGGATCCTGCGCCTGCGCATGCTGATGGGCTCGAGCCTCGTCCGCGGCCTGCTCGTCACCGGCATGTTCTCCGCGTTCTTCCTCGGCGCGCTGTACCTGGAGCGCGTGCTCGGCTATGACGCGATCGACACGGGCCTCGCGTTCATGCCGCTGACGATCGCCATCGCGATCATGTCGATGGGCGTCTCCGCGCGCCTGGTCGAGCGCTTGGGGTCGGTTCCCACGCTGGCCGCCGGCCTGGTTGGGATCGTCGTCGGGCTGCTGGCGCTCGCCACCCAGGGCGTGCACGCGAGCTACTTCCCCGGCCTGTTCCTCGCATTCCTCGCGCTTGGCCTCGGGGCGGGGGCGTCCTTCCTGCCGCTGCTCACGATCGGGATGGCCGACGCGCCGGCGCGTGACGCGGGGCTCGCCTCAGGGATCATCAACGTCTCCGTGCAGCTGTTCGGCGCGATCGGGCTGGCCACGCTCGGGACGATCGCAACCGACCACACCAAAGCGCTGAGTGCGGCCGGGCATCCACTCGCCAGTGCGTTGACCGGCGGCTACCACCTCGCCTACATCGTCGCCGCGGCGTGCGTGGCCGGGGGCATCCTCGCCGCATTCCTCGTGCTGCGCCCGCCCGCTGCGCTGGTCGTGCAGGAGACCGAGGAGGTCGAGCGTGAGCAGGGGGGCGCGGAGCTGGTGGCCGCGTAGCGCATCAGGCGCCAAGCTACTGGTACAGATTTGGTACCATTTTGGGATGAGCAAGCAGATCGCCGTACGCCTCTCAGACGAGCTCGTGGAGTTCGTGGACCGGGCCGTCGCGGCCGGCAGCGCTCCCAGCCGTGCCTCGGTGGTCACACGAGCGCTTGAACGTGAGCGCCGGCGTGCCGTCGCCGAAAAGGATGCCGAGATCCTTGCCCGTGTCGGCCCGGACCCCGAGCTTGCCGGGCTGGCCGAGCACGCAGTGGGCATGCCGCCCGCGCTTGCGTGATGCGCCCGATCCACGTCGCGCAACTCGACAAGGCGCGGCCGGTTCTGGTCCTCACCCGTGAGCTCGTGCGTCCATACCTGGCGACGGTCACGGTCGCGCCGATCACGACCACGATTCGTGGACTGTCCACCGAGGTGAGGGTTGATGCGGCCAACGGACTCTCGGGACCGTCGGTCGTGAGTTGCGACAACGTCACGACGATCCCAGCCGAGGCGATGCGGGAGCAGATCGGCGTGCTGTTAGATCGTCAGGAGCCGCATCTCAGCGAGGCGATTCGGGCTGCGTTCGACCTCGCCTGATCGGCTGACTTCACGACGCCCGCAGCTCCGCGCGCCTGATCTTGCCACTGGCTGTCTTCGGCAGCTCGTCGACGAAGTCGATGATGCGCGGGTACTTGTAGGGGGCGGTCGCGCGCTTGACGTGCTCCTGCAGCTCGCGAACCAGCTCCAGCGAAGGCGTGTAATCGCCGTCGCGCAGGACCACCACCGCGCGCACGACCGCTCCGCGTTCCTCGTCCGGGGCCGCCACCGCCGCGGCTTCCGCGACCGCCGGGTGGGCGACGAGCGCGGACTCCACCTCGAACGGTCCGATGCGGTAGCCCGCGGAGACGATCACGTCGTCGGCTCGCCCCTCGAAGTAAAGCCAGCCGTGCTCGTCTTCGCTCACGCGATCGCCCGTGCGCCATGGGCGGGTGCGATCGGATGCGCGGTCAGCGATCTGCCACGTGCCGTTGTGTCCGCGCCGCACGTGCTCGCCGAGGTAGCCCAGGAAGAACGTCGGCACGCTCGGCGGGTCGACCGTCAGCTCGCCGTCCACGATCGTCAGGCTCATCCCCGGAAGCGCCCTGCCCATCGAGCCGGGACGAGCGGGGGTGCCCAGCGGCGTGCCTGTCGTCTGGCCGATCTCCGTCTGTCCGTACCCGTCGCGGATCTCCAGGCCCGTCGCCTCGCGCCAGGCGCGCAGCACCTCGGGGTTCAGCGCCTCGCCGGCGGCGACCATTGCGCGCAGGTGCGCGAACGGGCGCAGCGTCGCGCGCTTGGCGATCACGCGGTACTCGGTCGGCGCCATGCACAGCACGTTCACGCGCTCGCGCTGCAGCAGCTCCAGGCGCTCGTCAGGGTCGAAGCGCGCGTCGTGCAGCAGCGCCGCGGCTCCCGACAGCCACGGCGCGATGAACACGTTGCGCGCGGACTTCGACCAGCCGCTGGCCGCCGTGCACCACACCAGCTCGCCCAGGCGCGCGCCCAGCCAGTGCTCGGCCTGCACGCGCTGGCCGGCCAGGTAGCGCTGCGCGTGCACGACCGCCTTCGGCTCGCCCGCCGTGCCACTCGTGAACGTGATCAGGCACGGGTCCGCATCGTTCAGCTCGACCGCCTGCGCGCGCTCGCCCGCGAACAGGCTCTCGTCGGGCACGTACACGACGTCCACCCCAGCCGCTCGCCCGGCGGAGCGCTCGCGATCTGCCGGGCGAGCGCCGGTCGGCTGCTCGCCCGCCGCCTCGAGCTCGGCGCGGTTGCGCTCGTCGGCGACGATCAGCGCCGGCTCGGCCACGTCGATGCGTAGCCGGAGATCCTTCGCGCGCAGCTGCTCGGTGCACGGCAGCACCACCGCGCCGACGCGAAAGCACGCCAGCATCGTGAGCACCCATTCCGGGCGGTTGCCGATCAGCGTCATCACCACGTCGCCGCGGCCGACCCCGCGGCGCTGCAGCGTCCCGGCGAGTCGGGCCGAGCGCTCCGCCACCTCGCCGAAGCTCCACTCGCGCCGGGCGCCGTCGCGCGCGAGCTCCACCATCGCCAGGCGCTCGCGTGGGCTCGCATCGACGATCTCCCGGACGAAGTTCACGCGGGCATTCTCGCGCAGTGCGCCCTGGTCTCACGAAATCAACATCGGCGCCAGCTGGTGGTCGGCCACAAGGGCAAACTCGTCGTTCACATCCTGACGGGCAGCCAGGCGGGCATCGAGCTCCACTGCGACATGTCATGGACGGGAGAAATCTGGAACCCGGTGTCCGGTCCCGGCGAAGACCGCATGACCGAAGCCGCGTTCTCGGATTGCGAGAGGACGCCCGCGAGATGCGGCGATCACCCCCCGGTGCTCGCGCTGGGGCTGCCGTGGCACTCCGTGCTGTTCAGGGACCCGCCCGAAGAGGGCAACGACGACATCGAAGGGGTGCAGCTCGAGCTGAGCTGCGCGCCAGGCGAAAGCAGCGTCGTCCAAGGACAGCTCATCGGGCATCCGACCCGCACGAACAGCCACCTGAGGGGCCTGTTGAAGAGCAGCGACGGGTCCGTCGAAGCGGAAGTCGAAACCTCCATCAAAATCAAGCACCGCGGGGATCACAAGATCAAAATCGGCCCCTAGCGGGTAGCGGCAGGGGAGCAACGTCGGCCACGGCGCCGTTCGATCCCGTACCCGACGCGCCGGCTGGCCTGGCGGTGACCGGTATTCTGCGAGGCACCGACAGCGACAGCCAGACCCCGAACCCGGAGCCCTGATCAGATGGCCGTAGCCGCCTCCCAGTACACCGAGAAGACCGACGAGCAGAAGGCGATCACCGAGATGGTGCACCAGTTCGCCGATGAGCAGATCCTGCCCAACGCGGAGCACTTCGACCACGAGGACACCTTCCCGGAGCCGATCGTCGAGCAGATGAAGGAGCTGGGGCTGTTCGGGGTGACGATCCCCGAGGAGTACGGCGGCATGGGCCTGGACCTGACCACCTACGCGATGATCGTCGAGGAGCTCTCACGCGGCTGGATCTCGATCTCGGGCGTGATCAACACGCACTTCATCGGCTCCTACCTGCTGATGAAGTTCGGTAACGACGAGCAGAAGCAGAAGTACCTGCCGCGCATGGCCACCGGCGAGATCCGTGCCGCGTTCTCGCTGTCAGAGCCCGAGCTCGGCTCGGACGTGCAGGCGATCAAAACGTCCGCCAAGAAGACCGACGACGGCACCTACGAGATCAACGGCCAGAAGATGTGGGTGACCAACGGCCTGCTCT
>Ga0116215_1001788_pt1 | contig 13859 bp, 10 predicted proteins | sample Sb_taG_7_FD_89698 | JGI IMG/M metagenome (GOLD analysis project Ga0116215, IMG submission 89698) | Peat soil microbial communities from Weissenstadt, Germany - Sb_50d_2_FS metaG | ecosystem: Environmental > Terrestrial > Soil > Wetlands > Peat | place: Germany: Weissenstadt | collected 2010-09-21 | reverse complement strand
CGCCGTGGTGGAGGAGTCCCTCGTCGATCTCCTGCTCTCGCAACGGGTGATCGTGGTGTGTGCCGGGGGCGGAGGAGTGCCTGTCGTTCGGGACCCGAACGGTCAGTTGCGCGGCGTCGAGGCCGTGGTGGACAAAGACCGGACCTCGGCCATTCTGGCAGTAGCGGTCAAGGCGGACGCGCTCCTCCTCCTCACCGACGTCCCCGGGGTGGTTGCCGGGTTCGGCACGCCGAGCGCGCGCACCATCGGCCGTAGCACGCCGGGCGAGTTGCGCCGGCTCGAGCTCCCCGCCGGGTCGATGGGACCGAAGGTCACCGCCCTGTGCGAGTTCGCCGAGACGACGGGCCGCTTCGCCGCCATCGGGGCGTTGGAGGACGTCGAGTCGGTCTTGTGCGGCGACGCCGGCACGAGTGTCGGTGGCTGACCTGCTCCGACCGGGGACGACCTCGGGGTAACCGGGGCAGAGCACCCGGTTGCACCGGAGAGCGCCCCGGTCTCCCGCTCCGAATTGTCAAGCGGTCCGCTGCATGAAGACCTTGAGCGCACCGGTCTCCCCGGCACGAGCGAAGGTGTCATAGGCGTCCATGGCGTGGTCGAGGCCGAACCGGTGCGTCGTGAACCGGGTGGGATCGATGCGTCCCGCGCTGATCAGCCGAAGCAGCGTCGGGATGCTCGAGGTGTCGACCAGGCCGGTGGTGATGGTCACGTCCTTGATCCACAACGACTCGAGGTGCAGCGACACCGGCTTGCCGTGGACACCCACGTTGGCGACGTGCCCGCATGGGCGCACGAGCTCGGTGCACAGCTCGAAAGTCTCGGGCACGCCCACGGCCTCGATCGTCACGTCGGCCCCGAGCCCCCCCGTCAATTCCCCGATGGTGTCGGCCGCCTCTTCCGGTGACACCGCACGGTCCGCCCCGAATTCGAGCGCCAGGTCACGACGACTCGCTACGGAATCGATGGCCACGACGGCAGCAGGCGAGAACAACGAGGCTGCGACCAGCGCGGAGAGGCCGATGGGCCCGCAGCCGACGATCGCCACGACGTCGCCGGGTCGGACACCTCCAGCGAGCACACCAACTTCGTATGCGGTTGGCAGGATGTCTGCGAGGTAGAGCACCTGCTCATCGCTTGCTCCTTCGGGAACGGGGTAGGTCGAGTTGTCAACGAAGGGAACGCGGGCGTACTCCGCCTGGACTCCGTCGATCAGGTGCCCGAAGATCCAGTCGCCACCCCCGAGGCACTGGCCGAACCGGCCCTCCCGACAAAAGCGGCAGTGCCCGCATGCCGAGATGCACGACAACAGCACCCGGTCCCCCTCGCGACGGCTGTGGACGCCGGTGCCACGCTCGATGACGGTGCCCACGGCCTCGTGACCGAGTATCCGCCCTGGGTCACCGCGGGGACGTCGCCCTTCAAGATATGGAGATCCGTGCCGCAGATGGTCACCGAGTCGATCCGCACGATGGCATCGGTGTCCGCCTCCATCTTGGGATCGGGAACCTCGTCCCAACTCTTCTCACCAGGCCCGTGATAGATGAGCGCGCGCATGACAGCCTCCGGATCGTCTTTCGACTCCCATCGTCGCCCATGCCGGGGGCGCGGCTCTAGGGGCAAAGGTCCCTGCCTGGGGCCGCCGCGCCCCACCCGCGAGCCAGGAGTCTCCGACCGGCCCCACTGGGGGCCGGTTACCGAAGTCGGACGGTGGGTCTCGACCGCCCTGGTGTCGTCCTCGGATCGGCCCGCGGTTCGGCGCGATCACACGAGGCGGCGGCGTCCACGAGCTCGCCGAGCGCGCTCGGGATGGCCCCGGCGAGGTCCCATGCTCTGGGCACGAGATCCGGACAGGTGATGATGCCGAAGCCCACGCGATCGTCCTGCGAGAGAACGGTGACATTGAGCGCCGCTCCGTCGGTGATGGGCCCAAAGGGGTAGAAGCCCACGACGCGTGCCCCCGCCATGTAGAGGGGGACGGGGGGCCCAGGGACGTTCGAGAGGATGAGGTTGTGGATCACGGGATGATGATCGGCGAGGCGAAGGGTCGAATAGAGCCGGGCCCCCACACCGAGGGCATTCAGCCAGCAGAGCTCCGCCCAGCGCATGAGGGTGTCGGAGCCGACCATGGTGTGGATCTCCTTGGCCCGGGTATTGGCCAGGGCGATTCTCTGGAGCCGCTCGACGGGGTCTTTCTCGTCGGTGGCGAGTGTCGAGAACATCACCGAGAGCTTGGTCGTTCCCGCTCGTTCGGTGGTCTGATCGTGCACCGACACCGGAACCGCCGCCAGAAGCGGCCGATCCGGCAGTTCGCCCCGATCTTCGAGATAGTGGCGAAGGGCTCCACCCATCACGGCCGTGATCACGTCGTTGACGGTCACACCGAAGGCGCGTTTCACATCCTCGATGTCAACCAGCCTGACGTCGACAAAGGCTACGGACCGGCGGGCCGTGATCGTGGCGTTGAACGATGTACGGGGTGCGTCGAAGGGCCTTGCCATCGGCGCGTCACGATCGGGGTGACGACCGAGATGCCACAATGTGGCGGTCAGTCGACTGGCCGTCTCCGGTACCAGGCGGGCGAGCGCCAGAGGCTCGGCAAGCCGACCCGCCAGGCCGCGCCCGAGCAGCTGCATCGGGTTCGGTGTCTTGCTGGTCTGGCCCCTGTGCCTCGACGAAGCAGGCCGGGGTGCCGGCACGGGTTCGAGATCGAGCAGGCGCCCCATGATGTTGGCAGCCGAGATACCGTCGATGATCGCATGATGCATCTTCACGACGACGGCGATGCGTCCCTTGGCCAGCCCTTCGATCACCGAGATGTCCCACAGAGGTCGGTCGCGGCGCAGCTTCCGGCTGGCGATGGCGCCTACGCAGTCGGCCAGGGCCCGGTCATCGCCCGGAGGATCGAGGACGACATGGCGGAGGTGGTGGTCGAGGTCCAAATCGGGATCGTGTTCCCAGAACGGTCGGCCCAAGTGCAGGGGGGAAGCGGCGAGCTTCTGATGCACAGCGCGGATCGTCGGCAATCGTTCGGACAACATCGACCGGACACGGTCGTAGGAGTATCCCGACGGCATCGTGGACGGATCAAGGATGAGAAGTCCACAGACGTGCAGGTGGGTCGTAGGTGTCTCGCAGTAGAGGAACGCGCCGTCAAGGCCGCCGAGGCGCGCCATCAAGACCTCTCGCTCGCTGGACCTGCGACGTTCGTGGCCGGAGTGGCCTTTGTCGATCGAACCCACCCGTCAATTATCCGGTGGGAAAACCACGCTGACAGTGGCAAAGGTCCCAAAGTGCCAACGTGCTTCCTGTCGAGGAGGCGCTAGGGGATCGGCACCTGCCACGTGAGTGATGTCCCGCCGGCGTCGAGGTTCTCGACCACCAGTTGTCCGTGGAGCTTCTCGGCCCGGCGGCGCAGGTTCACGAGTCCGAGCCCCCCCTCACCTGTCTCGCTCGTGCCCAGTCCCCGGCCGTTGTCGATGACCTGAAGGGTGCACAGCCCGCCTCTCACGGTGAGATGCACGCTCGCCTCAGACGCGTGAGCATGGCGGCCGACGTTGGTCAGCGCCTCCCGCACCGTGGCCAGAAGATGCTCGGCGACCTCGTCCGAGACCGCCGCGTCCACAGGCCCGTCGATCGCCGTCCGGACCTCGAAGCCCACCACCCCGTTGAGGTCCCGTACCAGCGCCAGGAGCGTTGCTCGGACCCCTTGCTCGATGGCCGACGACCCGAGCTCGTAGATGGTCGAACGTACCTGACGGATGGTGGCGTCGAGATTCGAGACCGCCTCTTTGAGCCGATCCGCCAATCCCGCAGCCTCGGCTGCTCCGGCCATGCTCTGGAGCGAGAGCGTGACTGCGAAGAGACGTTGGATCACCGTGTCATGCAGATCCCGAGCGACGCGGTCGCGATCTTCGTAGACCGCAACATCTTGGACGCGCTGATGGAGACGAGCGTTCTCGATGGCGATCCCCGCCGCCAGGGCGAGAGCTGCCACCAGTGCCTCGTCGTCATGAGTGAACTCCGACCAGCCGATCTTGTCGGTGAGGTAGAGGTTCCCGTAGACCTCGTCGCGCACTTTGATCGGAACACCGAGAAACGACGCCATGGGAGGGTGGTTGGGGGGGAAGCCGAAGCTCTCGTCGTGCGAACCCAGGTTGCTCAACCGCAGAGGACGGGGGTCGGTGATCAGCAGACCGAGCACCCCTCGCCCCGTGGGCCGGGCCCCGATCTGCTTCTCTTGGTCGGGATCGAGGCCAACAGTGAGGAATTCGGCCAGAGCGGTGCGGTCGTCGTTCAAGACACCGAGAGCGCCATACCGAGCCGCCGTCATCGAGCACGCCTCCTCGATGAGATGGTGCAGAAGGACGGGAAGCTCGAGATCTGCTTCCAGGAGCAGGGTCGCCTCGAGCACCCTGCGGAGCTTGGCGGGGTCCTCGATCGAGCGAAATGGCACCACAACGAGCCTAGTGGAGGTCCCCCCGCTCTCGAGCGGAGGTCCTTCGGGCTCCGGAGGTGCTCAGCGCGGGTCAATCGGACCAGAAGATGACCCATCCTGAGGTGGGTTGCCTTCGTGATGGGCAATTGGGAGGATTGGCGGGTGACCGTGCGCGTGTTTCTCCTCGATGATCACGAGGTCGTCCGAACCGGCCTTCGAGCGCTGCTCGAGGCGAGCGAGGACATCGAGGTCGTGGGGGAAGCGGCGACCGTCGCGGAGGCGCTGGCCCGGATCCCTCCCACCCGGCCCGATGTGGCGATCCTCGACGTCCGGCTCCCTGACGGCAGTGGCGTGGAGGTGTGCCGGGAAGTTCGGTCCAATCTGCCCGAGGTTGCGTGCGTGATGCTCACGTCGTACGCCGATGATGAAGCGCTCTTCGCCGCCATCATGGCCGGCGCCGCGGGCTACGTGCTGAAGCAGGTCGAGAATACGGATCTCGTCGATGCCGTTCGACGTGTCGCCGCGGGCCAGTCGCTCCTCGACCCCGTTCTCACCGAGCGGGTGCTCGAGCGCCTGCGCGAGGGCCCTCAGGTGGATTCCCGGCTGGCCAGCCTCACCCATCAGGAGCGTCGGATCTTGGACCTCATCGCCGACGGTCAGACGAACCGACAGATCGCGGCTTCGATGTACCTCGCCGAGAAGACCGTGAAGAACTATGTGTCCAATGTGCTGGCGAAACTGGGCATGGAGCGACGCACGCAGGCTGCGACCTATGCCGCCAGGTTGGACGAGCGCACCCAAAGGGAATTGCGAGACGACGCTTCGGGTACGTAAGGATCGCTCTTCATCGGTGGCCCCATTTCAGCTGGGGCTCAGCTTCAGTCGGTTCATCGATCTGGTCGAGAGGGATTCCCCGAGACACCAGAGCCCGTTCGAGCCGAGTGCGCTCGGGTAGAGGACGGCTGAACCGTGCGACGCCGACTTCAATCCCGAGCAGTCGTGCCAGCTCGATGAGGGCGACGTCGTACGCCAGTTGGTCAGCGACGGCGGCCGAAGCCCAGTCAGGCTCTGTATATGACGACCTGTTGACGCTCAGTCGGTCCCGAGCTTTCACCAGTTGAGCGATAGCCTCCCCTGTCGTCGAGCTGTCATCTGAGGGGCTCTGGCTGAGGGCGTCGCTCAGGAGTTGCGCGTAGATGGACATGATCTCAACCCCTTCCTTGCGTCGGTGCGCCATGCGGACGATGCCCGGCGCCGGCGTGCCGGCCGGTGACGCAGGTGGTCATGATCCCGCCGGCGCGGTCGGGGTGGCGTCGAATTGCGCAGGACTTGAGGCTCCTGTGCGCGGTTTCGACCCAAGCCGATCGGAGATACCTGGCCCTGTCATGATTGTCCTTTGCGTCATGCTGTCATCTTCAGAGTGCGCGCCGACGCCCCGGGCAGCCAGAGCCAAAGGTCACAGGAATGGGTGCTCCGTGCCACGAGGAAGCCCTCACGGGGCGCCCGCGGCCGGCGGGATCAGGGTGAGCACCTCCTCGAACCCCTCGACCAGACACCCCATGAAGACCTCGATGTCGGGCACCGCGGCAGTGTCGACGGTGACCCCGATTTCGCAGGTACCGTCGTACGACAGCAAGGTGATATTGGCCGAGGCTCCGAGGGTGGGACCGAACGGCACGTATGCGGTCATGCGAGCGCCCGCCAGGTACACGGGGAACGCGATGCCCGGGACGTTGCTCGCCAGGAAGTCGACATGCTTCAGCATGCTCCCGACGACCTGCGGGGGAAGCAGATTTAGAGCCCCCGCGATGGTGTTGGCATGCGAGATCGAGGGCTCGCTTCGCGCCCGCCTGCAACGCGCCCCGATCGCCTTGATCCGAGCCATCGGGTCGGCCAGGCCGACGGGCACCTTGAAGCGTGCCAGAGTGATCCGGTTTCCGGCCGCCGGGTCCTCGGGCACGCGGATGCTGATGGGCAGGGTGACGCGGAGCTCGTCGACGGTCTGACCGTGATGCTCGTGGTACCGCCGGAACCCGGCGGTGACGGCTGCCAGGAAGCCGTCGTTCACGGACCCGCCCCCCGCGGCCGATGCCCGTTTCAGGTCGTCCAGGTCCACCTCGAGCATGGCGAGGCGTCGTCCCAGGCCGCGTCCGGTCATGATCGGAGAGAGCGTGTGGGAGACCGGCGCGACGGTCCGAGCGACCGAACGCATCGTCTCGATCGCGTCCCGTGCGCTGCGCACCGGATGCCGACCGCTTCGCCATAGCGAGGGGAGGGCTGTTCTCGCCTGGTGCCGGACAAACCCACCGATCATCCGACTCTGGTGGAGCACCGAGGCCGAGACGAGCTCCGAGGTCCCGCCGGTTGTCTCATCCGGAGCTTCAGGCTGAGCACCCTGGGAAGGTGGATCGGAGCTGGTGTCGAAGAGCGACAGCAGCAGGTGCATGCCTCCGATCCCGTCGGCCAGGGAGTGGTGGAGCTTCATCACCAGGGCTGCTCCTCCGCCCGTCAGTTCCTCGACGAGGGTGAACTCCCACAGCGGATGGGCCGTGTCGAAGCTCGCCATCGCCGCCCGGCGGGCCATGTCGATCACGGTGTCGGGCGTATGGGGTGCAGGGGTTCCCACTCTTTGCAAGTGCCGGGTCAGGTCGAACTCGGGGTCGAGGGTCCAGCGAGGCGTCGCCAGGCGACCGGGGGGTTCCACGGGCCGCCGACGGAAGATCGGTACCAGTCGGGTGGCCCGCTCGAGCCGATCGAAGAGGGCGGCCCAGTCCGGTGACCGGTCGAGCCATGCGACCGCCACGATCGTCGCCCTCAGGGCGGGATCGCTCTCCATGTACCAGGAGAACGCATCGCTCTCCCGCATGAACGCATCGACGCGACTAGACACGATCCTCCTCGGAGGTGGACCACTCCAAGTTGCTTTACGCCACATGGCCCGCCACGCACCAGGGTCAAACGTCCCGAGCCCTGACCCCGAACCGGTGGCCCCGGCCCGACGCCCCAGGCCACGGGTGCCCGCAGGAGGGGAAGGTCGCTCAGGGCGGGGCGTCAATTGTCCCGGAAGGTATGGGCATTCGGCCCTGGTGCCGAGGTGCGCGCTGCGCCAGCATCACCAAAGAGTGGTTGGTTCAGGCCATCCAAAGGTCACGGGGGAGGTCGCAATGTCCATCACCACCATGCCCATCAGGAGTCGTAGCCACGGTCGCCTGTACGACGCCCTCTGGAAGCGCCAGCTCACCCGCTACCCGAACAGGCCCGCACGCATGGGCTACCTCGGCATCGTGGTGCTCACGACGATCGTCCTCTACTACCTGTACTACGTGGAGGGCGCCATCACGCCCTTGCTACTGCCCTACTACCACATGTCGTTCCTGTACTTCCTCTACCTGTTGGTGGTGTCGAACGCCATCGGCGCCTTTACCGCCTTCATCGGCGGCCTCTCCGACAAGATCGGCCGGGCGAACCTGACCATCTTCGGCACGTTCACCGTCGGCCTGGTCCAGCTCGTGGCCGTGCCCCACATCCACAGCGAGTTCGGGTTCGCCCTCGCCTACTGCGTGATCGGGTTCGTGGAGGGGATCATCCTCGTGTCCACGCCGGCGCTCATGCGCGACTTCTCGCCCCAGATGGGCCGGGGAGCGGCCATGGGGTTCTGGGCGCTGGGCCCGACGGTGGGCAGCCTGTTGGCCAGTGTCGTGGCCACCCGCACCCTGGTGCACCTCCACCCGTGGCAGGACCAGTTCGTCATCTCCGGTCTCGTCTGCATGGTGGTAGTCGCCATTGCGTTTGTCGCCCTGCGCGAGCTCTCCCCCCAACTCCGCGACCAACTCATGGTGTCGGACAACGAGCGCGCTCTCGTCGATGCGCGCGCCAAAGGTATCGATGTAGAGAAAGCCACGCGGCACCCCATGAGGTCCATGCTGCGTCTGGACCTCATCGCCTCGTCCCTCGGGATCTCGGTGTTCCTCCTCATTTACTATGCGTCGGTGAGCGTGCTCACGCTGTATTGGGTAGTGATTTTCAACCGCACCACTGCCGACGCCAACGGCATCAACACCTGGTACTGGGCGTGCATGTCCACGATGCTGGTGGTGTTCGGCATCCTTTCCGACCGGCTGCGCGTCCGCAAGCCGTTCATGCTCGTCGGCGCGATCGGAACGATGGTCATGACGATCGTGCTACTGAATCAGATCGACCACCCGACCACCGGGTACTACTCCAACGTCTTCGTGGTCGTCCTCCTCGGCCTGTTCATCGGTGCGGCGTACACGCCGTGGATGGCCGGCTACACCGAGGCCGTCGAGGCCCACAACCCGGCGCTGTCGGCCTCGGGGTTGGCGGTGTGGGGGTGGGTGCTCCGCATCGTGGTGGCCCTGTCGTTCATCGTCTTGCCCCGGGTCATCACCACGTCCACCACCCTCGTGGACAACCAGAATGCCGCCACGAACCTGCAGACCTTCGAGCTCGCCCAGCCCTATGTCCCCGCCACCGGCAACCTCCACCCGAAGGCCGCGCCGGCAAGCGTCATCACGTCGCTCAAGGCCATGCAACCCTATGGTCCCGGACAGGCACTGGCGGCGCTGCTCCAGACCTACGGCAAGACCCACGACGTCATGGCGGGCATGGCGGCCGTGCCCGCCTCGCTCAAGATCCAGGTTCAGGGCCTGCTGGCCTTCTCGCCCCTTGCCACCGACATCCAAGCCGGGCGTCCGGTCTCCGAAGCCCAGGTCGCGGCGGTGCACGCCAGCTCGCCTCAGCTCGCCACGCTGCTCAGCGTCGAGAAGAAGGTGATCCCAGCCCAGAAGGCGTCGAGCAATGAGTGGAAGCGGTGGTGGTGGGTGTGTGTCGCCGGGCAGCTCGTGTTCCTCGTGCTCGTGTTCTTCATGCGGGGACGGTGGAGCCCAAGGGCAGCCAAGGCCGACTTCGACCAGCACGAGCAGCTCGTGGCGGTCGAGCTCGCCAAGCTGCGAGGAGGCGAGCCCGAGCCCGTCGAACCTGTGGCGGTCCCGGTGTTGGCACCCACCGGCACCGAAGACGGTGCGCTATGGGTGCGCTAGGCGGGCGCGCCGGTGACAGCTCAGCTCGTCTCACGTCGATCAGGGGGATAGGGAGAGGGTCATGAACGACACACCACCCATCGTGATCGAAGGCGCCACCGTCATCGACGCCTTCCGTGCCAATGTACGGACGATCCCGGGTCGCCCGGCTCTGCGCCGCCGTGCGCATGTCGGGTGGGAGACCTTGACGTGGGCGGACTACGGACAGGGGGTCGACGAGGTCACCGCCGGCCTGGCGGACTTCGGCATGGGCCCCGGCGAGCGGGTCGCAATCCTGTCGGCAAACCGGGTCGAGTGGCATCTGGCCGACGTCGGGGCGCTCGCCAACGGGGCCGTGACGGTGCCGATCTACCCCACGAGCTCCGCCGAGCAAGTGGGTTATGTCCTCAACCACAGCGGGGCGCGTTTGTGCTTTGTGGAGAACGATGAGCTCCTGGCCAAGGTGCTCGAGGTGCGCGACACCCTTCCCAAGCTCGACCGGGTGGTGGTCTTCGACGACGGAAAACGTCTGGACGACCCGTTCCTAGTGGGCTTCGCCGAATTGCGAGCCGTGGGAGCGGGCCGCCTGCAACGGGAGCCGGGGATCGCCGAGGAGCGGGCGTCGGGTGTCGTTCCCGAACAGACCGCCACCTTCGTCTACACGAGCGGGACCACGGGCCCTCCCAAGGCGGCGATGTTGACGCACGCCAACATCATGTGGACGATTCGAAGCGCCGCCTCGTTGGTCCACCTGTCGTCCGGCGAGCGCTTCTTGTCGTTCCTGCCTCTGAGTCACGTTGCCGAGCGCGGCATGAGCGAATTCGCCCCCATCACCATCGGCGGCGAGACGTGGTTCGCCCGGAGCCTGGCGACGGTCGCCGAGGACCTGCTCGACTGCCGGCCCACCGTGTTCTTCGCGGTGCCCAGAGTGTGGGAAAAGCTTCGGATGGCGGTGCTGGCGAAGCTGGAAGACAGGCCGTGGCTCACGAGACAGGTGGTCGGGCGTTATGTCGAGTTGGGCCGGCGCCTCGAGGCCGAGCGGGAGGCGGGGAGGGGCCCCGCTCCATGGGAGACGATGCCTCGCGAGCTGCTCGACGCGGCGGTGGGGGCGAGGATCCGCCAGGAGATCGGCCTCGACCGGGCCCACATCCTGATCACCGCGGCCGCTCCGATCCACCCCGACCTGGTCCGCTGGTTGCATGCCATCGGGCTTCCCGTCATCGAGCTCTACGGCCAGACCGAGGTGTGCGGGCCCACCACGTGCAACCCCCCAGAGGACAACCGGGTGGGTACCGTCGGGCGGGCCCTTCCCGGGGTTCGGGTGCGCGTCGCCGACGACGGGGAGGTCCTCGTCCAGGGGGGCAACGTGTGCGCCGGGTACTTCAACGACCCCAAGGGCACAAAGGCGCTTATCGACGACGAGGGTTGGATGCACTCGGGAGACCTCGGGACACTCGACCCCGACGGATATCTCCGCCTCACGGGTCGGAAGAAGGACCTCATCATCACCGCCGCCGGTCAGAACATCGCTCCGCAGGACATCGAGATGGAACTGAAGAGCCACCCGCTCGTCGCCGAGGCCGTTGTCGTCGGCGAGGGCCGACGCTACCTGAGCGCGCTGCTGGCGCTCGACGCCGAAGCGCTCGGGGAGTGGGCCCATGAGCGGGGCAAGGTGGCCGATTACGAGAATCTGGCCGGGGATCCCGATCTCCGGGACGAGATCGACACCCTCGTGGCCCAGGTGAATGCTCGGCGCTCCCGGGTGGAAGGGATCCGCAAGCACCGGATCCTGGCCCACGAGCTGACGGTCGCGGCCGGTGAGCTCACCCCGACGCTCAAGGTCAAGCGGGCGGTAGTGTGCGAGACCAACCGCGATCTCATCGAAGAGATGTATGCCGAGACTTTGTGACGGTTTGGGGACGGATCGACCGCGCTTGCCCGGCGGCGACCGGCGAATGAGGAACGGGATGTGGTGAACCTCCCTCCACCTCGCGAGGTCGACGTCCCCGTCGTGGATCTGGCCCGCTTGCAACCGCTCATCGGAGAGCAGCGCTATAGCGCGCTCGTCGGCGAGGCAGCTCGTACCCGGGCCGCCCTCCGAGGTTGCACGGTGTGGAACGTCAACTCGACCGCCACCGGCGGGGGGGTGGCCGAGATGCTACAGGTGCTCGTCGGCTACATCCTTGGCGTCGGAGTCGCCGTGCGCTGGCTCGTCATCGCCGGAGACCCCGCCTTCTTCAAAGTCACCAAACGTCTCCACAACCGACTCCACGGTGTCCCCGGTGATGGAGGTTTCCTGGGAAACGCCGAGGCAGGCGTCTACGAGTCCGTGACGTCGGCCAACGCCAGAGCCATCGCGCCGCAGATCCGGCCCGCCGACGTGGTCATCCTGCACGATCCTCAGACGGCCGGGCTGGCGGCGCCGTTGCAGGCCGCCGGTGCCATCGTGGTGTGGCGATGTCACGTCGGCGCCGGGGCGCTCAACCAGTGGACCGAGGAAGCCTGGGACTTCCTGCGCCCGCATCTGGGGACCTGTGACGGCTTCGTGTTCACTCGCCGGCAGTACGTGCCGCCCTGGGTTCCAACGGAGCGGGTGTCGATCATCCCCCCTTCGATCGACCCGTTCTCACCCAAGAACCAGGAGCAGTCCCCCCCCCAGAAGCTGAGGATCATGGCGGCGATGGGCCTGGTCGACGCAGCGTCCACAGGGGAGGCGACCTTCACCCGTCGGGACGGCTCGGTAGGTCTCGTCACCAGGCGGGCAACCGTCGTGGCCGACGGGCCGTTGGATGTCTCGGCTCCTCTCGTGGTCCAGGTGTCGCGGTGGGACCACTTGAAGGACATGGAGGGGGTGATGGCAGGTTTCGCAGCGCGGGTGGCAGGCCGAGGGCGCGCTCAGCTGGCTCTGGTGGGCCCCGACGTCGATGACGTCACCGATGACCCCGAAGGTCACGAGGTGCTCGAGCAGTGCATCGACAGGTGGAGCGCCCTGCCTCCTCTCCAGCGCCGCCACATCCGCCTCGTGATCCTCCCTATGGACGACGGAGACGAGAACGCCGCCATGGTCAACGCCCTGCAACGTCATGCCACCGTCATCGTCCAGAAGAGCCTGGCCGAGGGGTTCGGCCTGACGGTGGCCGAAGGCATGTGGAAGGCCAAGGCCATCGTGGCATCGGCGGTGGGCGGCATCGTCGACCAGGTGGTCCCGGGGACAGGTGTGCTGCTCGACGATCCCGATGACCTCGATGTGTTCGGTGACACATTGGCATCGCTGCTCGATGGCGCCGAGGAAACCTTGCTCATGGGACAGAATGCGCGACGCCACGTCTTGGAGAGCTACGTGGGTGACGAGCACCTCATACACTACGGCACTCTCATGGAGCGACTAAAGGCGCGCTGACAGAGCCCTCGCTCGGCGTCTACGCATCGGGGGGGCTGGCGTGAATGATCCGGCCCGTCACCTTTCGAGGAATGATCTTGAGCCAGCGGTCCGCGGGCGGGGGTGCCCATGAATGGACGGTCAGCGCACGCAGGGCCTCCGAGCGCTCGTCGATCGACGAGGAGATGTCCTCACCGATCTCCTGGACCAGCACACTCCATCCCACACCCTTCTCCCAGTCGACATGGTCGACTTCGAAACTCACTGCGTTCAGCGGCGCATGAAAGACCTTGGCCCCCTTGTTCGTTTGAAGAACGACCGTTTCCCCGTCCAGCGCGAACCGCATGGGCAACACGACAGGGACTCCGTTCACCACCACACCGAGTCGACCGAGGCGTTGCGTTGCCATCCGAGTGAGACACTCGTCATGCCCAAGTTCCTCAATCTTGCCCCTGTGGTCCATGGTCGATCCTCTCTGTCACGAGACGAGACGTCTCACTCAGAATGTATATGTGGAAATCCCGGGGCGAGTCTCGGCGTCCACTTGTCGTCCGTGTTGCCGGGAACGAACCCCCAGAGCCTGACCCTGTCGTGGATCTCGGTCATCGGAGGGCTTACATGTGTTGCCGCGACGCGTTCATTGGGGGGAAGCTCCTTCTCGTGGGCGTCAGCTCTCGGACCTGTCATGGCGCGCGATCCATCCCCCGGGCGCTGTGATAAGTACCGGCGCATCCGATCCCATTCGGACGCGAAGGTTCGAGCTGCAATCCACGTGGACAGCGTCACTCCGGCAGCGCAGACTCACTCGGGTGCCGTGCCACTGCAACGTGATGCGCAGTTCATCCCACTGGCCGGGAATGTGAGGGTCGAGAACGAGGGCGTCGTCGTCGGGGTTGGTGACTCGAACTCCGGCGAATCCCAGCACGACCGCATGCCACAACCCTGCCAGTGCTGCGAGGTGCAGGCCGTCCGCGGTGGTGCCGGCGGAATCGTGGAGATCGATCCTCTG
>Ga0116215_1001786_pt1 | contig 13876 bp, 8 predicted proteins | sample Sb_taG_7_FD_89698 | JGI IMG/M metagenome (GOLD analysis project Ga0116215, IMG submission 89698) | Peat soil microbial communities from Weissenstadt, Germany - Sb_50d_2_FS metaG | ecosystem: Environmental > Terrestrial > Soil > Wetlands > Peat | place: Germany: Weissenstadt | collected 2010-09-21 | reverse complement strand
GATGATCCGCGCCTCTGGGTACCGGTCGTCTGTGTCCGACCAGACGTAGAAGTCTCCGTACGGGCCGTCCGGGTCGGTGCGCGATGCCTGGAACCACGGGTGAGCATCGCTGGTGTGATTTATTACCAGGTCGGCGATTACGCGGATGCCGCGTGTATGCGCGGCTTCCACGAGTTCGACGAAGTCGCCGATGGTGCCGAACTCAGGCAAGATCGACATGAAGTCGGCGATGTCATAGCCGCCGTCGCGCAGCGGCGAGGCGTAGATCGGCAACAGCCAGATGCAGTCGATTCCGAGCCACTGCAGGTAGTCAAGTCGGGAGATCAGGCCGCGGAGATCCCCGGTGCCGTCGCCATTCGAATCGTGAAAGCCGCGCACGAGCACCTCGTAGAAGACCGCGTGCTTGAACCATTGCGGATCACGTGGCTTGTCAAACGAAAACGAATTCGGCACCGACTCGCCCCGCGCGGCCGGGCTCGCCCGTGACGGACTCAGCGCATCGACCGCCTGTCGAGGCTCTGAGCCCGGCTGAACGTGCTTCGGCGGAACAACTAGTCGAGGCAGAGGAAGAGCGTTACGAGCAGCGTCCGCGACCTCTCCATCCGGATCAGATATAAGATCTCTCAGAACAGCAATGGCCGGTTCACTTAGGCTCCTGTCGTCGGCCTCAACAATCTCCCTGAGTGCTCTCACGCCGCTCAAGCGCAATGCTTTCTGTGTACTTAGTACAGCCACCAGAATGTCTTTCGGCAGCGAGCTACGAAAGCTCTCTGCATGAAGTTCCGCAATGTCTTTCTCCTCAGCAATCCGCTCATCAATCCGCTCAGATGACGCAATGGCTACTATGCCGTGCTCCAGGTTCGGGGGAATCGGCAATGCGGCGCGCGCGGCCGAAACAACTTCAACTGCAGGATCGAAGAGAAGTTTGCTAAGAACGCCATCAGCCGCCCTCGCGATACGTCTGTCTTTTCCTCTTACCAACCCTTTCAGCACATCAATTCCGCCCAATCTAATTTCGACATGACTGCTGTAGACGGCAGCAAGCACATCAGCGGGCAGCCGGCCAGGGCGAAGCGGCGCTCTGGCCAGGTAAAGATTGCCTTCTACACGCGAGAACATATTCGGAGTTTGGACGGAACTATGCGCACGCAACTTATCGCAGATATACTCGAAAGATTCTTGGACAGAAATTAGGCCATCACCGTTTATATCAGCCTCACCACTGGCAAGACCTGTAATGAAATGGCCGGTAAACAACGAGGGGGCTGAGGGTGAATCAGTCTCGTACGCCCATTGTGTTGCCTTCGAGGCACATACTATTATACGTCCTTCTCCCTGAAAGCCTCTCCAGACAGCTTCCAGATCGACCTCGCCCCTAGGATGGAGGTCGCGTACAAACGCAGCAGCATAACAACAGTCCAGGTAAACGACGATGCGTCTTGAGCGCGAACGATCTATGCAACCTCGTATATATGAAGCGTCTATCGCTGTCGGTGGCAGTCGGGCATGGTTTGTGTCGCGTGCGGCTAGATACAATCTTCCGTCAATGTCTTTTGCCCCATGACAGGAGAAATAGAGAAGAAGAAATGTACCCGAATCGCCCGCTGCACAAAAGTCATGAACGGCACCTTCAATTGTCGCCTTTGGTTCATCAACCAGCGTTGTTACAGTGAAGGCTCCAAGTTGCGGATCGCTAAGGATCTTCTCAAGTCCTGTGGCATCACTAACGGTTGAGCCTAGGTTATGAAACACCGGATCATCATAATGACCAACTGCAATAACCATCGCTAGACGATCTCGTATTCTGAAAATCTCGTGGGCCTCGGTCATGGCTCTTCGTACCAACGCTGAATTGTCCGCTCCATTGATGAGTCAGACAGGCCAGTCAGGTCAAGCACGCGACCATCATTCTCAAGACGAACGTGCTTATCAGCGTTGCGCTTAAGCCAATTGCGAAAGTACTCGGCGAGACTCCGTACCGCGCCGACTGATGCCGACATCGTTACTAGCAGCACTCCCACTTCATTGCTAATGGCCGCCTTCGCATATTTATCGGGAGTATTAGATGCGAATTCAACGTCGGCGATACTGGCCAACTCTAGCAAGTCACGTCGAACTGAGAGCATGGTTTGTTCGGTACGTTCTGGATCCTCGACCTCGTCCCAAATTTGGATGTGTACAGTCCTGCGCTGATCGACGCCATTGTCATGATTCGGCATGATTCATCCTTATAGATCATTACTGGAGTACGGCTTAAGGTCGTATTCTTGGACTTATCAGTCCTGCATGCTTTCTTGATCCGCTAGCGGAGGTCAGCCCGGATGGCCTCGGTAATGGCGATGTTACGTTCGCGGCGCCTTTCTCGGCTGATCTTCCGCTCAACGGCAGCCGATGGGGTCAGGATCCCAGGTTTGGAGGGACCAGTCGGGCGCTCAGAAGCCTCAGCTCGAATGGTCCATCTGTCATCGATGCCTTCGACTTTGTCGAGCATCGAGGGCGCGCAAGGCCCCCCTTTCGCACCATACCAGTCCGTGCGCCGAGGCCGAGGCACGGCAGCACCGCCCACGGCCACCAGCGACTACGCTGCCCGGGCCCTGGGCTGGTATTAGTGTCGCCGACAGCAACAACAGGGGAGTCCGGCCATCACCGCGGTTCGGCGATAGCGTCCTCGGCCGCATGGCGATCATCGGATAGATAGCTGTTGCTTCATGGCGACCGCTCGGTTACACCTGACGCTCGGTTATCGGAGCGCTGATCTCGACGAAGTTTGCAGTCGACGAGCAGCGATGCTCGGACTGGCGTGTGCCACATATCGCCCAGATATGTTCTAGTCGCCAGCGGCGCCGCCCGCACCGGTTGAGCGCGCCGAACGGCGGAAATTTTGCCCACATAACTGCCGTTCCAGCTCCATCCCAACGGGTGCCAGGCAGAGCCGGTTGCATGATTATTCGTGATCGCCGGGGCCTACGGCGATGCTCGCTCATGCCGCATAGGGCGCGCACGAAGTCGACGACGATCCAGCCACCGGACGGCAGGAGCGATCGCTGCATCGACAGGCACCTCGGCTAGCCGACGGCGAGCTTCAGCAGACCAGCCAGAGCCCGCCGAACCGGCGGTCGGCGCAGCAGGGCAATGCCGATCGCTCACATCGCCACGCTGAGTAGTGGGCAAGGTCCGGAGAACGCGCGCCGAGCCGCCGATATGTACGGCCAGAAGTGTGATTTGGCGAGAGCTGGCACCGCTCATAGTTGGAAGATCTACGTCTTATCTCAGTGACCGCATCCTTGCCCCTGTTCGGTAGCCGGCATACTGATAGGCCCTCTTTGGTATCAAGCCAGCCGTATTCGGCCAGGCCAAGCAACTCCGCAGGAGCACCACGGCTTAGCGCCGTCCGCGCACCATAAAGATCGTTGACCGGCACTTACCCAGTATCGCCGCCCGACTCCGACCGTAATCCGCTACGTCCGCCTGCCTACGTCGCCGTGCGACCTAGGCGGCACGCTACAACGACGCAGTCAGCTGGCCAAGATGCGTTCACGTTGTGTATTGCCATCGCCAGGTCGGCCTAGCCTTGAGCCTGGAGCGCTCTTGCCTGGCTCTCGACTCGAAAAATACGGTGCAAAGAGCCACGATGTTGGTCTACAGTTCGCGCCGTGTCCTCTGATCCGATCGCCGACCTGGCCAAGAGCCTCGACAACTTTGTTACAGCGTTCCGGGGCCTGCTGGGCAGCAACAGACAGCCGGCGCCTGGTTCCCCTGCTGCGCGCGAGGCCGAGGGTGAGCCATTCGCAGATGAGTGGGGGGAGCGTCCGTCGAGCGATGTCTTCGCCGTCACGGTTCTGCTGGCCGCTTCCTGCACTGACTACCTGATGGGAGTCGTCGATATCCTGCAAGCACGTAACACGGTGTACGCATCATACGCACTGACGCGCGCGGCAGCTGAGGCGGCCGCGATCGACTGTTACCTGACCGACAAGGACATCGACGCTCTCGAACGGCTCCGCAGGACCACCAACTTCCGGCTCGACGGCCTGTGTGAGCAGATCTCGATGGTCGAAGTCTTTCGAAGTGACGAAGCCGCCAGCAAAGTGGCGCACAACCAGACCAGGATCGAAGCGTTCGGCCGGTCGGGATATCGTCATGGTCTGGATTTCCACAAGGCGAAGGGACCGGGCAAGCCTGCCCGCCTGGGCGACGCCCAGCCATCTGCAATGCGGCTCATGGGCCCCGCCATTGACAAGGACTCGCCCGATCTGGGAGCGACGTACCAGCGGCTCCTTAGCTCGGTCACACACTCCGGACTTCACGGCCTCACCAGGTTCCTGACGCCGTTGCAGGCCAACGAAGGTCGGCCAGGCGAGGCGCTCGCAGCGCTCAACGTGAACGCGCGCGAGCTGGCTGTCGAGCTTGTCGTAGGACCCCTATGCGCAGCGACCCTTGCGGCCAACTTGACGTGGTTCACTGGCTGGGATGCGAGCGAGGTGGTCGGTCCGGCGAACGCCATGCTTCTGACGTGGGCGCGCATCGGAGCGATGCCGGTGCCAGACGTTGCGAACAAACATGGCTTCATAAAGCTCTGATCTCCGACCACCGCATGGCAAAGGGACCGTGCGCACATCGCCGCCGTTCTGGGCGGCTTTCGAGTGCAGTTTCCGGGGGAGTCCGGTGGCACGTAATTGTCGTTCTGTCACCTTGCCGGGAGCGCTGGAATTATTGGCTTCATCATTTTCGGATCATTTTCGGGTTTCGGATCATGCCCGCCGCTGGCTCAGGCAAGCGGTGGTCACATTCGCGCTGGTGTTTGCCAGGCCAGTGCTCGCAGGCCGGAGCTGGATGCCTGGTTGGGGTCAGCATGGGTGACTGGCCGTGCCCGGGCCGGGTGTGCGTGGAGCCCCGGCCCAGGCGGTCATTCTTTGTCTTACGGGAGCCACCAGCCGAGGTAGTTGGCGTAGCTGTGCTGGGCGATGGTTTCGTAGTGCACGTTGGAGCCGACGCCGTCGCTGGTGGAGACGGTTCGTCCGCCTCCGACGCTGATGGCGACGTGGCTGAGGGTGCGGTTGCCTTGCTTGTTGGCGTAGAAGACGAGGGCGCCGACTGGTGGCTGGGAGCCGCCGCCGGTGGTGCCGTGGTTGAAGTGGTTCCAGATATCGACCGGGTAGGTGTTGCCGTTGATGGGCACGGTGACGTAGTTGCGCAGGTTCACCCCGGCGGCAGCCCAGGCCTGGAAGACGAAGGCGAGGCAGAGGCCGCTGTCGTAGTTCTGGCCGACGTGGCCTGCCGCCCAGTTGGCGGCGACCTGGGCAGGACCTTGGGCAGGACCGCAGTGCGGGATGCCGTATTTGCTGGTGATCTGCGTGTCGGTGCTGTAGCTGCTGTTGTCGTAGTAGCTGGCGTAGTAGCCGGTGACTCCGTGGTAGTTGATGCTGAACCAGACGTCGACGCCGCCGATGTTCTGTCCTTGGGTCCAGCAGTTGAAGTCGGGGCTGGTGCCGGGTGGCATGACGGCTAGCGGGTTGCCAGAGCTGGTGCTGGGCCCGGGCCGCACGTTGACGTAGGCAGTCGTTTGTATGGGCGCCGACATGGCGGCCGCGGGGCCAGCGGTCGCGACTGCTGCGCCGCTGGTGACCGTGATGGCCGCGATGCTGGCCAGCAGCCGAGGCCGGATCCGCGAGGCCAGGGCAGCCGTAACGGCGCCGGTACTGATTTTCACCGAGCCGGGCCGAGCGAAGTAAGTGCGCGAGATTCTCATGATCACTCCTGATTGAATTGGTTTGAACTCAGCTGCCTGATTTCGCCCAGGTGCGTCCCGAGCTTTCTGAGCTAGCGACGCTGGCGTGACGGAGAAAGCCGGCAACTGCCATACTCGTTGTATAGGCAGCAACAGTTGTCCGGACGAAGCGGCGGTCTAATTCTTGCGGCGGCGGTTAAACGAAAGGGCGGTGCCTGTCATGGGGCGATCTGAACGATCGCTGGGTAATCTGGAGACACCGGCTGAAATCTTCGCGGCCGAGCTCCGGCAGCTACGTGAGCAGGCCGGGAATCCCACATATCTGAGAATGCACCGCGCTTGCGGAAAGATCCGGTCGAAGACCGCCTTGTCCGAGGCGGCAGGTGGGGATCATTTGCCGACGTGGGAAACCGTCGAAGCGTACGTGACGGCGCTGAAAGCGAACCCCGCGGACTGGCGACGACGGTGGGAAGACGCTCAAGATCAGGAGCGATGCCGCCGCGAGCGCGGCGCGGCTCCCGCTACCGCTCAGCAGGTCGAGCCAGCAGTGCACAGGACGATGCCGTCACCCGCGCGACTCCGCAGGCCGCTGAATGTTCCGCGGCCAGTCCGGTTTGCGCTGGTGCTCGTCGCCGGTGGCGCCGTCGGCACTGCCGTATCGATCTTCGCAATGACACATACGGATGATGTGCCGGCACAGACAGGCCCGGTTGCCGTAATAGTGCAAAACAAGGTAGCCATCGGCCCCGCGACCCTGATAGAGGACACGACACCTGAGTACCTGTCGGCTAAGCCCGTTCCCCGCTGCGCCGAGCGCGGTTGCAAGATCGCTGGCACGACAATGTGGAGCGGAGCCATCATCCCCGTTGTCTGCCAGAAACATGGCGCGTGGATGACCAACGAAGATCTGGCTTCCGCCGGCATCGCGCAGAACCCCGGCCGGTCTGCTTCCACTGTGTGGTATCGCGCCGTACTCCCGAACGGCAAAACCGGCTATATCTCAGTAGTCTACCTCCAGGCACGCTACCGCAACGGAATGCACTTGCCGCGCTGCCGTTAACAGCAACGCGGGGCGCAAGCAAGCCATGCGTGCCCGACCCCCGGTAATCCGCTGGAGTTCACAGTAACCGTAACATTTCATCCCACGCACGGTCAGCCAGGCGGCAGGCTATCGATTATTACATCACTTGCAGCGGATTCGCCGGATCGGTTCTGGCTCGGGTTGCTGGGCACCCACAGGCCGATCTAAGGATCGACCGGCTGGAATGGATTAGTCCGCATGCCGGCTGAACGCCATATCCTGGAGGCTGCCACCAAAACAAGACCACGCGGTACGAGCCACGAACTGGTCGCGGAGGCCAGCCGTGACGCTGTCCAGGTCGTCTAATGGGCGGCGCCAGAAACGCCGGGCCCGGTCGCAGCGGTACGCAGCCTTGGGCACGCTGCCGGCGGCAGTGCCGGAACGCAGTGAGACGGGTGGTCCCGTGACGGACGCCGTCGTGGCGACAGCGCTCGGGGATGCTGGGCGTCCAACGGGCATTGGCTACAAGAGGTCCAGCGCCTACGTGCCGGTCCTCTCATCCGCATAGTACCGACGCTTGGCCGGCGGGTTCCTGAGGTTCATGCGATCAGCTAAGCCACCCCGTAGTACTCCTTGATCAGGCCGCCGAACAGTTCCCGCCGCAGGCAGGCAAGGCCAGCGGGACGTCGGCTCGATCGCCTCGGTCCGACGGTTGTTGCTGGCGGAACTGATGCGGCCGGCACCGGTTGTGGTGGTCCCGCAAGGATTGACCGCAGGTGCCGTTCGCCGTAGACGAGCATCCGGTCGGCGACCACTCCAGAGCCGGTCACGGCCCGTACTCGGCCAGTCAGTCGCTCGGCGCGCGCATCCGGCTCGATATGTATCTAAGCGGGGACGCCTCGCAACGCGGTCAGGCCGTACACGAGAACCGCCGATCTGTATTCGTGCGAGCCGAAATGGTGCTCGTCGTTTCCCGTGCACAACTAACTGATCGGCGTGCCTGGCAGGTTTGCCCGCGTGCGCAGGTCACTACTCAGAGTACGGCGCGAGCCGCGCGACGCCGGCGACGACGAGGGCATCGACGATGCGTTGCCAGACGGGCAGTAGGCCGACGTCGGATGCGGGCTGACGAATTTCAACTAGCCATGTCGATAGCAGGAAGGTGCGGTTCGCCACCCTTCCAGGGCTGGCCAGGACGAGTCTCTCTATCCACGGCAGGCCGACGCGTGCCTGATCCTCCGGCGGCAGTGGGCGGACAAAGCCGATCAGGTGGTCGACGCATGTCGGGTCGCCTTCCGCCAGGGGAAGCCACTGCTCGACGGTGTCCTGCCAGGAGAGTGGTTGCCACCAGACGACCGCGGCCCCGGCGAGTTCGCGATATAGGAACGTGACCTCGCCGGCTGCGTTCGGGATGAGCGACGCGAGCGCGTAGTTGTCGTGGTACCGATCGCGAAACGGAGTGTGCCCTGCCTGGTGCAGGTCGATGACGTGCGCGACGACGGACGGCCAGATGCATGCCGCGGTCGCGGCCCGGTCGGCTGTTTCCTCACCCGCTGCCGACAGCGCCCGGAGTAGGTTCAGCAGAAGCGCCGGGTTGTCGGCATAGGCATCGATGTGCTCGTGAACAGGCGCGTCGTCGCCGTCGGCCGCGATGGTCATCAGGGCCCTGGCGGCGATCAGGGCGTGGGTGCCCCGGTCGTCCATGTCATCGTCGTAGGACAGCAAGGAGCGTCGGTGCGCGGCCAGCAGCACCGTGAGAAGCTCGCGGGCGTGGCCGGAGACGCAGACGTCGGCCTGGGCGGCCGGGGCGAGCGCCCGGATCGCCGCGTCCAGGCGGGAGAAGTAGATTTCGCTGTCCGCGGTGCCCGCGAGCGTCCGGTCGACAGGGTCGGCAAGCTCGATAAGCTGGCGCTTACCGGTATCCGGGTTCCACGGCCCGAAGACGCAGTCGCGCATCGTCTCCACGGCAAGCTGGAACGCAGTGCCGTGATGACACGTCCCGTCCTTTGCGCACGGGGCCTCCCATACCTGGTCGAGACCGCGCGCGAGATTCACCCGGACCTCGTTGGGCAGGGACCGGGCGATGCCGCCCGCCGCCGCGGCCACGCGCGCGTACGCTTCAGACCCGTCCCCGCCATCCAGGCTGGCGCGAAGCTCCGTCGCGCCCGGCAGGATGAGCAGGGGAAGGGCGCGTGCCGCGCTGCGGTCAGCTCCTCGTTCGAAGTATGAGCCCTCGTTGTCGAACGGGTGCGGCTCCACCGCTCCCTCGCCGATGCGAATCAAGGTCTCAGCGGCAAAGCGCAGGGCTTCGGCAGGCAGTTCCGTGCCGGAGATGATGCTGGCCGTCAGCGCCGTAGCGGCGACGGCCGCCGGCGCGTCCCATGGGCCGCCGGGGCTGTAGTCGGGCGGACTGTTGAGGAGTTGCTCGGCCACAATTAGGTCTGCTGCGAGATCTTCGCCGCTCAAGGGCAAAGCCGTCCCCTTGAGCGGCTCTATGTAGTAGCGGACCATGAGGCGGGTTGCCTCGGCCGCCCGCTCCAACTCTTCGCGGTTGTGCCGCAAGGCTGCGGCGACATCGTCAGGCGGCGTGCTCTGGACGTATATTCCGTCTTCCGCCTGCTGGGCTTCGTAGGTCGCCCGGTCCAGGCCGCTCGCCCAGGATCGCACGGTGGCGAGGAACCGCTCTGCGGCTGCCTCGTCGGCACCCGCGCCGAGGGCCTCTGTCGCCACCCGGCGGGCGGCCGCTACGAGTTGTCCGCCTATTGCGCGGAGCTCGTCCGCTCGCGCGTCGTCAGCGTTCAGGACGAGCAGCATGCCGGCCTCGCGTAGAGACCACCCGCGGCGCGCGGCCTGGACGATGCCGTCGGAGAAAGCCGCCAGCCCGCTGCTCTCGTGGGTGAGCCGCGCGAACTCCAGGTGCCAGATGTCTGGTTCTGCCAGGTACCGGTCGAGCAGGCGGCCAGCGTCTTCGAGATGGCGCACAAGCAGTCCGACGGCGAGGCCAGGCATGGCGAGGTTCTCGCAGCGATCGAGGAGCACGGCGACGATGTTCGCGAGCGGGACGCCGGCCGCGACCAGCTGATCGCAGACGCGCTCGAGTGCCTCCAGCGCGCTCATGCAGGGGTAGGGGCCGACTCCGGTGCCGCGATACCAGGTCCACACATGGTCATCGCCGACGTAGACGACGCTGGTCCCGGTGATGCCAAGTTCTGTCCGGTAGACGTCGAGTTCGCTGTCATCGACTGGTGCGCCGTACCTGTTGAGGCCCGCCAGCATGCGCGCACGGGCGAGGGCGGCGTGGTTGAGCATGCGATTGAGCACGGCGACGCCATTGCGGAAATCGGTCTGGAAGAGCGCCGCGAACGGCCCGCGGTTCCATGCTGCCTGGGGGGTCACGCCGAAGGAGCGAGACTGGTGGCGCCTGATCCCGTCCTCGTGGAAGCCGGACCCGTCTTCCTCCTCGTCAAGGTAGTAGGCCTGGGTCAGCTCGGCGAGGAACCCGCGCCGGTAGGACGCGAGCGCACGGCCGGTGGCCAGTTCCTCCACCGCAGGGTGAAGCCGCGACGGCGCGTCCCGCGCGATCCGGCGGAGGATACCCTCACCTTGGTCGCCGAGGTCAGGGCCAAGAAGCGCGAGGAACTCGACCATCGCCTCGTCGGTGATCTCGCGGGGAACCTCTGAGCGGGCGCGCCGACGGGCACGGGAGTGGCCAAGCCGCGCAAGGAGAGCATTCTGGCGCTCCTCGAACTGGCGTTCCTCCTCGATCTCCTCGGGAGGTAGTGCCGCACGCGTGGCCGACGCCGCCACGTGCTCGGCCTCCAGGCGGCGGTCGGCCGCAGTGCACACGGCCGCGAGTCGATCGCGCAGGCGAACGCGGAGCGGGTACCCAGCCGGAGTGTCAACGATGACTAGCGCGCGCAGCCAGGCTCGGATGAGGCCCTGCAGATGATCGTCGGCGATAAACGGCGTCTCGTCATCGAGCAGCAGCGCAATAAGCGGCTCGACGGCGACGGACCGGACTATACCCCTGTCGTCGCGGAGTCTCTGTTCCACAAGACGGCATAGACGCCGGAGTCCACTGCCGGATGCGGCGCGCAGTTCTGCCCAGGCGTCGCGCAATACCGGGCCAGAGTCGCCGATCGTCAAGAGCGCTTCGCCCGGAACGTCACCCCAGCGTTCACCGTGACCCGATGCGACGAGTTCGTCGAATGCTTCCTGCAGGCGGGCGAGCCTGCCGTGCAAGGGGTTCGCTGGGATGTCTGGCCGGGCAAGGATGGCCTGGCACGCGAGCCGTGCCGCGCCGAGAGACCAGCGCGGGACGCCAGCGGCAACCAGCTTCGAGGTTAGGCCACCGGGGGCCGCGAGGAGGAGACGAGCGACCGCATAGCGTCGCACCTCGTCGTGGGCGAACTCCGGGCCGATCTCGAACGGATAGTCGAACGAGGTCCGCAGCAGCCCGTCGCGGCGGAGCCCTTCAAGCGCGGTGGGATCAATCCGGCTCACCACCTCCAGCAGATCGCCTCCGCGCAGCGCAAGGTCAGCCAGGCTCAGGAGTGCGAGCTGCCGGGCATCCGGCGTGCCGCGGTCGGATCGCCCGCGGCGGAGGACCAACCCCGACCAGACCTGCTCCATGGCGTCCGCGTCACTAAGGGGCGTGCCGGTGACGCCTCCCCGGACAAGCAGGTCCACCACCACGGGCCTGCGGAGCAGTTCCCGCGAACGCGGGTTGGCCCCGAGGGCCGCCAACTCACCGAAGACCGCGATCGTCTCCTCGACTTCGGCGTCCGTCAACGGCGGCACAAGATACTCGGCGGCATACCCGCCGCAGCATTCAGCGACGGTGTCTCGCACGAGTTGCCTCGCGTCGTTTGCAGTGACGGCGATGACCGTTACGGCAGCTTGCCGGGCGGCGTCCGCGAGATACCGGAAGACCGTCTCGGAGCCCTCTGACACCACGTCCGCGCCGTCGATGACCAGAAGGCGCTGGGGAGCGCTGAGTTCCGCGAGCAGGACAGCGAGCGGCGCGCCGAGGTGAGCCTCCAGCTCCAGGCTCGTCGCGGGCAGATGCCGCAGGTTCATGCACAGCGCCTGGGTGGCGTCGGGGGCGCGGTCGGCCGCATCGATGGCCGCGCCGATGACCAGCGCGCTCTTGCCGACGCCGGAGTCGCCGTACGCGACGACAGCGGCGGCCGACGGCCCGGCTAGAGCGAGCAGTTCGCGTGCTGCCCGGCTCCGATCGAGCTGGAGGGTCCGGCTGCCATCGTCTGATGCGATGTGACTGCGCACCGCGGTTGCGCGCGCCTGAAGGTGACCGAGTGCCTGCCATCCCCGCCTGTGTCGGCGTTTGGCGGAGTCAATGGCCGGATGCGCGTCGCGCCGCAGCATGCTCAGGTCGACCGTGGCGGCCATCGGCGGGTACTCGTCCGCGAGGGCGACCAGCCGGTCACGCAGCTGCGTAGCGCCGAGCAGGTCCGCACCGCGGGCAACCGAGATCAGCGAGTTCGTAACTGCGGCCCAGTCGGCTTCGTCGGGTGTCTCCAGGCGCGGCATCAGCACGGTGAGCCGGGACAGCAGTTCCCAGACGCGTTCCTCGACCAGGTGCACGTCGGGATCGGCGATGCCAAGATCTGCGAGTGCGAGCTTGACGAGCCCTTCGACCTGCCGCAGGCGCTCGCGGACGTCGGCGTCGAATTTTCCCGGTGTGCGTACGAGCCTGAAGAAGGCCGACGCCTCCATCTGCTTGGGGGCAAGGGCGGCGAGCAGCGCCAGCTGCTCAGCGTGCTCTTGCGCACCGGCGACGACGAGGGCGCAACGGCGCTCCAGGCCGTCCGAAGGCGCGCTCATGACCTCGCGCACAAAAGCGCGGATGAGCTTCTTGGTCGACTCGTCGCTTTGCACCAGGTCAGGTGAGCGGCGTACTCCGACAGCCAGCAGCAGGGATGGCTCCGGCTCGCCAGGCTCGGCCGCACAGATGACGAGATCGTCGACCGAGTGCTCCGGCGCCTGCTGGAAAGCCACACTAACGACGGACCTGCTGTCGCCCAACTCAACCGCCCCGTCGCCGGTAAGGAGACGGGCAAGGTACTTCACCGCGACCTTGCGCTCGAAGGTGACGCCGCCGCCGCCTGTGGAGTACGGGCTCATCCCGCCCGCAGCTTCAGGCGCCTTCGGAACGTCCCGCGTCTCCTCCAGCCAGGAGCGGACCAGGGCATTGTCCGTATTGAGGCGCCAGCGGTAGGCCCGCCCTTCCTGGCTCGACATCGCAAAGCCGGCATCACGGAGCTTCCCCAGCGCAGCCGTAGCCGTAGTCGGAGAAACCCCCAGCTTGGCCGCCATCATCCGCCCGGACATCGGGTTCGGACTGCAGGCCAAGCCCTTCAGGGCATTAAAGGCCGTGTAGTCGAGCGTCGCCTGAAGCGTGTCGGTGGTCGAGGCCATGGCAGCGATCGTAGCACTCATGTCCAGTATCCTTGGACATAGAATACTGCGGCGTGGCGTCCTCGGCCGGAAGGCTCTCCGCTGCCATCCGGTTCATCGTGGGAGCGGCTGTCGTACTGGCTGGTCTCGTGGACTGAGCGGGACCTGATCGCGAACTTGAGGCGCAAGCCTTCGCCCTGTGCGCAGAACCGCAGAATATGTGCACTCGTGCCTCGGCCGGAGTGACGATCATCTTGAGCGCCTAATCGTTCGGATCGGATCACCTCAGGCGCCCGATCACGCGCTGTGATCGGCGCCGAAATTGGGCACGCACCCGCATGGCTCGTTCTGTACTGAACGCCGGGGTAGCTTACCGACCGCCGGCAGCAGGCAGAACTGCTGTTCTGGCCGGAAGGGACGCAGGACGCATCCGGTTCCGGCGATCGTCCGCGACCGGGCGTGTAAGCATGGACGGCATGTCTCACGTCCCCCAGAATGGCCCGGTCGTCGCAACCCGGCTGGTCGCCGAGGGCGCTGTGCCCGTGGGTTCGGCCAGGGTCAACGATTACGACAGCTTCGCTGAGGCGTACACGGCCGTCAACGATGCGAGCCTCATCGGCGCCTACTATGCGCGGCCCGCGATCCTGGCCCTGGCCGGGGAGGTGGCCAGACGGAGGATCCTCGACGCCGGCTGCGGCTCGGGCCCCCTG
>Ga0116215_1001780_pt1 | contig 13903 bp, 11 predicted proteins | sample Sb_taG_7_FD_89698 | JGI IMG/M metagenome (GOLD analysis project Ga0116215, IMG submission 89698) | Peat soil microbial communities from Weissenstadt, Germany - Sb_50d_2_FS metaG | ecosystem: Environmental > Terrestrial > Soil > Wetlands > Peat | place: Germany: Weissenstadt | collected 2010-09-21 | reverse complement strand
GCACTCGGCGGTCGTTGAGATCTTCGTGCACGAGGGCGCCAAGGCTCGCTACACGACCGTGCAGAACTGGTCCAAGGACGTGTACAACCTGAACACCAAGCGCGCGATCGTGGACGCGAACGGCACGGTCGAGTGGGTCGGTGGCTCGATGGGCGCCAAGTACGTGATGCTCTACCCGGGCTCGTTCCTGATGGGCGAGGGCGCGCGCGCCGACCACCTCAACGTGGGCGTGGCGGGCAAAGGCGTTCACAAGGACACGGGCGCGAAGGTCGTGCACCTGGCGCCGAACACCACGTCGAACATCCTCGCCAAGTCGATCTCCAAGGACGGCGGCATCATGGGCTACCGCGGCCTGGTCAAGATGGGCCACAACTCGGCGGGCTCGAAAGCGCGCGTGCAATGCGACGGGCTGATGATGGACGGGGAATCGAAATCGGACACCTGGCCGGACATCCAGATCCAGAACCCGAACGTGACGGTGGCGCACGAGGCGACCGTGGGACGCATCTCCGACGACCAGCTGTTCTACATGGGCTCGCGCGGCTTCACCGAGGACGAGGCGGCGGCGATGATCGTCAACGGCTTCATCGAGCCCGTCACCAAGGAGCTGCCGATGGAGTACGCGGTCGAGCTCAACCGCCTGATCCAGTTGGAGATGGTCGGCTCAATTGGATAGCTGCGCGGTTTGCGCGCGCCCGTAGACAACATCGTCGCGCCGTTGTTCCCGCGGCAGCTGCCGTGGGTGAACGCACCGGCGGGCGGCGTCAGCATCATCCAGCGCGACCGGCCGATGCTGGTGGAGTTCTGGGACTGCTGCCGCCCGAGCTCGCTGCGCACGCTGCCGTACGTGAAGGCGTGGCACGAGCGCTACGCGGCGGCGGGCCTGCGCGTGGTCGGCGTGCACTGCCCCGGCTTCCAGCCCTCGCGTGACGAGCAGGCGGTGAGGGAGGCGATCGCGCGCCTGGGCATCGCCCATCCGGTGCTGATCGACAGCGAGCTCGAGCTTTGGCGGGAGTACGAGAACGCGGGCTGGCCCGCGCGCTACCTGTTCGACGGACACGCGCGCCTGTTCGACTACCACTACGGCGAGGGCGCGTACGCGGAGACGGAGCTCGCGATCCAGGAGCTGCTGGGCGTTGAGCGCGAGCCGCTCGCGCCGCTGCGCCCGGAGGACGTCCCCGATGCGACGCTGGCGGCGCAGACGGAGGACCGGCCGGGCCCCTACTCAGGGCCTTACGAAGCAGGCGGCGTGTGGGCGGTGCTCGACGGCGCGGGAACGGTGAGGATCAACGGCGGCCAGGCGAGCGGCGGGCGTGAGCTCACGATCGCCTACCCCGGCGCGTACCCGTTGATCGAGCACGAGCGCCACACCGTAGGCGTGCTCGATCTGCAAATCGGGCGGGGCGTCACATGCCTGGCCACATGCTTCACCCCGGGGATCGTGTGAGGGTTTTGATCCTGGGAGCGCTTGAGCGGGTCAGGGTCAGGGTCAGGGCACGGAGATGTGAAACCGGGCGACCGTGACGCCGAACGTGGATACACCGCGCCCTCTCAACAGGCCGGCGTTGATGACCTCGTACAGCGGCCCTTCGCCGGCGCGGTCGGACTGCATGCCTTCGCTGTATCTGCCGGAGGAGGAGGCGTAGAACACGCGCCCCAGGTAGCTCGCGCGGCAATTGCTTTCCAGGGGGATCTTGAACCGCACGTGCTGCCCGGCGGCGATCGTGCTTTGCGTCGGCTGGGCGACGATCATGGAGGGCGCCGCACAGCCGTGGGCGGCGTGGACCTCCAGCACGACGTCGTAGCCGCTTGAGATGTTCGGCGCGCCCACGCGCGCGGTGAACGTGACGAGCAGCCCGGGTACGGGCTGCCCGTCGTGACGCAGGGGTCTCACGGGGACCCTCACCACCACGCCCGCGCTCGGCTTGCGCTTACCGGGGTGCAGCGTCCTCCCCCTCCCCCTCCCGGGACTATGCGCCCGCTTGCCAGGGGCACTCTTGGGGACGCCGGGGATCGCCTGTTCTTCGGGACCGGTAGCCGACAGCGGCGGGGTGGCGCCGACCATCCGCGCCTGGTAGCGGACATGCACGGCGCTCTTGACCTGCGCGGCGCTGGGCGGCGGGCCGCTCGAGCGTTCGATGCCCTCGGGCGAGCACTGCTGGCGGGGTTCGTTCGTGGGTAGCTCGCATGTCGAGCCGTTGCGATAGGTGACCGTCAGCGTCGGCGTGCCGGGGGCCTTCCTGCCTAGGAACCCGTAATGGCCTGTGTTCGCGTGTGGCGGGGCGGGGAGCACGATCAGGTAGGCCCCGTCGGGCCCGTAGGGCGTGACGACGAGCTTCGCTGCGGGCGCGTTCACGCGGATGCTCGCGGCGTCTGGTCCCAGCAGCCCGACGGCGACCTCGCGCAGGTCGGCCTGTGGGCAGCGCACACCCCAGTCTTCCTGGTCGGGCAGATCGCAGTGCACGCGCTGGTAGGGGTAGAGGTTTTCGCCAGCGAGCGGCAGGCCGTCGGCGGTGACCACGGTCGGGGCGCCGGGCTGGAACGCGCGGTCGTTGCGGTCGACGGTCGCGCAGGCGTCCACGCTGATCGCGTCGGCGGGGGCGAACGGATGAAAGCGACCGTCCCCCTTGAACGCGTAGCCGATGCCGAGCGCACCGAGCCGCCCGTCGACCACGCGCCCGGCCTGTATGCAGACGAGCCCGCGGGTGGTTTGGATCACGCGCATGCCCCACGGCGGCCCGCCGGCTGGATCGGCGGGCCGCAGGGGCAGCAGTGCGAGGCTTGCCGCGCGCGGTTGACCGAGGCCGACCGCGGGGTTGGCGGGCAGCACGAACGCGGGCTGCACGGTTTTGCCGGGCGCGAGCAGCAGCTCGCCGCCGCCGGCGCCCACGAGCGCGACAGCCGCGAGCACGAGCGCCAGCGCGACGCTGCGCCGGCTCCGCCACGTGCGTGCGGGTCGCCCGGTCGACAGGCGCCGGTCGGCGGCACGCAGGAGGTCGCGCTCGAGCTGGGGAAGGATGCTCATCGTCTCACCTGACCAATCTCTCTCGTAGGGTGCGCAGCCCGCGGCTGACACGCTGGCGCACGACGGCCTCCGAGCAGCTGAGCTCGCCGGCGATGTCCGCGTAGTCGCGCTCCTGCAGCACGCGCGCGTCGATCGCGCTGCGCTGCTCCTCTGGCAGCGCGGCGAGCGCGAGCGTGGCGTGCTCGTGTTCGTGCTCGTGCGCCAGCCGCGCGATCGTCTCGACGGCGTGATCGTCTATCACCAGCCGCGGCAAGCCCAGACGCCGGCGAGCGCCGGCCTCGACGCGGCTGGCGCGATAGCTAGACGCGAGCACGTTGCGAGCGATCCCGAACAGCCACTGGTCGGCGCGACCCCTGTCCCGCTCGAAGCTCGCCACCGACTCCAGCGCACGCGCGAACGTCTCCGCGGCCAGGTCTGCGGCGAGCTCCGGCCGACCGGTGGCACGCATGAAGAAGCCGAGCAGCGCCCGCTCGAAGTGCCGGTAGAAGGCGGCAAACGCCTGCGGGTTCGTTCGCGCCGCGCCGAGCAGCTCCTCCGCCACGACGTCAGGCTCCTCGCGCTCGCTCGAGATCATGTTCGACATCTATTGGCTCGAGCGCTCACGCTTGTGACCGCACACGCGTTGGCGGTCAGCCGGCCGCGCGTGCGAGCTAGGCCTCGCCTGGCGATCGCGCCGATGCGATCGCGCTGTCGAAGCGATGCCGCGTCAGCGGATCGTCGCTCGCTCGCGGTCTGATCTGCGCAAGCGTGCGATCCTGCAACAGCCGCGTCAGCAATGGCGGTCCGTCCTCGTCGACGGTCACGCACCCTCCGGGCCAGTACGGGCTCTCCCCGGGTGTGTCGGTGAGGAACAGACTGGCGTAGGTCCAGCTCCCGCAGTTCACCAGTCGCGCGCCGTCACGGCCGCGCCACTCCTGCTGGCGATCGCCGGGAAGCGGACCCGTGCGGTGGGTGTGGCCGAACACGACGTACGCGTCGCCGAGGCCAAGACGTGCGGCCACCTCCCCCATCGCGAGCAGTCCCGCGCGTCGCAGCTCGCTCATCGAGATATCCGCGTGCAGCGGGCCGATGCCGGCGCGGTTGAGCGCAGCGACGGCCAGTGGAAACGCCCCGGCGATCGCACGCCGGCGCAGCGCGCGCAGCAGCGGGCGGCGTCGGCCCCGCCCACCGGCGCCGCTGTCGGTGAGGGCGGTCCAGGCGCCGACGGTGGCCATGCCGTTGAGCATGGCGCCGGTGCGCGCGTCTCTGGCGACGGCGTCCCGCCACGCGAACACGGGCGCGACGGTCGCCTCGTAGTCGCTGACGCAGTGAAACGTGGAGGCGGGTCGGCTCAGCAGTCGGCTCATCGCCCCGAGGCTCAGGCGCTCGAGCGTAGGGACGGTGAGATGGCAGTCCAGGTAGTGGCCGTGGGTGGCATACACATCCGAACGCACCCACACCCCTGGGTATGCGACGCGCACACGCGCTGGCGCAAGCCACTCGGCGACCCGCTGCAGCGCGGGCGAGGCCTGTTCGGGCTCGAGCAGCTGCTGTGCCTCCAGCGCCGGCGGCTCGTGCTCCTCGCCTCGATGCGTGAGCCATGGGTCGACGAGCGCGTGGTCGTGGTTGCCGGGAACGAGCACGATCTCGCCGTCCGCGAGCACGCGTCCGAGGTCCTCGAAGAACGGACGCGCGGCGGCGAGCGCGTCGCGGATCGGCCCGTGGCGCAGCTCGAGCACATCTCCGAGCAGCACCAGGCGTTCCGCCCGCGCAAGCGCCGCCAGCAGCGGCGCGCGCAGCTCGGGGCGGCGCAGCAGATCGGACCCGGAGCGGCTGCCGAGATGCAGGTCGGAGACGATCAGCGTGCGCATAGACGAGCCGATATCGCGTGCGGACGCGCGCGCTTGTCAGCGCCCGGGCTCAGTGTGCCCCGACCGCGCCCGCGGGGTGCGGCGCTCCCGTGTCTGCCTCGCGTATCTGCTTGGGGAGCATGAAGCGGACGTCCTCACGGATGACGTCGAACTCGGAGATGTCCCGCACGCCCCGCTCGCGGAAGAAGTCGACGAGCTCGCTGACGAGCTCCTCCGGCGCGCTCGCACCCGAAGAGATCCCCACCACGCGCCTGCCCGCGAGCCACAGCTCGTCGACTTCGCGCGCGGAGTCGATCAGGTGGGCCTCGGTGCCGCAGTCGCGCGCGACCTCCACCAGACGCAGTGAGTTGGAGGAGTTGCGCGAGCCGATCACCAGCATCAGGTCGCATTTGCCGGCCATCTGCTTGACGGCGGCCTGGCGGTTGGTGGTCGCGTAGCAGATGTCGTCGGTGCGGGGTCCGACGATGCTCGGAAACCGCTCGCGCAGCCGCTGCAGGATCGCGCTCGTTTCGCCCACGGCGAGCGTCGTCTGGGTGATGTAGGCGACCCGCTCGGGGTCGGCGACCTCGAGCTCCTCGACGTCCTGCTCGCTCTGCACGAGCATGATCCGGTCGGGGGCCTCGCCCATCGTCCCTTCCACCTCCTCGTGCCCGTCGTGACCGACGAGCACGATCGTGTAGCCGGCTTCGGCAAAGCGGACGGCCTCGCGGTGGACCTTCGTGACGAGCGGACAGGTCGCGTCGATCGTCCGCAGGCTGCGCTGCGCGGCGCCGGCACGGACGCTCGGCGCGACGCCGTGCGCGGAGAACACGCACACGGCTCCCTCGGGTACTTCCGTCTGCTCGTCCACGAAGATCGCGCCGCGCTCGCGCAGCTGGGCGACGACGTGCTTGTTGTGCACGATCTCCTTGCGCACGTACACGGGCGCGCCGTGGATGGCGAGCGCTCGCTGCACCGTCTGCACCGCCCGATCGACCCCGGCGCAGTATCCGCGCGGGGCCGCAAGCAGCAACCTCTGGACCGTGTTTGGCACGGTTGTCATTGTAGGAGGCGCCTCGCTAGGCTAACGCGATGAGTCAACGTCACCTCGACAGGCTGACGCCGGTAGACGCCTCGTTCCTGCACCAGGAGAGCGCTGTCTCGCACATGCACATCGGCGGCCTGACGATCATCGAAGGACCCCCGCCGAGCATGGAGGAGTTCCTCGAACAGATCCGCCGGCGACTTCACCTGGTCCCGCGCTATCGCCACAAGCTCGCGTACACGGCGCTGGACAGCGGTCGCCCGGTGTGGATCGACGATCCGAGCTTCAACCTGGACTACCACGTGCGCCACACCGCGCTGCCCGCTCCGGGGCGCTGGGAGCAGCTTCAGGACCTGACGGCGCGGATCTTCTCGCAGCAGCTCGACCGCTCCAAGCCGCTGTGGGAGATGTGGCTGATCGAGGGACTCCAGGACGACCGCTTCGCGCTGATCACCAAGACCCACCACTCGCTGATCGACGGCATCGCCGGCGTCGACCTGGCGACGGTGCTGTTCGACCTCTCGCCCGACCCCCCGCGGATCCCGTACTCGGGCCGCCCCTGGCAGCCCCATCCCGAACCGGGCACTGCGCACCTGGTGGCGGCTGGCCTGTGGGGAGCGGTGCGCGCGGGGGTCGCGCTGGCGGAGGGCGCAGTCGACGCGCTCACACACCCCGAGCGCGCGCTCGCGCACACGCGCGAGGCGGCCGAGGGTATCGGCGAGATCGTATGGGCCGGCCTGAACCCCGCTCCGGAAACACCGCTGAACGTGCCCATCGGCCCGCACCGGCGTTTCGTCGGGATAACCAGCAAGCTCGATGACTTCAAGACGATCAAGAACGCGTTTGGCGCCACCGTCAACGACGTCGTGCTCGCGGTCGTCGCGGGGGCGCTGCGCACGTTCCTGATCTCCCGCGGGCGGCACACGCAGGGCGTCGAGCTGCGCGCCCTCGTCCCCGTGTCGGTGAGGACCGAGGGCGAGCATCACCATGGCGGCAACCGCATCGTCGTGATGCGGGGGCCGCTGCCCACCTACATCAGCGACCCGCTCAACCGGCTGCGCTTCGTCTCGGGCGCGATGGACGGCCTGAAGGAGTCAAAGCAGGCGCTCGGCGCGGAGGTGATCGCCGGGGCCCAGAACTTCGCGCCACCGACGATCCTCGCGCAGGCCTCGCGCTTGAACTTCTCCACCCGCCTGTTCAACCTGATCGTCACCAACGTGCCCGGCCCGCAGTTCCCGCTGTATGTGCTCGGCCGCGAGATGCTGCACGCGATCCCCGTCGCGTTCCTGCCGGAAAACCACGCGCTGGCGATCGCGATCATGTCCTACAACGGCCAGATGAACTTCGGCCTGCTGGGCGACTTCGACGCCCTCCCGGACATCGAGTCGATCGGCGAGAACATCGCCGCGGAACTCGCCACGCTCGCCACGCTCGCGCGCGAGTCGGCCGCCGCGCCGGCGTAGCGTGGCGCCCGGCGACTAGCCCACGCCGCTACTGGCGTCGGTGGGCAAGCGAGGCAAGGACGCAGGAGGCGTGGCGTGCTACGCACGCGAGCCTCCGAGGACGCAGCATCGCGCCGCCCAGCGGCGTCAGTAGCCGAGCGCGAACTTGGCGTCCTCAGACATCATCTCCGGCGACCACGGCGGCGTAAAGACCATCTCTGACTCGACCGTCTTGACGCCGTCGAGTTCGCCCACGAACTCTTCGATCTGTTCGTTGACCTGCGGCCCGATCGGACAGCCGGGGGTGGTCAGCGTGAAGGTCACGCGCACGTTGCCCTCGGCGACCTCGACCCCGTAGATCAGCCCGAGCTCCACGAAGTCCAGCCCGAGCTCAGGGTCGATGACGTTCGACAGCGCGTCCATCACGTCGTCCTCGGTGGGCATGATGGGAGTCTAGCGGCGCCTTCGCCCCGCACACGCCGGGGGCCCGCACTGGGCGGGCCCCCGGTCGCCTCTGATAGCGCTCGAGCCTACTTCTTCTTCGTGGCGGCCTTGAACGCCTTCCGGGCCTGCGCTTCGCACGCCGGCCGCTTCTTGTGCGGCTGCTTCTTGCATGCCTTCAACGCCCGCGCAAGCTTCTGCGCCGCCGTCAGTGGCTTGGCACTCGCCGCGCTGGCACTGGTACCGCTCACCGGGGCACCCAGGTTGACCACGCTCGGCAGCGGCGCGGTCAGCACCGTCGTCGTGGTCGTGACCGCCCTGGTTTCTGCTTTTTCTTTTTCTTCTTTTTCGCGCTTTGCTTTTTCAGCGGCTTCTTTTTCTTCGTCTTTCTGTTTTTCTTCGGTTGCTTCTTTTTTGCGTTTTTCGTTGTTAGCGGCTTCTTCTGCTTCGCGTGCTTTCTTGGCCGCTTCTAGTTCTTCGTTGCTCTTTTTTTCGCCGATTTCTTTTTCTTCTGCTTCTTTGTGCGCTTTTTCTTCTTCGGCCTTTTCTTTTTCGCGTTTCGCTTCTTTAGCTTCTTCTGCTTCTTTCAGTTCCTGTTTTTCTTTCGCTTCTTCTGCTTCGTGCTGTTTCTTTTCAGCAATCGCTTCTGCTTCGTCTTCAGCGGCCTCTTTGGCTTCTTCTTTGTTCTTGGCGGCTTCTTCTTCAGAGGCCTTGTTACCGGCGAAGCTGACCTCGTGATCGCGGATGATGCCGCTCTCACTGACATACGTCGCGGTCAGGTCAGCCTGCGGGGTGCTGCTGTCGTCCAGCTCGATCCCGGCCAGGCCCTGCGAGTTGGTCGTCTCGCAGAACAGACCTTCGTCGCCGGTCGGGTGCACGACTTCCGTGCCTGACAGCGACACCGTCGCACCCGCGCCGAGCTTGAGCTGATCGCCGGAGTCGACGACGCTTCCGGTGAACGCAGCCACGCTGGCTCCCTCCGCGTGGAAGCACACCGTCTCGCCGGCCATTGGCCGCCCGTCGATGTCCTGAGCCTTGGCGACGACGATCCGCACGTTCTGTTCGTTCTTGCCAGGACCCTTGGGGAACTCAAACCATTCCTTTTCCCAAGCCGACCTGACTTTCTCGGTGACGCCTTCGGCCGCGGGCACCGGCGAGTAGTCGACGGGCTCATACGGGTAGATCGCCCTCGCGGAGATCGCCGATTCGCCGATCACTTCGCCAGACAGCCCCTTCAGGTCGCAGGCACCGTCTTCGTTCTTGATGATCTTGCCGGTTTCCGTTTCCCCTTCGGCGCCTTGGAACACCGGAATGTGGTTCAGGTAGAACCCATCGCCCGGCGTATAGACCAGGTAAACGTTGCCGAGCTCGTCGGTGTAGAACGTCTCGTTCGTGAAGCCGCGCGGCGTTTCGTAGCTTTCCGGCCGGCCGCCGAGGCGCCGCAGGCATCCGGTCGATTCGGATTCCCTGTTGCCACCGTTTTTGACCGAGGTCCAGAACTTATACGGTTCGGGGTGGGCGTTCAAGAACCCGGGGAAGTCGCCCCCGGGACTCGGTCCGTCAATGCCCGAGACCTCGGCAACGCCCGGACGGTCCGTGGCCGGGATGTACGCGCTGGCGAAGCTCTGAGTCTTGTTCGCGCCTTCGATCTGCCCCACGCCACCGAGATCGCTGCCGCCTTTGTTCGCCGCGAGCGACACGTCGATCCGCAGCGCCGGCATCGGCGCGTCTTCTTCGTTGAGCACGCCGTTGCTCAGCAGCGTTTCGTTCGCTACCTGCGGGTCGTACGGTCCGACGCCGCCTGGCAAGCCGTGGATGTCCCACAGACTGGGGTTGGCACCCGGCGGTTCGCTTTCTTCGCTGCTGCTCGCGAGCGCCTCTGCGAGCGCATTCCAATCAGCCGGAAGCGTGTAGGAAGGGTTGGGCAGGACGTTGTGCAGCGGAGCTTCCGAGATGACCGGGAAGCTCCCGGTCACCTTGATCTGGATAAGGCCTTGGTTTCCTGTTTCGCCCGAGAACGGGCTGGGAATGAATTCGCCCGATCCGGTTTCGTGCATCTTCACTTCGCCGATCGTCAGCCAGATCACCAGGAACTGGTGCGAGAAGACGATTTCGCCCGTGGTCGAGTTCCTGACAACGACCCTGATCCGCGCCAGCCCGGGGTTGAGCGACTTGTAGTCCGTCGCCACACAGCCATCCCCCTCGTGAGCCGGCACGGTCGAGGGGAAGAACGCCGCTGGCCCCGGATCGAACACCTGGCCGAGACTGCTCCCCGACTCGCCGTCGGCCGTCGGGGCCTGGAACTGATAACCGGACCAGTCCTCAACCTGGTAGTTGGCGAACTGACTCGTCTCTTCCCGGCTCGGGGTGATGCTCGGGTCGCACACCACCAAGCGCACATGCTCGCCAACCCAGGCCACATACGGCACGTTCGCCGTCTGAGGCCCATCGGGATTGCTGCTCGTCGGTGGCCCTGGGTTTGGAGCCGCAAACGCGTTCGCCATCAGCAGACACATAGCCAACGCCGCCGCGCCGATCGCAGAAGCGAGTCCCGCGATCAGCCTCCTTTTCCGTCCTGGTTGTTCTTGCGTGGGTCGCATTTCTGTGCGGCCTCCTCCTTGACTTAGATGGACCAACGCCTTCCAGTGCGAAGAGCGTCGACTTGATGGAACAGCGTGACGACATACCCGGAACGGGGAAAATGTCGCGGCGCATGCTACGGCCGAGGACGCCTTTTCACAATCATCATGTGGGGTAGTTCTGCCCTCTGGCAAACGGGTAGGTGGACCCCTACCCAAGCAGGCTGCTCAGCGTCGCAAACTGCGACGGCGAACGAGTGAATCCAGCCTGATCACCCGGATCTCAGCGCTTGGAGAGCGGATTAATCCACCCGTCCTGGCTGGCACTGGCCGGGTGGGAATCCTCTGGTGACCGACCCACCATCTGCGTCGCCTGCACGCGGTTGTGCACACCCAGTCTCGTGTAGATCGTGCGCAGATGAAACTTGACGGTGTTCGAGGAGATCATCAGGCGCGCGGCGATCTCCTTGTTGCTCAGACCGCTCGCTACCAGCTCGAGAACCTCGCGCTCGCGCGCGCTCAGCGCCTGGAGCAGAACGTTCGGCTCGCACGTCGCGGCCTGCCAGCCGACTGGCATCACCGTCCGGCCCTCCAGGACGTGGCGCAGCGCGAGGATCAGCTCCTCGGTCGTGTCGGAGCTGAGCACGACGCCCTCCGCCCGCTCGTCAATCGCCGTGCGGACCACCGCCAGCGACGCCACCTCGCAGATCAGCAGGATCTTCAGCTCAGAGTCGGCCCGCCTGATTTCGGGCACGGCCGCCGGGCCGCCCGCGGCCTCGTCGGCGTAGACGATCGCCGCGGTCAGGTCGAGCGCGTCAGCGCGCAACGCGACCACGAGATCGTGGATGCTGGGATAAGCGCCCACCACCTGGTTGCCGCTCTCGGTGAGCATCCAGGTGAGCGCCTCCGTGGCGAGCGCGCCACCGCCGCCGACAATCGCGATCCTGGGCTCAACCGCCGCCACTTGTCATCTGAGCGTGCTTGTTGGCGGCCTCGACGCGATTTCGCACCCCAAGCCGCGCGTAGAGGGCACGGATGTGGAACTTGACGGTGTTCGGGCTCAGGTCGAGCTGGGCGGCGATTTCTTGGGTGCAGCGGCCCTCGGCGATCAAAGCGAGTATCTCGCGTTGACGCGGGCTCATCTCGAGTCGCTCACGCGCTTGCGCGGCGACGAGCCTCTGCCAGCCGACCGGCATGACCGTGCGCCCCGTCGCCACATATGCGATCGCCGCGCGGATCTCCTCCGTCGCATAGCTCTTGAGGATGATCCCGCCCGCCCGTTGCGCGATCGTGCAACGAACCAACTCCTCACTGATGTGCCGGCAGAGCATCAGGATCTTCGAGTCGATCTTGGCGGACCGCAGCGTCGCGACGGCCTGAGGGATCTCAGACCCGCATCCGTCGCAGTCGAGGACCAGGACCGCCGGCCGGCCCCCCGCCCCATCGGCCAGATACTGCGTGACTGATTCGAAGGTGCCCAACACGCGCAGACCATCCTGGGCACTCAGCAGGCTCGCGGTGGCATCGCGCAACATACGCTGCCCGCCGATCATGGCGAGCGTAACGCCGCGGCCGGAGCTTGCGAAGGGCGGCCGGGACGACGGCCAGCCTGACCACGCACCCGGTGCACCCGCCGGATTCGCCGCGAGCCGCGAGCCCACACGCGGTCCATGGCCCAAGCCAGTGACTCGATTCGTAGGTCGCAGCTGGTCGGGACCGACGGCTTGCCCCTGGTCGACTGGCCGCACGTTGTCTGCCACCCTGGTCACACTCAGCCCCCCAGCGCGAGTCTTCCTACGTCAAATGGGTATCAGGTGGTCAGGTCCCCCAACCAGCCTGATCGCAACCTTTGGAACTGTAGAGGTTTTTGGGATTTTGTGCAGGGGTTGCGCGTTTGCATGCACGCGCGCTCGACCAATGTCGACTAGTCGAATCTCATCAGGACCACCCCTCGGCGATCAGCGCGGGCTAGTTGTCGCAGCCGAGGCGGTCCCACATGTACAGCTGTATGCACTCGTTGGCAAGCTCGATCGCGCGCTCGCGCGACAGGCGCGGCAACACCGTGTCGAGCGCCTGGTCCTCGGCCACACCGGCCTGGAAGGCTTCCTCGCCGCGGAACCCCGCCGCGATCTTCAGCGCCTCGCGACGATTCTCCCCGAGACTGGGGAATACGCCGACGAGGAACTCCGTGTTGGGGATCGGTTGACCTACCTCCAGCGAGGCGTGCCAAGCGGCGAGCAGATGCAGGTCATCCTCATCGAGGTCGGCGATCGCCTTCGCGTAGTGGACCGACAGTTCCTGGTCTGGGATGTCGTCGACCCATGCACGCACCACCTCGCCCACCAGCTGCCGGCGCGCCTCGCGGCCGACCGACTCGGCGACGACGCGAATCGCGTCCTGAGGCTCGATGAAACACAGTGGCATCACGACTCTCCTGGGGAGGTTAGGAACACTGTCCGCAGACTGTAGGCGCCCGTGTGGACGGCATTTCTCGACGGCGCCCGGGGTGCGCTGGACGCGACGAGCAGCGATCCTCGGTGGCGGGCCGCGCTCAGATCCCGAGCGCGCTGCCGGCGCGCTCGAGCGCGCCCGCGTCGTGGCTGTCGGGCGGACACCCCATCGTCGCCCGCTGGGGCGCATCGTCCCCGGAGGGGGAGATCCAGTTGGCGAGCGCGAGGTCGAGCGTCTCGATCGGCACCGCGATGGCCTGCGCGAGCGCCGCCGCGCGGCGCTCCAGCAGCAGGGGATCGCCGATGCCGAACACGCGCTTGGCGGCCGTCGTCGTGAGGTCCTCCGCCGAGAGCCCGCGCGCGCCCGCCAGGTGCAGCGAGTCGGGCTGCAGCGCGTACAGGCCGAGACGTCCCAGCGTGACGAGCAGTTCATAGCGCCCCATACGCGCGAAGCCCGGAAGCGCCAGCCGCTCGAACACGCGCTCGAAGCGACGCTGTGGACTCCAGGTGGGGTCGCCGCTGAACGCGGCCGCTTGCAGACTGTCCGCGCAGCCACTGGCGTCGCCAGCGCGCGCCACCCATTGGCGATAGGCCACGAGCGTCTCCACGCCGCGCTCGGGGTCGTGGGAGCTGCGGGGTCCGAGCGGAACGCCGTCCAGGTCGGGCAGCTCACCGGCGCCTGCGGAGGCGAGCGCCATGCGGATGCCGGCAAACGGGTCCTCCCCTTCAAGCGGGCATAGGTAGACGATCAAGAAGCACTCCCAGGTGGCGCGCTCGAGATTCTCCCCCTCCGGGGACGGTGCGCGCGCCAGCGCGCGCACCTCGCCGAAGAGCCCCGGCGGCTCCACGGCGAGCGCGAGCAGCCGCGCACTGGAGAAGGCGATCTCCCGCGCCAACCTGCTCGCGTCAGCGGACGCGCGCAGGCCCGGCACGAGATCCGAGCGATATCCGTCGTCGACCGCGCGGGCTTCGCGGTGGACGCGCACGCGCTCGCCGTTTTGGCGCGAGCTCGCACGCGAAGCGCGCTCTGCGCCGGCGCGCGTGCGGGTGGGAGCGCTGGTACGTGGCGATGAGCCACCCGTCGGAGCAGCG
>Ga0116215_1001765_pt1 | contig 13970 bp, 13 predicted proteins | sample Sb_taG_7_FD_89698 | JGI IMG/M metagenome (GOLD analysis project Ga0116215, IMG submission 89698) | Peat soil microbial communities from Weissenstadt, Germany - Sb_50d_2_FS metaG | ecosystem: Environmental > Terrestrial > Soil > Wetlands > Peat | place: Germany: Weissenstadt | collected 2010-09-21 | reverse complement strand
GATTTTCGAATTCCGGCCGCACATCACGAGCCGCGGGTGTCCCACCACACCGTGCATGCAGGACACGGCCCGTCGACCTCGAGCGTCTTTGACCTGGTAGTCGTCGGCCCCTAGACCGCGCGCCGAACTCTCCGCGACATCGGAGACGGAATCGTTGGTAGACGTCGGCCCCAAGAACCCGCGCGACCAACTGTCCGCTACGTCAGATACGCAATTGTTGTGCCAGCCGTGGACGAGCAATCCTCAAGGAGCGCGCATCCGGTGTCGATCATTCGCATACGACCCCTGAGAGGGGCGCCCGGTTAAGACAGCGTGCCCAGAAGCCTGCTCGTCGCCGAGGCTCGACGCGACCTCTCGAATCAATGGAAGAGGCGCGCCATCACTACGAACCCGGCAGTCACAGCATCCTCCGGCGCGGCCATGCATCCCCGACGCCTTTCCCGTTGGCTCGCACCGCTCGCGATCATCGTCGTAGGCGTTGCCGTCGTGGCCCCCGCCGGTGTCGCCGATGCTGCGCAGGCTCCGGTGGGCCTCGGGACCGCGGGCAGCTTCGCCGTCCTCGCCGGCGCCGGGATCACCAATACCGGCCCCACCACCATCAATGGAAACCTCGGAACCTTCCCCACCACGTCCATCTCGGGGGCGGCCTCGATGACCGTCACCGGCACCAATCACGGCGGCGACGCCGTGACCCAGGGCGCCAAGACCGATCTCGTGACCGCCTACAACACCGCCGCGGGCGAGGGGCCGACCACGGCCGTCGCCGCCGATCTCGGCGGGCACACGCTGACTGCGGGCATCTACAACTCGGCGTCCTCGCTCGGCCTCACCGGTGCACTGACGCTCAACGGGGCCGGCAACCCGAACGCCTTGTTCGTCTTCCAAGCCGGCTCGACCCTCACCACCGCGTCTGCCAGCAGTGTCGTCCTGATCAACGGCGCCCAGGCCTGCAACGTCTTCTGGCAGGTGGGGAGTTCGGCGACACTGGGGACCGGCTCCAGCTTCCGCGGGACCATCCTGGCGTTGACGTCGATCACGGTCACACATGGCACGACCGTCGTCGGCCGCGCATTGGCCCGCAACGGCGCCGTCACCCTCGACACGGACACCATCACGACGCCGACGTGCACGACCCCGACGGGCACCACCGTGACCACGCCGGGAAGTGTCAACGCCAATGCGAAGTCGCCCAGTCCCACCGGAACGACATCCACCGGCGCCGCAACGCCCGGTGGGACCGGGACCGGGACACCGGGTGGGACAGGGACCCCGACGGGCACGACGGCGACGGGCACACTTCCCTTCACCGGGATCAACCCGCTGCTGCCCACCCTCGGCGGGGTGCTGGTCGGATCCGGCCTGCTCCTGATGCGGCTGTCGAGCGCCCGCCGCCGGCGCACGATTGGCTGAGCGACCGAGCTCGACCGACAAGCGCGTCGGCTCAGCGAGCTCCGGCCGCCACGGCCTGGCCCCAGGTGTAGATGTAGTACGCGGGGCTGTGGGTGATCACGGCGAAGAGCTCGGCGTCGCTCAACCACGGTGACGCCGCCGCCGGGGACGCCTCGCCGGCGCCCATGACGAGCGTGCCGCCCGAGGCGGCCAGCTGGCCGGCGCTGAAGCCCAGGATGTTGTCGCGGTGGCCCCAGCAGCCGCTCGAGTTGCCCACACAGCCGAGGTTGCCCGACCCCGGGCCGTCGTCGTACATCCAGTTGTAGTTCGACCCCAGGGCCCCGGCGTTCTCGCTCCAGTTCGACGCCCACCGGAGCACGCCGATGCCGGGAGGGACGATGGTCGGGGCGGGGTCGGTGTCGGCTTGCGCGGCGGCCTGGGCGTCCTGGTCGAGCTCGGCCACGAGGCCGACCGCGGGCGGAAGCCCCCGGTCCACGCGCTCGGTGTCGGCCACCACGAACAACTGCTCGGCGGGGGTGAGAGCCGAGTAGTTGCCGGGAAGCGTCATCGACCCGAGCCCCTCCCGGGCCCGTGCCCCGTCTGTCGCCTGGAGCGTCGACGCCACACACGGTGCCGACAGGGGACCGTCGGCCAGACACGTGCCCTCGAATTGCGGCGTGGGGGGGACGCTGGCCGCGGGGTTGCCCGGTGGCAGGATCCCCGCCGCCGGCGTCGGGGCGGAAACGGGACGCGGTGCCACCGGCGCGGGGTGTGCCACCGGCGCGGGATGCACCGGGGCGGGGTGCACCACCGGCGCCGGGCTCGGATGCTCGACCCGGGGTGCAGGTGCGGGCGTGGTCGTGGGAGGGGGCGAGGCGGCCACGGCCACGACCGGTGGCGCCGGGATCGTCGTGGGAGTGGGGGGCGGGGGGGGCGGGGTCGTGGTGGTGGTGGTGGTGGTGGCGGCCTGTTCCGCCTCGATGATCCTCCGCATCGCCACCAGAGGCGACTCCTTGCGGGTCGGGCGCGGTGCGGGCGGCCCGTTGTGACTGTGGCGGCTCCCCGCCGCGGCCACCGCCGTCGGGCCGGCCGTGGCGGCGAGGACGGTGGCGCCCGGGAGCGACACCATGAGGCCGAGGCGCGCGATCGTGCGGCTGGCGGGACGACGGGCAGCCTGTCGTCGCGCCGCTCGGTTCGCGTACGTGGGAACGGGTTCGCGGCTCATCGTCGGTTCGGTTGTGCGCGCATGTGCAGCGGTCAGCTGCCTGACGACGCGACGTCGCGGCGCGCGAACGATGACGCTGTCCGTCTCCTCCGCTGCTCCGCCGCCCGGCAGGGCACCCGCCGCCGACCGTAGTGAACCGGGGAGGGCGGTGCCAATCGTTGTCGTGGGCGTGAGGGTTCGCAGCGCCCACATATGATTTACGGAGGCAACGAGCAGCCCTCTCACCCTGGGGATACGACGCCATGTGGTGTTACCAACACACGTGTTTCCATGATTATGACGATGTCGTCACATTGCGCCGGCGTCGGACGGTGGGGTGCCGGTGCCCAGGGTGAGCGCCGGGCTGCTCCTGTACCGCCAGAGCTCCGGGGGCGGGATCGAAGTCCTTCTCGTGCATCCCGGCGGTCCGTTCTGGGCGCGCAAGGACGCCGGCGCGTGGTCCATCCCCAAGGGCGAGTACGGCGAGGACGACGACCCCGCCGTACAGGCCGAGGTGGAGTTCGCCGAGGAGCTCGGCCAGCGCGCGCCGCCCGGGCCGCGCCTCGATCTGGGAGAGGTACGGCAGGCGGGGGGAAAGCGCGTCCGAGCGTGGGCGGTGCACGGGGACATCGACGCCCTTGCCACCACGAGCAACGTGTACGAAATGGAGTGGCCTCCCCGTTCGGGTGAGCGCCGCACGTTCCCCGAGGTCGACAAGGCGGCGTGGTTCTCCCTGGACGAGGCCCGCACCAAGCTTCTCGCCGGGCAGCTGCCGCTGCTCGAGCGCCTCGAGTCCGCTACCGGTGGCGGCGAGGGTCGGTTGCGGAGCTGAGGGGGCGCGGGCAACACCGGCCCGTCAGGGACGCCGACGGCTCCCGCCCGTCAGGGGATGCCGCCGTCGACGCGCAGGACCTGGCCCGTCGTGAAGCTCGACGCGTCGCTGGCGAAGTACAGCGCTGTCCCCACCACCTCGTCGGGATCGCCGAAGCGCTTCAGGGCATGGCGTTGGGGTCCCGTCTCGAGAACGGCTTTGTCCCAGGCCTTGGTCACGTCGGTCAGGAACGGCCCGGCCATGATGCAGTTCACCCGCACCGACGGCCCCAGCGCGTGCGCGAACCCCGCCGTCAAGGAATTGACCCCGGCTTTGGCGGCCGCATAGGGCAGGATCTCGGGAGTGGGCCGGATCGACCCCACGCTCGAGACGTTGATCACCGATCCTCCGCCGTCGCGCACCATCCGACTGCCGACCAACACCGTGAGCCGGAACACGCCCTTCAGGTTGAGGTCCACCACCTTGTCCCACATGGCCTCGGTGACCTCGGTCATGTCGCCGTAGAGGAGGGACATCCCCGCGTTGTTGACGAGGACGTCGACGCGACCGAAGGTGTCGTAGGCGGCGTCGGCCAGCGGCTCGAGCTCGTCCCACTTCGAGACGTTGCACGCCCAGGCCAGTGCCCGCCGCCCCATCGCCTCGATGTGGCCGGCCACGGCCTGACAGGCATCGAGCTTGCGGCTGGTGACCACGACGTCGGCCCCGGCGGCGGCGAAACCCAGGGCCATGGCCCGTCCGAGGCCCCGGCTGCCGCCGGTCACGAGCGCCACCTTGCCGGTGAGGTCGAACCGGTCCCGATCCACCGACGTGCGTACCTTCAGTGAAGTGACGTGGTCGACGCGAGGTCCGCCGCCCTTTGGGCAAGGTCGAGCACGACGCCGCCGAACGCTTCCATCTTGGGGTTGTCCGCCGTTCCCTGCACGACCCGGGCGTAGCCGGCTTCGAGGACGACAGCCAGTTTGAAGCGGGCCAGGATGACGTAGTAGTCGATCTCGTCGGTGTCACGCCCGCTCTCGGCGGAGTAGTAGTCCAACAGCTCGCGGCGCGACGGCATACCCGTGTAGTCGACATAGCTGCCCGTGGTGCGGTCCTCGTCTTCGTCGAGCCAGCCCTGGATGACCCAACCCAGGTCGAGGAGAGGGTCGCCCACCGTCGCCATCTCCCAGTCCACGATGGCCGCCAGGCGGGCCGGAGCGCCGTGGCGGAACATGACGTTGGCGAACTGGTAGTCGCCGTGCATGATCCCGGGCTCGTAGGTGCGGGGCTGATGGTCGCGCAGCCAGGCGGCGGCGGTGTCGAGACCCGGGATGTCCCGGAACTGGACGGCGGCGAGATGGCTCATCCACCGGTCGACCTGGCGATCGTGGAACCCGTCGGGCCGGCCGAATCCCTCCAGCCCACGCGCCCGCCAGTCGACCCTGGCCAGCTTGGCGATCCCGTCGACGAGCTGGAAGGCGAGGCCCCGGCGGGCCTCGAGGTCGGTGTCGAAGGGGGCCGGCCAGCCGCCACCGCCCATGGGCGACCAACCTTCGACGTACTCCATCAGATAGAAGCAGCCCCCCATGAGCGCGGGATCGTCGCACACCGCCAGGGCCCGGGCGTGGGGCACGTCGGTGTCGGCCAGGGCGGCGAGCAGTCGGTACTCGCGCAGCATGGTCTCGTTGCGCCCCGCGGGGACGATGCGCGGCGGCCGGCGCAGCGCCATGCGGTGTCCGCCGCGGCGGATGTCGAACAGCTCGTTGGACGCGCCGCCGGTGATGAAGGTCGCCTCGACAGGCTCGCCCCCACCGGGAAGGCCGTGGTCGTCGAGGAACTTCTGCAGACGCTCGACGTCGACGAGGCCGCGCGTGCGGGCCTCGTCGTCGACGACCGGATCATCGTCGGCGACGGGATCGGTGGTCATTGGTTGGCGACCTCGTGCTCGAGGTGCTCGGCGAACTTCTGGCGGGCCGCGGCCAGCTTCTCGGGCAGGTGCTCGGTCGGCCATGCCCCGGGCGCGGCGGAGTAGCGCTTCAGGACCTGTCGGGCCACCGTGACGCGGTGCACCTCGCTCGGGCCGTCCACCAGTCCCATGACCGGCACCATCATCCAGTAGCCCCCCAGGGGAAGTTCGTTCGACACACCGAGCGCGCCGTGGACCTGGATGGCGCGTTGGACGATGTCGTGCAGGACCTGGGCCGTGAGCACCTTGACCGCGGCGATGTCGTGACGGACCTTGCGGTAGTCCTGGTACTTGTCGATCTCCCACGCCACGTACAGGACGAAGAGGCGGAACTGCATGAGCTGGGCGTAGGAGTCGGCGATGTAGTTCTGGACGCTCTGCTTGTCGGCCAGGATGCTGCCCTGGGTGTGGCGCGACAGGGCCCGCTCGCACATCATGTCGAGCGCCTTCTGGCACACACCCACCGTGCGCATGGCGTGGTGGATGCGCCCGCCCCCGAGTCGGGTCTGGGCGATGGCGAAGGCCTGGCCCTCCCCGCCGAGGAGGCTCTCGGCCGGCACCCGCACCCCGTCGTAGTGGATGAGGGCGTGCATCCCTTCGTGACCGTCGCCGAAGTGCTCGCCCATGAGCCCGACGTTGCGGACGATGTCGACCCCCGGGGTGTCGGTGGGCACAAGGAACATGGACATCCCCTGGTACGCGCTCACGTCGGGGTTGGTGACCGCCATCACGATGAGGAACGACGACGTCCTGGCGTTGGACGAGAAGAACTTCCATCCGTCGATGACCCACTCGTCCCCGTCGCGCCGGGCCCGGGTCTCGAAGCGCGTCGGGTCCGATCCCCCCTGGGGCTCGGTCATCGAATACGACGAGAAGATCTCACCGTCGAGGAGGGGGCGCAGATAGCGCTCCTTCTGGGCGTCGGTGCCGTAGTGGGCGATGATCTCGGCGTTTCCCGTGTCGGGGGCCTGGCACCCGAAGATGATCGGGGCCCACCGGCTCCGGCCCAGGATCTCGTTCATGAGCGACAGCTTCACCTGCCCGTATCCCTCGCCCCCGAGCTCCGGTCCCAGATGGCACGCCCACAGCTTCTGGGCGCGCACCTGTTGCTTCAGGGGGTCGACGATCTTGCGCAGCTTGTCGTCGAGCGGATGGAAGGTGCGGTCGCCCCACAGCAGGTCGAGGGGCTCGACCTCCTCACGGACGAAGGCGTCGGTCCAGTCGAGCTTGGCCTGGAACTCGGGATCGGTGGAGAACTCCCAACCCAAGGATCTGCCTCAGCTCTCGCCCGTGCCGTACTGGGCCTGGGGGATGGGGCCGGCCGAGGCGGTGGGAGGGGCCTGCGCCGGAGCGGGGGCCGTCGCACCGGGGTCGACGACGCCTGTCGCCTCGGACACCGCCGCGTTGGCGGAGGTCACCGACACCGGCCCATGCTCGGCCTCGTGCGCCTGGATCAGGCCGACCAGCTCCGTCGCCCGCGCCTCTCCGCCGGGGGCGGCGCGCCCCACGCGCTGGGTGTAGGTGATGCCTCCCAGCTCGAGCAGCAGGGCGTCGCCCTTGCGCTTGGCCTGGACCTCGACGAGCTTGGCCTGCCCGGCCTGCCCGGCCTGCTGGGCCTTCTCGGCGAGCTGTGTCGCCTGCGACTTCACCTTGTCCATGAGTCCCATGACAATCCTCCTCCTCCGCGCCCTCGGCCTGTCCGGGCACTCAGGCGCTCGCCGGCTCGCACGTCGCGACCCGGCGGTTGGGCCTGACTGTAGGCGACTTGCTGAGTGGGCACGAGAGCGCGCCGGGCCCGCCGCGGCGGCTCGTCGCGGCCGGTCAGGGGGCGACCCAGGCCTCGCTGTGCTCCCACAGGGCCGCGGCCAGCTCGGGCGTGGCCCGCGCCGAGGGGGGCCGCTCGGCACAGTCGTCGTAGTAACGGCCCGTGGCCGGCGCGAGGCCGAGGTCGGTGGCGCAGTACACCGGCGTGCGCGCGCCCTGCTCCGTGGGCCGCATGAAGCGCTTGACGACGGGTTCCACGGGCCAGGGGAGGTGACGCCAGATGTCGGATGCGATCACCCCGGGGTGGAGCGCGTAGGTGGTGACGCCGGCCCCGGGCATCCGGCGGGCGAGCTCCTGGGCGAAGAGCACGTTGCACAGCTTGGAAACGCCGTACTCGCGCAGACCGGTGAGGCTGGAGGTGCGCCGGCGCACGGCGTCGAAGTCGACGCCGCGTGCCCCGTAGTGGGCGTCGCTCGCCACCACGACGACCCGCGCCGGGGCACTGCGGGCCAGCGTGTCGAGGAGCATCGTGGTGAACAGGAAATGGCCGAGATGGTTGATCCCGAACGCCAGCTCGAAGCCGTCGGCCGTCAGGCCCCGCTCGCCGGCCACCCCGGCGTTGTCGATCAGCACGTGCAGCGGCTCCCCGGTGGAGATGTACGCCTCGGCCCCGGCGCGCACCGAGGCCAGCTCCGACAGGTCGAGAGCGAGAAAGCTCACCGCATCGGGGCCATGGGCTGTTGCGATCTCGTCGAGCACCGGCTGGGCCCGCGCCCGTGATCGGCAAGCGACGTGGACCCGGGCCCCCCGGCGGGCGAGCTCGACGGCGGTGGCCCGGCCGATCCCGCTGTTGGCGCCCGTGATGAGGACCGTGCGTCCCTCGAGGTCCAACGTCATCTGCTCCCCGTGCCCGTGCCGCCCGGGCATCGGTCGGCCCGGCAGCAGCATCACACGTCGAGCAAGGCGACGCGACCGTGCGCCTCGAATTCGTCCTGCAGGGCGGCGACGTCGGCAGGGGTCAGGAGGCGGTAGGCGGGGGTGTCGCCCCCCCGTGGCGCCGGAGGCCGCCACCATAGAGGGTCCGAGGTCTTCCAGTACTGGTGTCGAAGCGGGCGTTTGTCGACTTTGCCCGTGCCGGTGAGCGGGACGTGGTCGGTGATGCGCACGAAGCGGGGCGCCCACTTCGTCCCCAGGTCGGCCTGGTGCGCGAGGAACTCCCCGAACGCGGCGGGGTCGAAGGCGGCGGGATCGGTCATCTCGAGGGCGGCCATGACCTGATCGCCGGTCCGGGGATCGGGGACGGGGAGGACCACGGCGGTGACCACCCCGGGGAAGCGGGCCAGGATGCGCTCGACGGGCGCGGCCGCGAAGTTCTCGCCGTCGACGCGCAGCCAGTCCGCGGTACGGCCCGCGAAGTAGAAGAAGCCGTCCTCGTCGCGGTATCCGAGGTCACCGGACCAGAACCAGCCCTCCCGGGTGCGCTCGGCGTCGGCCTCGGCGTTGGCGTAGTAGCCCTCGAAGCGCGCCGCGCCGTCACGGCTCACGATCTCCCCGATGGCGTCGGACGCGTTGCGGAGCATGCCCTCGGTGTCGAAGCGCGCCCGCGGGCACTCGTGCCCGGTGGAGGGGTCGACGATCACGACGTCGGTGCCCGGCGGCGGCTTCCCCATCGCCTGGCGGGGGGTGCCCGGCACCCGCGACATCGAGATCGCCCCTTCGCTCGACCCGTACCCCTCGACCACGGGGCAGGCGAAGCGGCGCCTGAACGACGAGATGTCCTGGGGGGAGCCGTCCGTGCCGAACCCGAAGCGCAGGGTGTTGTCGGCGTCGTCGGGAGCCGGCGGCGTGGCGAGCACATACGCCAACGCCCGACCCACGTAGTTGAAGTAGGTGACGCCGTAGCGCCGGACATCGGGGAGGAACCCCGACGCCGAGAAGCGACGACGCAGCACGAGCACGGCTCCCGCCGCGATGGCGGGCACGACACAGGTGTTGAGGGCGTTGCCGTGGAACATGGGCATGGCGCAGTACATGACGTCGTCGGGGCCGAACCCCGATCCCGCCGCCATCACACTGGCCTGGCTCGCCATGCGGCCCTGGCTGACACGCACCGCCTTGGGAGCGCCCGTGGAACCCGAGGTGAACAGGAGCAGGTACAGCACGTCGGGGCCGGGGAGCTCGGATGGCACCTCGCCCAGTGCGGGCGCACCGGCCGGTAGGGGGTACGCCGCGGCGTCGCAGAGCAGGACCCGGCCAGGCTCGACACCCGTGTCGAGGCCGTCGAGGAGCGGGAGCTGCGCGGCATCGGTGACGATGAGCTGGCACGCGGTGTGCCTGATGTCGCGTGCCAGTTCCTGCCCGCGGCGCGTGGGGTTGATCCCCACCACCGTGGCTCCGGCCAGGGCCGCGCCCCCGAGGAGGAAGAGGTACTCGGGCACGTTCTCGAGCAGCACGCCGACATGGAACGGGCCCTCCCGTCGCAGCGCCGTGAGCATGCGGGCCCGGGCGGCGCACTCGGCCACGACCTGGCGCCAGCTCCACGACTCGTCCTCGAAGCGCAGGCCGGTGTGGTCGTCCCCGGCGCGCGCGACGAGGAGCTCGGCCACCGTCGTCATAGCCCCGACGATAGTTTGAGAGGCCCGATGGGAATCTCCCGACCACGCGATCTCGACGCGCTGCGCGACGGGATCGCGCGCTGGGCGCGGAGCTGGCGACCCGAGGCCGACCACGTGCACCTCGCCCCTCTCGTCCAGCCCGCCACAGGGCTGTCGAGCGAGACGATCTTCGTGGAGCTCGACTGGGCTCTCGGGTCGGGTGCCTCCGGGGTCGTCGAGCACGCCTCGTGGGTGGTACGACTCCCCCCCAACGGCGAAGGGCTGTTCCCCTCCTACGACCTGGGCATGCAGGGACGGCTCCAATCCGTCCTCGCCGGCGCCGGGGTTCCGGCGGTGACGCCCCTGGCCGTCGTGGAGGACGACAGATGGGTCGGTGCACCCTTCCTAGTCATGCCGCGCGTGGCGGGGCGCGTCGTCCGGGCCGACAAGCCCTACCTGCGCTCGGGGTGGCTGGCCGAGGCCGCGCCCGAGGGCCAGGCGCGGCTCCACGAACAGGTCGTCGACGCCCTGGCTCGGATCCACCGTCTCGACTGGGAGGCCCTCGGATGCGGCGCCATCCTGTCGGCGCGCACCGGTGGCACCGACGATGGGTCCCTGGGGCGAGAGGTCGAGCACTGGGCCCACTACCTGGAGTGGGCGGGAGAGGGCAGCGCGCCGGCCGTCTTCACCGAGGGCGTCGAGTGGTGCCGCTCCCATCGTCCGGACCCCGAACCGCCGCCGTCACTGCTGTGGGGCGACGTGCAGCTCGGCAACGTCCTCGTCGACGACGACCTGGGCGTATCCGCCGTCCTCGACTTCGAGATGGCGTCGATCGGGCCGGCCGAGGTCGATCTGGCCTGGTTCGTGGTCCTCCACGACATGGCGGTGGACCGCTGCGGGGGGGACCTCCCCGGGTTCCCCGGGCGCGACGCCACCATCGCCTCCTACGAAACGCGCCTGGGCCGGCCCGTGGCCGACCTGCGCTGGTACGAGGCGTTCGCCGCGCTGCGCAGCGGAGCGATCCTCGTGCGCGCCGCGCGCCTGCTGTCGCACCTGGGCATCGACGACAGCTGGCTCACCCACGAGAACCCCACCATCGACCTTCTCGCCCGCCTGATCGCGCCCTGAACGTCCGCGGGTCCCACCGGAGCGCCGGCGCGCCGGCGCCTGCGGGGTGCGGACGCGGGCCCAGGGCCCTACGGGTGCGGACGCGGGCCCAGGGCCCTACGGGTGCGGACGCGGGCCAGGGGGCCTACGGTTCGGAGATGAGCCAACGCCCCGTTTCGAGCCACGCCGCGCTGCTCGACTCGATGCCCTTCGCCCGCACGTGCGGGATCGAGCTCGTCGAGGCCGGGCCCGAGCGCGTCACCGGGTCCGTCGCCTGGGCCCCCGAGCGATGCACCGCCGACGACGTGATGCACGGCGGCGCCATCATGGCGCTGGCCGACAGCCTGGGCGCGGCGTGCGCCTTCCTCAACCTTCCCGAAGGAGCGCGCACCTCCACCATCGAGTCCAAGACCAACTTCTTCCGCGGGGTGCGCGCCGGCTCCGCCCACGGCACCACCCACCCGCTGCACGTCGGGCGCAGCACCATCGTCGTCCAGACCGACGTCACCGACGACGAGGGGCGTCACGTGGCCCAGGTCACTCAGACTCAGGTGGTGCTGCACTGACGTTTGTGACCGCCCAGGCGTTGGGTATGCCGGAGCGGCGGGTCTGAGCCCATCTCCGTGGGCAGCCCGGTTCCGGCGTGAACGAGGAGGTGAGAAATGGCGACATCGCAACAGACCGGAGCGATGAGCACGGCGCGGAAGAACCGTCTGCCCGTGCGTTCCCGCACGAGCGCAAGGAGCCGTTGATCGACGCAGCGCACGTCAGGAACGCGGTGGCCCGCTTCGATCAGGTGAGGGGCGTCACCGATGCAGAGCGCGATCGAGCATGGAGACGCATCCGTGCCGCGGCCAGGAAGTACGGCGTCGAGATCTCCGCCCGTGGCTGGCGAGAGCTGGTGAAGGACAACACCAGGCGGTGACGCTCGCGCAGGGCGCTGCGGGCTGCCTGGTGGCGCCCTGTCGCTCGGTCTGAGATCCTCGTGGCATGGACGCCGGCGGTGGGGCGTCGTGAACAGGAGGGCGGAGATGACCAGTGCTGAACTGCTGGCCGACGCGTTCGGGCGGATCCGAGAGGTCGTGCACGAAGCGGTCGGGGGCGCGACCAGCGAGGACCTGACGTCGCGCTTGGACGCCGAGGCGAACACGATCGCGTGGTTGGTCTGGCATCTCACCCGTGTCCAGGACGATCATGTCGCCCACATCACCGGGGACGAGCAGGTGTGGACGGCACTGGATTGGGCACCGCGATTCGGTCTGCCCTTTGACGTGTTGGACACCGGATACGGTCACGGGCCCCGAGAAGTGGCCGCTGTCGTCGTCGATGCCACCGAGCTGCTCGGATATCACGACGCCGTCTACAACAGCACGCTCCGGTTCGTCGGCCATCTGCGCGACGCCGATCTCGACCGGGTCGTGGACGAGAATTGGGACCCGCCTGTCACCATGGGAGTGCGGCTGGTGAGCGTCATCGCCGACGACCTGCAACACGCCGGACAGGCCGCGTACGTGCGCGGGATCCTCGCACGGAGATGACCGCTCAGTCGGCGCCGTGACCTCCCTCTGATCCGAGGACCGGGTCCGAGCTCCCCGCTCCCCGCTCCCCGCTCCCCCGTCCCCGGTCTCCGCCGGACCACCACGTCTCGGCTCGGCAGGTGATGAGTCAACCTCATAGCGAGGTATGCTCAGTATCTGCCCGGCCATCGTGGCGGGCACGACCCGAAGGGAGCCGAGGTGCAACCTCGGAAAGGCGACACACGGGCCCGGCGGAGCCCCGAGACCACACTCGAGCTCGCCGAGCTGCTCAGCCACACCGCCCGCCGCCTGCGGCGAGGGTCGAGCGCGCAGCTCGCCCCCTTGGGGCTCACCTATGCCCAGGCGCGGGTGCTGCGACTGGTGGCGGCAGGCGGCCACCCCCTGCGCATGGCCGATCTGGCCGCCCAGCTGGACGTGGTTCCCCGGTCGGTGACGACCATGGTGGACGCTCTCGAGGCGACCGGACTGGTCGCCCGCCACGCCGATCCCGGTGACCGGCGATCGGTGTTGGTGGCACTGACCGACCACGGCCGCCACCTGCTCGACCGTCTCGAGGCGGCCCGCCGGGACAGTGCCGACGAAGTCTTCGGAGGACTCGACCCGGCTCAACGCCACCAGCTCCTCGAACTGCTCGGCGTCCTCTGCGCGCGGGGCGCGTGTGTCAGCTGCTGTGGCCGACCCGACGGACCGGGTGGAGGCCACGGACCGGGTCGAGGCCACTCGCCGGCTGGAGGTGACCGATGAGCATGGGAATGGGCATGGGGGGACACGGAGGCATGGGTTGGGGCCTCATGCGATCTCTGCGGCGCGATGACACGGTGACCCAGCAGCAGCTTCCCAAAGGGATCGTGCGTCGCATCGCGGGCTTCGCCCGCCCCTACCGGTTCGCGCTTGGGGTCTTCCTGGTCTTGATCATCATCGACGCCGTCATCGGAGCCGCCAACCCCTTGCTCTACCGGGCCATCATCGACACCGGGATCGGGAAGCACCCGGGACACGGTCGGCCCGGACTGATCGTCGCGCTCGCCCTCGTCGTGGCCGGACTGGCGATCTTCGACGCCGTGCTGTCGCTGTGGCAACGGTGGGTCTCGGCTCGCATCGGCGAGGGTCTGATCTTCGACATGCGCACCCGCGTGTTCGACCACATCCAGAAGATGCCCATCGCCTTCTTCACCCGCACCCAGACCGGGGCCCTGGTGTCGAGGCTCAACAACGACGTGCTCGGCGCCCAGCAGGCCTTCACCGACACCTTCTCGTCGGTGGTGAGCAACGTGATCGGGGTGGCCATCACCTTGGGGGCCATGTTCTACCTGTCGTGGCCGATCACGCTGGTGGCACTGCTGTTGTTGCCGGTCTTCCTGTTGCCGGCCCGTTTCGTCGGGAAACGCCTGGCGACCATCACACGCGAGTCCTACATGCTCAACGCCCAGATGACCAACACCATGACCGAGCGCTTCAACGTGGCGGGGGCCTTGTTGGTCAAGCTCTTCGGCCATAAGCGTGACGAGGTCGAGGGCTTCTCGTCCAAGGCGGGACGGGTGCGCGACATCGGCGTCACCCAGGCCATGTACACGCGCGTGTTCATGGCCGCGTTGCTGCT
>Ga0116215_1001759_pt1 | contig 14010 bp, 11 predicted proteins | sample Sb_taG_7_FD_89698 | JGI IMG/M metagenome (GOLD analysis project Ga0116215, IMG submission 89698) | Peat soil microbial communities from Weissenstadt, Germany - Sb_50d_2_FS metaG | ecosystem: Environmental > Terrestrial > Soil > Wetlands > Peat | place: Germany: Weissenstadt | collected 2010-09-21 | reverse complement strand
GTCTTCCGACACGCAGACATAGTGATCAACCAGTCGGGACAGGTAGACCCCCAGGAGGACCTGCCGGCGAGAGGCTCGAATGTCGAGGCCATGGCAGGTGTGGATCACGCTGGGGACACGCGCCAGGCGTGCTGCCGGACCCGCGTAGAACAGCGCCCGGTGATCATGCGTGTGAACGACCGCGGGGCGCAGGCGGCGAAACAGCCGGGCCAGCCGCAAGATCAGACCCGGTTTCAGTCCCGAGGGTTCCTCGAGTGCAATGACCTGGGAGCCGCAGGCCTCTATGTCTCCGGCAAGCACTCCTCGATTCCCCAGTGAAACGAAGCAATGGTCAAAGCGCCGACGGTCAACGTGTTTGGCCAGCTCGACCAGCAGCTTTTCCTGCCCCCCCATGTCAAGGCCGAAGCTGACGTGCACGAGCCGCGTCAGCGGTCCGACCTGATTCAAGGTTGTCACGAAGAAGACCTCCATTGATCGCCTCAGCCGGCCTCGATCGAACGCACCGACCCGAGTGCTGCGATTCATCCCGCACTATGACCTTGCCGCGCGATCAGTACCCGTTTAACCCGGTTTGGCGAAACCAGAACCTCCACCGCAAAGGCACCTTGTCGGCGCACGCGCCGGGCCAAGCTGGCCAGAGGCGGATATTGCGCGTTGCAGTACCATCGTGGAACCAACTCGATGCCGGAGTGACGCGTTATGAATTTTTTCAAGCCGGCGACTCTGCCGAATCGCGACCGGCAATCGTTGTCAAAAACCATCACCACACCATCAGCGACCACGCATTCCAACATCCGGCTCAGCGCCTTCCATTGCAGTTTGCGCGGCAGTTGTTGCACCAGGTCGTAGGCAAAAACGACATCATAACAAGATTGGTGGGGCTGCGGATTGCCCTCGGGACAATACGCATCGGCCTGCAGTACATCGCCGACCCACAGGTGTTCAGCGGGAACATGGCGGGCCAAGCGCGTTCGCGCCACTTCCACCATTTCCGGAGTCAGGTCAAAGCCGAAATACGTGATATCTTTGCGGCCGGCAAAAATAGTGCTGGCAACCAGTTCCAGCCAGGCGCCCGGCCCACAGCCGCAATCGAGAACTCTGAGCGGCGAACGTGCTTGCAGTTGCGCGATCCCCTGCCGGAAGCCCTGCTAGAAAAAACGGACCGAGCTCTCCGCATGATGGAAATCGACCCCAAAGGTCCCTTGCCTCACCTGTTCGCCGAAGATCTGCTCTTGCACCTTGACGTACTTACCAGGCATTGCCCTTATTCCTTATTCCGAGATTCCACGCATGACGAGAAAGCGACCCTTGGCCCCCTTCGTCTTGGAACCGGGGCCCTCACAGGAAGCAGCCGTAATCGACCCTGTCAAGCACAGACCAGACAAGAAGCGATCGTCCTGTCTTACCTCCAGAAGCTCTGGAGACGTGGAGTAACGACACACATTGTGTTGTCGAATCAGGATGCTTGTGATTCGTCTCCTGGTGGAGCGAGCAATGAACAAAGCGCCGACAGTGGACGTGTCTGGTCAACTCGACGAGCAGTTTCTCCTGCCACCCCATGTCAAGCGTGAAACTTACATGCCCGAGCCGAATCAGCGAACCCGTCTCAGTCGAGGTTGTCAGGAAGAAGCCTCCGGGCAAACCGCCCAGCAGGCGCCAAACCACGGCATAGCCCCTAGGAAGGGCGAACGGCTCGAGCAGGCACTCGGGGATGCGCAAGCCTATGCTCCCGATCATCCGGAGCGGGCCGCTATGCCGGCGCGCAAGGCGGGCCGCGTTCGCAACACCGCGGAGAGCGCGTAAAAGAGGATTGCGACCAGCAGAAGGTGATTGAACCCGACGATCAGCGAGGCGTTCTCGCAGAGGCCGCCAAGAATCGCTCCCCCGACGTTAGAGCCGAAGTCGACGTCGGGTTGCAGACTTTCCCGGAAGCTTGCAGCGAAGACCACGCCCGCGAAGAAGATCGGGATAAAAACCACTGCACAGGATGCCAACACCCGCATAGTGCCAGGCAGATTGAGGAAATATGACATGGGCACATAAACGTTGACCAGCAGTGCCAAAATCAGTAACACGTAGAATGGTGCGAGCCGACTCGGTCTTACGGCGAGGACGAAGAGGTTGCTCAGCAAGATCATGACCAAAATCGCGAAGAAGACTATCGAGTTGACCACCCAAGTCGACCCGAACAGCAACGCCATATGAACCACTCCCTTGGTTTCCAAGAGCATGAACCCTGCTCCCAAGAAGAACATCCGACCGTTAGGGCGAAATGTCCGTACCGGAGCGAAGAAGAAGAGGATCACAAGTGACAGGAGAGCGACGAGGGCGATTCCCCGCAGAGTCAATGAGGGGACGGCGGCTTCGCGCAGGTACAGGAAGGGCCAGTCGTCGGTCGGCAGGGGTCCAATCCCTTCAGTGTCTACAGTGGCTGCGCCGATTCTCTCCCAGTTGGCGGATTGTCGCAGAGGAGTTGCCTTCGCTAACTCGAATGCGCGGTCCCCGTGGTCACGATCTGTAGTTGCGGTGCTGCTCGAGGGCTCCTTGGGTGGATCGTTGCTGTAACCATTAATCGGCTCATTATCGTAGGGCCGCTCGCTCAACCAAAAATACTTTTTCTCCTTGAACTTAGCCTTGATACGTTCTAGTCCCGCGGACGCTGGACCGCCCGCTATGATGAGCGCGTATGCTGACGGTGTGTCCGCAGCCACTGTCTGGCTGTAGGGCAAAGGCAGCACGACAGGTGGTGATCCAAACACTTCCTCAGCCATCTTGTCGAGCCGCCCTACGATCCATGACCTTCGATACCAGTTGTACATCACGAAAATGCCGTCCGGCTTGAGGCGTGCTTTGATCTCTTCGAACGCCTGCTTGGTGAAGAGGAAACTCTCCAAACGAAGGCTTGAATAGCCGGAGTGAAGGACGAGGGAATCAACTAAAGCATATACGATAAGGTCGTACTTCTTTCGAGTATTCCGGACAAAGCTGCGCCCGTCGTCCAGATGGATCGTCACACGAGCGTCAGAGTATGGGCGATTCGGGTGATCTCGTCGGCCTATCTCGTTGAGAACCGGTTCGATCTCTACTGCATCGATGTGCTTGGCATCGGCCGCAAGAGCACCAGCGACGTCGTTGCCTGAGCCGGCGCCGATGATCATTACGTCCTCGAACGGCGGTCCGCCCGCATCACGATTTAAAAGGTGCGGTAGCATATATGCGCCCCCGACCCTGCCCACCGGAACCATGACCTGGTGACCCAAGTTGTTGGTATTCAGTGAACCCTTGAGGGGGTTGTAGTAGATCTTGTAATACGGAGACCAATATGTGATCCGCTGCGTTCCTTCCAGGTAGGCCATTGTCCCTATTACCGTCAGGACGGCCAGCGCGCAGATAAGTTGAAGCCGTGTTCTCGGAACAAACCAAGCGAGCACTGCAAGGCCGATGCCAAACCAGAGAACTGGCGGCGTGCGCAGCAGGGACATCATGCCGAAGGCGACAATACCGCTCAGACTCCCCAGGATGTTGATGGTATAGGCCGCGACGCGATTGCTTAGCGAGTCGAAGGCTCGCCCCATGGCCTGCCCGAGACCAACGAACATCAACGCGTTAAGCACGAAGAATACGACAGCGAACACTTCGATCGGAACTACAAAGACCGATGGGGAATTACCCCAGGACTCATCTGTCCCGAAGAATACCTCCTGGGGTGAGCTCGCGCCGCCAACGCTAAGCCGAAGTCGCCCGAGATCGCGGGCCAGATACACGTACCCGACGAGGACAACGCATGAGAGCGTAACCGCCAAAAGCATCAGCGGGAGTACGGATTCTATCAGCCTCCTATGTGTCCTCGCAGCCATGCATCCGACCGACATCCCAAGAAATGCAGCCATCAGCACAATGTTTGTAAAAAAAGTCAAGGACATGACCATGCTGCCGAACCAGCGAATACACCCCAATTCGAGGAACAGAATAAGAAAGCTGATCAAGAAGAGATCCAGCCGCGGTCGAGAGGATAGGGTATTATCAGTCGCGTTCACCGCCCCGGAACTCAGCTGAAGCGCATTCTCAGTCGCCATGCATCACTCCTTCAAGGTTTAGCAAGAACAGACCATCTAGGCAGCAAGACAAGCCTATGGTCCAGCAGTGTAAATTAGCCATGGCGCCGTGGGAACCACGCGATCCTCGTCGCCAGTTCTTAGGCCGAAGATAGACACTTCCTCACAGGCGCAGACCGCTTTGTGGGCGCGGACACAGACCGGGAGCAGACCGCGAATCGACCAACTTCCCAACCAATCGAGACCGAACATGAGTGTCGGTCAGTTGGTGCGTCAGCTGGTCCAGTCAGTGCACGCTCCAGCGCCAGCAAGCAGCGCCTTGTAGACAGGGTGAAGCATGTCCAGGCTGGTCGCTCGGACTTACGTTAGAGTCAGAGTGACTGCTCCTTCACGTAGTGGAGTACTCTTATCCGATGGGAAACGTGCTCAGACTCGCAATTGAATTTGCCAGAGGCCAATTTGATCGTGTAGAACTCGGTTTCTCTCTGAGGCGCGCAAGTGATGAGCCACACGCCTCTGGAGTCGAATATCTCCGAGTCTAGAGGCCTGACGAACGCGTCAGATTTTGCACCGTTGTCGTACCTGACACCGGTCAGGTAATCGTCGCCTTTGCGGTACCACAGGCCGTACATGACCTGCGGTACACGGCCCTGCCTTCTCGCGTAGTATATGAACGTGCACTCCTCGTGGTCGGGATCGAATACGACGATTTCTCCCGGAGCAAGTCGATCCAGCACATATCTTGTCTCGCTTCTCCAATTGTCCTTGAGTTCTCCCTTCATGTAGGAAAAAAGAGATATGCATGTAAGCCCCAGTCCCAAGGCCAAAAGCCCGCCGCGTGACCTTGGTGGAAATTGGAGCAGTCCCTCGCTGACGATGATCAGAAAAGGCGGAAGCCCGATGAATGCGTATCGGGTTGCATAGAGGGGCGAAAAGACCAGTGCGACGACGAACGGCACCGCGATCGGACACAGCGCCCATATGCCGAGGAGTGAACCAGCGAAGGGCCTACCGCGTAGAGTAAAGAGCCCCACCGCGGCGGGTAGCCAGAAGCAAGCGATGGACACGAGGGAGACCACGGCGATAAGAGGGATAGAGGAGTCCCTCCATGCAAGGTTCCGGCCGACCGCAAAGACGGTCGGCGTTGCGAGGAATTGGGTGAACCAACGGCCCTCCATGCGCGCCAGGTTACCTGATACGGACAGCTGCATAAGAAATGTTGGCAACCAGGCTGACCACAGGATAGCAACGGCGGCCATTGATGCGAGCCATTTCTTCCATGTCGCCTTGTGTCGTACGGCTAAAGTAAGGCTTGCAAGATGCGCCAGCGGAACGAAAACAGCGTAATAATGCGTAATGCTAAGCAAGAATGTCGTGAGGGAATAAGCTAACCACTGACTAAGCCCGGGGCGTTCGATGGCGAAGCAAAAAAACCAAGTCGATAGTACGGCAAGAAGCCCCATCAGGGCGTAAGGTCGCGCTTCGTTAGACAGCTCTATAGCCGTCGGCGAGATGGCTAGCAGAAACGCGCTAAGCAGGCCAGAGGCGGGACTCACCACTTTCCGCCCAAGGAGACCGAGAAGAGGTATCGTCAGCACCCCGAAGACGGCGGGTAGGCTTCGCAGTGCCGCCTCTGTATCGCCGAATACTGATGACCAAATATTGGTCAGTGCAAAGTACAAGGGCGGGTTGCCTAGGTCATAGACAACCCTTCCAATCAGCACGTCTGCGAGGTGTGCCCGAGTGTATTGATCCGTAACAGCCTCGTCCATCCAGAGGCTGTCGGCATTGATCGCTACGACCCTGAGCGCGAGTCCGACTATAGTCGACGCCACCAGCGTAAGAAGCCACGTCCTATTGCTCACCTGAGTCATTAGCTCACGGGAAATGTAGCGAGGAGATCTGGAGACGTTACCTTAATATCGGACGGACAGCTCAAAGGAGAACCGAAGATGCGAGGACACCTGGTCTTCAACAGCCGAGCGGCCGGCTTCGAGCTCGCAACGAGGCCTCAACCAACTTGCTGGGTCGAAGTGGCGACCTTGTCGAGCAGTTCGGCGAGTTGCTCGGTCACGGCGTTACGGGTGAAGGCGATCCTGGGCCAAGGATCGCGGTTTTGCGCCACGGATGGATCGAAAGCAGACGTAAGCTCCGACAAGGCACGCAGGATCTCGCCCGTGTCACATGGCGAAGCAACTTGGTGAGATGACCGACTGTGCTGTAGCACCCACGCAACATCACCGTCCGGCTCTGCCATCGCCAGGATCGGTCGCCCGGCTCCGAGGTACTCAAACAACTTGGCGGGAACCCCGCTGCGCCTCCCAGGGGTATCCACGAGAAGCAGGATGTCCGCCTGGCACATGGCGCGGATGGACTCGGCGTGAGGCACGTTGCCAATGACTGTCACCGCCTGGCCCACACCGGCCTCACGGGCCAGCCGCTTTACGAGCTCTGCCCTGTCGCCCTCGCAGCCGATGAACTTCACCCGGATGGGGCGGCCACCTGCAGCATCTTCAGTGGCTAGAATCCGCAGTGACTCGAGGAACGGCGCCGGATCGCGGTTCGCGTAAATCTGGCCGGGATGAACGATCTCAACTGCATCGCCAGTCAGGGGCGGCACCGGATTGACCTCGAACAACTCGGGGTCATAGCCGTTGGTGATCGCCACAATCTTCGCCGCGTGTTGCGGGTAGGCGGTCGCAAGCTGATCGCGGGCCCTCGGTGTGTTGGCCACGATCGCGGCGGCTTCACGGACCACGGTAGCCTCGTACCGCGGCTCCCAGGAACCAATCTTCCGGGTCATCGTCGAGAGGTCACCGGAAGCCCACGGGTCACGGAAGTCGGCAACCCAGGGCAGACCGTACCGCCGCCGCATCCAGAGACCTAGCAGGTGAACCACGTGGGGCGGCCCCGAGGTCAACAAGGCGTCGGGCCGGCACTCGCGGATCGCTCGCTGGCAGGCGGACCTGGCCCACGGTAACCAGCACCCGAGAGGAAGGACTTTGCGGAGCGGCTTCCAGATCAGACCGGTTGGATAAGGAGCATGGTAGAGCGTGGTCTGGGCAGAGACCCTTTTGGTCAGCTCAGGGTCGTTTGGCTCCCAGGGGAGCCCTGGAGGCGCCACGACCGAACAGCACCAACCAAAGCTGGGTAGATGCCGGCTGAAGCCCAGGAGGCGGTGGCCGCCGACCGCGGACGACGGCGGAAAGTGGTAGGTGATCATCAAGAGCCGACGGAAAGCCATGTTACTCTTTCGTCGCGGGTCTCTCAGGACCCACAGTCGCAAGCACGTCGATGATCCGTTCGGCGGCCTTGCCATCCCAAAGTTCGGGGATCTGCCCACGATTTCGAGGGCCCGTCAACGACTCGCGCGCCGCGGAGACAATTCGAGCGGGATCCAGTCCGACAAGGGTGTTGGTCCCTTGCCGGACTGTGATCGGTCGCTCGGTGTTATTCCGCAAGGTCAGGCAGGGAACCCCCAGCACTGTGGTCTCCTCCTGGATGCCGCCGGAGTCGGTCAGGACCAGCCGGGCCTCGGAGAGCAGCCTCAAGAAGTCGAGGTAGCCGAGCGGATCCACGGTGATCAGGCCGGGCATCGCAGCGAGGTCATGGCCGTCCAGGACCTTGCGCGTCCGGGGATGGACCGGAAAGACGATCGGTAGGTCGCGCTGCACCTGGCCAACAGCATCCAGCAGTCCGCGCAACACCTGCGGATCATCGACGTTCGCCGGACGGTGCAGCGTCAGGACCCCGTAGGAACGACCGGCCAGACCCAGGTCGCGCAAGATGGTCGACCGGCGGCACAAGTCCCGGCAGGCCAGGAGTGTGTCGATCATGACGTTGCCCACGAGGTGGATCCGTTCCTCCGCGACTCCTTCCTGGCGGAGGTTGGTCACGCCGCTGGGCTCGGTGACGAACAGCCACTGGCTGATCGCATCGGTGAGAACGCGATTGATTTCCTCGGGCATCGACCGGTCGAAGCTGCGTAGGCCCGCCTCGACGTGAGCCACTGGAATGCCCAGCTTGACGGACGTCATGGCACAGGCGATCGTCGAGTTGACGTCGCCGACGACCACGACAGCGTCGGGCTTCTGTTCGAGCACGACCGGCTCGAAGCGTCGCATCACCTCGGCCGTTTGAGCCGCATGGCTCCCTGATCCCACCCCAAGGTCGATGTCCGGCCGCGGAATCTTGAGCTCTTCGAAGAACAGCTTCGACATCCGCTCGTCGTAGTGCTGCCCGGTGTGGACCAGGTAGCTAGCGATGCCTCCGCGGCGCTCCATTTCCCACATGAGCGGGGCGATCTTCATGAAATTGGGACGGGCACCGACCACGGAGATCAGCTTCATGAGGTGGGCACTTTCCATCATAGCTGGGATTCCAACATGCACGAGTCGATGGTGAATTTGCAGGCCCAGTTGGGATACTCGTACTTGCAGTAGCCCCCGTCGACAGGCATCGAGCCCTTGACCGCGCCACGGATCTCGGGCGGACCGGCAAGGGCCACGGTCCGCCGCACGTAACGGTTGGTGGCTCGACCGGCTTCCAGGTAGCGCGCGTCTCCCGTTTCCATGGAGAGAATCAGCCAGCAGTGAGCGACCTGGACGGTTCCTGTCAAACACACCCACGAGACTGCCGCCCGCCAGTCGGCATCGAGTCGCCCCGGCAGCGCCCCGTCGTCGCCCAGTGCCGAGAGCAAGCCGTCCGCGGTTCGGCGGGCGGCATGGAGGAGTTCCTGATCGCGCGCATAGCGATAGGCCTCCAGGATACCCCGTAGAGCATAGCCGAGGGTGTGCGTCAGCGGGGCGGCCTCGTCATTCAGGCAGCACTTGGAAAACCACCCGTTCGGGCGCTGGTGGCGCAGGGCCCAGGCGACATTCCTCGACGCCGCCTGGGCGTATGCAGCCTGCGGCTCGACCCGGGCAGCCTCAAACAAGCCCCAGGACACGTGGGTTTCGTAGGCCTTTTCTCCAGGCGCGGCAAACGGTGTCGGGTGTCTCCGCCAGCACCCGTCGGCGTCTTGCGTGCCGACCAGCCAGTCAGCGGCTCGCCGCATCGGTTCCCGATAAATATCCCCGAAAGCCATTACGCCGCTTGCCAAGCCCAAGAGGATCTGCCCTGTATTGAAGGTGACAGGCATCACGGGCGTCGAATCAATCAAACCTCCCTGGAAGCCTCCATCGGGGAACTGGATTGAGACCAGCCAGTCCAGCATCCGTCGAGCCCGCTCGCGAACTGCGGCGTCATTTCTCCGCCGCGCGTATTCGAGCAACGTGGGCACGATGTAGCCGGTGGTCTCCGGATAGGAACTGGCCCAGCCGTCGATGAGGCTGTAGTGGCGAGCCACGCCTCCGTCGCTCGAGCGCGAATGATCCTGGGCTCGCCCAAGCCAGGACACGCCTGCCTCGATGACCTGCTCGTTTCCTGGGTCATCGGCGATCAAGCCTCGCTTATCCCTGGCTGCTTCCAGCTTGGCGGCTCGCGGAAGACGTCGGAAGTTCCGGAGATTGCTGACCTTTTTTTTCAGAAGCCTGAACACGATTGTCTCTCATCTGCTACCGGTCGAGAACCGTTGTCTTGTCCACAGTGCAAAACAATTACAACATCGAGACAGCGGCCGTGTTGGACACTTGTAGGGCTGAGTCCTCGCGACCAGAGTTCCCGGGGAAACATAACGAGGCCGCCACACCGCTCGCAGTACGATTTATCATGTAAGAGCGTTCCGCTGATGTACCTTTCTCGGGTAACCCAGCTTTCGGCGCTCGGCAAGCCATGCGAACCTTGGAAAGCCGGCCTCGGCAAGGATTCGGTACGCGAAAGATTAACGCGTCAGTTTTGCCAATTAAAGAAGCAACAGACAGAGACGGCTATCGGCTTTTGCTTTGTGCTACAAAGCAAGTGGCCCCTGCGCGCTCCCTCCGCGAATCGAGCAAGTCGACCCGAGGGGAACAGATGGAAATGATTGAGAACTGTCAGAACAAGGCCGGCTGTTCGGATGTTTGTACTTGTCAGGTAACATCTTATGACAAAGAATCGGAAGTCCCACGGGCGTATTGATCGCTGACGAATTTCAGAAACCACCACTAATCTCCACCGAACGCCCGTCCAGTACTAATGGGGACCGAGGATCAGACCATCAAGGTCGTTGCCGGCAATCTCATAAGCTGGTCGCCAGCCAGCGGCATCAGTAAATTGAAAAGAGTTCTGCTGTCATCGCAACCAATGATGCGCGGGGAGACTCACTGTCCTCGCAGGCTACTACGCAGCTCCCTTAAGTTCTTAAAAATTGTCTTTCCCGCAAGCATGTAAATACAAGTAGAGAACGAGAAGATCCCGACAGCGATGCAGATTCCCAGACGTGGCAGGGCCGAGAACGAATCGCCCAGCGAGCGTCGAGCCAGAACAACCGTTGCCATCATGACAAGAACGGAGCCCAGGGTCGCCGACTGGGACTTGAACAGGTCGAGAAGTCCGATACCCGTGATCGGTCGCGTCAGTGTTGTGAAAAAGCAGAACGCCACCGGATAGATCACCAACCAGGCTGCGCAGACGCCGGTCACTCCGAACTGGCGGCCCAAGAGGAAGAAGCCCAGAGGGTAGGCTATTGCACAGAGCAAGTTATACTTCATATTCAGGTCGGGGCGGCCCAAAGCCAGAATGACTGGCGGCAATGACGAACCGAACACCATCAAGATCCCCACGAGGCTCAAGAGGCGAAACGGCAGCACCGCGGGCATCCACTTCATCCCCAGCACAACGCCGATGGCATCGTCCGCCACGAGTGCCATTCCGGCCATCGCCGGCATGGCCACAAGGCCTACGATTGCTATGAGCCGGAGGTACCAATCCTTGAGACGTGCCGGATCGTGCTGGAGCCGGCAAAAAACCGGGTAGGCTATTTGATTGATGTTCGCGGTCAGTTTCTGCACCGGCATGGAGATGAGCCCGAACGCGAACGCGTAGTAGCCCAGGGCCACCGGCCCGACGAGCCGGCCTACGACAGCGAAATCGGCATTGGTGTAAACGAACCACAGGAAACCTGCCGCACTCGAGTGGACACCAAAGCGGATGAGTGATCCACCCATAATTCTGGGCCATCGCAGCCGCGGTGTCCAGGCGGCCCAGCGTGCCAGCAGGCCGACCTCGACCAGCCGGGCCACCGCCGAGCCAGCCAGCAGCGACCAGTACCGCCATCCCGCGGCTGCCAGAGAGAGGGTCAAGCCGGCCTGGATCATTGCCGAGACTACATGAATCGACGCCTGATACCGCATCTGGAGCCGACGCTGCAGCAGCCCCAGCGACACCGTTCGAAACGGAATGAGCAGCAACAGCAACCCGGCGACCCTCAGGTAGCCCGCCAGCTCGGGGTTGTGAAAGAACGTGGACGCGGGGGCCGCCAATCCGCCTAGCATCGCGTACATTGCAGCCGCCAGCATGAGGCTGAAGGTGAACCCTTCTGCAAGATCGCGGTCGTCAAGATCTTGCTTCTGGACCAAGGCATCAAGAACGCCGGCCTCTGAGAGGAGGTCACACAGCCCAAGGAAGATGCTGCCGGACGTCAGGACCCCGTAGTCGAAGGGCATCAGAAAGCGGGCGACCAGGATCGTGACGGCCCATGAAACGACCTGCACGAGGAGACGAATGGCCATCAAGACCGAACCTCCCCGGATGGCCGCCCGTTTCAGGCCATCCAGGTTGCCTGGGCCAGGTCCGTTCTCCAGCCCTGGCTCAACCTCAAGCTTCAGAGTTGCTGGTGGAATCGTCGATCCCCGATCGAGGAGTGGAAAAACCAACCGGTGCCGCTTTTTCGCTAGTAACGCAATGAAAACTGAGTGAAGAGGTAGAGGGCGATCAGGAAAAACGCGGCCGCCGACATCACCTCGATAAGCAGCTTGGAGTTCCACCGAAAGCCTTCCTCCGTGAACCGGGGGTCCGCCAGGCGAATGCACACCATGGCGAGGCCCAGCATCATGTAGGTCACCTCGGTGAAAGGGTGGGTCAGCGACAGCTCGTTGATCGCAAAGCTCACCAGGGCCGCCAGGATGTAAGGACGCAGTCGCCGCACCTCGGGGTCCACGATGACGAACCGGGGCGAACCGAGGCGGCACAGCGCGGTGATCGCATAATAGAACGCCCCGAAGAAAAATGCCCCGCCCACCACCCCCAGCTCCACGAATGCGCACAGAAATCCATTATGGGTCGCCCTGGTCGTTACGTCCACAAACCTGTTGGCACCGATTCCCAGGACGATCGACGAATGAGTCAGCGCCATGAAGCCTTCGGCCCAGATTTGAACGCGCGCCTGTCCTGTACCCTCGGTCGCGCTGATCTGCCCCATCCGGCCCTTCAGCACGAACAGTATCACGGGGAGCGCAACCGTCGCCAAGAGGATCGCTTTGCGGCGGCCGTACCGGGACCAGAAAAGAACCGCCAGGCCCCCCAGGGTCCCCAGGAGTCCGCCACGAGATCCGGTCAACTTCACGGCGAGGCCCAGGAGCGCAATCGGCGCGAGCCAGATCCCCCTTGCCAATCCGGCTCCCTTCTCGAGCAAGCCACTGACGCAAAACATCAACCCCGTATTGAGGATCTGGCAGAAATCGTTGGGATCGCCGAACATCCCCGTCGCCACCAGCCTGCGTATGGTTGCATAGTCTCCGGTGATCGGATCGATCACTGTCGAATCCCCGCTCTCCAGGGCAGTAAATTTAGGTATGTTGATGTATCCGTAGTAATGCAGCGTGGCCAGGCTCGTCGGAACCAGATCGATGATCACCAGGCAGGCCACGAGCCGGCGCAGCCTCGCGGGGGTGTCGACGATGCCGACGAGAAGCAGGTAGAACAAGATGACCTTGAAGAACGCGATCGCGGATTCGATCCCCAGGTCGATGGCGCCGTTGGCAAAATCCGAGAGGATCATCATCAAGAAGATGAGGAACACGAAGGTGGTGATCGGACGCTGACCGGCAAAGGTAGCCGATAGCTCAGCCGCCAGCTTGTGAAACCCGACCAGAAGGCAGCTCAGAATCGCGATCTCGTAGAGGTGCGCGTCCTCCAGTCCCGGAACAAAATCCGTCGGCCGGATGCGCAAGATCGCGGTCATGACGATCAGCAGGACAAAATCCACGGATTACCTCGCTGTGCCGGGGAGTCAGCGGGACGGGCCCTCGATCGACCAACCTGGGTTCCGTGCAAGCGGAGGCATCTCGACCAAATGGCGTCGTCATCAAGCCATGCGTCAAGCCCGCTGAGATGAGGTCGCCGGTAGATGATTGAAACCCGACTGGTTCCTATCCAGCGGATCGCACACTGCTTGGCGTCCCTTGAGGCCTTTGTCGGCTGCGTTACGCCCCACGGGCGCAGGCGGGCTGCTTCAACAACTCGCGATAAACCCCGTAGACCTTTTGGATATTCGTCTGGCCGGCGTACCTCTCCAGAGCAAGCTGACGTCCCCTCGTCCCGAGGCGCGTTCGCAGTTCGGAGTCATTGACAAGGCGCTCGAGTGCACGTGCCATGGCCTCAACATCGCGGCGGGGGACGAGCAATCCCGTCTCCTCGTGGAACATGCTCTCGGAGGTTCCGCCCCCCTCGGTTGCAATGACCGCCGCGCCACACATCATGGCCTCGGGAATGACGCGACCGAAAGGTTCCGGATCGACCGAAGAGTGAACCGCGATATCCGTCCTGATCATGATCGAGTAAACGTCCTCGAGCCTCCCCGGGAATTCCACAATGGGTGTGATTTCCAGTTCAGCAGCAAGGGCCTTGAGACGATCGAGGTATTCTGTCTTGCCAAGCGGCTCTTCGCCGACGATCAAGAGCTTGAATGGCTTTGGAGTCCGAGATGCAGTCAGTGCCACGGCTTTGAGCAGAACATCCAGCCCCTTCCAGGGCATGAGCATGCTGAAGCTGCCGATCACCAGGGGACGTTCATCATCGGGAGGAGGCCGTTTGAGTT
>Ga0116215_1001755_pt1 | contig 14021 bp, 8 predicted proteins | sample Sb_taG_7_FD_89698 | JGI IMG/M metagenome (GOLD analysis project Ga0116215, IMG submission 89698) | Peat soil microbial communities from Weissenstadt, Germany - Sb_50d_2_FS metaG | ecosystem: Environmental > Terrestrial > Soil > Wetlands > Peat | place: Germany: Weissenstadt | collected 2010-09-21 | reverse complement strand
GCTCCTGCGGCCGCGCGTTCGGCGCGATCTCGGGCCTCTTGCAACGGGGTAAGCAGCATGCCAAGACCAGTTCCCCAGGCGCTCAGGGGTTCCAGAAGTCCACCGACTTGCTCGGTGAGAGCCCTCGCCTGATCAACCGGCACAGCATCGGGGAGGTTGGGTGCTTGGAACTGGGGCGGCGAGGGCAGTCCGCGGGTCCTAGCCACCTTGGCGAGCTCGCCGTGTTTGCTGACGAGACTGGTTGCGACACCCAAGAAGACGCCCGCCAGACGGCCACGGCTTTCACCGGCTTTTCGCTGGGCGCTCGAAGCCTTCTCCAGCGCCTGCTTGGCTTTCTCTTCCACGGCGCTGGCCTGGCTGAGATCAGCGCTTGCTGGTGGCGTCCAGCCTTCGGGAAGCGCCCGCTGGCAGACAGGACAGGCGTCGCCCGGGTGGTGATCATGGGCTGCAGCTGCGGCGCTGCTGGCCTGTTGGGCCTCCTTCAGGGCCTTGACCGCAATCTCGCGCTCGGTCCCGGCGTCGCGCGCTTTGTCCTTGGCGGTGGTGAGGACCTGGTCCTCGGCGACGAGCTCGGCGAGAGCTGCGTCGAGATCGCCGCCGAGCCCAGTGAACTGTTCGGAGAGCTCACGGGCGGCGGTCAAATCCTGCTCTTTCGACGACAAGGCGGTCACTGCCTGCTGAGACGAGTCCTTGGCCAGGCGTTCGGCCTCCCGTGCCTCGGTGAGGTCAGCGGTGGCAGCCGCCAACGCGCCTTGGGCGGCTGCCAGCTCGACGTTCAGAGCCTTGAGGGCCTCGTCAGCCTGGGCCCGAAGGCGCTCCTGTTCGAGTTGGTCGTGTAGTAGCCGACCGAGCTCCCCCAACTGCTGGGTGACCACATCATGGCTGCCGGCCTTCCCATGTTCCTTCTCGACGGCCTCGAGCGCCTTCTGGGCCCCACCCAGGGCTGAGGCCGCGTCGTCCTTGGCCTTCTGCGCTGTGCTGATCTCGCCGCTGATGCGCTTCTCGGCGGTGACGAGGTCCTCGAGGGTCATCCCGACTCCCACCAAGCGTTCGTAGCCGTCAGCGCCGGCGACACGGAGAGCGGCGGCTTCCTCAAGGGCGCGGACCTGACCGGTGAGGTCGGCGGCTCTCTCGACGAGTGCCTTGAGTGTGCCGGCGCCGGCGCGAGCCCGTTCGGCGAGCTGGGTCATCGCCTTCGAGCGGTCGGCGGCCTCCTTCGCTGTCGCCGTCGGGTCGACGGGGAGGTCAGCCCTGCGGTCCGAGAGGCGTTCCATGTTGCGCTGCACGGCCTTGTCCGTTGTGTGGAGGGCCTTGCGGGCATCGGCGAGAGCTGTCAACCCCAAGAGAATGTCGAGGAGCTCGAGGCGCTTGCGCTCGTCAACCTCGAGCAGCTCTGCATAACGGTTCTGGGCGAGGAGCACCGCCTGGCAGAACTGGACCCGGTCCATCCCGCCGAGGAGGTTCCGCACCGCGGCGTCGACCTTACGCACTTGGTCGAACTGCATGAGGGCGTTGCCGGCATCATCCACCTGGCGAAGCCAGGTCGCCTTGGCACCGAAGACGCCACTGCGGTTCGGGGCGACCGTCCGAACGAGCTGATACTTGTCCTCTCCGACGGAGAAGGTCATGCGGACGCTGATCTCCGAACAGCCGTCGCTCGAGAGCTCCTTGTATGCCTTGCCGCCGAAGGTCGCCTCGCCGTAGAGCGCGAAGCAGATGGCCTCGAGCAGACTCGACTTGCCCGCACCCGTCGGGCCGACGATTGCCACCAAAGACTTGTCGGTGAGATCGACGACGGTAGGCGGATCTCCCCTATGAGAGCGAAGCCCCGAGATCTCGATCTGCTCGATCTTCATGACTCCGGCTCCGCGTCGTCCTCCGGAGAGACAGATACAGAGGCGAGCATCTCGACAGCCAACGCCTCCGCCTCTGGGTCTACCCAGTCCATCGTCTGCGTCAGTTCTCGGATGAGCTCTTCGGCGATGTCGCGGTCGAGAAGGCTCTCCTCCTCGAGTCCGACGCGTCGGCCCGAGGTGGCAGCCTCGACCATCGTGCGCACCGTCCGGGCGGTGCGTTGCGGGTCCACACTGGCCACCGGGTTCTCGATGAGCCACTGCTCGAGCATCTCGTCGAGACCGGTCCGTTCGGCGCGCGTGGCGCGGCTCTTGACCTCGGTGCCGGCCACTTCCGGCCAGACGTCGACGACGATGGCTCCCGGAAGCGCGTCAGCCACCTGCGATCGCAGCGCCGTGACAGGGCCCTCGACGACCACCCGCGCCCGTACGAAACAGCCGCCGACCTCCTGCGCACGGCTCTTGATCTCCTCCACCGTCCCTGTGAGTTCGACCAGTTGGCGTCCGGTCGAGATGGGGGCGAGGGTCAGTTTGGGCGAACCCGTGGCCGGAAGCTCGACCAATACGATCGTCTTCTCCGGAGCGTCCTCTCTGGACTCGTCGAACCGAAACGGCAACATCCCACCGGCATAGCGGCCGGTGATCGTGCCCGGGAGCTCTTGCGCGCGGTGGATGTGCCCGAAGGCTGCGTACGAGACCGGAGGAATCTGGGTCGTTGAGGTGGCGTAGTCATCGCCGAGGTCGACCTTGCGTTCGCTTCCGGCCGGCCGGGCCCCGCTCACGAGCAGATGAGCGGCCCAGATCACCTTGTCGGTCGCCGCGTCGGCGTTCTGCTCGAGCCACTCGCCGTACGCGTCGTGCACCCGCTTGATCCCGGCCGTGAACCCACCGGTCGTCTCCCCGGGGCGGTCAAAGCGGGCGAAGCTGTGCGGCGTGACGAAGGGGACGGTGCAGACGAGAAACCGCCGAGCGCCATCGTCGACGGGGATCGGCACGATCCCGCCTGCTTCGGGACGGTGCAGGAGCCCCCGGAACGTGAGCCGCCCCGGACCTGACAGGCCCGCCAGCATCGACCACGCCCGGTCCAGCATCACGTTGTTGTCGTGGTTCCCGCCGACCACGACCACTGGCGCTACCTCGACCAACCGGCGCAGCGCATCGACCGCCAACGCCTGGTCATCCGCGCCGGGGCGGGCGTGATCGAAGAGGTCACCGGTGTGGACGATGGCGTCGGGCTGAAACTCCAGGCAGTGGTCGACCACCGACTCGATGGCTGTCTCGTGGTCGGCGCGCCGGGACTGCGTCCCGAGCTCGATCCCGAGATGCCAGTCGCTCGTATGGACCAGGCGGAGTGCTCGAGGCCTCGAGGGGGACATCACCTGGTTCCCGGTAAGGCAAACGGATCGATGTCACCGGGATCGGCCTCTGCCGCGACCGCCTCTTCTCTGGCGGTGGCGAAGGGTGGGAACGGGATCCGGATCGGGATGGGGGCCGGGATGACGGGCTGGTGCAGGACCATGGATCCGGGGACGAAGAGCGTCGCCCGCTCACGCATCTCGGCGGGGAGGAAGCGGTAGGCATCTAGATCCCCAGCATCGAGGCGGCCGACCATCTTCACCGAGGCGTTGCGGATCACCGTCGCGTCGACACCCCCGGCGTGCTGCTCGGCACCGAGGAGGATCACACCCATGGAGCGGCCCCGTTCGGCGATGTCGACGAGGAGCTCCTTCAAGGGGCTGCGGCCATGGTTGGGACAGAACTTGTTCAACTCGTCGAGCATCACCAGACGCAGCGGTTCCCTGCCACTCTCCTGCTTCTCCTGAAAGATGCGTTCAACCATGGCCCCGACGACGAAGCGCTGGGCCGAGTCGTGTAGGGCATGGACGTCAACGACGGTCACCTGGTGGTCGAGGGTAGGAGCGGTGACACCCATACGAATCAGATGTCCCAGGCGGGTGGTCATGGCGCCCAGGCGGCGAGAGAACGCGGCGATGGTCTGCGTGGCGAGGTTCCCGACGAAGTCCTGGTGCTCGTCATCGAAGCGGGCTTCTATGAACTCCACCAGCTCGCTGAAATCCCGGACGAGAACGCCGTCGGGGCCAGCAGGGCGTGGTTGGCGGCCCGCGACGTGGCGTTGGGCACGCTCGAAGCTGGTCGGCGGATGGTCGTCAGGTTCACGCAGGATCACGGCACCGGGGTGCCCCTGGGCGGGCCAGGCCCAGCGCAGAAGGGCGGTGCGAACGCGCTGTTCGACGAAGCTCAACTGGTTCAGCGCATCATCGGCGTCAGCGAGGATGTAGGCGAGAAGGCCTTCGGTGATGAAGGCCAGCGGGGTCCATCCGAAGGCCGTCACCTCACCGGGCTGGACGCGAGTCTCTGACATCGGAACCACGTTCTCCGAGCCCGGACGCGGCGGGACGAAGAGTCCGACGTCGGTGAACGGACCGGGGTGTTGGGCACCGAGCAGCTGCCACCGTCGTGCATCGTCGCCAGTACAGCGGCGGTTGGGCCGGTCGATGTGGAGAAGGTCCTCGTTCTTGACAGAGATGACGAGGGCCCGGGTCTGATCCGCATACAGACCGAGAAGACGGCGCCCGTCTTGCGTCTCGAAGAGCAGGTACAACAACGCCAGCAGCGAGGTGGTCTTGGTCGCGACCCCGGAAATACCGGAGACGTTCACATGCCCGCCCTTGCGACCGTTGATGAAGTCGAAGTCGACATAGACCGGTTGTTCCCGGGCGTCGAGGCCGACGGCGAGGGGGTGCTCCATCTGATCCATGAAGAGCGCCCGGGCTCGCTCGTCACCTTGGACCCGGCGGACCTCCTGAGCAGGCTCGGGCGCCACCCAGCGTTCGGGGTACGGGCGCAACACCCGGACCTCGGCACAACGCACCGTCTCGCCGGGCATCGTCTGCTCTGTCACCCGAACGGTGTCGCTCGACCAGCTGGCGCCTTCGATGAGTCTCTGCTGGCCGACGACGATCCCGTAGTGGGTGAGCGCCTCGCCGTCGGGGAGGATCTGGTCGACCGCTACCAAATCGTCGAGCTCGACGCTCGCATCGGGGTCGGCGACGACCCAGAAGGTCGTCGTTGTGCAGTCCTGGGTCCCGTCGACGACCCCTATCACCCCAACGTCACGAGCGGGATGATCGGCTGCGACCGGCAAGGCATCAAGGCCGACCTGCGGTGTCTCGGTATCGCTCACTGGCACTCCTCTACTCCGAGGCCCTCGCCGCTGTTTGCGGTGCAGCCAGGTCGATGCGGGCGGCGGCGTCCCGGCCAGCGCGCAGAGCGCCGGCCGGATCACCGAGCAGGTGCCGGAGACGAACCTCGAGGGCACCGATCGGCTGCAGATTCGCCGGCGCGCGAGGGTCGGTGTGCGCGACGCCGGCGTAGCGAGGGATGAGGGCACAGACCCGGTCGGCGACCTCCCGGGCTCGGTCGAGTCCGCCGGAAGCCGGCACGTCAATGCGCACGATCCCGGCCCAGGGGCTTACCCGGCCCTTGGTGGGAAGACGGAGGAAGCATCCCCATGCCTCGTCACGGAGGCGAAAGAGGCTCGTGCGTTGACCGGGGCGGGCCAGGATGGAGGGAACCTCGCGGTGTTTGTCGGCAGGGAGGTACGTCTTGTGGTGGGACTTCACCAAGCCCACCACTTCGGCACTAATGCCGTAGAGACGATTCAGCGGCCCGTCACGGACAACAACGGCGCCGTCTGTCGCCAACTCGCCAGCGAGATCGGCCTCGGCATCACGCATTCGGCGCTGCAGAGCCGGGAGGAGCTGGTCGGCGTCGGTGCTGGCCAAGCCTTCGACCTGCCACTGCCATCCCCCAGCCGGCGGGAGCGAAGCCGCATGCCCGTGGGTCCATAGCAACCGCCGTTGGATGTCGAGCCCGACAAAGCCCGGGCGGGCGCCTGGGGTGCAGCACACCGCTCCGGCCCCAAAGGAGCCAGCAAGCCCTCGCACCACCATGCCGGTATCGAGGATGTCATGGACCCGGAAGTCGGTTCGACGCACCCCGTCGACAAAGTAGATGGGACCGTCGAGGGTGCCCGGGGTCAGCTCGTGGGCCATGAGGATGTCCTCGCCGTCCTCGAGTAGGACGGCCTGCTCCTCAAGCTCGGTGTCGTCGTCGATCCCGTAGGGATCGCCGTAGCGAGGGTTGGCCTCAATGAACATCAGGCCCTCCACGCGGGCAAAAGTCCTGGCCACTGGCCTAACTGCCAAAAAGCACGACCGCCGGCCATCACGGCCTCGAAGCATACGGCGAGGGTGTGTCGCCGGCAGGATTCGAGTTGCCTGGCCGAAGCCGAAAATGTGAGCGCCGCAGGATGGACTCGGCCCTCGCCAGGTCCCGACCTCTTGCCAAGGAAGCATAAACGGCTGGCTCCTACCATGACTCTGGCAAGACAAGAGGAGGGTAGGGAGCGGGAGCACAGCATGTCTAGCGACGACTGGGGAACAATCCGCGATGAGATCTTCGACCTCGCCGACCGGCGGGCAGGGGAACTCAGGACGAACACCAAGTGGCGTACCGCAGATTGGTCATCGTTGGAGTACTGCACTGACTCCAACGTGCTGGCTCACCTTCACCGGTTGGCGACGAATTGGCCGACCGCTGCACCAGATGAAGAGGCCTCGTCGCTAGACCGTGCCGCTGAGCGGGAGATCGTCGGTCGCATCGTTCCGATCGCCTACCTGCTCGGCCGAATGCTCATGGGCACGGCAGACTATCCCCTCGAATGGTCAGAAAGTCAGCTGGGCGCACTACGCGAAGAGTTTGAGTGGGTCGTCTCTAACACCGAGTACATGCTTCTGGTACCCAATCTCGGACTTCACCTCATCGAGGACATGGCTACCGAACTGGGATTTTCAGAGCATAACGGGCTACTCAATGTCGCAACCATGGCGTATGACGACGCCCTACTATTTGCATTTCTTGAGCATGATCGGCGCGGCAACCCGACCCTCGACGACGACGAATCCACCGTCTTCGACCTGAACACTCAGCCGAGTGAGCTGTCTCGGTTGGCAGGGTCCACGAGTTACAGCGTGCGCATCGGCGTGGCAACTAATCGACATACCCCGGCCGATACCCTTTTGATACTGGCGCGAGATTCTGAAGTAACAATACGACGCCACGTGGCGAGCAACAGAAGTTGTGATCCTGCCACGCTCGCGCTTCTCGCTCGCGACCCCGATTTCATTGTCCGACGGGGCGTGGGGAGTAATCCCAATACCCCGATAGCGGTAGTAAAGACGCTGGCAAGAGACGGCTCTCTTGATGCTCGAATCGGGGCGGTGGGCAGTAGGCGACTCACCAGAACCACTCGTGAACAACTCGTGCACGATCGATCGTGGCGCGTCAGACAGGCAATGGCCGCCTATGAAAGCGACCCCGAATTGCTTGAACAACTCGCGGCGGATCAAAACGACCGAGTGCAGTACCACGTGGCACTGAGCCGCGCCGCGCTGCCACCGCTCTTGCAACGGCTCGGAGATAACTCGAGTGCGCTCGTGCGATCGGGGGTGGCATCAAACAGTGCGGCACCGAGGGCTCTGCTAGAGCGGCTGGCACTCGATGAACTTGAAGAGGTTAGAGTTGGAGTAGCGCGAAATCGAAACATACCACTGACTCTCGTTACCCAACTGGCGAACGATCGGAGTGCAGGCGTTCGATACTCGGTAGCTCATAACGAGACCGCTCCGACGAACGTTCTGAGACATCTCGCTCGGGATAACAGCCCACTGGTGCGATCAGGAGTTGCACACAATTGCGCCACGCCTAAAAAAATTCTTGAAGACCTTTCGAATGATGCTGACACTGTTGTTCGCATGGCTGTAGCCCGATGTGACTCCGCCTCCGAGGCTCTACTGCAACGGCTGTCGGAGGATCCAGATCGTGATGTCAGAGATAAGGCATCCGAGCAATTTGCGTCACGGGTCCGGAAGAAATAATTCGAACCCAAGACTGTAGGATCAGGCTTTGGGGTGCCTTGACGCACGGTGAGAGAACCGCTTTCGCGTGGAGGAGACGGGAGAATTTGGTCTAGGTTCCATGCCGAAGAGACTGGCCTCATGTTCGCCACGGACGAGCACAACACGAACCATGTGCGAAGCGTCCACTTCAACGCGGGCCATTGCGCTCGCCACCACTGGAGAGGGTTGTCATCTGCGAGCGGTCTCGACAACATCGACCGCGAATCGTGATGGCCCAAGCTCGGTCCAGTAGCCGCCGTCATTGGTCCAGCCCGGCCCGTAGATCAGTAATGCTACGTCTGATGCTCGTGTCAGACCAACGTAGAACGTCCGGCGCGACTGGGCGAGTTCGGGGGGCGGCGGCTCCACATAGCCCTCTCTCCGAGTCCAGATCCAGCGAGGCATAATCCCTTCGACAAGGCCGGGGAGGATGACAAATCTGAACTCGCGACCTTTTGCGCTGTGATAGGTCGTAAGGACCACCTTGCCAATGCTGGCCTCGACACCAACAAATTCTTCAAGGGTCAGATTGTGATCGTCGTAGGCGGAGCGGACTGCCGCCAGCGAACCTTTGTCCTCGCCACTGTCTGCGCCGACCGCGTGAAGGTCCAGGATGTCGTCGAGTCGATCGACCATCGCGATAACGGGCTCGTCGCCCAAAATGCTCCGGTCCGGCTTGTTGTCAATGACCTTCTGCATGGCACTGATCGTGATAAGCGATGGGGCGACGGGAAGTCCGGCCTCGCGTCGAAGATGTTGGTAGCTCGAGAGCAGGTCGTTGAGGATAGGCACGGATAGACTTGGCGTGAATCCGGTTCGGCCGTTGGGCCGGGGCCCAGCGAGACGGCGGGCGGCGCAGCCGCGAAGGAAATCGGCGAGAGGTCCCGTCGGGAGACGGTCATCTCGTTCGTGGACGAAAGGGATGAGCCCTGTGGTGAGGGCCCGCACTAGGGAAGTGAGGAGCGGTCCCCGAGCTGGATAAAGGATCGCGATCTGGTCGGCAGGGACGCCCTGACCGGTCAGGCCTTGGATCCGATCGGTGACGACACGTGCATGGTCATCGAGATCACCGGTCACTCCGATCGGCTCGACGACTCCAGGCTCGTCGCGTTCTGGGTCGGCGAGGTGGCCTCGATCCTGCCCCAAAGCCGCTTCGGCTGCGGCGATGATCGCTGATCCACATCGATAGTTGACGTGAAGACGGATACTGGCGAACCCGTGGTCATCGGCGAGTTCGTTGAGGTACCGCGGATCGGCTCCCGTGAAGCCCATGACCGACTGATCTGGGTCGCCGACCGCGCATATCTGGATTCCCGCCTCGTAGTAGAGAGTCAGGATGAGGTTGTGCACGACAGATCCGAGGTCCTGGTATTCGTCGATGACGATCCACGGGTATCGGGCGGCGAGAAGGTCTCGGACCCCGGCGGACTGCCGAACAAGGTCGAGCGCTCGAATGACCATGGCCTCATAATCGATGAGATCGAGGTCGATGAGGCGCTGTTCGAACCGGCGCGCCACCTCAACTCGTTCTGGACCGAATCCCTGAAGGTCTTCCTGCGCCGCAATGGCGCGTCGGATCCGCGTAATCACCGGCTGCTCGGACCGGCCGCCACCCCAATAAGCAATGTCCAGCTCGTCGAGGCATCGCGCAAGAATGGGCAGCGCTCGCGCGTCATCCGCGATACCGGCAGGCCCGGGCAGCGGAGTGCGGGTCAATGAAGCGTAAGGACGAAGTACTGCGCTTAGACACCAGCTGTGGACGGTCCGGCTCGTCAGGCGCCTCCCCGGAGTCAGGCCCAGTTGTCGCAGCCGGCGAGTTACCTCTGCGGCGGCCTGATTGGTATACGTGATAGCCGCGACCCCCTGAAGAGGTGGGACTTCGACTTCCAATAGATAGCCGACTTTGGCAACAAGGGTGCGGGTCTTGCCGCTGCCCGGCCCGGCGCGCACGACGACTGGCCCGCTGACGTCGATGACACCGCGTTGGGGTCCATTGAGGTTGGCGATCTCTCGGACGAGGGCTGGGGGCAGTCGTGGATTCAATGACAATGAGCTAACGCTTAGTCGTGATCCCGAGTAGCGCTGCCGAACAGAGGAGAGCCACGAGTTTCCCTAGACACGTGATCGAGTGCCCGAAGCAGATAGCCGAAGTCACCTGCCACGGTGAGAACCTCGGAATCGACCTCCAACGTGTCGTCGTCAGTGTCTTCGCCAGCGAGAGTGAGCACCCTTGTCTGCAATTCGTTCGCCGGCCAATCGATGATATACGACGCGAGCCGCTGCCCGAAGCGGCCCTTACCGTCACGATCGATGCCTGCCAGGAAGACTCGGCTGTCGCCATCGTCTGGGTTACCCGCTGCGAGCCGGCCTAGGGACTGGTTCCAACGACGGGAGGGTGTCGCTCTAAGGTCAGCGTGGACAGCACCCATCTCCGTGTCCAACAATCTTGCGACGTCAATCTCGAGCGTATCGACACCTACGAAAATGCCCCCGTGGGCGGCGAGGTCTGTCAAGTCGTTGACGTTGACAGTGGGAGCACCCGATGTCTCGGCATCTTGTCGTAGCGCCTCCACGCCTTCGTTGATCACGTCCTGACTCCCATCGGAGATGAGCCTGGCAGCTCGGGAAAGACCCAGGTACCCATTGCCTGTCCATTGGTCGCCGTCAGTGATGATGATATGGGGAATCGCAAGGCCCTCTTGGGAGCACAGCTGACGGTATGGATTGAAGTCGGTGCCGGCAACAGGGGCGACGACAACACCGTAGGCATCAAGGTCGAAGTCAGCCGCCTCGGCCAACGCTGGAAGCAGGTAGAGCTCGGCGACGCCCTCGACGAAAATCACGAATCGAGCAAAGAGGATCTCAGCCCGGGTGGCATCAAGGTAACGCTCAAGGTCGCGCTGCTCGGTCGTATTCAAATCCGCGTTCAGGGTTCCATGTCCGATGGTTCCGCCGTCGGCACCGACTTCGAGACGAACGAGACTTCGCAGAGGTGCAACCGCCGCCACATGTGGGCTGTGGGTCGTCAGCATCAGACCATCGGTGTTGCGGAGGAGGTAGCCAAACAGGTGTCTTTGCAGTCCTGGATGAAGGTGGGCCTCAGGTTCCTCCACTCCGAGCATCGTCGCAACCACGGTCTCGCGGGTACGGCGCCGTTCAAGACGCTCGAGCAGGAGCGCGAGATAAACGACGTTGGCGTTGCCGGTGCTTGTGTCAGCCACCGTCCGACTTCGGGATGTATCAACATAGAGGCGGATGCTTCGCATCAGCTGATCCGGTCTGCCAGCCGCGAACCCAAGTGTCGTTGAGAGGTCGAGTTGCGGTCCCACCATCCTGACAACCCGGCCAGTGATCTCATCCGCGAGAGCCGCCAAGGTCGCGTCGTTGGCAAGTTCGTCCATCGCATCGCCGACGGCCTCCAGTGCGGCCTCCAACACTCCGATGTCCGGTCCGGCGTGATCCAGAAGCTCAGTCAGCGGCGAGCGACGAGCCACGGCAAGGTCCGAGACAGCGTCACGAAGGGCGGGAAGCACCGAGAACACCACCGAGCGGCGGACATGATGAACGTCGTAACCCGACCTATCCCCTCCGAATACCACCCAGTCGTAGTCGTCAACTGTCAGGGGGACGGACGGCTCGTCCGTGTCGATTGGCTCGCGCGGCCGGAACTCATAGGTCAATCGTGCTACGTAGGGATCAGTGGCCACGATGCAGCCATCCAGAACGCCTTTCGCTCCAGAATCATCATCAAATCCTCGGAGCTCGACCACGACGCGCACAATCGCGCCTTCAGCGATTCCGCTGTCGGAGTGCTCGCAGAAGTCCTCAGGGCGGAGCTGGCGCGCCGCGTCCGGCAACGCGGGGTCAAGGACGAGCCGTATCGCGCTCAACAGGTTGGACTTGCCGATCCCGTTCTCGCCGACGATCACGGCATTCGACGGAAACGGGTCGACTTCAAGGGCAACGAAATTTCGAAAGTTCTCGATCTCGAGTCGGGAGATGTGAAGGTCCATCGAATACTCCAACAGTCTCGATCCAGCTTAGAGTCACGGCGACCAGGTCAGGTCAAAGCAAGGGTCGATCAGAAGTGGCCGAAAGATGCCGCCTCCAGCGATCGATAACGGGCAACCAGTTCCCTAGACGCGCGGGCGTAGGCGGGTCGGGCGGTGAAAATAGGTTCCCGCACCTACCGAGACGCCAAGAGGAGAACCTTGTCTAGCTCGCTGAAGAAGTTGACCCTCACATGCAAAAATAAAGGGTCAACGGCCCGACGCCCGAAAAGCTCCAGAAAATGTGGTGCAAATGTGGTGCGAGGCGCTCCCAGATTCGCCAAGAGAGGCCGCTCTCGACCCCTCGCACCGCCGCTACCTGGACTTTCTTTGGAGCGGACGACGGGATTCGAACCCGCGACCCTCACCTTGGCAAACACATTGCTACCGGGGAGCCCCAACTCCCCTACCTGCGCCTTTGCAAATCGACGCAGCGTGCTCGGCGTCTTCGGCTGACCACAGCAAACCGCTATTGACCGTAACTGTCCGTGGCGCGTGGTATTTCCGTGGAGCACGCGCAACGGAATCCCGTACCACGTGCACCACATCGTTGGAGGTCTAAATGACCCTTTACGTCGACATGTTGGCTGTAGAAACACACAACCAGGGCTTCAGCGTGAACTGAAAGTAATACTATTACGCTCGCGCGATACCGGGTGGGTCGGAAGCACCTTTCAGGTCGTGATGCGGGTGGTGTGTGCACCATATTCGGACCGTCTTGGCCCGTGGTCGGACGCCTGGGAATCTGGGTGATCCCGCTCGGGGTCCGAGGGGTCAGGCTGGCCCTGCCAGGCGCTCAGAACCGGCGGCGCGCACATTGCCGATGCTCGCGCGAAGTAGCACTGTTTTCCAACCTGCCGGGCAGCCGGCCTTCGGAACTCAACCCGTCACTGCCCTCTGAGACCATCTACGCGCATGCGCAGAATTGCCGCTCCATCACCTTGCAACTGGTCGAGCGCCGCGAAGCGCCCGGCCAAGGTGAGGACCAACGCCTCGATGGGCCCGGCGACTTCCAGGCCGTCGCCAACCGACCAATCCGCGTCGGTGGCGGAGGCCCGAACACCCTGAAACAGTTTCGGGCCGGGAAAGAAACGGTTGGTCCACAGATCTCGGGCGACTGGGATCATCCGATTGTTGGGAATACAACGTTGCTGCTCAAGTGGTCGACGGATGTCCATTTGGTGAATGACTATGTCCTCAAGCATGGACAACGACGACAGTCCGGGCAGATGCGTGCGAGCGAACACTACGTTTCGAAACTCCTCGAGAAGCTTCGCGACGGGGGCCGCTCCTCGCTGTCGGGCATCCTTGGCGATATACCGGTTGATTCGGCGCCCTGATGTAATGAATCCCCAGGCTACCTGAGCAACGGTCATGCGGGTCTCACTCACCATATGTCCGACAACGTCCCGAACTCGCCATTCAGCGCAAAGCGAACGGGCGTCCCATTGCTCGGGTGTGAGTGTCTCGAGAAGTTCCAAGAGAACTTGACGTTCCTGGTGCACATCGGTCCAGACGTCGGTCTCGGTTGACATGAGCATGTTCCCTTCGTTTAGAGGTACGCGAGTTCGCTCACGCGGCGAAGCCAAACCGCGAATATCGATCGATGAGGGAGCCCAAGTAGGCCTCGACGCGAAGCGCGTAGTCGTAGGCGCCGACAAGGAGTCCCGGATCCCTTGCGGATATTCCCCGGTGACGAGTACGGCGAAGAAGCCATGGTGATGGTCGCTCCATTCGGGCGAACGGCAGGGCGCGCAGTCCGGCCGAAAGCGGGCTGTAGCCGTGCACCAGCTGGAGGTACTGCGGTGTGGGGTGGCGGTGCCATGCGACGAGCCTAAGGCGCGATCGCGAGACCGGCATCGTCGGGAGGCTGGATCGCGGCTCCTACCATCCGACGATTTCGACTCCTACTTAGGTAGGAGGCGGGAACGGAAGGGGGTGGAGTACGTTCAGTGTGTGAGCCGAATCGAACATCTCTCCCGCACGTACTGGTTCGACCTGCTGATCGCGCTGCTGGCGATCGTGGCCATCCTTAACGTGGTGCTCGGACGCGGCTCGTCCGGAGCTCCGACAACGACGCTGTGGTTCTGCCTTCCCGCGCTCGCGATCCTGGTGCTACCCGTGTTCGCGCGGCGATG
>Ga0116215_1001754_pt1 | contig 14021 bp, 16 predicted proteins | sample Sb_taG_7_FD_89698 | JGI IMG/M metagenome (GOLD analysis project Ga0116215, IMG submission 89698) | Peat soil microbial communities from Weissenstadt, Germany - Sb_50d_2_FS metaG | ecosystem: Environmental > Terrestrial > Soil > Wetlands > Peat | place: Germany: Weissenstadt | collected 2010-09-21 | reverse complement strand
TCGGTGAGCGCCAGGCCGTTGGTGTTGACGATCGGCTTCAGCCCATCCTGAGCGACCATCCGCACGATCTCGACGATCTGCGGATGCACGAGCGGATCGCCGCCCGCGATCGACACGCCGTCCACGGTGCGAAAGCGCTCGAACACGTCGAGGTCGTGGCGGACCTCATCGAGGGTCTTGTGTCCCCGCGGGTCGTTCTCGCGGTAGCAGCCCAGGCATGCCAGGTTGCACTTCTTCGTCGGCTCCAACCAGGCGATGGCGTTGTCCGGCAGTGACCACGGCAGGCGGTAGAGCTGGCGATGATCGATGGTGGCGCTCATGTCAACCTCGCTTTCGCCGCCGTGTGTGGCCGCTGCGTTCTGAGCGCAACAGCGGATGCAGTTAGGGTGCCCTACCGTCGCAAGGTAGGCAAAGTAGATGCGGACTTCTTCCGTATCTACTACGGAGAAGGCATCCGTAAGAGCCCCCAGTGCAGGTGCGCACGCTCACTACCTGGGCCAGCTGACGTGGCTAGGCCATGGATCACGCCACTTCGCTCTTCACCGCCGATATCTCGAGCGTGACCTTGACCTTGTTGCCGAGGTCGTTCGGTAGTCAATACGTCAATACAGACCGTAGTAAGGGCGGATGGACGTTGCCGGCGCCGCGCCTACGCTCCTCGGTGGGATGGGCCAACCAGCGATCTCGTACTCTCCCCTCCGTGTCGAGCGCGACGAGCGGTTGAGGGGGCTGGGGGATCCCACCGAGGCACACCCGGCCAACGGCTGATGTTCGGGTCGATGGACGCCGACTCACGTGCCGAGCTCGAGCGCTGGCAGGCGGCTCAGGCGGCGAACTTCTACGACGCTACGCCGAACCTCGCGCGGTCGCTGCGCGTTCGGCTCGGCGAGGGGGGCCTGCGCGCGCTCGAGCCGGGGCTGCGCGCGTTCGGCGAGGCCGTTGCGATGGTGGTCGAGCCGGCCGTCCAGACGCTCGAGCTCCATCCGCCGTCGCTCGAGCCGGCGGATTCGCTCGGGCGCGAGTCCCAGCGCGTCACGTTCGACCCTGAGTACGCGCGGGCCGGCCGGGCCGTCTGTGCCTCCGGCATCGCCGCCGCGCCGGCGTTCGAGCAGGCGGCGCTGCTCTACCTGCTCGCGCACGCCGGCGAGGGCGGCCACGCCTGTCCCGTCGTCTGTACGGCGGGTCTGATCCGGGCCCTGCGGCGGCACGGCTCGCCAGAGCTAAAGGAGCGGTTCCTGGGGCCGCTGCTCGAGCCCGACTACGACCGCTGCCACCGCGGAGCGCAGTTCCTGACAGAGGTGCAGGGCGGGTCGGACGTCGGCGCCAACCGCGTCGAGGCGGTGCCCGAAGGCGAGAACTGGCGGATCTCCGGCGAGAAGTGGTTCTGCTCGGTCGCCGATGCGGACCAGTTCCTGCTCACCGCGCGGGCGCGTGGCGCTCCCGCGGGCACGCGCGGGATCGGCTGCTTCCTCGTTCCACGCCGCCTCCCCGACGGGACGGCGAACGGGTTCCGGATCCGCCGCCTGAAGGACAAGCTCGGCACGCGGGCGCTCGCCACCGGCGAGATCGAGTTCACGGGCGCGCTCGGGCACATGATCGGCGCACCAGAGGATGGCTTCCGCATCGCCGCCGGCGTCGTCCTGAACACCTCGCGCTGGCTGAACGCGCTCGGCTCGGCGGGGCTGATGCGCCGCGCCTACCTGGAGGCGGCGAGCTTCTCCCGCTTCCGCACCGCGTTCGGCCGCCGGATCGCCGACTACCCACTCGTGCGCGAGAACCTGGCCGTGATGAAGGTCGAGGAGCAGGCAGCTCTCTCCTCGACCCTCGAGCTGACGGCATTGGTCGACGCGATCGACACCGGCACGGCCGACAGCGAGGACCAGACCTGGCACCGGATCCTCGTGAACGCGAACAAGTTCGTCACGTCGCTGGCCGCGACCAGCTGCGTGCGCCGGGGGATCGAGGCGCTCGGCGGGAACGGCACGATCGAGGACTTCTCGCCGCTGCCACGCCTCTACCGCGACGCGATCGTGTTCGAGAGCTGGGAGGGGACGCACAACATTCTCTGCGACCAGGTCCTGCGGGACCTCGGCCGGCTCGACGCGCTGGACCTCGTGCTCGAGCGCGTCCGCCGCCGCCTGCCTCCGGGAGACGGCGAGGTGGCCGCGGTCGCCGAGGCGCTCGACGAGCTCGCGCCGCGGCTGCGACGGTCGCTCGCGGAGGGACCGCTCCATTTCCGCCGGCAGCTCAACCTGCTCGTACGCGCGCTGCAGGCAGGGTGCCTACTCGCCGACGGGGAGACGGCGGCGGCGGCGCTGCACGTCCGCCGCCACCTCGTCTCCGGTTACGACCCGGAGGCCGACACCGACTATGCTGAGCTGGTAGACGAGGTCGTCGGCACCGACCTCAAATGAGGATGACGAAGCCGATCGCGTCGCCGGCCTTCATGTCCTCGAAGGCTCTCGAGGAGCGGGCCCGGGCGGTCGATACAAGGATCATCCAGATCCTCTACTCGGGATCTGTGTTCAAGGCGGCAATTGACACCCAAGCCCACGGAGGCTCTTGCAATGTGCGCGAACGACCACGATGGCACATGTACGGTGACTCTCTCGCGCAGCCAGACGCAGTCCGACCGGCTGGTGGCGAAGCTTGTTTGCGAGAGCTGCGACGAGGTCGTGAAGATCCTTGGCTTCGTCGAGCACACGCTTGGCTCCGTGTCGGCTTTGATGCCGCACGAGTCGAAAAAGGCCGCCTAGACTACGATCGGCGGTCGCCGCGCGCGGAGGAGCCCGCAGGTGTGAAACGGCGAACCGACTCATCGTCGTTATTGCCCGGGCGGCCCTGGACCCTCACGTGGACCACTTCCCCTTGCCGTAGCGGGCGAGCTCCAGGCGTGCGATCACACCACGGTGCACCTCGTCGGGGCCATCGGCCAGCCGCAGGGAGCGAGCGGCCGTCCAGGCGGCGGCGAGCGGCACATCGTTGCTGAGACCCGCCCCGCCATGAAGCTGTATCGCCATGTCGATCACCCGCTGGGCCATGTTCGGCACCGCCACCTTGATCTGCGCCGCCGCCCCGTGCGCCTCTGGCGCCCGCTTGTCCACCAGCCAGGCCGCGTGCAGCACGTGCAACCGTGCCTGATCGAGCGCGATACGCGCGTCGGCGATGCGCTCACGATTACCGCCGAGGTTCGCCAGCGGCTTGCCAAACGCTACCCGCTCGGTGGCACGACGGCAGGCGAGCCCCAGGGCCAGCTCAGCCAAGCCGATCAGGCGCATGCAATGGTGGATACGCCCCGGACCCAGACGGGCTTGGGCGATCGCAGACGCCTGACCAGGTCCGCCGATGATGGCGCTCGAGGGCAGGCGCACATCGGTGAAGGACATCTCGCCATGCCCTGCGGGTGCGTCGAAAAACCCCATCGTGGCAAGCATCCGCTCGACCTTCACCCCCGGCGTGTCCAGCGGGACGAGCACCATCGAGTGCTGGTGGTGGCGATCCGCGTCGGGGTCAGTCAGACCCATGAAGATCAGCACCTGGCAGTCTGGGTGCCCGACGCCAGTGCTCCACCACTTGCGTCCGTTCAGGACGACCTCATCGCCGTCGAGTACCGCGGTGGCCTGCATGTTGGTCGCGTCAGAGGACGCCACGTCTGGCTCAGTCATGCAGAACGCCGAGTGGATCTCTCCTTCCAGCAGCGGCTTCAGCCAGCGCTCCTTCTGTTCATCGGAGCCGAAGTGCAGCAGCACCTCCATGTTGCCCGTATCCGGCGCGTTGCAGTTACACACCTCAGCGGTGATCAGCGAGCGCCCCATGCGCTCCGCGAGCGGCGCGTACTCAGCATTGGAGAGGCCAGCGCCAATGGGCTGGCCGGCGAGCTCCGCGCCCGGAGGCAGGAACAGATTCCACAGGCCCTCGGCCTTTGCCTTAGCCCTTAGCTGCCCAATCAGCGGCGACACGACCCACGGGTCCGCGCGCGCCTGCAGCTCGCGGAGGTGGGCCTCCTCGCGTGGGGCAATCTCGTGCTCCTGGAAGGCGCTCAGGCGCTCCAGGAGCTCCTGCGTGCGAGGGGAGTGCTCGAAGTCCATTGTGCTTACGGCTCCAGTCTGGGGAAGGAGAGAAAGTGATGGGGGAGGGTCGCCTGGTAGTCCGACCCCTCCCCATCGAGGTGCTACTTCGCGTCGTCGTCTGATCTGCTCAGCGACTTGCCCGCACTGTCCACAACCTTGCGCAGGAACTCGGACTGTGTGTGCACCAGTCGCTGGGCCATCTCCAGGGCGGAGTCGGTGATCTCCTCCCTCCTGGACGGACCCTCGCCGTGCGGCGGCAGGGCCTCATCGACGGTGCCGAGGAACTTGCGCACCGCGTCGATCGCGCTGCGCGCACCGTTCTCGAGCTCCTCGAGCACATCTTCGGACAGCTCCGCGGTCCGCTTGGCTGTGCTCCGTGAATTGTGCTGCCTAGCTGACCCGGGGGGCGTGCGTCGCTTGCCAGCAGGCGCTTTCCGAGCAGTCGTTTTCTCAATCGTCGGTTTCTTCTTTGCCACCGGGCGACGTTGAGTCTTCGTTTCGGGCATCAGCTCCACCACCTTCAGGACTTTGTCCCATACGCAGCTTCGCGAAAGCCGATCTGCCGGACCGACTGCGCTTGTGGGTTCAACGCCACAGCCTTCGCCTGTCGGCTCGACAGTAGGACAGCCCGATGCCCGTGGCATCCGCAGAAACACCCACTTGGCGATGGGCGGACTACGTAACGATCTTGCAGGCCGGCGCGGTGAGCATTTACAGCTTTCTGGCGGGAACGTGGCCCTTTGGCGCTCCGTCCCAGAGCGGGTCTCTGAACATCGACGACCCGCGTCAGGCAACAGCGCACGGGGTCGCAGGCGAAGGCGACGATGAAGCGAGGATGGCGATCCTCCAGGGCCTACACGACCATCATGACCGTGGAGGACGTTGCTGAGGAGGGACAATCTCGGGTCATGGAAAGCTGCGAGATCGCGCTACGCCTCATTCCACGCGCGCGGGCGAACGAGATAGCCGGCGAGCGTAACGGTGTTCTGCTGGTGCGGGTAACCGCCCCGCCGGTGGATGGGCGCGCGAACGCGGCGCTGTGCCGCCTGATCGCCAAGCGCGTTGGCGTCGGAGTGCGCAGTGTCTCGGTCGTACATGGCGCCGGCTCCCGCGAGAAGGTCGTGCGCCTCGAGGGGATCAGCGCGGAGGATCTGAGGCGCGCGCTGGGCTAGTCCGACGTTCGGCAACATTCCTCACCTTGGTTGACTATGCCGGTCGGCCAGTTGTCGATCCGGGCGGACCACGACTCGCGGCCCCTCGGGGTGCTCGACTGCTTCGGTGACGATTTCCCGCTTTATAAAGGTCGCCAGCGTGGCACGCACCACGTCCTCGGCGCTGCAGTGGATCGTCAAAGGCGCCTCGAGCACTTCGTCCTGGAACGCGCAGTCATCGGGCTCTGTCCACGCTGCCCAAGAGCCGATGCCGTGTGGGTACTTCGAGAAGATGTCCAGGAGAATCCGGTTGGCTGCTGCTGAGCGATTCGTCGCAAACGCTGGCCGCGCGTCTATGCCAAGAGCATTGAGATCCTCCAGCGCCGCAACCAATGCGGACCTCGAGATCAGTCGGCTCTCACGAGGCACTGGCGGTCAAATCCCCGCGCACCTCTCGCAGCAGGCGCGTATCTACGTCGTAGACGAATCCGCGTGCCGTACCTCCTCCCAGCAAGAACGACGAGCGGTGGATACGCAGCAGCGACTGCCTCACGTCGGCATCGACGTCGGTGAACGACTCGATCGCAAACGCCGGCGCTACGCCGGTTGCGTCTTGAAGGGATGCTCGGAATCCGTCGTCGGTGAGCTTCTGCATCCCGCAGTCCGTGTGGTGGACGAGCATCGTGTGACGGGTTCCCAGCACGCGCTGGGAGATAGCCAGCGAGCGAATCACGTCATCGGTTATGACTCCGCCGGCGTTGCGGAGGATGTGCGCGTCGCCGAACGCCAGACCCAGTGCGGCGAACACATCCATGCGCGAGTCCATGCACGTCACAACGGCGAGCTGCCTCGCCGGACGGATATCGACGTGTCCAGTCGCGCCCCCGGCGGCGAAGCGCGCGTTGTTCCGCACCAGCTCATCGATCACATCCATCTAACAGGCCTCGATACGTTGACGACTACTTGGATTGATCTGTAGATCTTCGCTTCACCGAGCACGCGGGGTCAAGTCGCCGCAGCTCGGTTGCAGTCGAGCTGTGATGCGACCATTAGTCCGGAAAGACTATCCGGCGCCGGCGAGCTCGCCGAGCACTGCCTGAGACTCGGTGAGGCTGGAGGTCAGGATCTGCTTGGAGACTTCCAGGAGCTGGAAGATGCGGGGGTCGCGGACGGTGTAGTAGACGCTGGTGCCCTCGCGGCGGCCCTCGAGGATGCCGTGCTTGCGCAGCACACCGAGGTGCTGGGAGGTCCCGCCCGAGTCCATCTGCAGCTCGTTCTGTAGATCGCCGACGGTGCGCTCGCCGTCGCGTAGCAGCTCGAGGATGCGGACTCGCACGGGGTGGCCGAGGATCCGAAAGAACTCGGCCTTCATCTGGTAGACGGCGCGACGTTGGACGGCCTCGGCTGCCGCGCTGGGTTGTGAACGCGGGCTCATCTCGAGACGCTTTGGGCTGAAGTTGGAGTCATGGCGCTTGAGGCGCAACCGCGATTGTGCTTGCAACGAGTATGACGTAGGCGACGGCGCGATCGATAATCTTATTGGTATGTAGTCTTATAAGGCTACAATATAAGCATGTCTTTGTGGGGTGCCCATCCGTTCGCTGGGCCTCGGCAGCGGTGACGGCGGCGGTGGCGCTGCGTTCGGCTGTGTTGCGGGAAGTCTGGGAGCTCGTGGCGGATGCGTCGCGGCCATCTACCGGCGCGGCGCACACGCACGCGCCGCTCGAGCATGTCGAGGACACGATCGATGTCTGTGCCCGCGGCTTGGCGGAGCTGCTGGTCGCGCCCTCCCAGGATCGCGAGCGGTGCCGCAGCGGCTGCCTCGAGTGCGCAGCGTCGGTACTGCGCGCGTTCGCCAGGGCGGCGCTCCTCACGGAGGCTTCGCAACCGTCTGCCGCGCGGCTGCTGCGGACCGTCGATGACAGGCTGGCGTCTCACGAGAACGGCGTTCTCAGCGGGGAGCAGACCTATGCGCTGGACCTCGAGGCGCTGAGGCAGATTCCAGCAACGGTCGGCGCATCCCCGCCGGAGCCGATGAGCGACGGCAGCGGTGACCCGGCGGCAGCGTGGGAGGGACTCGAGCAGACGGCCGTCGCGGTGTTGGTGAGCGCCGCGCGCGCGGTCGCGAACATCGACACCGTCGGCGTTGGTGTAGCGCCGTCGGCGAGCGCGCCGACAGTGGTGCTCGGCCAGTTGCGCATGATCGTCGCTCGGGTCGATCGCGGCGCCCGTGACCTGCCCGAGAAGCCTCAGCGCGAGAGCGATCGTGTGGGTAGGCTGCTCAGCGAAGCTCTGCGCATCGGTCTCCCCAAGCGGGCGCTGGAGGATCTCACGCGAGCAGACGCACCCACGCAGGCCCTCAGCGAAGCGCTCGGCGAGGTGCGATCGACCTGGCTGGACCTCGCCGCCCGCGAGCTCGAGATCGTCCGCCTACTGGACGACGAGATGGCGTCCCGGAGCTACGCGCAGTTCGGCTCCCTGTGCCAGACCGTGACGGCCGGAGCGGCGAATGTCCTGGCGGGCGGGCGGCTGCTCGACCGTCCCGGCGAGTTTCATCTCCTCGACGCGCTGATACACCAGCACGATGGCCTCGCCCATGCAGTGGAGCTCTACACAGCCGCTCTGCGCGGCCACGCCGACGCGCGGACCCAGACGCAGCTCGTCGTGCTGACCAGGCTCTTGCGCGCCGTCACGGCGCTCTGGGTCATAGACGCGCGCCTGGATCACCTCCGAGCCGTGTCGCTGGCGTAGCGTCCGCGGCTCGGACTCGTTGGTGAGAGAATCTTCAGTCAGACAAGGCCCGCAGCGCCAGCATCAACGTTGTCGCGGTGGTGTGAGCGCGGCGCGCAGGAAGCTCAGGGTGCGCTCCCATGAGCGCTGCGCGGCTTGCGCGTCGTAGGTGCCCAGGCGGTTGGTGTCGTTGAAGAAGGCGTGCCCGGCGCCTGTGTATTTGTCGAAGGTGGCATCTACACCGGCCGCGCGCAGTTCTGTTTCGAGCGCCTTGGCGTCCTTGAGTGAGACGAACTCATCAGCGGTCCCGAAGTGTCCGAGGACGGGACCTTTGATGTTGGAGAAGTCCGGCTTGCCGTGGGGCATCACGTAGTAGTAGGTGACCGCGGCGGCGACCTGCGGGCACGTGGCCGCTGCCCACAGGGAGAGCCCTCCGCCCAGGCAGAAGCCGACCGCTCCAACGCCGGGACCTTCAACGCCGGGCTGGGAGGCGAGGAACTCCACGGCGCCGCGCATGTCCTGCTCGGCCTCCTCCATCGAGAGCGCCATCATCTTCTGTTCTGCCTCGCTCGGCTGGGTGGTGCTCTCACCGTGGTAGAGGTCGGGGGCGAGCGCATAGAACCCCTCGCCGGCGAAGCGGTCACAGACGGAGCGGATGTGCTCGTCGAGGCCCCACCACTCCTGTAGGACAATGGTTGCTGGGCCGTGCTCGGCGGGGGGAACGGCGAGGTAGCCGGGCGCGCTGCCGGCGCCGGTGGGGAACTCGATGTCAGGCATGTTTGGCTCCTTCGGTGTCGATGTGTAGCCCGGCAGCATTGGCTGGCGGGGTGTTGCTGTTCTCAGGTGAAGCTCTGGGTAGGGTCGGGTGCTCTTTGATGTCACCTATCAGGCCGAGCAGCGCGTCGGCAATCTGCCGCGGGTTGGGCGGGCATCCCGGGATACGCAGGTCGACCGGCAGGATCTCCTCCAGCGGCCCGGTGAGCTGGGCCGGATCTCCGAGCACGGCGCAGCCGATCGCGCAGTCTCCGAGCGCGGCCACCAGGCGCGGCTCTGGCATCGCCTCGTAGGCGCGACGCAGCGGGTCGGCCATGCGGGTCGTGATCTGCCCGGTGACCAGCAGCACGTCGGCATGGCGGGGTGAGGCAACGAGGTTCAGTCCGTGGCGCTGTAGGTCGTAGTAGGGGTTGGCGGTCGCTGCCAGCTCGTGCTCGCAGCCATTGCACGAGCCGGCATCGACGTGACGCAGCGCCAGCGAACCACGTCGGCTCGGAGCGGGCAGCGCGATCTCACGGCGTGTGTGCTGGAGGTGCTTGAGCAGGACGAACATCGCTCAGCGGTCCGCGCAGGCGTAGCAGAGCTCAAAGCTCTTGTTGATCAGTGGGAAGTCTGGGAGCAGGTTTTCGCGGGAGGCGTACGCGACTGACGGCCAGTTGGCGTACGAGCCGGTGCGCAGATGCAGGCGCCAGATCGTGTTTCCGTCGGTCTGGACCGAGCAGACTGTCTCACCGCGCGGGCTCTCCAAGCGTGCCACGCCGATGTCGCTTGCCCCGATGTTCAGGTTCTTCACGCCACCGGGCGCGAGGTTGCCGCTCAGCAGCTCGTCGAGGATCGCGAAGCTCTGCACGAGCTCGACTTGGCGCATGTCAAGGCGCGCGGCGACATCGCCGGTTGCACGCTCTGAAATCGCGGGCGTGAACTCGCCGTAGGCGAGTCGCGGGCTTTCGCTGCGGGTGTCCTGACGCACACCGGCGGCACGAGCGGACGGGCCGACCGTGCCCAGACGGATCGCGTCCTGTTTGGTGAGCGTCCCGACGTCGCCGAGGCGATCCTGCACCGAGGCTGCGAAGCGCAGCTCGCGCCAGATCGCACGCTGCTCATCGTCGAGCACCCGCAGCTCCTCGCGCGCCGCGCGTGTGTCAGCCTGCCCGATGCGCAGCGTGCTCGAGGCGAGCGCCACGGTATCGAACAGGAAGCGGTGACCAGTCAGGCGCTGGTTCAGTCGCTGGGCGCGCTCCTTGAAGGCGGCGAACGCCATCGACCCGGGCGCGAAGCCGACGCCGGCGCAGATCGCTGAGATGTCGTTCAGGTGGTTGTACAGACGCTCGAGCTCGAGCAGCAGCGTGCGGGCTTGGCGGAGGTTACGGTCGGGCGCCAACCCGAGCGCGGACTCGCACGCCTGCGCGTAGGCCACGGTGTTGGTCACCGCGCATGCGGCGCACGCGCGCTGGGCGTAGGCCAGCCCGTCGGCGAGAGGCCGACCCTCGGCGGCGACCTGCAGCCCACGGTGCTTGTAGAACAGGCGCAGATCGAGGTGCAGGATCCGCTCACCGACGACGGTGAAGCGGAAGTGACCCGACTCGATCACGCCCGCGTGGATCGGGCCGACAGCGACCTGATAGGCGTCGTGACCCTGCACCGGCACCGTCCATGCACCGGGCTCGACGGGATGCTCCAGCAGTGGCCGCAGCGGCTCGTGCCCGTCGAAGCGCAGACCGTAGGAGTCGTGCGCCTCGCGCTCGTCCCAGCCGGCGGCCACGAACAGGTCGATGAGCGTGTCGATCGCCCCCGACGGCACGGGCGTACAGATGACATGGTCCTGTCTCGCTCGCGTAAAGATGCAGTTCACCTGAAGGCCCTGCGCCCCGTCGCTCGCGAACAGCCCACAGAAACGTCCGCCCGCTTGGGCTTGGCGCTCGCACGCCGCGCGCCACTGCGGCGGTGTGACCCGCTCGATACGTGCCGGCGTGAGCGCCGCGACGCTCGCTCGCTCGCGGCTGCTCACGCGATGCCTCTCATCAAGCTCGCGCCGGCGTGGGAGTCGGCGAGCAGGTAGGCGCTGACTGACAGAGCCAGCAAGCCCAAGGTTAGTCCGACGGTCAGCCGGCCGGCGAGGCGCACCGTGCGCCCGGAGCGCCAGCGATGCCCGTGGCTCTCGCCGGCGAGCGTCTCGATCAGCGCATGTGCGAGGCCGAGGAACCCGAGCGCCATCAGCACCGCGGCGATCGAGACGCTCGTGATCTGGTGCGCGGCGATCCCGCCGAGCAGGATCAAGAGCTCGCTGAAGAACAGTGGCGAGGGCGGCAGGCCGCTGAGGGTCGCAAGGCTGATCCCGGCGCCGGCGGCGACCGGGGTGCTGAGCCGCGCGAGCCCGCGCGGTGCGCGCTGAGCGCTCGAGGGATCGTGACGGGCCAGCGGGATCGCCGTGTAGAACCCGAGCGACTTCGCCAGGGCGTGCCCGGCGAGGTGGATGATCACGCCAACCGTCGCCAGCGGTGAGGCAAACCCGATCCCGAGCGCGAGGATCCCCATGTGCTCGAGACTCGAATAGGCCAGCAGTCGCTTCCATGCCATCGGCCGCCACAGGAAGGGGACCGCGATCGCCAGCGACGCGAGCCCGAACGCGAGCATCAGATGGTCGGCGAGATGATGCGGGACCGCGACACCGAGCGTCAGCACCACACGCCACGCGATCAACATGACCGTCGGCAGCAATGCGGCGGAGAGCAGCGCGCTGACCGGGGGCGGCGCCTCGCTGTGAGCGTCGGGCAGCCAGTTGTGTACTGGCGCCCAGCCGATCTTCGCGGCGAGCCCGACGAGAATCAGGATCAACGCGAACAGCGCCGTCTGGTGCGGTAGACCACCGGCATGTCGGGCGATGCTCTGCCAGTCGAGCGTCGAGAGCGTCCCGCCGTGCGGCGCCAGCCCGGCGAACAGGATCAGGATGCCCAGCAACGCGACCGCCAGCCCGAAGGTCGTGAGCACCAGGTACTTCCAGCCGGCCTCCAGGGCGTTGCGCCGTCCGCTGTAGGCGACCAGCAGCGCCGAGGCCCCGGTCGTCGCCTCGATCAGCAGCCACGCGACCCCGAGATTCTTCACCAAAGCGAGCGCCAGCAGCGCAGCCCAGAAGAGGTAAAACGCGGTGTAGTACCAGGCGCGCGCCCGACGCGCGGTGAACAGGCTCTTACCCGCACTCGCCAGGTAGGTCGGCGAGACCATCGCGCTGCACCACCCGACCACCGCGATCACCGCGAGAAAGCACGCGCCGGCGTGGTCGAGCACGAACCAGGAGCCGTGCAGCCCTCGCGCGCCGTGAACGAAGCCGACGACGCTCGCGGTGAGCGCGAGGACGGTGCTGATGTTCGCGCCGATCAGGTTCATGCGATCGGCGCCGCCAGGGGTGCGGGGCAATCGCACCAGCAGCGCTCCAACGAGCGGCACGGCCGGCACGGCGACCAGGAGCACGTCAGTCACGCAGCGCCTCCAGCAGAGAGCTGTCGCCGCTACCGAGCTGCTCGTGAATCTTGGCCGCGAAAGCCGCCGCGACCGACACGATCACCACCAGATCGAACACGAGGCCGAGCTCGATGAACACCGGCAGACCACCGGGCAGCGACAGCCCGGTGAGGTAGATCCCGTTCTCGGCGATCAGGAACCCCAGTGCCTGGAAGAGCACCGCGCGGCGCACGACCGCGGTGAGGATGCCGAGCGCCAGCACCCCGACCGCGGCGTGTTCCACACCGGCGCCGGCCAGGCCAAAGCGCGGGATCGACTGCTCGACGGCGAGCGCCGCCGCGACGGAGATCGCCAGCCGCCCCAGCGCCGGGATCTCGGTGGCGATCAGCCGCTCCTTGCGGGCACGCCGCACGGTGAAGAGCAGCAGCGCCGGGAGCACCAGCGCCTTGGCGATCAGCACCGTCCCGGCCACCGCCAGCGCGGTCGAGGTACGCGACCCCTGCGCGATCGCGTAGAGGCCAAGCCCGAGCGACTGTGCCGCGACCAGCGCAATTGCCAGCGAGCGACGACGCACGACGATCACCGCCAGCGAGCTGACGACGAGCCCCCAGGTCACCGCGCCGGTCATCCGCCGCCCCCGGCGAACCAACTCGCCAGTCCCAGCAGACACAGCGCCGCCCCGGAGCCCAGCAGCAGCGGCACGCGCAGCACCCGCATCTTCGCCTGCACGGTCTCGCACACCGCCAGCGCGACGCTGAGCGCCGGCACGCCGGCGGCGAGCACCGCGAGCTGCGCCACGAACGGTCCGGGGTGAGGGATCAACAGCTCACATGCGAGCACGAGCATGATCCAGTGCCGCGCCGCGGCTGCCCATTGCAGGTAGGCGAGATCGCGTCCCGCGTACTCCAGCAACGGCCCCTCGTGGACCATCGTGAGCTCCAGGTGGGTGTCGGGATTGTCGACCGGCTGGCGGCCGGTCTCGGCGAGGATCACCAGGCAGAAAGTGAGCGCCGCCGCCCAATGCGCCGGCCTTGCCCACACTTCGGGCAACGTGGCCACATGGCTCATCGACAGCAGATCGGTGCTGTGCAGCGGCAACGCGAGCAGCACCAACACCAAGAGCAGCAGCCCGTCGACGAACACCGAGAACATCAAATCCCGAGCGGCGCCCATCAGGCCGAACGCGCCCGCGGTGTCCCACGCCGCGAGCGTCACCGTGAAGCGGGCGAGCGCCAGCAGTCCGACCAGCACGAGCGCGTCGTTGCCCAGCCCCCAATCCGGGGCGTGCCCGCCGATCGGCAGCAGCAACAGCACCAGCGCGGTAGATGCAGCGGCGAGCGCCGGTGCCAGGGTGTAGATGAACGTGTGTGGCTCGGGCGCCACTCCGGACTTGCCCCACAGCCGGCGAAGCTCGCGGTAGGGCTGCAGAACCGGTGGTCCGCGCCGGCCCTGCAGGCGTGCCTTCAGATGCTGGATCAGCCCGACGATCGCCGGTGCGCCCAGCACACCACCCGCGACCTGGATCACGCCCGCGATCAGGGTCGCAAGGCTCATCCCAGAACCCCGATTCGAGCTAGCGCCAAGAGCAGTCCAAGCAGCGCGAGGAGATAGATCAGATAGGCGCGCAGGCTGCCCGACTGCAAGCGACGTGCGACCCCCGCGGCGCGCAGCGCTGCCTGCGACACGGGGCCGTAGAGCAGGGTGTCAAACAGGTGCGGGACCTCCGCCTTATAGGTGATGCTCTGAACGACCCCCGCGGAGACGCTCACCTGCACCTCGCGGTGTGCGCGAAACAGCACCTCCAGCACGAGACGCAGCGGCTTGGTGAACCCCGCCG
>Ga0116215_1001752_pt1 | contig 14026 bp, 8 predicted proteins | sample Sb_taG_7_FD_89698 | JGI IMG/M metagenome (GOLD analysis project Ga0116215, IMG submission 89698) | Peat soil microbial communities from Weissenstadt, Germany - Sb_50d_2_FS metaG | ecosystem: Environmental > Terrestrial > Soil > Wetlands > Peat | place: Germany: Weissenstadt | collected 2010-09-21 | reverse complement strand
CTCTTGTCGCAACACCGCGTTTCGCCATAATAAATGCTTCTTGGCCGCCAGCCCCGTTAGCTCAATTGGTAGAGCAACTGACTCTTAATCAGTAGGTTCTCGGTTCGAGTCCGAGACGGGGCAATCACTTACGGCGAATCAAATGTAGCAAAAGTCCAAAAACGGTCCAAAGAGTTTTGCAAGATCGCAGCTTTGTACTCCGCGGTTGCGCATTCATGAGAGGAATCGTGAGCAAGCCTGGATGGATTGAGTTCAAGACCACCGACTCTTCCGATGCCTTTTTCAAGGCGCTGGCCGAGCATAGCGGAACGAAGACAGGCGACCGGTCTATGGCGATTCTTGGCGGAACGATCCTTGAAGATTGTCTCAGGGCGTACATCGAATCGCAGGTTGTTATGAAAGGCACGCACGCCAACAGTCTTTTCGATCAAGTCCTTGACAGCTTTGGACACCAGATCCGGGCCGCATACGTCTTTGCCCTCATCGGAGAACCATTTAGAAACGAATTAGACTTGATACGCCAAATCCGCAATGCGTTCGCACACAAGACTTTTGCAGATGCAAAGCCGGGGGACGATCCGTCGTTCAAACGGGTCACGTTCGATACGACCAGAATTAAGGCTTGGTGCTCCAGTCTTAAGTACCCAAACCAGGATGATCCCGAACCGGAGAAACCCCGAGAACGCTTCGAATCTTCCGTCTGCCATTTAGCTCTGGATCTCTGGTCCGCTTCTACTCGGCCCATGAAGCGAAAGCCCCCGCCATTGCTTCAATCCCTTGGTTACCGCGGACTAATCGATTCCAAATGATGAACCGCGACGATAAAGCCGACCAGTCTTGATTCCAGCGAGAGTTCCGGCCAGAGTTCATCCAGTTCTGTCGGCAGGCATGCAGCCCATTCTCCGGTATAAAGCTGGTGCTCACCGCACCCGTTGATCTCTTCGAGAACATCCAAGTGGGCAGGACGCTCGCGATTATAAGTCTCAGCTATCGAAAGCAAGCGATCCCTGAGGACGATTCGGTAGCCATTTCAAAATCTCCAAGAGAAGAAAAACGCTCATCGCGCCGCGGCACCACGGAGCACCTCCGGCACGTGCAACCCCGCGACCGCCGCATCCATCTGCCTAGCCATGTTGATGTACACCTGCGTGGTCTGGTAGCTCTTGTGCCTCATGAGCGTCTGCAGCGCGTCCGGCGTGAGCTTGCCCGCGTTCATCGTGGCGAACGCTCGGCCGAGATCGTGGAAGCCATAGACGAGGGAGAACCCCCTATGCCTATGCTCCTCAGAACACAGTACTGGACTGAACGCGACAGATTGTTCGCAGCGGCGTCTGGGCCAAGATTGCGTTCGGGATTTGGGTTTCCAAGAACTCTGTCAGGGCGTGTCGCGACTCGTGTCGGGCGTGCGGAACGGCAGCATGCATGGCAGCGGCAGGAGTGCCTTCCGAAGTTCGCTGCCGTCCAAGGCGCCCGACGGCAGTGACAGCGCGGATACCGAGGCCCGCAATTTGACAAATCCGCAACGTTGATTTAAAGTTCTCCTGGTGGTGGATGCCGCCGCACATCTCGATAGTAGTGCCAGGCGTGTCCATGAGGCAACTTTTCCTCGAACAGGCAAACCCGCTGTAAGGCGGGGACGCAAAGTCATGGGTCCGCTCCCACAACGATTTCTTGTGGGTGGATCGCCAGACTACCGAAAGGAACAAGACAATGCGCCATTTCTGCATCGTGCTCGCGCGCTTCCTCCACGAGGAAGACGGACCCACAGCCGTCGAATACGCCGTTATGTTGGCTCTCATAATCGTCGTATGCATTGGTGCCATCACGACCTTGGGCACCAACGCCAACAAAACATTCACCTCGGTCGGCAATTCGCTGAACGCCACGAGCGCCAGCTCTTAGGGCTCCCGGCCCATGGGATCTTACAAATTTGAAATCGTTCGTGAGATCCCTGGTAGGGCTTTGGCATATGCCGGCCCCTGATCCCCCATCCTGCCATCAATGGCGATGGCACTACCTTTCGTAGGGTTGTGCCCACAACCCCCGCGGGCCGAGCCCGCTTGCGCCTATCGTCCGCGGCGGCTCGCAGGGAGGCCTTGGTCTCCGCGCGGGCGGTCGCTTTCCGGCGCGCCCTCACGCGGTCAACTCCGTGGCCTTCAGTCCTGACGGCAAGATGGTGCTTCGGTCCATCCAACTATTCTGAAGCCGGGACAAAACGCACTCACTTTCCGCAAACTGGCTCCCTGTTCATCTGAGGCATCCAGGCAAGGGCGTCCGCTGCGCTTGCCTTGCCAATCTTCTTTTGTTGGCGAGTATTGTCGCTTAGCCTGCATGGCATGGCGGCGTTCGTCTTTTAGCAACAACTCTAGGTTTCCTTGCGCTGCCGTGCTGCCCGGCTGCAATTCCAACACGGTCCGCAGCGCACGCTGGGCGTTTTGCCAATCCTCGCCAGCTTGCAAGAGCGTATGGCTGAGTACTTTCCAAAGGAATGACTCGTGAGGTGTGCGGACGACGGACTGCTCCAAGAGTCGGCGAGCGATGGCATACTCCTGGCGAACCAGGTGGGATCGTGCCCGTAGCGCGATGTCGCCAACGGATGCTCGCGTTTGGAGGCCGTTGCCGCCAGCTTCGAGGGCCTGGATCTGCTGTTCCGGTTCCGGGAACTGTCGTTACCCAAGAGTAGTTCCCCTAGTCCAAGCCTGGCCGGCGTGAACTTCGGCTGTTCCCGCAGCGCGGCTTGCCACTGTGCCTCGGCCTCCGAGTTGCGGCCCTACTCGCGCTAGACCGCAGCCAGGTTATGCCTGGCCAAGTAACCACGTGCACTTTTCGCAACGCCGGCGAAGTGCGGCCCTTCGTGCGTGCCCAGGAGCCGCAAGAGATATGCCTTCGCTCCCACCAAATCGCGTTCCCCCCTGCCGCCGAACTTCTTTTCAAGCATGCATTGGCTTGAGCAGCGCGTCAAAGAGGTCCAGGTGCATCAGGCAAGCGCCCGTTAACAACCTACTGATGACCCCCGCTAGTGCATTTTCAAGGCTAACTTTTGGGGCCCGAGCACGAGGCCAGAGAGAAACGCAAAGCAAATGGCGGAAACGAAGAATGGCAGGTTTTGTCAGGTAAAACGGGGGTAGGCAGACTACTTGTCTGATAAAAGAAAGTTCTGCAAGTGCCTATTCTACAAGGGATTACATCGCAACTCGGACCTTGGCCCAATGGCAGTTCCACCTGCCATATGTCAGGTGTACTGATGTGCATATTTCCAAGAATTCTGAATCCATGCCCTTACCCCAAAATCAAGACTTGAGTCCGCACTAGTCGCTTCCGCGCCATCTTTAGCGGAAACTCATTCCAACAGCGTTTTGCATCATTTCCTTATCGTTAGAAGCCCTACAGCCGATACTAATTCCAATGTTTCCGACAGTCTGCGTTCATGCTGCGCAAAGCTGGGGATCCAGGAGAGCTTGCACAAGAAGCCTTTTCTCCGGAGCAATGCCCGGACGAATCAGACCCAGCCATCTGGGAGTGGGAGGCAAAGCAATGGTGCCGATCCGCTGGCCATTCTGTGCGATTTGCCTCGTAGCCCTTAGCGGTTGTTGGTCTGTAAATGCACGGATCGATCGGGAAGTCGGCGAGCTATCCTCTCAAATTGATCACGTTGAGATTCGTCCAGCTCTCGATCTGGCCCCCGCCGCGGAGCCAAAAGCCAACGTCCGGCCTGCAGAGACCGAGTCGTCGCCTCCTCCGCAGAAAGACAATAGGGCAGTTCCAGCGCAAAGCAACCCCGTGCAACAAGTCGCTTATCTTCAAGCGACCGTAAAGCCGCCACAGCGGCTGGTCGTCCCGCCGGGATTGCCAGGGGCAGATGCGCCTCCCATCACGAAGTTTCCGCAAGACCCGGTGCTAAAGAAAAAGTACATCCAGGCACTGTTCCCCCCGCTGCCGGCGGCACCGAAAATGCGGCCGCCGGCTCCGGGACCGGAAGGAAGGCCAATGACTCTGGCGGACTTTCAGCGCCTCGCGGCTGTCTACAGTCCGGCTATCAAGAGTGCCGAGGCGGCCGTGGAGGCCGCCAAGGGGGCTGTGAAACAGGCCGGTGCTTATCCCAACCCTCAGTTCTTTTTTGAGCAAGATACCGTGGGGACAGGCCCGGGTGGTTATGAAGGGTTCGGCTTCAACCAGGTTGTCAAAACCGCGAACAAGCTCAAGCTCCAGCAGGCAGCGGCCATGATGGATTTGCTCAACGCGCAGCTTGCACTCAAGCGAGCCTACTCCGACCTGGCTTACCAGGTGCGCACGAACTACTTCGCCCTGCTGGTGGCGTTGCAGGGAGTCAAGACAAACGAGGCCCTGTATCGGTTCACAAACGAAATCTATCGCGTCCAGGTCGACAAGGTTGAGGGCCAAATTTCGGCTCCCTACGAGCCGATGCAGCTTAGGCCGCTCGCTATCCAGGCACGGTTCAACCTCGTTCAAGCTCAGAACCAGTACCTAGCATCCTGGAGGCAACTGGCAGCGACTCTTGGCTTGCGCGACATGCCGCCCACGGAGGTCGCGGGCTGCGTCGATATGCCCGTTCCCGTCTTCAAGTACAACGAGGTTTTGGCCCGGGTGCTCGCGGACCATACCGACGTCCTAACGGCCATCAACTCGATCCATAAGGCGCGGTTCAACCTGGAGTTCGCCAAGGTGACCCCCGTGCCCGACGTCACCCTCAATGTGTTGGTGCAGAAAGACTATACAGCCCCCCCCAACCTGTTAGTTCACAGCTTGCAGTTCGGCTTCCCCGTCCCCATCTTCGACCATAACCAGGGGAATATTAAACAGGCGGAGGGCCAGTTGGCGCAGGCCGCGGCCGGGCCCGATCTGGCGCGCAACAGCCTGACAAGTTCACTCGCGGACGCATACAACCGATATGAAACAGCCCGCTACAACGTTGAACTGGCCTTGCAACAGTGCCGCGATCAGGTTCGCGCCTACAGCCTGCTTTATTCGAGGTACCATCAAGACCCCACGGCCGTGGCTTTTGGCGACGTCGTCACCGCCCAGCAGACGCTGGCCGGCTATGTCGCCGCTTACGTTACGGCGCTCGGATTGCAATGGACGGCGGTCAACGACGTTGCCAATCTGTTGCAAACCGACGACCTCTTTCAAGTCGGCCCGAAACAGGAAATGGCTCCGGTGCCCGATCTGCGGCAGTTGGGACCGCCTCGAGGCATGCCGCGCAGTTTGCCCGTTGGAGTGCAGTGAGTGGGGAGTGGTGGAGAACATAGTACGTCGAATGTGTCGCAGCCCAATCTCGGCATTGGATACAAGCGACTGCACCCCATCAACCGCTTTGGAGAGTCTGCCATGCTGCGTAAGGTCTGTATTCGGCTCATCCTCGCGGTTTCCGTGTGCCTCGTGCCGGTAAGCGCCTCCCTTACTTGCCGAGGGGGCGACGGGCCAATGTCGTCCGGCCCTAATACGACCGGCCAAGCGACGCCAGCAGCTCCTCTCGCCGCAAGTCAATTGCCGACATCGACGCCGGACCAGGAGCGCCCGCAGGCATTTGTCCTGCCGCCGCCTCCCGATTACACCGTCGACGGGGAACACTGGATTCGCAGTCCTCTGCTCGACCGGCCCGACTCGGCGCCACCCGGAGTTTTCTTCAATGTGGAATCGAGCGTTCTCTGGCCCCACTTCACCAACCAACTGAGAGGGGGATTTGCTCCCAACTTCAGCGTAGGAGCACCGCCAACAGGCGGCCTCCCGATCACAGGAGACATCGTAAGGTTTCCCGGCAACCCCCTGGATGCGACCGTGAGCCCAAGATTCGAACTCGGCTATCGATTCCCCGACGGCTTCGGCGAGTTGCGGCTCAGTTACCGTTTCATGGACAGCAGAGGCGCCGACACCGTTTTGGTCGCTCCCCCGTATGCCAATGACAACCTAGGACCTGCGTCGCAGACGGGACGCCTGGATGTCAACATCATCGATCTGGACTTCGGGACGCGACAGTTTTCCCTCGGGCCCAATTGGGAGATGCGAACCGCAGTTGGCATGCGCTATGCAACAGCTTTTGTAGATTCGCAAGTCACCTTCCTGAACCCTGTGACCCTCACGGGTTCACCCTTTGGAACAGGGCCGTTCACTCGCCTCACGCAAACCGAGGCGGTTGGCAATCGTTATTTCGGGGCTCACGGAGTGTTCGAGGCAGGGCGCAAGCTTTGGGTCCCCGGCCTTGCCTTTTTCTGCCGATTGGACGGGGCCGGCATGTACGGGCGCGTGCATCAGACGTTTGGCGAGACGTTCGTGCAACCGCCGGGGTTCACCCAGCAGAGGGTTACCAATGGAGTGGGCACCCCCATGCTGGCAACGCAGGTCGGCTTGAGTTATGACATACCCTGGTGGAACCATGCTCGCTTCTTGATTGGCTATCAATTCGAGGAGTGGTGGCAGTTCGGGCGCGGCGACAACGACCTGTCGTTCGGCCCACTTTATGACCAGGGACTGTTCCTGCGGGCGGAATTTAACTTCTGATGTGACAGGAAGAGTTCCTCTTATTCCAAGTTCGTATCTCGATGGCCGGGCTCGATAGGCGGGTGGGGCGGCGTTTCAAGACTTGGGACAGCACACCCGGGCACACCCACGGCCGGCCAGGCCGGTTGCCTCAGTTCGCTCGCGCAGCGCCTTGGGTCGATTCGACGCCATCAGGCGGCGGGCGTTCAATGTGCCATCCCACCGGCGCCAGCCGGCGGTTGGCGATTGCCGTAGAAGCTATAAAGCACGGGCATCAGGTAGCGCGTCAGAAATAGCGTAGTGATCATGCCTCCCACGACCACAATGGCCAGGGGCCGTTGCGTTTGCGTGCCGATTGGCTCAACCCACCGCAGCGCGCCGGATGAATCCCATGCAGGCCGAAGGGCCAGAGCCGCCGGCAGAAGCCCCAGAATGGCGGTCAGCGCCGTCATCATCACCGGACGGACCCGGTTTCCTGCCCCGCGGAGAATCGCCTCTTCGAGCGGAATTCCCTGCGCTCGGAAGGCGTTGAAGGATGAAATCATCAACAGTCCATCCATGATCGCCACGCCGAACAGCGACACGAAACCGACCGCTGCCGAGATGCTAAAGCTGGTTCCCGTGATCAAGAGGGCCCAGATCCCGCCCATCGACAGGGCAAGCACGTTGCTGAAAACGACAACTGCGTCGAGCAGCGAATGGAAGGCCAGGTAGAGCAGAACGAAAATCAGGCCGAGAGATACCGGGATGATGAACAATAACCGTTTCTGGGCTTTTTCCATCTCGTTAAATTCGCCGTCCCAGACGGCGCGATAGGGCGTCTTGAAGAGATCGTGGGTCTTTTCCTTGGCGTCCGCCACAGCGCTGCCCAGGTCGCGCCCGCGGACATTGAACTTTACGGCAATCAGCCGCTTGCCCTGCTCGCGGTAGATTGTTGAAGCGCCCGCGCGCTCGAATGAGCCTTTAGGATCCGGCGCGCCGTTAGCACCTACGGGGCTGACCAGCTCACGCAATTTGAGTCTCGGCGTGTTCGTAATCGGGTTGGCCGTGTTGACCAGGCTACCCACCGTCGACGGAGGCGCGACTCCGGATCCCGTCGGTGATGGCGTAAAGCCTGGGCCGGCCACCGGAACCACCTGGTTATTGGAAATGTCTACCTGCATGTCCAGGATCGATGTCTCACTACTCCGATACGCCTTAGGCCAGCGGAGCGTGACGTCGAACTGTTTTTCACCTTCGATCATTGATGTCTGGGCTTTGCCGCCCACAGCGCATTGAATGAGGTTGTTGACGTCCGCGGCGCTCACGCCCCACTTGGCGCATTTGTCGAGGTCGACGCGGAATTCAAGGTTGGACTGGCCCATGATATTGAAGATGCCGACTTCCTGAATGCCTGGGACTTGTTCCAGGCGATTTTTCACTTCCGCAGCCAGCTGTTCAAGCCTGTTCAAGTCCGGGCCAAAAATCTTAACAGCGTTATCTCCCTTGACCCCGGCAATGGCCTCCGTCACGTTATCGCGAATGTACTGTGAGAAATTCCAGTCAACGCCAGGGAGAGAATCGCGCAGCTCCTGATTCATGGCCACGGTAAGTTCTTCTTTGGTTCGCTGCCGGGTCTCCCCGTAGGCGTAGCGGCGCCACCCCTCTACATCGACCTCCCTCGGCCATTCCTTCATGGGCTTCAATGGCGCAAAAATCTCGACGCGATAATAACCTGTCGGGTCCGTTCCATCATCGGGCCGGCCGATGGCGGGCACCAAAACCTCCACTTCGCCGTACGAAGCGATGATGGCCCGAGCCTTTTCAATGTCCTGCGCTACACGTTCCATGGAAGAATTCAGAGGAAAAGTCGCCGTGATCCACAGGTTGCCCTCCTCGAGTTGGGGCATGAACTCCTGGCCAAGCCGTGGAACCAAACAACCGGTGAGCACAATCAGGGATCCCATGAACAATAGAGTGAGCCATCGATGGCGGAGACAAAGCTTGAGCTGAATCAGATAGCGTGAATTCAGAAACCGGACGAGCAAATTATCGTGGATCGGTTTGAAATTGCGAAACAGGAGCAAGCACAGAACCGGAGCGAGCACGACGGCCATCGCCAGGGCGCCGCCCAGAGCGAAGGCATAGGTGTCGGCCATGGGTCCGAACAATTGCCCCTCTGGTCCACGCATCGTGAACAACGGAATAAACGCACACACCATGATCGCGGTGGAGAAAAACAAGGGGCGCTCCACCTCGTGGCATGCCCGCAGGATGCGCTCCTTGAGCGGCAGTTCGGCATATTCGCCGGCACTCAGGTGTCGGTAGATGTTCTCCACCATGATGACCGAGCTATCGACGATGATGCCGAAATCGACCGCGCCAATTGACAAGAGGTTGGCCGATTTGCCCCGAAAGAAAAGCATCGCGAAGGCGAAGAGGAGCGCGAATGGAATGTTAATTGCCACGATGAGCGCGCTGCGGATATTACTTAGGAACATGAGTAGGACCGCAGTTACCAGCACCATGCCAAGAAGGAGGTTCTCTTGCACGGTCTCGGTTGTGACATGAACGAGTTCATCACGATCGTAATACGGCTCAATTTGGACGCCCGGCAACATGCGTCCAAATTCCGGGTCGTTGAGTTCCGCGACCTTTGCCTTGACGGCATTCACGGCGGGGATGGTCTGGTCGCCGGAACGCAGGAGCACGATACACTGTACCTTATCGTCTTCGTCCCGCCAGGTCCGCGAGGTTGACTCCTCTTTGCCCCCTCGTTTCCCGTCGCTCTCGTCGGTGGGTTTGCTTAGACTGACCTTGCCAAGACGCGTCTGATGTCCGACCACGACTCCTTGCATACCCAGAGCATCGCCTGGAGAAAGCGGGCCGCCTTCCACAATGTGCTCTATCCTGACGGGCCGGTTATTGACGGAAGCGATCACGATTTTCCGAATTTCATGAATACGGCGATTCTCTTCCTCGCGCAGTTTGGCCGCGGCCTCGTACGGATCCTTGAGGCCCAGTACCTGCTCGACCGGGTCCAGCCCGCCGCCGTACAGCCCGACGCTGCGGACGTTAAGAACAATGTGCCCCTGGGTCATCAGGTCGGCGCCGACATTTTGGTTGCTGTTGCTCAGCGCCGTCTGCAGCTGATTCAACGTGACGCCGTAACGTTTGAGCCGGTCTGGATCGGGGTGGATTTCATAGCGCTTCACCGTACCACCGGTGCTTGTGACGTCCATAACATGGGGCACGCGGCGGAACTCACGCTCGAGGACCCAGTCTTGTAACGCCTTGAGGTCATTCCCCGTATAGATGTCGTTGCCATAACGATCTTTTGGGCTCTTAAGTGTGTAGCGGTAGATCTCGCCAATAGGGTTCTGCGGTGAGATTTGCGGAATGACACCCGCTGGCAGCGGCTGGCTGAGGCTGCTCAGACGGTTGATCACTTCCTGCCTGCATTGCCAGAAGTCGCGGCCGTATTCGAACTGATTCCGGATGTGGGAAAGCCCGAACAGGGACTTGCTCCGCGTCATGGTCAACCCCGGCATGCCGGCGAACGCTACCTCCAAGGGGACACTTACCTGCCTCTCGACCTCCTCGGCCGAGGCCCCAGGATATTGAGCTACAACTTCCACGATGGCGGGAGCGGGATCCGGGTAGGCTTCCACGTTTACGTTTATGAACGCGTAGATGCCAGCCACAGTCCAGCCGGCAACGAGCAAGAGCACGATGAGCGGGTTATCGAGAGCCCAGCGGATGAGTGCATGAACCATGGGATATACCTCTAGAGTGGCGCAGGCCAAAGGTGAATGGGCAAGAGGACCCTCAATGACCGTGCAGGATTCGGCAGTAGGTCAGGTTTCCAACCTGACCGGACAGATTGAGGAATCTGTCCTACGCCGCTGCCGAATCAGGCCCTGACCGGACAGATTGAGGAATCTGTCCTACGCCGCTGCCGAATCAAGCACGGTGATATAGCAGCCGTACCTCCGTCCTTTTCATCTTGTATTGCCGACCTTGGATTCCTTGTCCTCCAAAGCCGCTCGCAGTTCCAGCACTCCCGAATCGATCACCCTTTCGCTCGGTTTCAGCGGTTCCAGGGGCTGAAAACCTTGTGCAATCTCCTGGGGCGTCAGCTTTTGTTCCGCTGGCGTTAACCGGCTGCTAACAAAGGCCGTACTCTCGAAGCGATGCGTGACCTTGACGCGTCGCATCGTGTAGCGCGGCTTGTCTGGATCGGCCTGGACAAAAACAAAACTTTGCTTGCCGTCTTCAGCCAAGGCCGTCAGCGGTACTTCCACGACGTCGGGCGGAGGCGGCAGATTGACGGTGGCCGACACGAATTGCCCCGCCCGGAGCTTGGCATCCGGGTTGTCGATGTAGCCCTTGATCACGGCAGTGTGTTGGTTGGCGTCGAGGATATAGCCAACTTCTTCGATCGGCCCCTCAATAGCTGGTGAGCCGACCAACTGCAAACTCCAGCGCCTTTGCTCCGGGCTAATTGACAGAATGGCCGGCAACTGATCCTCGGGTGGATTGGCGATAACCAGCAGGCTATCCACATCGGCAATGGTAAACAGGTTCACCGTGTTGTCAGCCACATACTCGCCTGGAGTGACATTGCACTCGACGATCGTCCCATCGCGCGGTGCAGTCAGTTCCGAGCGGGCCCAGAGCCGCTCCTTATCCTTGTCGCGCTTTCCCTGGCGCGCAGAAACCAGCTCGGCTTCATCGTAAACAGCTTGAATTTCGCGTTCCGGAATGTTCCAGGTCCGAAGAGTGCGTTCGGCCCGTTCCTTGGCATTGCGATCGCTGACCACATCATGTCGGGTCTGGTTCAAGGTGTCTTCGGGCAAACCGCCCTTCGCAAAGAGCGCCTCGCGTGCTTTCAGTCGTTCTTCATCGAGCCGTAGCTGCACCAGCGCGTCCACGAGGTCGCTCTTGCGGCCGCCAACATCAGTACTCCAGACCACGGCCAGAACGTCGCCCTTTTTGATCCGGTCGCCCGGACGAAGCTGGCGAAATATAGTTTCGCCCGAAACCGTCCGACGTTCACCGTCCACAACCTTTGTGATCTGTGCGACTTCCGCGTTGAAACGAGTGCGAACGCGCGCAACCCTTGCCGGGTCAAGTGCCGTTGACCCTGGCATGACCAGCGGCCGATTCTGTTTCGGCCTTTCGGCGACCACACTCGCCTTGATGCCAAGCGTGTCACGCACGCGCTCGGGCACGATTAGCGTATGCGGGATGTCCTCGGCAAGCTCGACCGCTAGTCGCGACTTGGTGACCGTCTGCTTTTGGGACGCCTTCTCGTGTGCAGAGAATGCGCGCGGACCGTAATAGATGGCCGCAGCCGTAATCACGATGCCAGCAGTCAGGATCAAAAGCCCAAGGACGACGTAACGGATTGGGCTTGGGGTTTTCGGCTGTGGGGTAGACATGTGAGTGCTCCTTCAAAGCCGTCGAGGCTGGCCTGGCTAATTGATGAAGAAAAGCTGAAGAAATGGGGCACCAGGAGCGTTTGTTCGACCCTGGATACCTCATCCGGTCCAAGGTGTCCGGTCCATTCCTCCACGCGGCCTGTAGGCAAGAAGCCCTTAGGCTTCCTCCAGATCCAGGGTCATGGCAATCCGTGTGCCACGCTCGCCGTCGCCCTTCTCACAAGAGATGTTGCCGCCGTGCGCCTGGATGATTTCGCGGCAAAGGTAAAGGCCGATCCCCGTGCCACGAACGCCCTTCGGGCCGTCGGTGCGGTGGTCTTCCACTCTGTAGAATTTCTCGAACACGCGCTCGCGCAACTCCAGTGGAATGCCCGGGCCGGTGTCCGTCACGGTAATTTGCAGCTTCGATTTGCCGCCTGCCCCCGCATTTTGCCTGGACGCCAGGCGGACTGTGACTTCACCGCCGCGCGGCGTGTACTTGAGAGCGTTTGTAAGCAGGTTGACGAGGACAATCCGGAGCCGGGCCGGGTCCGCCTGGACTATGGCGGTTGGAGCATCGCGGACCACCCGGAGCGTGACCTCAGCGTCTTGATACCGGGGCCGGAGCGTGCGGGTCGCCTGCTGGACGAGCGCGTCAAGGTCCACGCGCTGCTTTGCAAGCTGCAGCTGCCCGGCTTCGATTCGGGTTAAATCCAGCAGTTCGTCAATCGTGGCGGCAAGTTCCTCCCCGCCGGCGACGGCAGCGGTCAGGATCTCCCGCTGCCGCGTGGTCAGATTATCTGCCTTCTCTTGGAGCATGAGGAGGTTCATCTGGAGCGAAGTAAGCGGCGTCTTCAGCTCGTGCGAGGCAACGGCTACTACCTCCCCGCGCAGTTCATCAAGCCGCGCGAACTCCGTCACGTCGGCGAGCACGATTGCAGCGCCTGCGCGACGTGGCAGGAACTGGGGAATCGGAACTACAGTGACCAGCAGCTTCACTGGCCGGCCGTTGAGGCTCACCGATAGCGCCTGACTCAAGTCCGGCCTGGCCTCCCTGTTAGCCCGCCCTTCGCGGAGTGTTTCCTTGACCTCGCGCAAGACAGCGGCTGAAAGCGGCAACTGCTCGACACGGTTCCCCTCGCTGCCGCCGATTGCTTTCAGGATTTGCACCGCCAAGGGGTTCTTTGAAACGATCTGCTCGTCTGGATCAACCACGATGACGGCGTCCGGGAGCGCCGCCAAAGTAGCCTCCAACGTTGCCTTTGCCAAAAGCAACTCGCCAAGGCTGGACTCGCGGTAATCGCCCAACGTCTCGGCCATGCGGTTGAACCCTTGCGCGAGTTGGCCGAGTTCGTCCTCCGTGTCCACGCCCACGCGGCACTTGAAGTCGTCGTGGCGAATCGCATCCACCGAACGAGTCAGTTCGTGGACAGGCCGAAGAATTCCTTGCGCCAGCCGCACCATCACCAGAGTTGTCAGCCCCAGCGCCACCAAGGCAATCCCCCCCACGATGGCCATAGAACGTCTGGTCTCGTTGCCGGCCTCGACGCCGACCTGTTGCATGGAGCGGAAATTCAGTTCACGGATGCGGGCGCAGTCTGCCACGGCCTTTTGGAGCGCGGGGTTCACCTGTTGGTGATAGAGCTCGTTGGCGATGCCGACTTGCTGCATGGCGAGGAAGTTCAGTTCGCGAATGTGGCCGCAGTCCGCCGCCGCCTTTCGCAGCGCGGGGTTCACCTGCTGGTGGTATAATTCGCGGGCGCTGGGCTTCCCGGCGTTCGCTAATAAGGAGTCTCCGGCTACGCGATAGGCGTCCGCGTTCTTGCGGAGAGCGCGCCCCGCCTCTTGCTGCGGCGTGTCGCGCAATCGAGGCAGCAGACGAGCATATGCCTCGTCGAAATCCCTCCGCCGCTTGGCGACTTCACGTCCTGCGTTACCCACCTTCCCGCTCAGAGCCACCAATAGGGCATCGTCCTCGCGCTCGAGCGCGTCGCCGAGCCTCGCCGCCAAGTCAATGATTTCTTGACTCTCGCGAAGCGTGGTGAGTTTCCCGGCGCTCGCCAACAAAGCGTCTCCGGCCACGTGATAGGCGTCCGCGTGTTCGCGCAGTGCGTCCCCCGCATTTCGCT
>Ga0116215_1001749_pt1 | contig 14048 bp, 11 predicted proteins | sample Sb_taG_7_FD_89698 | JGI IMG/M metagenome (GOLD analysis project Ga0116215, IMG submission 89698) | Peat soil microbial communities from Weissenstadt, Germany - Sb_50d_2_FS metaG | ecosystem: Environmental > Terrestrial > Soil > Wetlands > Peat | place: Germany: Weissenstadt | collected 2010-09-21 | reverse complement strand
CGATCCCCGCGACATCCCCCGCATGATGAGGATGCTGGACCCGGACGGCCCTCCCCAGATCGTCATAGGCGCCCGGTTCGCCGGTGCCGGAGACGTGTCCGTCCCTAGGGCGAGGCGCATCGCGATGTCGTTGCTCGCGCGGTACATGTCCCGAATGACCGGTGAGAGGCTCACCGATGTCACCTCTGGATTTCGAGTCCAGAACCGAGCGGCGGTGTCCATATTCGCTCGGACCTACCCCGCCGACTACCTCTCGGACACGGTCGAGTCCCTGGTCATCGCCAGTCGTGCGGGCACGGTCATCTCACAGGTGGGAGTGGCCATGCGCCCGCGCTACGCCGGCCGTTCCACTCAGTCGGCATGGCGAGCCGGCGCGTACCTTCTGCGAGTTGTCATCACCTTGGCGCTGGCGGTGATCCGCAGGCGCCCAACGTCCGCCGAGCACGAAGAGGAGCCTCTATGACCGGTGTCCACGTCATTGCGCTCGTGAGCGCTCTCGCCACCCTGAGCGTGATCATCGAGCTGTCACGCAGGCGTCACCTGCATCCGAAGTACGCCATGCTCTGGCTGTCTGTGGGCCTGGTGATCGCCGTGTTCGCCATCTCACCTGCGCTGTTCAACCGTGGGGCACACGCCTTGGGCGTCATCAGCCCGCCAGCGCTCCTGACCGTGCTCGCGTCGCTCTTCCTCCTCATCGTGTGCGTCTACCTGAGCTGGGAGGTGGGACGGCTCGAGGACAAGACGCGGGTTCTCGCAGAGGAGATCGCCTTGCTGCGAAAGGACGTCGCGGACGAGTCGGCGCAGCACTCCTAGCGCGCTGGAGGACCCGACAGGATCACGATGCCGGCGTCGGGCGTGTGGCCCACGTATCCCGCCATCCGTGTGACGGCAGGTGAAGGGGGATAGAGGACGATCTGGAAGGGTTCGCGACCCTCGGAGAGGTACAAGGGCCCCACCTCGGTCTGAAGGAACGGGTTGACCCGCGGATTGAAGCCGCGCACCTGGAGCTCGTCGAACAGCCCGAAGAACGTGAACAGCCCGTAGAGGTCTACGCCAGCGTCGCGCAGGTATACCTGCTCGGTGCTGCGTGGGAGATGAGGACCGACGAGCTGCCACGCTTTCTCGACGGTCGGGTCCGAGGCGGCTCGCAAAGGGGGAAGGTCAGCCATCTGGACGCACAGCACGACCGAGAAGGTCACGGCGGCCAGTCCGGAGACGAGTGTTCCCGCTGACGGTCGCCAGCCGCGGAGGCCTTGCGTGATTCGCAGGGCCTGGGGTGCGCGAGCGCTCGCGCGGATGCGAGGAGCGGGCGAATCAGCGCGAGCGCCGGTGTCCAGCAGGGCCGAGCCCAGTCCGATCAGCCCGAGAACCGGCATGCCGATCTCCCAGAGAACCAGGTAGCCGTACACGGCCCCGACGATGCGGGTGACCGCCAATATGCACACCACGAAGCCCAGCAAGCTCGCGGCCCCGAGAGCGCAGGCGAGCCGATTTCGTCTCCTTGCCCCGATGAAGACGGCGAGGACTCCGACGAGCACAACCCCGGCCAGGATCACGCCTGCTGCCCTCGGAGTCGATCCGAGCAGGAACGACATCTCCTCGGGGAGGCCGAACAGGAAGACGTCGTCGACAGCCAATATCGACCACAGTCCCGTCTGCAGAGAGTGCGGCGGGTGGTTGGCTGTGAAGAACCGCCATATCAACGCGAGATTTCCCGGGTGCCCCCAGATCTGCTGCACGACGGGAGGCAACCAGACGAGGACCAGAAGGACGAGGCCGCCGATCAACAACCACGTCGTCCACCGCCCACTACGGGAACCGGGCGCACCGGCAGTCCAGGTGCGGAGGGAGGCGTCGACGCTGTCGACGGGCTCGGCAGTCTCCGGAGCCCTTGTCCTTCTTCGTCGTAGCAGCCACCGGATCACTGCGGCGATGCAGCCCGCGGCCAAAAGGGTGGCTACCAACGGGAAGGTCGCGATGTTGGTCTGGACACAGAAGGAGCCGACGAGTGCGGCGCCGAGAAGCGAGATCGGCGAACCGGTGGCGCCGGCTGCGCAGAGGACTCCCACGAGCAGCAGGGGAAGGATGACCACGTCGGGGTTCCAAGGGCTCACCAGCGCTCCGAGATGCGACTCGGAGAAGGTCGTCGCTCCCGGGGAGGTGGATATGAGCTCGGTGCAGAGAAGCCCGATGCATGCCGCGCACCAGAGGGCCGAACGCCGCCCGCAGCGCCGTCGGACGACCCAGATAGTTGCCAGCGCCGAGAGCGCGTTGATTCCCAGGGCGCCCAGAAACTCGGAACGTGCACCGCTTCCGAACACTCGGGCCGGGACGGAGAGCAGATAGAAGTAGGCCGGGCCCGGATGGTTCCAGCCGAAGCGATCGAGGGGTCCGAGCTGCTGATTCCAATGAATGGCGTCACGTACGTGGAGGTCGACGATGGCCAGGTCGTCGGACAGGTACACGTGGTACGTGGACGCGATTATCCGCATGGCCTCGATCGCGAAAGGAACCGCCAGGCAGGCGAGCGCCAAAATCGTGGCGGGAGCCGGCCTCCTTGGAAGCCGCCTCGCGACCCTCGCGATCATCCGTCAGGGGCTTCGGAGGTGGGCAGCGCTATGGAGCCCCTTCGAGCCAGCACCGAGCCGAGTGAGCGCCACCCAGGCTGCAACCGCAATCACGTAACAAGCGAGACCCAAGCCCAGTACGAAATCGAAGCCGAAGCTCATCGACAGGACGGTGGCCAGCACCGAGCCGACGACAGACGCAAAGCCGTTCACAGCCCAACCCCACGCGACGTACTCGCGAGGATGTCCTCCGAGCTCCGCGATCTGGCCGAGGCCGATGGGCATGAACATGCCGAGGCAGATACCCAGAGGCGCCAGCACGGCGAACGAGACCAAGATGCGCGCGGCCAAGGGGGTGCTCAGCAGCGCGCTCGTCAGATGCGACAAACCGACTAGGTAGAACAACACCAGGGCCGCGATTGCGACCAGCAACACGACGATGGCTGGTTCTCGTCTTCGCACTCGCTGGCTCAGCAACGCTCCGAGGCCGGTGAAGACGAGCAAGGACATCAAAGTGATGGTGAGGGCATAGGTGGGATAACCCAGGAACAGGTTCAGCTCCTGCATCAGGGTGATCTCGAAGAATATGAACCCGAATCCCACTCCGGCGAAGAAGAAGGCCGATCGCCCCTTGCGGGGAAGCCGGGACCAGGAGCCTCGGATGAACAGGAACGGCAGGAGCAGGAACAAAGCCGCTATCAAGATGCAGAGGCCCAGCAGCAACAGCAGGACCCGTTCTCCTATGGCGTTCTCACGATCGACGCTCGTCAGGGACTCCGAATAGTGGTCGAGGACCGAACCGAACCTGGCGAAATGCCAGAAGTAGGGGTCGTTGTCCGTCGTCGGGGTGATGTCGTACGGATAGGACGCGTAGAACGACCCGAGGCGCGCGTTGGACACCGTGACGACGTCGTTGATCGGGTTCGGAGACACCGTTTGGCCGGGCGCGTACATGATGCTGGTCTCGGGCACGGCGCCGACGGCCGACACGAACCGGGAGACCTCGGCAGGTGTGAACGGCGTTCTCTTGACCATGATGGTCGAGAGAGGGATGGTGCCCAGAAAATGCGTCTGCGTCATCGCGACCATGATGTAGGCGCGAGGATCACTGACGCCGATCTCCTGCAAGGCCTGGCGGGCTGTTGCGACGAAGCGTGCAGTCCGAAGGTCGTAGGTGTCGTCCACCTCGCCGAACTGTGCGAGGAAGATCCCGTTCGGTGTGAGGTGCTGAAGGTCGCTCACGAGTCCGTTGGTCGTGTAGAGGTAGCTCTCGGAAAGGATGTTGGCGCTCGCGAGGGCCCCGTTGGTAGCGGCGTAGCTGTCCGGAGCGGGGTACCAGACGAGCGAGAAGTGACTGTCGGTACGCGCCATGAACGACCGGCCGTCTCCGGTGATGTAGGTGACGGCGGGGTTCTGCGCCAAATGGCCGTCGAAGTTGGCATAGCGCGTCCTGACCAAGTACACGGTCACCGGGTTCAGCTCGACGGCATCGACGTGCTGAGCGCCGTAGTACAGGGAGGCGAGCACCTCGTGCCCACCGGCGGCGCCTATGACCGCTTCGCTCGGAGGCGGGGAGCCCAGGACCGTGAACGGGATCGAGCGAGGGTCCTGTTCGAAGTCATAGGCCGAGAGCGAGGACCGGCGACCGTCCCAATGGAAGATGCCGGCGCCGAGAATGCCGTCGTGTGAGAGGTTCATCGCTTCGGGTTTCAGGCCACCCGGCGGGGAGGTTCCGAGGCTGAACGGTGGGGAGACGTCGACGCGAAAGATCGATCCCCAGCCCGAGTACGCGAGCGGAGTGGAGAGATTCACGGTCTTGCTCGTGTCCAGGCGCTGGCTCGGCAGGAGGTTCGGAGCGACGGTGACGACCCCGCAACCCACGAGAACGAGGGCGGCAACAGGTAGGAGGGAGCGTCGAGATCGGATTGCCACCCACGTCGCCCCGGCTGCCATCGTGAGGGCCGCGATCATCACGGTGGCAGGAGCCCCGAGCGAGCTGACGAGGTAGATGACGGCGGCACACGCGATCCCGGCACCGACGAGGTCGGCAAAGTACAGGCCGCCTACGGCCTTCGGGCGACGACCGAAAAGGGTCGAGATGATGATGCCCGGCGCGACGAAAGAGGCAAACACGCAGACGGCGATCACGAGAAGCATCACAAAGCTCTTGTAGGAGGAGGACGTGCCGTAGCGCCACACCGAGAGCGTGTCGATCTGGACGTACGCCACGATCACGTAAGTCACCACAGTGCTCACCGCACCGAAGAGGAAGCTCCAGAAGAGCACCGAATCTGTATCTGCGCGGCGCAACCTCTTCGAGACGGCGACGAGAACGCCGCCGGCTCCGATGCCCAGGAGCGCGAGGCCTATTACGAGGTAGACGTAGTAGTAGAAGAGCTTGTAGGAGATGATTCTCGTGTAGCTGATCTCGATCAAGAGGCCCGCGAAGCTGACGAGCAGGATCTCCGCATGGTTGCTCCATCGCCAACGCCTCGTGGCGCTCTCGACAGGCGTGGAAGCGGGCGGGGACGGGCGCTCCACGTCCAGGATGCTCATCCGGGATGTTCTAGCATCGGTATGCGGCAGCGTCGGTGTTAAGAGGGTCGTTCCTCATGAAGACACCGAGGAATTCGCCAGCACGCAGCGAGCGACCGAGGACGGGTTCCTCTGCGATCCGCTCGCGCCGGTGCAATCAGCGAGCGTGAGGGGTCCGATCGCGATCGGCGGATCCTGTCCCAGCCCGCTCCACGTCCACGAACCGTCCCGCTCGACCGGGAGGCGGCCCATCACGGCCGTCATGAAACCGGTGGAATAAGAAGGAGAGCGTGCCTCGGGAGTGACGACGACGACGCCGACCCCCCAGCGTAGAAGTGCCTCCCGGACGGACAAGACCTCAGCTGCCGACGAAGGTGGCGGGCCTGTCGCGACGGCGTGGGTGCCGGGCGAAAGCCGGTCGAGCACGTCGACCGCTCCGGTCGGGGCTTCGACGAATTGCGATCGTCCATCCGGGCCGGGCACCACCGCGAACCCACCCGCCAGCCTTACCGGGAACCAGGTCTCTGCCTGCCAACCCATTGCCTCCTGGTCGCCGAAGGGGATGGTCAGGACGACGGTGGAAGCAGGAAGGCGGGACGCGTCGTGTTCGAACCAAGCAGGTACCGCACTTGGCCGAACGACGAGAGGCACTGTGTTGGTGATGGCGACGGGGACGAGGACACCGACTCCGACGGCCGCTACGGCCGCGCTGACGGCCGCGCTGACGACGAGGCTCGACCTGGCTCGTGTCAGATGGCGCACCAAGTCGCGCCAGCGGTCTAGCGACAGCGCCAGCAGCAGGCCGGCGGCAAAGGTCACGATGGCCGCGAACCTCAGTGGCTCGATCTGGGAGACGAGAGGTATGTGGGAGAGGAACTTCCAAGGAAGCCACGCGGGATGAACCTGCTGGGCTTTCGCATCGAGCTCGGTCCCGAGCATCGTCCCCAGCGAGAACAGCCAGGCGAGCACTCCGGCCACGAGCAGCACCCAGGCCAGCCGGGACCGTCTCCATGCGATGACCGAAACCCCCAACAGCGCCAGCAGCGGTACCCCTAGATAGATCAGGCTCGGGAAGCCGCTGGCACCAAAGTTGGGCCCCGCACCGCCGAAGTAGCCGCCGATCTCTTCGAAAAACGCCGGTGCGTGCACCGCCCTGCCCGCGTCGACGATTGCCGACGCAGTCGCGCCCAGGGTCGAAGGGCTGGGCCAAGGGGTTCCGACGATGTGGCGGGGGCCCTCGAGCAAGAACCACATCGGGTACGCGAGCAAGACGGCCACCACCCCGGCCGCTGTTACGAAGCCAAGACCGATTCGTTGTCGAAATGCCCATGCCCGGCGGGGAGCCAGCACGAGCGCCGCAAGCAAGGCGAACGCTCCGACGGTTCCGCATATCGCGAGGAACTCCGTGCTCGTGAAGAACTGCACCACTACGAGCAACCCGAGCAGGAGGCCCACTCGGTGAGCACGGTGCTCACCGGTGACACACACGTCGTACAGGAGGATGAAGGCGAGAGGCGCGAAGAAGAGAAGAGTGAAGTCGAGGTGGCCAATCGGGTCGTTCCAGATGACGAAGGGCGAGAAGCCGTAGAGCAGGGAACCGAGAAGCTGACCTGGCAGGAACTTCGTCACCTTCCGAGTGGCGAGAAAGAACGTCCATGCCGAGATCGCCGGTCCGAGCACTGCACCGACGTTGAACGCGGCAACCGGTCCCCACAGCAACGTGATCGGCGCGAGAACGACGGAGGGGAACATCCAGGAGGTGTTCGCGAGCATGTTGGCGCCGCCGCGGCCGGCGAAGATGGCGTTCGTTAGGAAGGGGTTGTGCCCGTGCAGGAGGGCATACGGCGTCCACGAGAGGAACCACAGCTCTTGGCTCGAGTCCCCGCATTGACATGTGAGAGTCCCCGCCGGGTGCCCCGTCACCCACACCGGCCACCAGAAGACGAGGGCGGCGAGGAGGACGAACCCGCCGAAGACACAGGCGTGAAGCGCGATCGTCGGACGGGGTAGGTCCCGGACCCTGTCGACGAGAGTCTTCTGTGAGGCGTGCTGTGCGCCGGCACCGGAGGCTGAGCCGCCTTCGAATTCTGCGGCGGATTCGGAGGCGGCAGGCGCATGATCCTCGGAGGGCGCCGAGGAGACTGGAGTCGCTCCCGGTGAGCGGGTGCCGGCCGAGGAATTCTCCACGTCGTAATCTCGCGCGTCGTACCGCCGCCGCGGGCACTTATCAGCGAGGTCTGATCTATTGCCGCATGAAATCGCCACGAGGCCAGTCACCTCGCTCGAGGAAGCCTCGGGTGTCTCGCCTCCCGACGCCCCGAGCCCGGGCAGCGGCGCGACAGCGATCTCGGGACCGCCTTCGACGGCTAAGGCGTCTCGACCGTTCCGGCTCGGGAACAGGCCTCCTCTTACGGGAATTCGCGCCTTCGGGGTGACGTCGGTTCTCGTCTACCACTCGAACTTCAGCACCTTCCCTGGTGCCTGGCAGTCGCTCGGCATGTTCTTCACGCTGAGCGGCTTCCTGATCACGGCGATGCTGCTCAAGGAAGGGGAGCGCAACGAGCGCATCAGCTTGAAGAATTTCTACTCGCGCCGGGCAGTTCGGCTCTTGCCTCCGCTGGTGCTCACGTCGGCGCTACTCGTCATCTACTGCGCATTTCATCCTGTGGCGCGTGCCGCCGAGCGCGTGTGGGGAGACATTGCAGGCGCCTTGTTCTACTTCGCCGACTACCGCTCGGCGTTGGGCCACGAGCCGTTTTGGGGCTACTTCGCCCAGACGTGGTCGCTGTCGGTGGAGGAGCAGTTCTATGTCATCTGGGCGGTGATGCTCGTGGTCGCCGTGGGGACGAGAAAGCTGCGCATGGCGACGGTGATGGCGGTCCTCGGGATCCTGCTGAGCGCAGCAGACCGCTTTTGGATCCTTCAAACTGCTCACCCCTACCACCATGCGACCTTTGCCCGCGTTTACTACGCCTTCGATACGCGGGCAGATGCCCTCTTCCTCGGCTGTCTTCTCGGCATCGTCGCGGTCGGGGGGCACTTGGAGGACTGGCGGGGGACAGCTCGACGTGCCCTCTCGTTGGCCGCTGCAGGCTGTGCAGCCTTCGTCGTCTGGATCGGCTTCGAGGTCCCACCCGGCTCCAGGTCGATGCTGGAGTGGTGGATGCCGGCGGCGGAGATCGCCTGGTGCGTGATCATCGCCTACTTCGTCGTAAACCCGAAGGGCATCGGCTCCCGGTTCGTCGGGCTCGGGTTGTTCGTGTTCGTCGGGGATATGTCGTACACCCTCTATCTCGTGCACTGGCCGGTTTACGTCGCACTCTTGCCTGGCCGGAGCAACTTCTGGTCCACCCAGCTGATACGGGTCGCGGTCATTGCAGCGGTCGCCATCCCGAGCTGGTACCTGATGGAGCGACCCTTGATGCGCTGGCGGCGGCGAACGCTGACCTGATGGCGCATCGGTGAGCGCGCCCCAGGTGGGTCCCTCGTGGATCTGTCCCGGTGCGCTCGTTGCCCCGGTGACCTGGCTGTTCGGGCCGGCGGCCACGATTCGAGATCTGCCCCTCGCCGCCTAGGGCCTGCGCCGCGGACAGGCTTTTGTGCCTGGCAGAACCCCCGAAATCGGGGGGACGTTTCAGTTGTGTTGCTAGCGTGGGCGCCGTGCGGGGGCATCTGGAAGGCATGACAATCGAGACTCCACGTGCCCGGAAGCCCGAATCCGTGGAGGTCATGGTCGAGACCGCGCCCGGAGGCCTGGTCCTCGAACCACGGCCAGTGATCGCCGCGGAGACGGGGCTGCGATCGGGAGTACGAGACGCGGTCCCGGTTGCTCTTGCGGGCTTCGCCGCCAACGCCGCCAACGTGATCGTCACGGTGCTGGTCGCCCGCCTGCTCAGCACTCGCGGATATGGGGCGCTAGCCCAGTTGACGAGCGTCTTCCTGATCGTCTCGATGCCGGGCACCGCCATCGTGGTGGGGGTCGTCCGACGCGTGACCGCCTTGTCGGCCACGGGGCGAAGTGGTCCGGTGAGAGATTGGGCGCGCCGAGCTCATGCGCAGGCAATGGTGGTGGTCGGGGCCCTGGCACTCGCGGCTCTGCTGGCGAGAGGGCTGATCGCACGTGAGCTTTCGATCCCGGCCCCGCTGGGAGTCTTCGCGATACTCGTGGCGGGCTTCTTGTGGGTTCTGCTCTCCATGGACCGCGGTCTGCTCCAGGCGCGCCGGAGATACCGCACTCTCTCGAAGAACCTGGTCGTGGAAGGCGGCACCCGTACGGTGGCCGTCCTCTGCCTGGTGGGAGCGGGCCTGGGAGTGACCGGCGCGGCCTGGGGCATCCTCGTGGCCGAAGCCATCACCCTCCTTCACGCTCGTGTGGCTGCGGATCGCGCTTGGGGTCGTCGCGATGGCTCCACTGACGTTCGCAACACGCAATGGGGTCTGAACGGCGGGTCTTCGGCCGGATTGGCTGTCAACGGCTCGGGGAACGGCCACTCGGCCGGCTCGGGGAACGGCCACTCGGCCGGCTCGGGTAACGGCCATGCCGCTCGCTCCTCGTCTCGCTCGGAGCGTCAGCGAGTGTTGCTGGACGTCTTCGGGGCCCTCGTCGCCATGGCGTTGCTCGCGTACCTTCAGAACGTGGACGTGATCGTGCTCGGCCGAGAGGCACCACATGCTTCGGGGCCTTATGCCGCCATCTCGGTCGCCAGCAAGGCGCTCGTCTTTGCCGCGATCGCGCTCGGCGGCTACTTGTTGCCTGAAGCGGCGATCGAGTGGCATCGCGGCGGCCACGCTCTCAGGCAGTTAGGTGTGACGCTGCTCCTTCTCGCCGCACCGGGAGCAGCTCTCCTCGTCGTCTCGGTCGCCTTCCCGAAGTGGCTGCTGTCGTTCGTGTTCTCAGCCCGTTACCAATCTGCGCATTCGGCCTTCTGGCTGCTCGTAGTGGCGATGGCATTCTTGAGCGCGACGGTGGTCCTCACGACCTATTTGCTCGCTGCGGGGCAAAGGTGGATCGGCGGTCTTCTTCTTGTCGGAGCGGTGCTGGCCACTTTCGCTCTGGCAGCAGCTCACGGCGCGCCCAGGCAAACAGCGCTGGCAGACTTGGCGGTCCAGGGGGCCTTGGCCGCCGGGACGGCGACGGTCTTCGTGGTAGTGCACATGCGGCGATCCTCGAAGCGAATGACGCAGCGGGTCGCCACGTGAGCGCCGCAGGAATCGTGAGCCGTGGGCAGCCGGAGCGCGATCGCGCCCTGTCTGCTGTAGCCGATCGACCCGATACCGCGGAGACGGACCCTGGGGACGCATTCGGCTCGCCGGCCACCAAAGGGGTTGCCGCGACGTCTCGACCTTCAGCGTGCGAGGAACTTGCATCGGCGGCCCTGGACATCGGGCTCAAGCGCATCGAGATCGTGGCATGGCGGGACTTGGAGGACCCCGAGGCAGGGGGCTCCGAGTCGCACTCGCATCGGATTGCTTCGCGGTGGGCGAGTGCCGGGCTCGATGTCGAGTTCCGCACGTCGGCTGTCCCAGGGCGTCCGAGCAAGATCGAGAGATCCGGTTACAAGGCCGTTCGCCGAAACGGTCGCTACGGGGTCTTCCCGGCAGTCGCGTGGGACGGGATCGGCTCGCCAGGCAAGGCGGACGGATTGGTCGAGGTGTGGAACGGGATGCCCTTCTTCTCGCCACTGTGGTTTCGCGGCCCGCGGATCGTCTTCCTTCATCACGTCCACGCCGAAATGTGGAGGATGGTGCTGCCGCCGTCGCTCGCCAAGCTCGGGAGCACCGTGGAGTCGTTGGTCGCGCCGGCTCTTTATCGACGTAGCAGGATCGTCACCCTGTCCAGCTCGTCGCGCGACGAGATCGTGTCGATGCTCGGTCTTCCTGCGAGGCGGGTGACCGTCGTGCCCCCCGGGGTCGACCATCGATTCAGAGCTGACGGCGAACGGTCTCCCCGGCCCCTGGTCGTCTCAGTAGGACGTCTCGTGCCGGTGAAGAGGTTCGATCTCCTGATCGAAGCCCTCGTGGCCGCCCACTCGGAGCGCCCGGACCTCGAAGCCGTGATCATCGGGGAAGGCTACGAACGTGACCGCTTGGAGAAGCTCAGGGACGAGCTCGGTGCGACCCGCTGGCTCTCGTTGCCCGGACGCGTCGACGAGGAGGAGCTCGCCGCCTGGTACCGGCGGGCGTGGGTCGTCGCATCTACCTCGCTGCGCGAGGGATGGGGAATGACGTTGACCGAGGCCGGAGCATGCGGGACTCCGAGCGTGGCGTCGAGAATCGCAGGCCACCTGGACGCGGTGGTGGACGGATCGACTGGACTGCTCGCCGACGGACGGGAAGAGCTGGCCCGAGCGATAGGTCGGCTCCTCGCCGACGACCTCTTGCGGAATCGGATGGGACGCGCTGCCGAGGAGTACGCGCGAACCTTCGACTGGGACGTCACGGCATCGTCGACTCTCGGAGTCCTTGTGCACGAGGCTGCTGCTCGACGCTACCGTCGCTGAAGGTTCGTCTGCTTCGTCAGCCGTCCTTGCGGCCGAACAGCTGGTCGAAGATCCCGTCGACTCCCGAGCCATGCAGCGTCAATCCTCCGTCAACGACGATGTTCTGTCCCGTGATGAATCGCGCCATGCCCGAGCAGAGGAACACGACCACGTCGGCGATGTCGGACGGCTCTCCAATGCGACCGAGCGGGGTGGTCCGCTCGAACCGGTCACGCTCGTGCGGAAGGAACTTCAGCAGCGGTTCTGTCAAGGCGGTAAGGATCATCCCCGGTGACACCGAGTTCACCCGTATCTGCGGGCCGTACTCGAGAGCCGCAGAAGCGGTCAGCGCCGCGACTCCGGCCTTCGCCGCAGCGTAAGGCGCCTCTCCGGCAGCCGGCCGCGTACCGCTGATCGACGCCGTGGAGACGATGCTGCCTCCCCCCGACGCGCGCATGTGGGGTATGGCAGCGCGGAAGCCCAGGTACACGCCCTTGAGGTTCACCGCCAGCAAGCGATCCCACTCTTCGGGGGCCCACTCGTGGAGGGGTGACTGACTCCCGGTCCCTGCATTGTTGAAGAGGATCGTGATGCCGTCCATGGCGCTTGCCGCGTCATCCACGGCGCTACGGAGCCCTTCGGCGTCCGTGACGTCGACCACGTGGGCCGTGCCGCCGATCTCCTTGGCGACCTCGTGCGCGGCATCACCGTTGACGTCGATGACGGCGACTGCGGCCCCTTCTTCGACCATTCGCCGGGCAGTCGCGCGTCCGATGCCCGAGGCAGCACCGGTTATGACGGCTCGTTGGCTTGCGAGTAGTCCCATGGTTCCCGTCCTCTCCTCCGGTCCCGGACCTTTTACGTCGGCTTGCCGGCCTGCCCTGTGCTTGTGCCGTCTTCGACGTCGATTCGGGTCAAACACCGTATCGTGAGCTCATGCGCATCTCGCTGCCTTGGGGAAAGGAACGCACACTCGTCCCGCCATCCGACGCTTCCGAACCCACGGGAGGCCGGCCGGATGCCGAGCTGGTCTCTGATCGGTTCTGCACCGAGTCACCGATCCCGGCGAACGCCATAGAGATCTTCGCCGGTGAGTGGAGCTCGCGATTGCCGGCGCCCTATGAGGAATTGACGGGAAGCGAAATTGCCCTCTTCGACGACCAGCGGATCCATTGGGGCTCCGAGCACTTCGGGGGGTTCGACGGTATGAGCGTGCTCGAGCTCGGCCCTCTCGAGGGTGGTCACACCTACATGCTCGACCGGATGGGAGCGCGCGAGGTCCTCGCGATAGAGGCCAACCAGAAGGCTTTCCTTCGCTGCTTGATCGTGAAGGAGGTCTTCGGGATACCGAGCGCGCGTTTCCTGTGCGGAGACTTCGTCAAGTACTTGGAGCAGGCCGCGACGAGCGGGGCCGATCGATGGGACCTCTGCGTGGCCTCGGGGGTTCTGTACCACCAGCAGGACCCGGTGGCCCTCCTTCAACTCGTGAGCAAGGTGTGCGACCGAGTTTTGTTGTGGACTCATTTCTACGACGCGACCGTGATAACGGCGCGACCTGATCTGGCCCCGAAATTCCCGTCGTCAGTCACTGCGAGGACTTCGGGCTTCTCCCACACCCTGCACCGTTACGAATACGCCTCCGCCCTGGCTTGGGGAGGGTTCTGTGGTGGTCCGGCCACCTGGTCGTGCTGGATGGAGCGCGACGAGATCCTGAGTTGCCTGGAGCATTTGGGTTTCGCCGACGTCGAGGTCGCGTTCGAGCAATTGGACCACCAGAACGGGCCCGCCTTCTGCGTTGCAGCCCGGCGCCGGTAGCTCGCGCTGCCCGTACACTTGGTCATGGCCAACGAATGGGGCCCGCTCGGGCCACTCGCAGGTGAATGGGAAGGGGAGGGCGGGCTCGACACCGCCTTCTCGCACGCGCAGAACAAGGTTCTCGGCACACCCTTCCGGGAGAAGTGCTCGCTGAAGCCGTTCGGCCCCGTCGACAACGGCGACCAGCACCTCTACGGCCTCGACTACAAGAGCGCCATGTGGCGAGGCAACGAGGACACCCGTTCCACACCGAGGTCGGCTACTGGCTATGGGACGCGGCGACCGGTGAGGTCATGAAGGGCTTCATGGTCCCGCGCGGCATCAGCGTCCTGGCCGGCGGCACGGCCAACGACGACTCCACCACCTTGAGCCTGAAGGCCGCGAAGGGCGACGCCCAGTACACGATCGGTGAGAACCTCTATCTCGCCAAGAACGCCAGCACGTTGAGCTACGAGGTCACGATCACGGTCGGCGCCGACACCTGGTCCTACGACGAGACCACGATGCTCATGATGAAGGAGTTCCCCGAACCGTTCGCCCACACCGACCGCAACACCCTCCACCGGGTCGGCTGAACTCGGGAGCTTGGCACCCCGGTGACGGTCGCGTTCGTCCTGTCCGGGGGCGCCAGTCTCGGCGCGGTCGAGGTCGG
>Ga0116215_1001735_pt1 | contig 14077 bp, 12 predicted proteins | sample Sb_taG_7_FD_89698 | JGI IMG/M metagenome (GOLD analysis project Ga0116215, IMG submission 89698) | Peat soil microbial communities from Weissenstadt, Germany - Sb_50d_2_FS metaG | ecosystem: Environmental > Terrestrial > Soil > Wetlands > Peat | place: Germany: Weissenstadt | collected 2010-09-21 | reverse complement strand
TGGGAGAAGCCCACCCTCAATTCCTTCGAGAGCGGCTGGGAGATCCACAAGCCGGTCATCGCGGCCGTGAACGGCCACTGCCTGGGCTACGGGCTCACCCTCGTGACGTGGTGCGACTTCGTCCTGGCGAGCGAGCGGGCGACCTTCGGCTATCCCGAGGTGCGTCTCGGCATCCCCGCCATCGTGGGGGCCATCCGCCTCCCCCAGCGCATCGGCTGGGCCGACGCCATGGAGCTGTTGCTCACGGGCGAGACCGTCGACGCCGAGCGGGCGCGCCGGATGGGGCTCGTGTGGCGCGTCGTGGCCCACGACGACCTCGTCGACGAGGCCAGGGCCCTGGCGGACCGGCTCGTGGCGGGCGCCCCCCTGGCGCAGCGAGCCATGAAGGAGGTGGCGGCGCGGGCCCGGGACCTCTCCACGCTCGAATCCATCCGTTTCGGTGAGACGATGCGCAGCGTCGTCGCCGCCACCGCCGACGCCGCCGAGGGCAGGCGTGCCGCCGCCGAGCGCCGTGCCCCGCGCTGGGAGGGACGCTGATCCCCGCTCCCCGGCCCGGAGATCCCCTGTGACCAGCGGTTTCCTCCAAATTCCCAGCGGTTTCCAAGACATGGCCAGGGATGAGACAATGGTCCGAGGCTGCCAAGTGGGGGGTGTTCCGGAGTGGGGGCTGGCAATCTGATTGACCGTTGTGGCCTCGCGCCGCCACCCCGGGTCTCACCGTCTGCCCGCGTGCCTCGTACCCCCAGGCGGATGCGCGGGGCCTGGCGCAGTGTCCCGTTGCTCCTCGCCGTGTCCCTGGCCGCCGCGGCCTGTTCGTCCCCGCCGCCGGTCGGAGAGGTGGGGTCCACCTTGGCGGCCCTGAGTGGGACGGTGACGTTGGACAAGGTGATCTCCCCCGCCACGGTGGCCAGCACCGCCCTGGCGGTCCCCCGTCCCGGGCACAAGATCTCCGTGGTCGTCCTGACGGTGCACAGCCCGTCGTCCTCCGCCGCCAACTTCGCCGGCATCTACCAGGACTCGAAACTCGTCGACTCCGACAAACACGGCTCCGTCGGAAAACGGGAGGGCAGGTACCAGGTCACCCAGTGCGCCACCTACCCCACGTTCACCACCGTGGCGGCCGGCGGGTCCCAGACCGGGTGCGTACTCTTCCTGTTGCCCTTGGCGGCCACCCCCGTCGAGCTGAAGATCTCGGGCAAGGCCGAGGCCGACTTCACCATCGCGGCGGCCGATATCGAAGCCGGGGCGTTGCGCGCGCCGGTGGTGAGCAGTCCCAAGAAGCTGGTCGCGCCCCAGACCGAAGGGTTGGGCTCGCCGCCGCCGCCCACGGCTGTGACGACGACCACGATCGGCTATGGGACGACCACGACCACGGTCGGGACGGGAAGCGGTTTGTCGGCGACGCCGACCACGCTCGGAGGGCAAGGACACGTGGCCCGCCGCCATGGCCTTAGCACCAAGGCGCCGACGATCAACCACATCGACCCCGAGGCGGGATTGGCGGGTCAGAAGGTCGAGATCATCGGCAAGCGGCTGTCGACGACGACGATGGTCACGTTCAACGGCGTCCCCGCCACCATCACCAAACGGGGAAAGACCAAGGTCGTGGCGTTGGTGCCCCTCGGAGCGACGTCGGGGCCCATCGAGGTCTTCACGCCGGCGGGAAACGTGACGAGTGTGAGGACCTTCCCCGTCCTGTGACGCGGCTCGGGGCGCGGGCTCGTGCCTCGATTCAGGCTCCCTCGGCAGGAGCAAGGCGACGGCGCACGTAGCGGTGGACGGCGATGGCACTCCAGATGGCCTCGATGACACCGAAGGGCCACGCGCCGCTCGCGAACCCGTAGAGGCTCGACAGGGCGCATCCGAGGGCGAAGGCCACGACGAACACCTTGTGTCGTCGTTCCAGGGCGTACATCACCATCATGAACGTCAGGACGGTCACCCCGTAGACGGTCAGCACGACATCAACCTAGGTGCGTGGGGACATACTTGTGCCCAGCCGACACCCAGGACCGGGACGTGGACGAGGACGAGGAGGGGAATGCCGTGACCGCGGGCCAGCCCGCCGTGCCCCTGGCGTCGCTCTCGGGCCCGATCACCGCGGGACGCATGATCGAGCCGGCCTCGGCGGTCCCCGTCGACCTGGACGCCGAGGGCTACGTCCAGCAGGAGTTCTTCGTGGCGGGAGAGGCATCCGCGTTCGAGGTGTCGGGGCCGCTCGGCTCCGACGGCAGATGGTCCGTGCAGACCCGGGACAGCGCCCCCTACCGCACCAGGATCATCGTGCGCCGGCCGATGGACCCCGACACGTTCAACGGCACCGTTCTCGTGGAGTGGTTCAACGTGACCGGCGGGCTCGAGGCCGGCCCGGATTGGACGTACCTGAGCCGCCAGATCGTCTCCGACGGGTATGCGTACGTGGGGGTGTCGGCCCAGGCCTTCGGCGTCGACGGCGGCCAGGCCCGCATCCCCGTCCCGGGAATGGCGACGAGAAGTGGTCTCGTGGCCTCGGAGCCCGAGCGTTATGCGACACTCAGCCACCCCGGAGACCGGTTCTCCTTCGACCTGTTCTCCCAGATCGGCCGGGCACTGCGCGCCGGTGCGGCCCCTTCCCCCCTGGGACCCTTGCGTCCCGAGCGCATGGTGGCGATGGGGGAGTCCCAGTCCGCCTTCTTCCTGACGACGTATGTCGACGCCGTGCAACCGGTGGCTGGCGTCTATGACGGGTTCTTCGTGCACAGCCGGGGCGGGAGCGGTGCGTCGCTGGACGGCACGCCGGTGGGCGGCGACGACGTCCCCACAGGTCTGCACATCCGGAGCGACACGTCGGTGCCGGTCTTCGTGTTCGAGACCGAGACCGACCTCGGCCCCATGCTCGACTACGTCCCGGCCCGTCAACCGGACACGGACAAGGTCCGCACCTGGGAGGTCGCCGGCACGGCACACGGTGACGCCTACGTGGTCGGGAAATTCGCGGCCCTCTTGGGTTGTGACATGGCGGTCAACGAGGGCCCGCAGCACTTCGTCGCACAAGCGGCGCTGGTGGCGCTCAACCGGTGGATCACCGCCGGCACGCCTCCTCCCACGGCGCCGCCACTGCACCTGTCGAGCCAGGCCCCTCCCAGAATCGCGCGCGACCACCATGGCAACGCCATGGGCGGGGTCCGGACCCCGCTGGTCGACGTCCCTGCCGCCGCGCTCAGCGGCGAGGCCGCGCCCGGTGCCAGCCGGATCTGCTCCCTCTTCGGATCGACGGTCCCCTTCGAGGCGGAGACGCTCGTCGCCTTGTACGGCGACCGGGGGGGATATCTCGTCGCCTACCAACGCAGCTTGGACGAGGCCATCGGGGCCGGATTCCTGCTCGCGTCCGACCGGGACGAGCTCCTCGCCGGGGCGCGGCGCGTGCCGTTCCCCTCGTGATCCCTCGTGACCCACCGGTGGGCCCGCGCTGAATCCCGGGCTGCATCGGCGGCCCGAGAGTGATGCGGCGGGGTGGGAAGACGTGGGATATTTGGGCATGAGGCCACGCACCGTGCCCCCGACGGGGTACCACTCGGTGACGCCGCGCATGGTCGTGAGCGACGTCGGGGGCGAGGTGGAGTTCCTGCGCACCGCGTTCGGCGCCGCGGGCGAGATCCACGCCGACCGCCCCACCGAGATGCGGATCGGTGACTCCGTCGTCATGGTCAGCGCGGCCGGCGAGCGTGAGCTGTTCCCTGCCTTCCTCTACGTCTACGTCGATGACGCAGACGTCGCGTACCGGCGGGCACTCGACGCGGGAGCGGCGAGCCTGGAAGAGCCGTTGCCCACCCCCTACGGCGATCGCCGGGCCATGGTGCGCGACCCGTTCGGCAACGTGTTCCAGATCGCACACCGGGGGCCGGCGACCGACCAGTGACGGCGGAGTCGGTGTTGTCATCGTGAGTGAGCGCACCTGGCTCGACGAGCGCTCCGCGCAGTCCGTCCGCCACGCTCTCGAGCGCTGCGCCCCGGACCTCTGCGGAGGTTCGATCACCCTCCAGCCCTGGATCGGGACCGGCGATCCGCACTGGTCGGTCGGGACCGCTGTGGTCGAGGGTGGCTTCGTCGCCAAGTTCGCCTGGTCCGAGCCCGCCGCGACGCGTCTGTGGCACGAAGCCCTGGTCCTGCGGGCTCTGGGAGCCCATGCGACTCAGCTGCGGGTTCCCGAGGTCGTCGTGGCATCGGAGGACCCCGTGTTCCTGGTGACTCGACGCGTCGAGGGGGATCCCCTCACCTACGAGCTGGTCAGCGCGGCCGACCGGTCCGAAGTCGAGGAGATCGGGGCGGAGCTGGCGTCGTTCCTGTCGCATCTGCACGATCCCGCCGTCCTGGCCCATGTGGTCGAGGCCGTCGGCTACCCCGATGTTCCCCATCCCCAAGCGACGACGGAGGCCCTGCGCGGTCGTCTCGGACCCTGGGTGCGCCCCGACCAGCTCGGGATGGTGCAGCGCTGGTGCGACTGGGTCGACGACGCTCTCGCCCCGAGCGCAGGGGCCGTGTTCGTGCACGGCGACCTGCACGGCCACAACCAGGTGTGGGACCACGACCGTCGGCGGCTCCGAATCGTCGTCGACTTCGAGAGCTGTGGCGCCGCCGAGGCCGAGTATGACTTCCGCTATCTGCCGGCCCAGGGAGATGGTGTCCGTCTGCTGCTGGCCACGGCGGCGCACTACCGGGATTGCACAGCGCGGCCCCTGCGCATCGACCGCGTCATGGCCTGGCACCTCCGCACGGCGTTGGGAGACGCGCTGTGGCGGAGCGAGGCCGGCGTTGCTCTTCCCGATGGAGCGACACCGTCGGCGTGGGTCGACGAGGTGCGTCAGCGCCTCGATGCTCTCGCCCTGTTGCCCTGCTAGGGCCTGAATCCCGGGGCTGCTTCCGCAGGTCTCGCCGTCGGCCTTGGGCACGTTGTGGTCGGTCGGGTGGACCGATACCCTCGTCCACGGCGCAGGGAGGGGGGCGCGTGGCCCGCGACGCAGAGCATCGAGGCCCACGGACGGATCGTGACATTTCTCGAGCGTCTCGGTTCGCCAGCATCGCGTTCCTGGCGATCAGGGCGCTGCTGTGCGGGGTGCTGGTGGCGGCATGTTCGGGCGCAAGCACCGCCAACCGCTCGGCGTTCGTCGTTCCGCGGCGTCCAGCCGGGCCCGCGGCCCGTCTGTCACCGCTCACCGGTGGCAGCGGCGTCTTCCTCGGCGAACCCGTCACGGTGGATCTGAAGCGTTTCGGGTACGTGCAGCACGAGTACATGGCGTCGGGGAACGCGACGTCGTACCGGATCAACGGCCCGCTCAGTTCCGATGGTCGCTGGTCGTTCGTCCCCGATGGTCATGCGTCGTACCGAACCCGGGTCCTCATGCGCTATCCCGCTGATCCGGCCCGATTCAGCGGCACGGTCGTCGTCGAGTGGCTCAACGTGAGCGGCGGTGTCGACGCCGATCCGGAATGGGCCAGCCTCTATCAAGAGATCCTGCGCCGGGGCGACGCCTGGGCTGGCATCTCGACGCAGCAGATCGGCGTCATGGGCGGCCCGGTACTGGTCACCGTGCCAGGGCCAGGTTCGCAGGTCGTGGGCAAGGGCCTGAGAGGGATCGACCCCCAGCGCTACGGCTCACTGGATCTTCCCGGCGACGGCTTCTCCTTCGACATCTTCACGCAGGTCGCCCGGGCCATTCGCGCCGGTGAGGGCATGGCGGGGCTGAAGCCGCCGCGGCTCATCGCCGCCGGTGAGTCGCAATCGGCGTTTGCGCTCGTGACGTATTACGACGGCGTGCAACCGATCACCCACGAGTTCGACGGTTTCTTCGTCCACAGCCGAGGAGCGTCGGGTCTTCCCCTCGTCGGGCCCGGCCAGAATGCCGGCCTGGTCAGTGCACTTTCCGGCGTGCCGGTGATCTTCCGCACCGACCAGCCAGCACCCGTCATCGATGTGCAGGCGGAGTCGGATGTGACGGGCCTGCTCGACTCCTCTGTGGCGCGCCAGCCCGACAATGGCCGGTTCCGCCTGTGGGAGGTTGCCGGAACCTCCCATGCCGATGCCCATCTGCTCGGAGCCAACGCCAGGTACATCGACTGCGGTATCCCGATCAACAACGGTCCCATGAACCTCGTGGCCAAGGCCGCATTGCGCGCCGTGACGGCCTGGGTCCACAACGGCACGGCTCCGGTCCACGCACCTCGTATCGAGCTGACAGCGGGGCACAATCCACAGGTGATTCGGGACTCCGACGGCATCGCACTGGGCGGCATCCGCACTCCACCCGTCGACGTGCCAGTGGCCACGTTGTCGGGTGTGCCGGGTGCGACGTCCTCGGTGATCTGCCTGCTCCTCGGTTCGACCAAGCCCTTCACCGCGGCGCGCCTGGCACAGCTCTATCCCTCTGGCGCTGTGTACCTGCGGCGCTACGGGGCCGACGCCGACGCGACCATCAAGGCCGGTTTCGTGCTCCCTCAGGATCGAGCCGCCCTGCTCGCATACGCGGAGCCGTCGGCTTTCGCCGGCTGAGGTGGCCGGACTCGGGGATCCCAGCTGCTTCGTCACGAGGCGACCCGGGATCGAGCACGCTTCTCATGTCTGTTCGATGAAGATGCACTCCCCAGGACATTCCTCGGCCGCTTCGGAGACGGACTCCTCCAAGTCCCCGGGCACGAGGGCCATGCCCGCCGCACCGCCTGGGTTACTGCGAATCTCGTCGCTTTCCTTCACGTAGGCGAGTCCGTCGTCGAGCAGCGTGAACACGGCTGGTGCGATCTCTTCGCACAGACCGTCACCGGTGCAGAGATCCTGGTCGATCCAGACTTTCATCGGTGCGCCTCCCGACAGGCGGACAAGACCACCCGGACACGAGGGTCGAGGTCACGCCGGAGGCGCAAGATGGTGAGCGCCGACGCCGAAGGGTGCACGGCAACAGCCATGCGCACGTCGGGGTCGAGGTGCTTGGCCAGTGCGGCCAGGCGCCACGGTGAAGTGGCAGGGTCATCCGCTTCCCGTCGAGCCAGGACGTTCCCCGTGTCGTCGGCCAGGGTTGTCCGTGGACCCTCGACGAGCAGTCCCAAGGTTGCCGTCATGGACTATGGAATCGACGCCTGGCCCGACGACCTTGATGAGGATCACTGTGCGTGTCAGAAATCGATGCGCACAGTGTCATTGCCTCGACCCACCTATCCGACCGGTGTCGGAGAGGGCGCACATGCGGAGCTCGCCTAGCAGCGGTAGACGCGCTCCGCGTTCGTTGCAAAGAGCTTGTCGCGGGATTCGCTGTCGAGTCCGGCCGTCACGGCGCTGAACGTGGTGTAGAGGTCGTCGAAGGTCCCGTACATCGAGTCGACGGGGAAGTTGCTGGCGAACATGCAGCGGTCGACACCGAAGGCTTCGATGGCGTACTCGAGCCACGGGGCGAAGACATCGACGCGCATGGACTCCAACGGCATGGCCAGGCCCGAGAGCTTGCACAAGACGGTGTCGCCGAGGAGCGCCAGCGCGTCCATGCCGACCTGCCACAGAGCGCGCTCCTCGTCGGAATTCGAGCGGGGCCACCCGGTGTGCTCGACGACGACGACCAGGTCGTCGAAGCCGGCGAGCTGCGTCGCCGCGGTTCGAAGCTGATCGGGATGGGCCATCAGCTCGAACAACAGGTTGCGCTCCCGGAGGGCGTCGAGCACTGCGATGTCGGGGAGCGGACCCATGTTGGCACCCATCGGGCGGACCCCACGGAAGCGTGACGCAGCCATCTGCCGGTCGATGAGCTCGATGGCCTCGGCCACCGTGTCGGTGGGCGGGAGACCGCCGATGATGGCATCGGGACCACATTGCGCATGAGCATTCTTGTCGAGCTCGATGGTTTCCTCGATCGAGTGGCGACCCGTCGCGGCGGCGACATTGACGAGCTTCTCGACGTTCCACCGCGCCGACTCGCCCTGATAGGTATCGACATCGAAGCGGCGGTACATCCTCGACGCATCGCCGGCGGTGTGTTCCGGAGGATGCGACAGGTACGGGTACCAGTCCGTGCGGGCAGGGTCCCAGAGGTGCACGTGCGCGTCGACGACGCGGCTGGGCGGAACGTTCATCAGGCCTCCATGCGTGGGGGGTAGCCAGTGGCGCTGACGACGTCCCGGAGTGTGGCATCGAGCCAATCGGGGACGGCGGGACCGCCGTAGGTGATGCTGCCGATCGGTCGGGGATGGCTGCGAAGGCCGAGCCACCCCGCGCCGATGACCAGCTCCGCACCGGCGAGGGCCACCGCCTCGGGGTGGCCGAGCAGGTGGGCGACGAGCGCACCGGCCGGTTGGCCGGCGGCCGTATCGGAGGCTTCGATGCTCGCCGCGAAGGCGGTGATGCGCCCTTGCGTCGATCCCGCCGCAGCTCGGGCGAGCTGCGCCGAGGCCTGGGCTCGACTACGGCCTCCTGTGGTGGCGGCGTCGATGAGGGTCACCAGCTGGACCGGGCGGGCAGCGCGGGCGGCGTAGTCGGCGGCGGCGCGGCCCCAAGCGGCGTCAGCATGGATGTGCTCGACGATCCCTCCGTGCTCGGCGAGCACACGCTCCCAACCGTTCGTCGAGCTGCCCGTCGGCTGACGACCGGCGGGCGCCACGACGATGGCGTCGATGGGCCCAGTGGTTTCGACGACGGCGTGCAGCGCGTTGGCAGCGTCGTCGAAGCCCGGCGCGACCTCGACGCGGTGACAGGTGATGGACCGAGCCTTGAGTGCGGCCGTCATGGACGCGGCCAGGAGCGGGCGGTCGGTGACGACGACACAGGATCGCACCTGCGTCGACGCGACCTCGGCGGGGGCCGGCTCGGCGAAGATGGGCCCGAACCGGGGGTTCCCGCCGCCGCCACTGGCCTGGCTGGCCTCGGCCGTGGCGAAGGCGCGGGGGACGACGTCCTCGAGCACCCGGGCGAGGGAGACCACCCCGTCGCTGCGCACAACCTCGAGAAGGCGGGGCTCGTCCACCACCGCCACCTCCGAGCCGCCGGCGAAGAGCACCTGGCCGCTGCACCACCCGAATCCGTCACCGACGAGGTAGGCGCCGAGCGGCCCGAGAGCCTCGGGGCCCGGCATCGACCTGAGTGACATGCCGCCCCCGCGCGACGCCCCGCCGGCCTGACGAGCGCGCTCGACGGCGGCGGCAACCATCCGGGTGGCCGCGATGGGGGATATGGCGTTCACGGTCACGCCCGGGGGCGCCTGGCGGCCCAGCTGCCACGTGAGGGCGGCGACGGCCCGCTTGGCGCAGCTGTACCCGCCGGCATCGGCGGGTCGCCACCCAGAGCCGGAGGTGACGCCGAGGACGCGGCCGTGCCCGGCGGCGGCCATGAGCGGCAGGGCGGCCTCGAGCACGTTGAGGTAGCCCCCCAGGTGCACAGCGAGCAGTGCGAGCCAGTCCTCTTCGGTGCCCTCGGCGAAGCTGCTGTGTCGGGTGATGCCGGCCACGTTGACGACGGCATCGAGTCCGCCGTGCTCGTCGACCAGCTCACCGAACAGGCCGCGGACCGCCTCGCCGTCGGTCACCGACACCGACGAGGTCCGGGCCGAGCCACCGGCCGCCACGATGCGACCGGCGGTGGTCTCCTGCGGCTCCGGGAGCCGTTCGGAGCCGTCGAGGGTCACGAGGGGGTCGAGGGTGACGACGAACCAGCCGCCCCGGCCGAGCTCCTCGGCGATCGCCGCTCCGATCCCGCCCCCGCCGCCGGTCACGACGGCGACCCGCTGACGCGCGCTCACGACGCCGGTGACCGGACCTCGAGCTCCAGGCCCTCGAACCGGCCGGCCTCGAGCCACTGCTCGAGAAGCTCGCGGTAGCCGAACCAGTCGCCCATCCCGCGGCCGTAGTTGCCGTTGCGGGGGTTCATCGCTTCCGGGTGACCTTCGTTGTTGAGGCGCGAGGGTGTGCAGGCGGACATGACGGCACTCCCGTCGACGAAGGAGTCGACGATCTTCTGCGTCCACGCCTCCTCGGCCTCGGCGCTCACGTCGAACACCTCGACACCCCGCTCCTCGAGCAGCCGGACGGCCTTCCCGACGAATTCGGCCCCGAGCACGGCCAGCTGCGTGTAGTTGACGGTCACCACCGCCTGCTGTCCCGGCGCCGGCATGGCGAACAGGTTCGGGAAACCGCGGCTCATCATCCCGAACAGGCTGGCGGCGCCGTCGGCCCACTTCTCGGCCAGGGTGACCCCGCCGCGACCGACGATGTCGTGGCCGGCCCGACGGAACAGGGGCGTGAGCTCGGGCTCGAAGCCGGTGCCGTAGATGATGCAGTCGACGTCGTACTGCTGCCCGTCGACGACCGGTCCCTGTTCGGTGATCCGCTCGATCCCGGCGGGGCAGTCGATCAGCGTGACCTTGGGGTCGTTGAAGGCCTGGAGGTACTCGTCGTGGAAGCAGGGTCGCTTGCACAGGTACCGGTAGTACGGCTTGAGGATCGCCGCCGTGAGCGGGTCCGCCACCAGCTCCTCGACCCGGTGTCGGTGCGCGTCCATGATCCGGTAGTCGAGCTCCTCGGCGCTGCGCAGGTACTCGGCCGTCGTCATGCCTCTTGCTCGCGGGGGGTGGTGGACCGCTGCGTAGTGGTGCGTCCACCCGTCGTCCACCTCGTCGACCTCGACGGGGCGGCCCAGCATGATCGCCTGGAAGTTGTCCATTCGGGCCCGCTGCCAGCCCGGCTCGAGCTGCTGGGCGAAGGCAGGATCAGTGGGCCGGTTGCCCCGCTCACCGATGGCGGACGGCGTGCGCTGGAACACGTAGACGTGCTTCGCCGATTCGGCCAGCGGCGGCAGACACTGGATGCCGGTCGCCCCGGTACCGACGAGGGCGACGACCTTGCCCGCCAGGCCGGTGAGGGGCTCGTGCGGCCCGCCGCCGGTGTACCCGTAGTCCCACCGAGCCGTGTGGAACGAAGGCCCGGCGAAGTCCTCCATGCCCGGGATGGCGGGCAGCTTCATGAGGTTGAGGATCCCCACGGCCAGCACGTACCAGCGGCAGCTGATCTCGTCGCCGCGGTCGGTGCGGATCCGCCACCGGGCCGCTTCCTCGTCCCACTCGGCGCGGGTCACCCCGGTGTGGAACAGGCCGTCGGCCACGAGGTCGAACCGCTGCGCGATGGCCTCGAGGTGGTCCAGGATCTCCTCTCCGAACGCGTAGCGCCGGGTGGGGATGTAGTCGAGCTCCTCGAGCATCGGGAGATAGATGTACGACTCCACGTCGCACATCACGCCCGGGTAGCGGTTCCAGTACCAGGTGCCCCCGATGCCGCCCGCCTGGTCGACGATGCGGATCCGCTCGATGCCGGCCTTGCGGAGGTGGGCGCCGGCGAGGATCCCGGCGATCCCCCCACCCACGATCACGACATCGACGTCGTCGGCGACCGGGTCGCGTTCGATGATCGGTGTGAACGGATCGTCACGGTAGCGGGCGAAGTGCTCGTCGGTGCGCAGGTCGCGGATGTCGGCGCGGCCGGGGATCAGCCGCCTGTCGCGCTCGGCGAGGTACTTGGCCCGGACCGCCTCGGGGTCATAGGTGCCAGGTCCGCCATCTCCCGCCATCGGTCCCCCTCGCGGAGACGTCTGCGCTGTCGGATCGAACCCGGGCATGTTCCAACGCTACTGTCTGAACCGGCCTGAGTTCGACGGCGGGCTCTCCGGTTTGGGTCACTCAGGCCGCGGGTTGAAGACCCTCACCGTGCTCTTGTTCGACTTTCGTCGGCGTCCGGTCGTCGAGCTCCGGGTGGGTGTCGGCCGACATTTCGACCGACACCCCATGGCGTGGCGTGGCGTGGCGGAGGAGGTGGGATTCGAACCCACGGTGGCCTTGCGACCACAACGGTTTTCGAGACCGTCCGATTCGTCCGCTCTCGCACTCCTCCGAGTGCCTGCTCGTGTCGCCCGGCTCCCCCCCTCCTGGATCGCTGCCCCAGGTCTGTGTCGACACGTGGAGTTGCACCGCGTAACACGAACCGCCAATGCTATATCCGCCGCCCTCGTCAGTAGTTGCGACGCGCGTGCCACGGTCCGGCATCCCGCCCGGGGCGAGTGGACCGCGTCCTGGTGGTGCGTCGGCGACTACTGATGCTCGAGGATCGCGGCGACACACCCCAGGTCGGCGGCATGCCAGTAGGACCTTCGCGCGACACGAGCGCCGAGACAGCTCACGGTGGCGAGGAGGGCGAATCCGAGCGACAACGGGATCCACCACGACCCGATGTTCGAGAATGCCAGGTCGTAGCTCACACCCGGGACTGGCGCGGGCTGTTGCGCCTGAGCGATACCCCATCCGGCGCTGGCCATTGCCATCACCACGGTCGCCGCGGCCAGAGCGGTGGCCACCCTGGTGCCGCGAAGCACGACGGGCATCGTGAGCTTCGATCGACGCGTCACCCACGCCAGCACGAACGGGCCGATCAGCCACCCCGCGCCGATCAGGATCCCGCCGCCGATCCGGAGGACGGTCCCCTCGAGGGTCGATCGCCCTACGGCATGCGCCGTGCACGGGTTCGTCGAATGGGCGATGCCCGTCACACACGAAGAGGAGCCGGCAATGCCCGGTTGACTCATGCCACCGACCACCAACAGAACCAGTCCGCCGACGAGGGCCATGCCGGGCAGCACAGCGACCAGCCATCGCCGACGGGGACCAGCCGACGACTTCTGGCGAACACCCCGGAGGAGGGTGGTCCACCCCGAGAAGGCGACGATCACGCTGATGGCGATGGCCCAGCTCATGACGTTGGCCAGGTCCAGGGCGACTCGTCCCGCCGCGCTGGGGTGTGACACCGGTTGGCCCCCGAGGCCTTGCCCGAGCTCGCCGCCGCTAGTCAGGAAGAGGAGACCCAGGGGGAGCACCACGAACAACGGCACCGTGGCCACCAGGATGGCGGCTTTGGTTCGGTCCACCCAGAGCTCTGTCGACGGGGAGGCGCCGGTTCCTCGGAGCCGGGCCCGCAGCGCGCCAGCCAACAGGTTGGAGGCGATCCGCCACGACGGCCGTCCCTCTGAGGTCAGTCCGTCGACGACAACCCCCATCTCGTCGCCGTAGCGCTCCCGCCACCAGGCGGGATAGCACGCCAGTGCGGCGTCCGGCAGACGGGGTGTTCTCACGTCCACGCCCCGAGACGTCGCAGGCCGATGCGAGCGACCTTGGCCGTCGTCTCCAGACGTTGTCTGAGCACGGCCGCGCCCGACGCGGTGATGCGGTAGGGCCTTCGTCGGTCGTCGGCCGGCAGTGCCTCGACCAGTCCCTCCTCCTCGAGCCGGGCCAGCACTCCGTAGAGGGTCCCGGGTCCGAAGGCGATGCCCGTCATCTGCTCGATGTCCTGAATGATCGCGTAGCCGTGTTTCGGACCGCCGGTGAGACTGGTGAGCACCATCAGGGTCGGGTCCTGGGTCCGACCGAGCCGCTTGCTGGCCATCTGTCCCCCTCCTCCCCGTTCCGATTTCCAATATATCGGAAATCGGAATACCGCGCCGCGCCGGGACCGGGCGCCGTGCCGGCGTGGGTGCGCCGAGGGCAAGGTACGTTCTTGGCCGGTGATGCCTGCGGCTGTGGATGAGCGTGGCCCGCAGGCGGGGAGCTCCGCGGGGACGATCGCCGAGGACACCCACACACGGGCTGCTGCGCTCGACGGCGTGAGGGCTGTCGCCGTCCTTGCCGTTCTGGCCTTCCACGCCGGGCTTCCGTGGGCCAAGGGCGGCCTGCTCGGGGTCGACATCTTCTTCGTGCTCTCGGGCTTCTTGATCACATCACTGTTGGTTCGCGAGCACCAGGAGCGGGGGACGATCCGTCTCAAGGCCTTCTGGGGCCGTCGGGCGCGTCGGCTGTTCCCGGCCCTGTTCCTCCTTCTCCTCGGGATCGCCCTGTTCGCGCACCTGTACGCGGGACAGCTCGACCTGGGCCGGGTCAGGGCTGACGCCCTGTCGACCCTGCTGTTCGCGGCGAACTGGCACTTCATCGCGTCGAGCCAGGGATACTTCGCGCACGCGGCGGCACCGTCGCCGCTCCTGCACATGTGGTCCTTGGGGGTCGAGGAGCAGTACTACCTCGTGTGGCCCCTCGTC
>Ga0116215_1001724_pt1 | contig 14116 bp, 12 predicted proteins | sample Sb_taG_7_FD_89698 | JGI IMG/M metagenome (GOLD analysis project Ga0116215, IMG submission 89698) | Peat soil microbial communities from Weissenstadt, Germany - Sb_50d_2_FS metaG | ecosystem: Environmental > Terrestrial > Soil > Wetlands > Peat | place: Germany: Weissenstadt | collected 2010-09-21 | reverse complement strand
GCGGCGCAGACCGGGTCCCAGGAGAGGATCTCCTCGGGTGAGAGCTTGCGATCGATTGTCGGCAGCCCGACCTGATGCGAGAGCAGCCATCTCACTGGCACGTGTTCCTTGCCCGCTTGCCCGAACTCCGGCCACCACCTGGCCACCGGATCGTCCAAATTGAGCACTCCCCGCTGGACTGCCATGTGGAGGCAGAGCGACGTGATCCCCTTTGTGGCCGAGAACACCACCTGCAGGGCGTCCTCCCCGTAGGGTTCGTCCGACTCGGGGCCCTGCCGCCCTCCTCGGAGGTCGACCACGACCTCGCCATCGACGTGCGCGCAGAATCCGGCGCCCAAGTCGAGTCCTTCGTCCAAGTTGGCCGCGAAGGCATCCTTCACTCGGCCGAACCCCCGAGCGGCATACCCTTCCAAGGCGGTCAAAGCGGTGAACTCCCCCCTCACCTGTGTTCGGGGGTACGCGGGCCGTTGCGGCACGTTCTCTCCCCCGCCTACTGTCCCGATCCTCGAAACCGCACCAGGCTACGCGGGACGACCCGTGGCAACCCGGCCGGTCCAGGAGGTGGGATGGCATTCGACGGCCTCGGGATGCATCTCGGGAACCTTCCGCGGCTCTCGCCGGCAAGGTCCCGCTCGATCAGTCCTGAGAATCTGGACGGTCGACCCGGTGGCGGTGCCATGGCCACCGAGGGCACCGGCGCCCAGGCGGCCCGGGAGCTCGGCGAAGGCTGGAAGGTCTCTCCTTCGTTGTCGCTCGAAGCGGGTCAGGAGGTCGAGCTGGCCGACATCGAGGGACCCGGCGCCATACAGCAGATCTGGATGACCCCGGCCAAACCCTGGCGCCGACTGATCCTGCGGATCTTCTGGGACGACCAGGACCATCCGTCAGTCGAGTGTCCGGTCGGCGACTTCTTCGCCTGCGGCTGGGAGACGTTCGCGCAGGTGAGCTCGTTGGCGGTGTGCGTCAATCCAGGCTCGGGTTTCAACTGTTACTGGGAGATGCCCTTCCGACGTCGTTGTCGGATCACAATTCTCAACCGCAGCGACGATGCGGCCCTCCTCTACCACCAGATCAACTACACCCTGACCGAGGTGCCCGAGGACGCCGCCTACTTCCACGCCCAGTTCCGCCGGACCAACCCGCTGGCATCCAAGGACGTCCACACCTTGCTCGACGGCGTCCAAGGGGCGGGGCACTACGTGGGCACCTACATGTGCTGGGGCAGCAACAACAACGGATGGTGGGGCGAGGGCGAGATCAAGTTCTACCTGGACGGCGAGGAGCCGTACCCCACCATTTGTGGCACCGGGGTCGAGGACTATTTCGGCGGCTCCTACGGCTTCATCGTCGACCGTCAGTACGTGGAGTTCACGACTCCGTACGCCGGGCTGCCACAGGTCATCCGTCCCGACGGCGTCCTGCGCTCCCAGCAGCGGTTCGGGATGTACCGCTGGCACGTCGTCGACCCAATCCGCTTTTCTCGGGAACTGCGGGTCACGATCCAGGCCCTGGGATGGCGCTCAAAGGGGCGGTACCTCGCGCTCCAGGACGACATCGCGTCCGTGTCCTACTGGTACCAAACGTTGCCCACCGCGCCGTTCCCATCACTCGGCGCCCCCGACGAGCTCGAGATCATCTAGCCCTGCGAGCGGCAGGGGTCGATCGCTTCGTCCTTGAACTCGACGCGGTTCGGTCGCCTTGAGGGCGCGGGACGGTGGGCTCGAAATGACTATAATCATGGTCATGACAGAGACGCTACCCCTCGCCGAGATCAAGGCCCATCTCTCCGAGATTGTTGACCGAGTCGAGCACGAGCACGATCGCGTCGTGCTCACCCGTAACGGTCGAGCAGTCGCCATCATCATGAGCCCCGAGGACCTGGAGGCACTGGAGGACACGTTGGAACTGTTGTCCGACCCGAAAGCCCTCAAAGAGATCAAGAGGGCGAGAGAAGACGTCGCACTTGGCAAGGTCGTAAGCGCCGAGGAACTCCGCGCCCGGTACTTGAAGCAGTGAGTGAGCCGGCGTACCGGCTCCTCATGGCCGCCGGAGCGGAACGGGCTCTGGCACGGCTTCCCGAGAAGGCGGCCGCAGCAGTGGTCGAGTTTGTGACCGGGCCACTGCTCGAAGGTCCCCGTGCGGCAGGGCACCCGTTGCGGCGGGAGCTGACCGGGCTGTGGGCGGCGCGTCGAGGTCCATACCGGGTGGTCTACGAAATCGATGACGATGCCAAGACGATCAGTGTCCTACGTGTCGACCACCGCGCCGACGTGTACCGCTCCCGGTGATCTCGCGGTCGGGCTGACGGTCACGACCCCCTCGTCGGAGCGATTTGGACCCATGTCCGCCCATGTCGGGGCAAGCGAAGCTGACGCCCGGTACCGTTCGCCAAAGTCGGTGATCAGGACAATCGGATGAGTCACTACGAAACGCTCGGTGTGCCCCGAGACGCAACGCTCGACGAGATCCGCCACGCCTACCTGGCCAAGGCCGCCCAGCTTCGACCTGAGCGGTTCGCTGGTGCCCCGGCGAACGTCGTTGCGGCCGTCGAGGAGGCAGAGGGGGTGATCGACGAGGCGTGGCGGGTCCTCGGTGACGAGGTGCTCCGGGCGGACTACGACCGGGAGCTCCTCGAGCAGGACGACTCGTACCGGGCCCGAGCAGAGAGTGTGTGGGCAATGGAGCGGGAGCTCGGGTGGCCCCTGTCGCCGGTGTTCGGCCTGGAACCCCCGCAGGTCATCCCAGGCTCCTACAGGGCCGCTGCGCCGTCGGCGGCCGAGGGCCCTGGTGCGCTGCCGGCCAGATCCGGCGGTGTCGGTCTCGCCGGGCCGGTGTCGGTTCCCTCTCAGCGCGGGGATGTCTTTCCTTTGATCACCAGTCTTGAGACGATCGCCAACTGGCTCGCGCCCCGCGGCCGGACCTCGAAGACCGTCTCGGTCCCCGACGTCCGTGGCCTGCGAGCGAGCGAAGCGTTCTACGCGGTCGCCCAGGCCGATCTCGAGATCAACTTCGTCCGCCTCACCGAGAACCCCACCGGCGGGGACGGCACGGTCGTCGATCAGGACCCCGCCCCGGGCGCCTCCGTTCGCAGGCACAGCCGGCTCACCGTCCAGGTTGTTCATCCGAAGCCAGATGCCGGGATCAGCTTGAGATGAGCCGATGATCGAACTCGAGACGAGCCGATCGATCGCCTGTCCCCCGGATCGTGTCTTCGATGTCCTCGTCGATTTTGAACATTGCCTGGCGCAGTGGGCTGCGGGACCGACCGCGGCCACCCGCATCCGTGGAGACGGTTCGGCGGGAAGCGAGTACCTCGTGGAAGCCCGCATCGGGCCGTTCCGCGTGCGGTCGCCATACCGGGTTACAGAGTCCGAGCGACCCGACCGGTTCGCCGGTTCGGGAGCGGCTGGTCCCGTTCGCTTCGACGAGGCGTACACGATCGAGCCAGAGGGCTCAGGTTGCACGCTCCGATACACCATGTCGGCGCGCCCGCGCCGGCCCTTCGGTCCTTCGGGGCCGGTGATTGCCGGACGGCTCCGGCGTTTGATCGGCGCCGACCTCGATCGGCTGAAGGCGCTGGTGGAGGGCCCGGCATAAACCCGGCACCACTCCCCCACCAGGGGATCGGGTGCTGGCACCCCGCCGAGGGGCGGGCTGCCCACCTTGGGGCCCGATCGCCGCTCGGGCACACTTCAGGGAGGCGCCTACGCCTTGGGATCCGACTGCGGGTGGGGACGAACGACGTGGTGTCCGGCCGGTGACAGCACAGGCGTGCCGAGTCATCTGGTACCGCTTCACCGCCACGCTCCGCCGGCGCTGGAGCGGGTACGTCACGGTGGTGTTACTCATTGGCCTGGTCGGGGGGCTGGCCATGGGCTCGGTCGAGGCCGCCCGCCGGACTGAGTCCGCATTCTCGGACTACCTGGCCGCATCCAACGCCTCGGACCTCCAGATGGGCGTGTTCCCCGCGGGCAATCAGGTCAGTGACATCGCGATCGGCTCACCGGTCTACCGGACCTTTACCAACACCCTGGAGCGCCTGCCCGAGGTCGAGCGGGTCGCCGCCAATCCGCAGCTTTTCGCGCTCGCACTCAAGAAGGACGGCGCGCCAGAGCTCACCGGCCCGTTGGCCAACCAGCTGGTCGATGTGGTCGGTAGCGAGAACGGCCTCTACTTCGAGCAGGACAAAGCAGTCGTCACACAAGGTCGCCTGCCGAACCCGGCCAGTGAGGACCAGGCGATGGCCTCGGCAGAAGCCGCCCAACTTCTCCACCTCCGGGTAGGAGACACGCTCCGCTTTGGGATCTACACGATCGCCCAATCGTCTGAGTCGGATTTCGGGACACCCAAGGTTCGGCCGTACCTCACGGTCGACATGCATCTGACCGGGCTGGTGGTGTTCCCCAACGACGTCGTCCAGGACGACGTGGACCGCTACCCCGCGTACATGGTCTTCACCCCGGCCCTCACGAGGCGGATCCAATCGGCTGCCTACTACCCGACCTATTCGATCAAGCTCCGCCCTGGGACCTCGATCGCGAAGGCCGAACAGGCATTGATCAACGCGATCCCCCCGGGGTTCCTCTACAACTTCCACCTGACTTCAGTGGTCAAGGACGAGGTCAACCGATCGGTCCGGCCCGAGGCTCTGGCACTCGGCGTCTTCGGCGGGATCGCCGGGGTGGCCGCGTTGCTGATCGCTGGGCAAGCGCTCGCTCGCCTGCTCCGCAGCTCGGCGGGCGAACTCGAGATCCTCCGCGCCATCGGCGCCACCCGTGCGGTCACGCTTTGGGACGGGTTGTCCGGCGCAGTGGCGGCGGTCCTCCTTGGCACGCTTCTCGCCGTGGTGGTTGCCGCACTCCTCTCGCCCCTCTCCCCCACCGGGGCGGTGCGCCAGGTCGAGACCTCGCCGGGGATCACCGCCGACTGGACCGTCTACCTGGTGGGTCTCGGGGTGATCACGCTCGTGTTGGGTGGCCTCGCGGCGTGGATCGCGCTCCGTCAGTCGCCTCGCCACCGAAGGCGGACCCTCGCGGCGCGCGGCGACGAGCGGGGAACGTCTCCCATCCATCGCCTGGCGATTGCCGTCGGACTTCCAGTCTCCGCCGCCACCGGCGTCCGCTTCGCGCTCGACCGACCGCGTGGCGAACAGGGTGTCCCGGTCCGATCCGCGATCGTCGGCGGTGTCCTGGCCGTCGTCGTCGTCACGTCCACCCTCACCTTCGCAAACAGCCTTCACACGCTCGTTTCGACCCCCCGCCTTTACGGCTGGAACTGGGATTACGCAATCCAAGCGGCGAGCCAAGGTGGCGCTGTGCCGCCCGTCGCGAGGCGTCTCCTCAACGCCGACCCCGATGTCGCGTCCTGGACCGGCTACAAGTACGCCGACGTCGAGATGGACGGTCAGGCTGAGCCCATCCTCATTCCCCAACCCCCGACGCGCGATCTGCCTCCGCTCCTGGCTGGTCACGACGTGGAGGCGAAGGACCAGATCGTCCTCGGCAGGGCCACGTTGGCGCAGCTCCACAAGAGGATCGGGGACATGGTTGTCCTCGCCTACGGCGGCCGGAGCGGGGTCCGCCTCGCGCCCGTGACGCTGAGGATCGTGGGCGAGGCGACCCTGCCCGCGATCGGGAACTCTGGCGCGCTCCACGTCTCGATGGGGCTCGGCGGCCTCGTCTCCCACTCGCTCACCCCGGCCAGCATCACCAGGGCCCAGACGAGCACGGACCCCAATCTGAACGGGCCGGCCATCGTCGTCGTGCGGCTCCGGAGCGGTCTTTCTCCGGGGATTGGGCTCACCTCGCTCCAGAAGATCGTTCGGGAAACCAACCGTGCACTCGCCTCGGATCCGAACGCCAGCAACAACTTCGCCGTCATTGGCGTGCAGCGGCCGGCCGAGATCGTGAACTACAAGGCGACCGGAGCCACCGCCGCGGTCCTGGCCGGTGGGCTGGCAGTGGCTGCTGTTGTCGCCCTCGGGCTCACGCTCGTGGCCTCGGTCCGACGGAGACGGAGAGACCTGGCGATCCTCCGAACGCTCGGCTTCACGCGGACCCAGCTCGCCTCGACGGTCATCTGGCAGTCGTCGGTGGCAGCGGTGGCCGGGGTGGTTGCCGGGATCCCGCTCGGCATCGCCCTCGGACGCTGGCTCTGGGATCTCTTCGCCCACGAGATCTCGGCGGTGGCCGACCCGACGGTGCCGGTCTCCCAGGTCGCCCTCGTCGGTCTCGCCGCGCTCATGCTTTCCACCGTGGTCGCGGTGGTTCCTGGACGAATCGCGGCCCGCACGCCGGTCGCCGTGTTGCTGCACGCCGAATAGTCCGCGGCCCGCGTCGCCACGGCTTTCGTCCTCCCCGCGCTCAGGCCTCGTCCCTGGCCGGAGCGATGTTTCGTCGATGTCAACCACTGGCCCTTCGTCAGGCGTCACAATTGGCGACGAGTCTCATGTCGGGAGCCTTCTTGGGCGGTCGCGCGCGGCACGTATCGGATCGGCTGAACCACTGTGGGCACCGTCGCGTCGCGGCCTCCGGCGGGTTCTAGGCATATGGGCACCGTGACACGTCACCCTCCCCCGCGCCACGCCTCTTCGCGTCCCCGACGGCCCACGCGCACGCGCACGCAACGCCGTCGGGCGCGGACGCGGGGTCGCGTCCTCCTCGCCGGACTCCTACTCATCGCTGGGACCATCGTCACGCTGACGGACCTTCACGGTCGCGATCAGGTGGGAACGGGCCTCAGGCAGCTGTCAGCGGACCGGGCGCGACTCGCCGACACCCAGACCGCCTTGGCCGGTGCCGAGTACCAGACCACCGGCACTTACCAGCAGATCGAGAAGATCGAGACCGCGACCGCGGGAACCCAGGTGAACCTGACCGACACGAACTCGGCCACCACGACCGCGGACGACGGCATCTTCTTCGACGGGATCAGCCTTCCCGCGCTGAACATCTGCCTCACCGGCATCTACCAGTCACTGGATCAGATCGACGTTGGGAGGGAGTCGTCGGCGATCTCCGAGCTGACGGATCTCGCCCCGGTGTGCAACGCGGTCAACGCCTGATGGCGGTCGTCACCCGTGACTCGACTTCGGTCCTTGAGCGGATCGAGGACCTCGCCTCGGTGTGGCCCACCCCGGAACCGCCGCCGGCGCGTCGCCCAGCCCCGAGGCGAGGCCGGCCTCCCCGCCGACCGCACCGGCGGGGACACATCCATTGGGTACGGATCGCCGTCCTCATAACCGCGGTCGCGGCTCTGGTCTGGGGGCTGACCGACGACCTCCTGACCCAGGCCCGCCTGCACGACACCGAGGTCGAGCAGACCGGGGCCCGCCAGAGCACCGCCGTCGTCGCCCACGAGCTCGTGGCCGCTCAGCGAAACCTGGCCGCGCTGATAAAGGGGCAATCTACCGACCAGGTCGCGCTCAACCAGGTCGAAGGCGAGCTCTCAGCGGCTCAGCAACGACTGTCCCAGGCCCAGCAGGGCCTCGCACTCTCCAACCTCGACGTGGCGTCGATCCACGCCTGCATCAACGGCAGCGCCAGCGCGATCGCCCAGATCGCCATCGGCCAGGAACAGGCGGCCATCAACGCGATCGCCGGCGTCGCCACCGTCTGCGAGAGCCTCGAGACACCCGGACCGGGGAGCCCGGTCTACCCGTTCGACTTCCCGGACCCCGACGTGATCAACGTGGCCGGGACCTACTTCGCCTACGGCACCAACGCCGCCGGCGGCAACGTCCAGATCATCGACTCGACCGACCTGGCCCACTGGTCGACCGTCGGCGACGCCCTGCCGGCGCTCCCGGCCTGGGCGACGCCCGGGAGCACCTGGGCGCCGGGGATCCTCCAGCTCCCCCACGGGTTCGTGATGTTCTATGCGACCCACGACGGATCGACCGAGTGCATCTCGGTGGCCACTGCCACCGCGCCCCAGGGCCCGTTCGTCGACCGGTCCTCGGGTCCGATCATCTGCCAGACCGGCCTCGGGGGATCGATCGACCCCGCCCCGTTCCTCAGCGCGTCTGGTTCCCCCTATCTCGTCTGGAAGTCCAACGGTGGCTCGGGCCAGCCCGCCACCATCTGGGGGCAGCCGCTCAACGCCTCGGGCACCTCGCTCGAGCCCGGGACGACCGCGGTCGCCCTGCTCAGGCCCACCCAGGCCTGGGAGAACGGGGTGGTCGAGGGGCCGTCCATGTGGGCGGCGAACGGCACCTACTACCTGTTCTATTCGGGCAACAACTGGGACTCGGGCAACTACGCCGAGGGGGTCGCCACCTGCAGCGGCCCGCTCGGCCCGTGCGGGAAGCCCCTGGGCGGTCCCATCCTCGGATCCCAGTCCAACCTTTCGGGCCCAGGCGGTGCGTCGGTGTTCGTCGACGCGCACGGCAATCCCTGGATCGCCTTCCACGCCTGGCTCCCGGCCGCCGTCGGCTACCCCAATGCCCGCCTGCTCTTCCTCCGGCCGCTCGGCTTCTCCGGTGGCATCCCGGTGGTCGAACCGCCCGGCTGACCCTCCGCTCCCCCGGATCGGAACCGGGGTGCCCAGATAGCCTCGGCGCATGGAGCTCGGGACCCTCGGCGTGTGGTGGAGCGCGACCTGGCGGGGCGCGGAGGAGTCCGTCGACGTGGCCGCCGAACTCGAGGAGCTCGGCTACGGCGCGCTTTGGTCCTCGGGCGCCTTCGAGCCGGGCATCGCGTCACGTTTCGGTCGGTTGCTCGCCTCGACCTCCCGCCTCACGGTGGCGACCGGGATCGTGAGCATCTGGATCAACGAGCCCGGCGAGCTGGCCCGGGCGACCGACGAGCTCGAGGAGGCCCATCCGGGTCGGTTCCTCCTCGGCCTGGGGGCCAGCCACTCGGCCATCGTCCCGAACTACCACTCGCCCTACCGCCGCATGGTCGGGTTCCTCGACGAGCTCGACTCGGCGACGCCGACCGTCCCACCGGCCCGGCGGGCGCTCGCCGCCCTCGGGCCCCGGATGCTCCGCCTCGCCGCCGTACGCTCGGCCGGCGCCCACCCCTACTTCGTGCCGGCCGAGCACTGCACGGTCGCCCGGGAGGCGCTCGGGACCGGACCGCTCCTCGCCCCCGAGGTCACGGTCGTGCTCGAGGCCGACCCCACCGCCGCGCGTGAGCGCGCCCGGGCGTTCACCGCGGGCTACCTCTCGCTTCCCAACTACGCCAACAACCTCCGCCGTCTCGGGTTCAGCGACGAGGACGTGGCCGGTGGCGGCAGCGACCGACTGGTGGACGCGGTCGTGTGCTGGGGCGATGACGCACAGGTGGCCGAACGGGTGCGCCGGTACCACGACGCCGGGGCCGATCACGTGTGCCTGCAGGTCCTGAGCGGGAACCGAGAGTCGTTCCCGTTGGAGGAGTACCGGCGCCTCGCGCTCGCGATCCTCGGCTGAGCCTGCTGGTTCAGCCCGGCTTCCGGACCACGACGCACAGGATGTAGCAGGACTCGAGCTCGTCGAAGAGGCCCGAGTGCCCGGCCACCTCGTCGGCGTCGAACACGCCGGTCTCGACCGTCCGCTCGCCGAGGTTGAGGCCCTTCGCGGTCACGATCTCGAAGCCGGCCGTCGTGAGCAGCGCCCGCAGCTCGGGGTAGGTGTACTCGACCTTGTGGTCGGGGTCGATGAACCCTTCCTGCTGGATCCGCGTCACCCGGGCGTTGGGCGTGTCGAGGGCCAGGTGGCCACCGGGCCGCAGGATGCGGAAGACCTCCTTCAGGACGATCTGGCCGTCGTCGGCGGTCACGTGCTCGAAGGACTGGCCCGAGTACACGAGGTCGACGCTGTCGTCGTCGAAGGCCGAGAGGTCGGTCATCGAGTGGTAGCGGTAGCGGACCGGGCCGAGGTCGGTGTCGACCCGGTCGGGGTTGAGCCCGGCCCTGTAGATGACGTGGCGCTCGTCGGGGTGCAGATCGATGATCGTCAGCTCCTCGAACGGGTAGGGGTAACCGAGCCAGTACATGGCCCCCTCGGCCCGGTGCAGGTGCGTCCCGCCGATGTCGACGATCCGTGACGCCTTCGGGAGGGTCTTGATGAACTGGGACCGCCCGGCGTGGATCGAGAAGCCCAGCATCGAGCCGCGGAACCGGACGAAGTTCTGGAACTCCTCCGAACCCCGGATCGCCTGGGGGACGTCGGTGATCTTGAGCACCCCCGAGGCCAGGTTCTCGAGGAAGTAACGGGTGCCCTCGTCGTCGGGCTCCCGTCCGAGCATGATCTCGTAGGAGAGCCGGAGCGCGGTCTCGTGCGGCAGCGACTCGTAGGTGAACCGCCGCGTGAGCTGGAGCTTCGCCTCGCGCCGGAGCTTGCGCGCCACCCGCCGGCCGAGCCGCAGCGCCCGGCGCAGCGTGGTGGAGCCGGGCACCGGGTCCATCGGGAAAGTGTGCCACGGGGCCGCCGCCGCCCCGCCGGGCGCTTTCTAGTAGCGCAGGCCGAAGCCGACGGGGAACAGCGGGTGCGCGCTGTCCGAGGGGACGTCGGGCCTCGAGGCCCGCACCTCGTCCATGGAGGAGGGCAGCTCGAAGGGGAGCTTCCCCTCCGGGGCCGCCCGCCCGAAGAGGACGTCCAACAGGGCCGCGTCCGACACGCCGTAGGTGCCCACCAGGGCGGTCGCCAGCGGGACCACCTCGCTGAGCACGGCCGGACGCTCGAGCAGCACGTCGACGACCGTCGCCGGCGCGGCACCGGACAGCTGCGCGAGGTCGCGGATCGTGTCCTCGGCGAAGTCGAGGCTGCCGGCGTGGAAGAACCGCTCGATGCCACCGTCGTCGCGCGGCTCGAAGGGGGTGGCGAGCCGCACCAGCGCGACGTCCGCCTCGGACGGCACGTCGACCACCGTGCCGTAGCGACGGGCCTCCCCGGGGTCGACCCCCGAACAGAAGAGGCGGGTGCCCTCGGCCAGCGGGAGCAGCGGGTGCCCGTCGACCTCGCCGTTCTGCAGCAGGGTGCAGGAGCGGCGCTGGGCGGCGAGCCCCTGGGCGCGCAGGTCGTCGGAGCCGACGACCCGTTCGACGGCCTCGGGGTCGACGAAGGGGTCGTCGAACAGGCCAAGGACGAACTTCTCCCGGAGGATCCGGGCCACCGAGATGTCGAGCCGCCCCTCGGAGACCCGGCCGGACCGCACGAGGGAGACGACGAGCTCGGGGCACGACTCCCCGCCCAGCTGGTCGCACCCGGCCTCGAGGATCTTCTGGATCCGCTCCTCGCGCGAGAGGTGCTCGACGCCCCAGGCCCGCCCCGGGTAGTGCGCCTCGCGAACCTGGTGATCGCTGACGAGCGCCCAGTCGGTGCAGACGATCCCGTCGAACCCGTAGCGCTCCCGCAGGAGCCCGGTGATGACCCCGCGGTTGTACCCGAACCCGACCTCCTCGTGCTCGGTGCCGACCGGCTTGCCGTAGTACGGCATGACCTGGGTGACCCCTGCGGCCAGCGCCGCCTCGAAGGGGATCAGGTGGTAGTCGAACCTGCCCCCGGGGTACACCTGCTCGCGGCCGTAGGCGAAGTGGGGATCCTCCCCGTCGAGCTGGGGCCCACCCCCGGGGAAGTGCTTCACCATCGAGGCCACGCTCTGGGAGCCGAGCGAGTCGCCGCCCCGCAGACCCCGGATGTAGGCGGCGGCGAGGGCCGCCGCTAGCTCGGCGTCCTCCCCGAAGGTGCCGGCGATCCGGGACCACCGGGGCTCGGTCGCGAGGTCGGCCATCGGGTGCAGCGCCACCCGGAGACCGACGGCGACGTACTCCTTTCGCACCGCGTCGCCGTAGCGCTGGGCGAGCTCGGGGTCGCCGATGGCCCCGAAGCCGATCGCCTCGGGCCACTGGGACATGCCGCGGGCGGCAAAGGCCGCACCGAGGGTGGCGAACCCGTGGCGGGGATCGCTCGAGAGGGTGACCGGGATGCCGAGCCGGGTGCGGGCCGCGAGCTCCTGCACCCGGTTGTGCCATTCCGCGTGGGCGCGGGGCGCCAACACCGAGGGCACGTTGAAGTGGCTCAGGAGCCGCTCGGTCACGAGCGTCGCCGCCGACTCCCGGCGCATGGTGCGGGCGTCCCGGTCGCCCGGACACCCGGCCCCTCGGCGACCGAGCCCTCCGGACCCGGATGGAGGATCGTGTGGAAGAGCAGACCGGCCTTCTCCTCGAGTGTCATCCTCGACACCAGGTCGTCGACCCGTACCTCGACGGGAAGGCTCGGGTCCTCGTAGGGCTCCATGGTCCCGTTGTGGTTCAGGTCCCGGAACCTCGGTTCGTCCGCCATCGCTCCCTTTCCTCGACCGCCGAACCTTCTAGCAGAGGTCCTGGCCGGAGCTCCCAATCCGGTTTCGTCCCGACTCGACGGACGGCCTGGTCGGACCGACAATTGGGCCTCCGGCGTCGACGGCCTGGTCGGACCGGGCGTCAAAGGGATTGGGAACGCGGGGATATGGCGGGGACCGGGAGCGAGGGCTTCGAGCGCATCGGCTGGCCGACCGAGCCGCTCGTCGGTCCGTTCGTCCCCGACGAGCTGGCCTACGCCGGTCCCCAACACCTGGATCCCGACTACGTCTCGGGGTACGACCGGAAGCAGAAGTACGACCCGACCGGGGACGTCGAGGCCCTCGTCGAGCGCGGACTGGACGACCGCTCGACGCTGCTCGACATGGGTTGTGGCACGGGCACCTTCAGCCTCGCCGTGGCTCCGCACTGTCGGCGGGTGGTCGCCGTCGACGTCTCAGAGTCGATGTTGGGGCGTCTGCGAACCGAGGCCGACGAGCGCGGGGTCGAGAACATCGAGGTGGTCCGGGGCGGCTTTCTGACGTACCGCCACGAGAGTGATCCGGTCGACTTCGCCTACACCCGCAACGTGCTCCACCAACTGCCGGACTTCTGGAAGAGCCTTGCTCTCGCTCGGCTCGCAAGCTCGATGGCAACCGGGGGGCTGCTCTGGCTCCGCGACCTCGTCTACGCGTTCGAGCCGACCGAGGTCGAAGAGGTGTTCCACCGGTGGTTCGACGCGGCGGTCTCTGACCCGGCCGAGGGCTACACGGCGGACGATCTGGCCGTCCATGTCCGCAGCGAGTTCAGCACCTTCGCCTGGCTCCTCGAACCGATGCTCACCCACGCGGGGTTCGGGGTGCTCGACGTCGAGATCGACCGCCGCCGGACCTACGCCCGCTACGCCTGCGTGAAGCTGTGATGTCGGAAATCTCGTGCGGACGCGGGCGATCCATGCGGTCGGGCGGACGAGCGGTCGCAGCGCTCGGGGCAGCCCTGCTCACCCTCGGGCTCTGGTCGGGATCCGTCGCTGCGGCCAGCTCCCCCTATTCCCGAGCCCGGACGCAGTGGATCCAGGGGGCGGCAGCGATCTCGGCGAGACAGGGTGCGCATTTGACGAGGGCCGAGAACGACCTCCGCCAGCACCTCCCTCCCAGAGGGGCACAGAGGCGTTCGTACCAGCGGGCGATCCGTGCGCTCGCGACCTTGGTGGCGCTTCCCGAGACTGGCGATACCGCTCATCAACGTCTGGAGGCGATGAACGCCGTGCTCACCCTCGATCTGTTCTTTCGAACCCCCCACGCCTATTCATGACCAGAGTGGTCACTCGAGGTCTTGCTCCCTAACCTGTGGACGCTTCGCGGAGAGACCGCGACCACCTCCCAATGGCGACAAAAGGTTCACTGTGCTTGCGATCTGATCCGGTGTTCATTGGCGGCGTCGGCGGCTCGGGAACTTCTGTGTTCGCCAAAATGCTTCGCTCGCTCGGACTCGATCTCGGGCGCCCGGGGAAGACGGAGTGGAAGCCGTTTCAGAGGTTCCTGCATGGCCGGGCCGGCCGATTCGTGGCCTGGGAGCGTCAAAACGGCTCGGACGACGACGTGATCCCCGATCGTGCCGACCTCGGGCGACTTCCGTGGTCGGACGGGTTCACCGGCTCTGGGCCGTGGGGCATCAAGGTCCCGGCCGCCACCTTCATCCCGGGCTTTCTCGGTGGTGCGTTCCCCGAAATGCGAATGCTGCACCTCATCCGAGACGGTCGAGACATGGCGCTGTCGACCAACCAGGATCTCCGACGGGATCTCGGCCCCGTCTTTCTGCCCAGCGCTAGTGAGGCAGGTGCCGAGTACGCGGC